>Ga0210399_10001565_pt1 | contig 17861 bp, 16 predicted proteins | sample IncBWC14MmetaG_FD_150865 | JGI IMG/M metagenome (GOLD analysis project Ga0210399, IMG submission 150865) | Forest soil microbial communities from Barre Woods Harvard Forest LTER site, Petersham, Massachusetts, United States - Inc-BW-C-14-M | ecosystem: Environmental > Terrestrial > Soil >...
TCGCTACCATTGACGAGGACGCAGTGTTCGAATTTCGATATCATTTCCCCGGATGGCCGCAGACACTTCGTGGTCGTGACGCCCTGATGGCACTCTATGCGGGCTACGGCAACAACATCGTCCTGCACGGCGCTGACGGGCTCGTTGTGCACCGATCGCAGGACCCTCGCGTTGTCATCATCGAATACGATGTCCATGGTAAAACTGTCGCGACCGGTGCCTCCTACGACAACCGCTTCATCTCGGTCGTTACCATCCAGGACCGCAAGATCGTGCACTGGCGAGATTATATGGACTCCCTGGCCGCGATGACTGCGCTTAGCACCTGAGGCCGAAGCCGCAAACCGCATCACTCCAGAGCTTGATCATCGGATCGGGGTAGCTGACCTTTGTCGTTAGGCGAAAGATTTTGTAATTACGCGACGCGGCCGCAGCAGTTCTTGTATTTTTTGCCGCTGCCGCACGGGCACGGTTCGTTGCGACCGACCTTCGGCATTGATCGGCGAATCGGAAGATCGAGCGTCATTTCGCCAGCGCCATCGCCATCGCCGTCGGCGGTGACCCCGGCCATCGCGCCGACCGGCTGAGGCTGGCGTGCCCGAGCCGGAGCGTTTGCCGTCGGTGCAGTCGGGGCGTGTTCGCGCAACAAAAATTGAGGCAGCGTGGCCAGGAAATTTTCGAATGCCTGCAGGTTTGAAGTGCTGCGGAAAAGATTGTGCAGCACTTCGTTCTTAATGTTCGCCATCAACTCGACGAACATGTCGTAGGCCTCGGTTTTGTATTCGATGAGCGGATCCTTCTGCGCGTAGCCGCGCAGATAAACCCCTTCGCGCAACGCGTCCATGGCGTAGAGATGCTCCTGCCAAAGCCGGTCGATCGCGTTCAAGATGATGTAACGCTCGAGGCTTTTCACCGCCGTCGCTTCTTCGTGCGAAGATTTTCGCTCGTAAGCGTCTTTGATCTTCCCGATCAGGAACTGTGCATTTTCATCGACCGTGCGCGTCTCGAACTGCGCTTTTTCTTTCGTTAGGCCGAGCGGGAAAGTCGTGTTCACCCAATTCAAGAGGCCAGTGTAGTTCGGCTCTTCATCGCGCTCGGCGGCGAGATACTCCTTCACTTTCGCCGGCACCGCCTCGTCGATCACTTCGTAGATGAGGATGCGCGGCTCCTCGGAATCAATTGTCTCGTTGCGATAAGTGTAAACCACCTCGCGCTGCATGTTCATCACGTCGTCGAAGTCGAGCGTCCGTTTTCGGACCAGGTAGTTGCGCTGCTCCACACGTTTCTGTGCCGTCTCGACCGACTTGTTCAGCCACCGATGCTCGAGCTCCTGGCCCTCCTCGAGACCGAAACGTTCCATGATCCTCGTCATGCGATCGGCCGCGCCGAAGTTGCGCATCAAATCATCCTCGAAACTGACATAAAATCGCGATGCGCCAGGATCACCCTGCCGCGCGCAACGCCCGCGCAATTGTCGATCGATCCGGCGCGCTTCATGCCGCTCGGTGCCGATGACGTAAAGACCACCGCGCTCGGCCACGCGATCGCCCAGTTTAATGTCGGTGCCGCGACCGGCCATGTTCGTCGAAATCGTAACCGTCCCCGGCTGGCCCGCACGCGCTACGATCTCCGCTTCCTGCATGTGAAATTTCGCGTTCAAGACGTTGTGCGGAATTTTTTCGCGCTTCAGCATTCGACTCACCAATTCTGATGCTTCCACGCTCACCGTGCCGACAAGCACAGGCTGCTCCTTGCTGTGGCAATTTCTAATCTCATTGATCACGGCGTTGTATTTTTCCCGCCGCGTTTTGTAGATGTGGTCGTTGTGATCTTTGCGCGCCACCGGTCGATTCGTGGGGATGACATTGACGTCCAGTTTGTAAATGTCGTGAAACTCCGCCGCTTCGGTTTCGGCCGTTCCGGTCATGCCGGCCAGCTTCTGGTAAAGGCGAAAATAATTTTGAATCGTGATCGTGGCGAGGGTTTGCGTTTCGCGATCGATTTGCACCCCTTCCTTCGCTTCCACCGCTTGGTGCAAACCGTCGCTCCAGCGGCGCCCGGGCATTTTGCGCCCGGTGAATTCATCGACAATCACAACCTTGTTGTCCTCGATGACGTACTGAACGTCTTTTTCGAAGAGACAGTAGGCGCGCAATAACTGCGAGATGTTGTGAATGCGCTCGGCTTGCGCGTCGCAATGTTGTTGCCGCTCGGTCTTGGCCCGCTCTTTTTCGTCGTCGGAGAGATTTGGATTGAGATCGATCTCGGTGAACTCGTTGATTAGATCCGGCAGCACAAATGCATTCGGGTCACCCGGATTCAGGAAATTGCGGCCCTGTTCGGAGAGATCGGATTCGTTCGATTTTTCGTCGATGGTGAAGAAAAGTTCTTCCTTGAGCGCAAACAATTCCTCCTTGCGCGTGTCCTGATAGAAAGAGAGCTCGGCTTTGTCGATCGCTCGGCGCTTTTCCGGATCCTCCATCATGCGCAGCAATTGTTTGTTGCGCGGCTGGCCGAGCTTCACTTTGAACATAAGGCGGCCGCCTTCCTCGATCTTGCCCTGCTCAAACTTTTCGATCGCTTCGCTCGCCACCCGATTGCAAAGCATGGTTTGCTTGCGCACCAACTGATCGATGAGCGCTTTCCATTTGTCGTATTGATGGGTGGAAATGGTCGTCGGCCCGCTAATGATGAGCGGCGTGCGCGCCTCGTCGATCAGGATGGAATCGACTTCATCGACAATCGCATAATAATATCCGCGTTGAACTTGCTGCTCGCGCGTCGTGGCCATGCCGTTGTCGCGCAGATAATCGAAGCCGAACTCGCTGTTGGTTCCGTAGGTGATGTCCATCGCGTACTGCTCGCGACGGACGTTCGGCTCCTGATCGTGCTCGATGCAGCCAACGGTCAGGCCGAGGAAATCATAGAGTTGGCCCATCCACTCTGCGTCGCGGCGGGCCAGATAATCATTGACCGTAACCAGATGCGCGCCGCGACCAGTGAGCGCATTGAGATAAAGTGGCAATGTCGCCACCAGCGTCTTGCCTTCGCCCGTCGCCATCTCCGCGATCCGCCCCCGGTGCAAAACGACTCCGCCGAGCAATTGGACATCGAAGTGCACCATATTCCAAGTCATCGGCTGGTCGCACACGCTGAAAGCATGCTTCCGGTCGTTTAATCGCCGGGCCGCGTTTTTTACGACCGCAAACGCTTCCGGCAGAATTTCGTCCAGCCGACGCCATTGACCCTCGAGGTCGGGAATTTTCGCAAGTTCTTCCTTCCAGGCCGCCGTTTTTGCGCGCAAAGCCTCGTCGGACAAGTTCTGGAACTGCGCTTCGAACTCGTTGATCCGGCGCACGATCGGCATCATACGCTTGAGCTCGCGCTGATTTTTCGACCCGAGTATTTTCTTTAGAATCCAGCCAACCATCCCGTTTTTAATATCGACGAGATTCCGTCATTTGTCATTCCGGGGCCCGATTGTTAAGCTCGGCCGTGACGAAGATCGATATCGTGGTTGCGTTCGTCCTGGTTGCTATGGAGAGCGCGAATGGTCAACCCGATGCGACTAGCCGGGAATGGAACAAACCATTACCACCCTTCCGGATCGCCGGAAATCTTTATTATGTCGGTGCAATCGAAATCACGTCATATCTAATCACGACGCAACAGGGCCATTTCCTCCTCGATGGCGGATTTGTCGAAACCGCCCCGCAAATCGAGCGCAACATCGTGCAGCTCGGTTTCAAATTGAGCGACGTAAAATATTTGCTCAACAGCCACGCGCACTACGATCACGCCGGTGGTCTGGCTGAGCTGAAGAAGTTAACCGGCGCAAAATTTGTTGCGAGTGAAGGCGACGCCGGGCTACTGCGCAAGGGCGGGCATGGCGACTTTCGATTCGGCGACACGCTGCTTTTTCCACCGATTGAACCAGACAAAATCATTCTTGATGGCGAATCGCTTCGACTGGGTGAGCAGGTAATGACCGCGCACTTGACTCCGGGACACACAAGAGGAACCACAACTTGGACAACGAAAATCCGAGACGCCGCCAGAACATACGACGTCGTTTTCGTCGGCAGCCAAAGCTCGCTCGACTACAAATTCATTGGACAAAAAAGCTATCCCGGTATTGCGGCTGACTTTGTAAAATCGTTCGCCATCTTAAAAAACTTGCCGTGCGATATTTTTCTCGCATCGCACGGATCGTTCTTTCATCTCGTGGATAAGCATGAACGTTTCATGCGTGGTGACACAAATGCTTTTGTCGATCCGGACGGCTACACTCGTTATCTGAGCGAAAGCGAGAAGGATTTTCGCCAAAAGCTCGATCAGCAAAGACGGCAAGCTGCGGCATCACCATGATTGCGCGACGCGCATCGGCGTTTAAGCTCGCGCCATGAAGAAGATCATCTCCACGACTGACGCGCCCAGCGCTGTGGGGCCCTACTCGCAGGCCGTGCGGGTTGGATCGACCATCTACTGCGCCGGGCAGATTCCGCTTGACCCAAAAAGCGGCCAAATTGTTTCGAACGACATTTCCGAACAAACGCGTCGCGTGCTCGACAACATCACCGCGGTCTTGAAAGCCGAAGGACTTACTTTCGAAAACATCGTGAAGACCACGATCTTTCTGACCGACCTCGCCGATTTCCAGACCGTGAACGAAATTTACGCTTCGTATTTCAACCAGGCGCCGCCCGCGCGCTCGACTGTTCAAGTGCCCGCTTTACCAAAAGGCGCTCGCGTCGAAATCGAAGCGATCGCCGTTGCCGACGGCGATAGTCGATCGGGTGAAGTCGCTGCCGATACTTCCGGCTAAGTTTTACCTGGTAGCGGCCCCGAAAGCATTCGGGGTCGCTCGAAATCGAAAAATAATGCGACACTCACAGAGTGCCGCTACAGAAGAAATAAAATGAGCGCCGACGATCTCCTCGCGGTTTTTCGCAAAACCGGCGCGCTTCTCGATGGACATTTCGTTTTGCGCTCCGGTTTGCACAGCCGGCAATATTTTCAGTGCGCACTGCTCCTTGAGCATACCGATATCGCCGAGCAAGTCTGCAAACAACTCGCCGAGAAATTGCGCGGATTCGATTGTGGTACCGTCATCTCCCCTGCGCTAGGTGGAATCATCGTCGGCCAGGAAGTCGGGCGCTCGTTAGGCAAACGTCACATTTTCGTCGAAAAGGAATCGGGTAAACTGGTCTTGCGGCGCGGCTTTCAAATTTCGCCTAACGAAAGGTTCATTATCGTTGAAGACGTCGTCACGCGCGGCGGCCGCGTGCAGGAAACAATCGACATCGTGCACGCTCACAACGGTGTTGTCGCCGCCGTCGGAGTGATTGTCGATCGCAGCGGCAAGAATAAGCCGACGTTCGGCTGTCCATTCGTTAGTTTGATCGAAATAAACATGGAGACATTTGAGCCGGACAAATTACCTGTCGATCTCGCCGCGATTCCAGCAGTCAAACCCGGAAGCGCCTGAGATCACCCGTGCGCCGAGGCGGTTCAGTGAACCGCCCCTACCTTCGCTGCGATTTCGCCCAGCCGCTTTTTCATGCGGCGCCCGGCCGCTTCGAAAGCCAGTTTCGCTTTTATTTCCGGCTGCGTTCGCCGCGCGCGCGCAAATGCTTCCTCTCGATTTTCATAGATAGCACGCATCATGGCCGCGGCATGGTCTTCATTCGGCGTCGCCCAGCGGCTTCCCTGTTTATAAATCGGTCCGCTTTCAAAAATATCCGTCAAGGCGTAATCGACGAGCAGACTGTTCTCGTGATTCATAAACGCGAGGTTGCCCGAATAATTTGTCGCGATGACCGGTTTACCGAGCAGCATCGCCTCCGCGAGACCGAGACCAAAACCTTCCGAGCGATGGAGTGAGATAAAGCAGTCGCACATGTCGATGTAGCCGTAGGCCCGTGCCCGCGATGCGAGTTCATTCACAAGCAGCACTCCATTTTCGTCGGCGAAATTCTTTAAGCGATTGAAGTCGGCCAGGTCCTGGTCTCCGCGGGTCGTCTTGATCAGCAGCGTGGCAGCTTCAGCACGCGAAAACGCTTTCCGAAAGGCGCGTATCACTCCCAGCGGATTCTTGCGCTCGAATTGACTGCACAGATCAAAAGCAAAAAGAAAAACAAAATGATGGTCCATAATATTCAGCTGCCGACGCCGGACCGGTTCGATCCTCCCGATCGAAACCGCGGGCAACATTTCGAAGATCGGTACTGGCATCACCGGCCGCATTGCTTCCGCGACAAACGGCGACGGCGCCCAAATCTCATCGATTAAACTGGCGAATCGTGCCCACTCCAGCGGGATATCTTCCAACTCCCAATACCAATTGGCGATGCGATAAACGCCCTCGCGTCGCGCCAGTCCGGCCCGTTGATAAGAGACTTCAAAAAGCGTGGCCGGCGCGATGTTGATGATGGTAGTCGGATGAATTTCGAGACCAAGCCAGGGCGCGCGAGGGTCAAGGTCTGTATCAACGCCGCTCGGCACATCCCGGCAGGAAGTGGGAACGCCGGCAGATTCGAGAGCGCGCCAAGTGGCGAGCGCGGCCTGTTGCAATCCCGATGGATAACAAAAATGCGCGAGAATATTTACCCCGCTCAATCGAGCCGCATCTCTGCCGTTTCGACGTGCCCTTTCAATTGCCCGGCCGGTCAACCGGCAAATTTTCTTTAACGCGGGAAACTCTGGAAACTTACCGCGCAGCCATTCGAGAAGCTTGGTTTGCTGTTGCCGATTCAACGGCGGCGGGAAACGCTTCTGCCAGTCCGGGTTGATCAAGTAGGTCTCGGCAATTCCGCGCGCCGGCTCTTCCGCGGTCTTATGGATGAATTGACCAATCTCCTCGTCGGATAATCGATGCCTCGCTCGGCCTTCTCCCAAAAGCCAGCCTACGAATTCTTTCTGGGCCGGAGGCAGCAAGGCCAGAGGAAAGTGCCACTGCACTTCCGGCATGTGCATGTAGAACTCTCGAACCTTGTCATCCGCTCGCTTCTTGAAGACGCGAACTACCTTTCGAAAAATGGTTCGGAATCGCATTCGTTTTTCGGGCAACCAATCTTCGCGCTTGCGTGGCTGGGCCGCAAAGTTTTGCGAAGGCAGGCGAAAATTGCCGCAGCAAATAACTGTGGTGGCAGCCGAGCCGGCTGCTCTTTCGCGCCCGACACAGGCGCCGCTACAGAAGCTTCCTTGACGCTCTAACGAGCGCTCATAATCTCAATCGTCGCCATCCCACGGCGTTTAATTGTGAACGCGATCTCTGCTTTCTATCATTCGTCCGTTGGGAAAAAAATGATCGTCGCGATCACCGGCGTCATTTTGATCCTGTTCGTCATCGGCCATTTGTTAGGCAATCTGCAGATTTTTCTCGGGCCGGATTGGATTAACGGCTACTCCCAACATCTGCGCGATCTCGGGCCACTTCTGTGGGCCATTCGCCTTTTCTTGCTCTGCACCGTCGTAATCCACATCTACGTGACGATTCGGCTGGCCATCGAAAATCGGCGCGCCCGGCCTGAGGCCTACAGGGACAAGGAATATGTCAAAGCCACCTTTGCGTCACGTCATATGGTGATGAGCGGGCTGATCATCCTCGCCTTTCTCATTTATCATCTCGCCCATTTCACTTTCCGAAAAACCGATGCGCGCTTTGCGCTGCTCAAGCCCGATCTCCTAAATCATTACGATGTTCACTCGATGATGGTTTACGGATTTCAAAATTATCTCGTCTCGGGATTTTACATTCTTGGCATGTGGTTGCTCGCCCTTCACTTGAGCCACGGATCATCGAGCTTTTTTCAATCGCTCGGATTCAATAACAGGACGCTGACACCGCGTCTCGCATTCGGCGGGCGAGTTTTCGCGTGGCTATTATTCGTCGGCTACACCTCGATTCCCGTCGCGGTTTTGCTCGGCCTCATTAAACCAGCGCAGCAATTATGAGTTAAAAAGTCGAAATCCGATTATCGAATATTGAAACAAATTCGGATAGCAACAAGAAATGACGAAGCACGAATGTCGAATGACGAAAGAACAACAAAGCACGAATGACGAAGAAGCGACATTACCATTTGTCTTGCCATTTGATCATTCGTCGTTCCTTCGAGCTTCGTCATTCGGATTTCGTCATTCTCACTGTTATTTCGGATTTCGTCATTCTCACTGTTATTTCGGATTTCGTCATTCTCACTGTTATTTGGGATTTCGACATTCGAATTTCGAATTTTGCGAAATATGACTGGGACGCTCGATCCAAAGATTCCGACCGGAGCGCTCGCCGGAAAATGGACCAACCACAAGGATCACGCCAGACTCGTTAGTCCGACTAATCGGCGCAAGTTCGAGATCATCATTGTCGGCAGCGGCCTCGCCGGCGGATCGGCCGCGGCGACACTGGGCGAGCTTGGCTATCGAGTGAAGTGTTTTTGCTACCAAGACTCGGCGCGTCGCGCACATTCGATCGCTGCCCAAGGCGGAATCAACGCCGCCAAAAATTATCAGAACGATGGCGACAGCGTCTATCGGTTATTCTACGACACGATTAAAGGCGGCGATTTTCGCTCGCGCGAGGCAAACGTTTATCGGCTCGCTGAAGTCAGCTCGAACATCATCGACCAATGCGTCGCGCAAGGTGTTCCCTTCGCGCGGGAGTACAGCGGCCTGCTGGCCAACCGTTCCTTCGGCGGCGCCCAAGTGTCACGAACGTTCTACGCACGCGGCCAAACCGGGCAGCAACTTTTGCTCGGCTGCTATCAGGCGCTCTGCCGCCAGATTGCTGCCGGCACAGTGGAGATGTTTCCGCAGACAGAGATGCTCGACCTGGTGATTGTCGATGGTCACGCCAAGGGAATCATCACGCGCGATCTCGTTTCGGGAAAGATCGACAAGTACGCGGCCGATGCCGTCGTGCTCGCCACCGGCGGTTACGGAAACGTGTTTTATCTCTCAACCAATGCGCGCGGCTGCAATGTCACCGCCACCTATCGCGCTTACAAAAAAGGAGCGCTCTTCGCGAACCCCTGTTTCACTCAAATTCATCCCACCTGCATTCCGGTCAGCGGCGAACATCAATCCAAGCTGACGCTCATGTCGGAATCGTTGCGCAATGACGGACGGGTCTGGGTCCCGAAGCGCAAGGAAGATTGCAACAAAGCGCCTGACGAAATTCCAGAAACGGAGCGCGATTATTATCTCGAGCGAAAATATCCGAGCTATGGAAATCTCGCGCCGCGCGACATCTCTTCGCGCGCGGCCAAGGAAGTTTGCGACGAAGGACGCGGGGTTGGGCCCGGCGGGCGCGGCGTTTATCTCGACCTGGCTGATGCAATTAAGCGGCTTGGCGAACAAACGATCTGCGAGCGCTACGGCAACCTCTTTGAGATTTACGAGAAGATCACGGGCGAGAATGCATATAAAATGCCAATGCGCATTTATCCCGCCATCCACTACACCATGGGCGGTTTGTGGGTCGACTACAATTTGATGAGCAACCTTCCCGGCCTGTATGTGATCGGGGAAGCGAATTTCTCCGATCACGGCGCGAACCGGCTCGGCGCCAGCGCACTCATGCAAGGATTGGCCGACGGTTATTTCATTTTGCCCTATACATTGCCGAATTATCTCGCCGGTCAGATGAGCAAGCGGCCCTCGACCGATCATCCCGAATTCAAGAAAGCAGAGAGCGATGTCCGCGCCAAGATCGACAATCTCCTCAAAGTAAACGGAAAACGTTCGCTCGATTCCATTCATCGCGAGCTCGGGGCGCTTCTCTGGGAAAAATGCGGAATGTTGCGAAACAAAAAAGGCTTGCAGGAGGCGCTCACGAAAATCCCGGAATTGCGCAACGAATTTTGGAAGAACGTGCGCGTCCCCGGTGACGATGAAGATTTCAATCAATCACTCGAACGCGCCGGCCGCGTCGCCGATTTCCTCGAATTCGCCGAGCTGATGTGCACCGATGCGCTCGCGCGCGACGAATCGTGCGGCGCGCATTTTCGAGAGGAGCATCAAACTTCGGAGGGCGAAGCACTCCGCGACGACGAAAATTTTGCCGACGTTTTCGCCTGGGAATTTCAAGGCAACGGCGAAATCGCGGAGCCAAAGCTGCATCGCGAGCCTCTCCATTTTGAAACGGTGCATTTAACGCAACGGAGCTATAAGTGAAGTTGAGAGTCGATAGTTGATAGATGTCCGATGTGCCATGTTTAACTTCGAAAAATTAGATGTCTGGCAGAAGGCGATCGATTTCGCCGATCTCGTTTACAAACACACGCGGAATTTCCCAGCTGACGAACAGTTTGGCCTTACCAACCAAATGCGACGGGCTGCCGTCTCGATATCTTCGAACATTGCGGAGGGGACATCTCGCATGTCGCAAACCGATTTCGCGCGGCTCATCGAAATCGCAACGGGTTCGATTTTTGAAGTCACGTCCCAAGCCTTCACTGGCCGTCGGCAAGACTTCCTGAACCAGGAAATCTTCCGCGCGCTGTGCACAGCAGCCGAGGAAATTGCGCGTATGCTCAGCGGCCTGCGAAAATCATTGGCTTCTACATAACGCCATGCGGATGCCCGCCGGACTATCAACTCTCAACTCCGTAAGGGAGCGTGGCTCCGACGGAGCTTTACGCTCTCACCTATGAACTTCCGGTTGAGAATCTGGCGTCAAAAAGACCGACAATCACGCGGCAAGCTCGTTGAGTATGAAGCGCACGATATTTCGCCGCACACTTCTTTTTTGGAGATGCTCGATATCGTAAATGAAAATTTGCTCGGGCGTAGCGAACAACCGATCGCCTTCGACTCCGATTGTCGCGAAGGCATTTGCGGCACGTGCGCGCTCACCATTAACGGCGAAGCCCACGGGCCGGACCATCCCGGAGCGGCCTGTGAGCTTTACATGCGCAAATTTCGCGACGGCGCGACCATCATCGTCGAGCCGTTTCGCGTACGATCGTTTCCAGTCATCAAAGATCTAGTGATCGATCGGACTGCGCTCGATCGCATTGTGCAGGCAGGCGGATTCATTTCCGCGCGCGCCGGTTCCGCGCCGGAAGCGAATTCGATTGCTATTCCGAAGCACGATGCCGATCTCGCGATGGAAGCGGCCGCTTGCATCGGCTGCGGCGCATGCGCGGCCGCGTGTCCGAACGCATCGGCCATGCTTTTTACCGCAGCCAAAGTTTCGCACCTTGCGCTTTTGCCCCAAGGAAACCCCGAACGCACGAGTCGCGTCTTGAAAATGGTGCGCACGATGGACGCGGAAGGTTTCGGCAACTGCACCAACACCTATGAATGCGAAGCCGTCTGTCCTGCCGAGATCAGCGTCAGTTTCATCGGGAAACTGAATCGCGAATACGCGCGCGCAAGCTTGCAACGCGGCGTCGGCGAATAGGTGGATCGATCGCTCCGTCGGGCAATGCTAATCATCGCGCCGAAGACGCATTATTTTAACATCGAGGTCGCCGCGGGGACGACTGCTCGATCCACCTCGCGCGTTTCCACAGCGCAGATCCAAAGCTCCGGGTCGAGCTGAGCCTTCGCGCGCTTTCCGAGAAGACCAACATCTACGTTTGACGGCAACACCGCAAACACGGTTGAGCCGGATCCGGACATTAACGCGGCGGCGACTTCTTTTTGTTCCAACAGCCACATTTTGATTCGCGCGAGAAAAACAAATTTCTCGAAAACCGGGCGCTCGAGATCGTTGTGGAGTTTTTGACCGCGAAGATCTTGTCGCACATAGGAGGTACCGGGAAGCTCGCGCGAATTCTGCCAACGTTTATAGGCCCACGACGTTGACACTCCGAAATCCGGTTTCACGAGCAGGATGGCTAATCGCTCCGTCAATTTCCTGGGCGTGACGATCTCGCCATGACCTGTGCACATCGCGGCCGATTCAAAAATAAAAAACGGAACGTCCGATCCAATGGTCGATCCCAGTTTGGCCAGCTTTTCGCGTGACAGTTTGGTTGCAAAGAGCTCATTGAGGGCGAGCAAGACCGCCGCGGCATCGCTGCTGCCACCACCCAGGCCTGCGCCGTGGGGAATCTTCTTCTTGAGTACGATTGAGACCGCCGGCCTCGTTTGCGTCGCAGCGAAAAACGCTTTCGCCGCGCGCACGGCAAGATTCTCATCGCCTTGCGGAACGGATGGATCATCGCAACGAAAACGGATCCCCTCTCCTCGCTTGTTCTTGTCGATCTTGATTTGGTCGCATAGTGAAATCGGTGAAATAAAAGTTTTTATCTCATGGAAGCCATCGGGGCGACGGCGCAACACTTTCAAGAAAAGATTGATCTTCGCCGGCGCCGAAACCTGCATAGTTTGCAATTTGTCCACCAAACTCGAAGAAGAACAGGATGAATTCCCGATCGATTGCTGCGCGCGATAAAATCATCGTCGCTCTCGATGTTCCAAGAAAAGAGGCGGCGCTTGATCTCGTTAGGCAGCTGGCGGGCCAGATTTCATTTTTCAAAATTGGCTTGCAGCTTTACACCGCGGAAGGACCGGAGATCGTGCGCGCAGTCCTTGGGATTGGTGCAAAAGTCGTTCTCGATCTTAAACTGCACGACATTCCGAACACGGTCGCACGCGCAGTCGAATCGGCGGCGGAGTTAGGAGTGCAAATGCTCACCGTCCATTTGAGCGGCGGCGGCGCAATGATCCGCGCAGCCGTTTCCGCATGCTCGGGCGACTTGCTCTTGCTCGGCGTCACTCTTCTAACGAGCGCAAACGAACAAACGCTTCGCGAAATTGGGATCCCGGACAAGATCGACGATCGCGTCTTGCGACTGGCGAAACTCGGCGTATCAGCGGGAATCGGTGGACTGGTGGCGAGTCCGCGCGAAGCAACAATGTTACGTGCGGAATTCGGCAATGAAATCAAGATCGTCACGCCGGGAGTCCGGCCAACCTGGTCAGAAGCGGTTGATCAAAACCGCGTGATGACACCGCGCAAAGCGCTCGAGGCCGGCGCGGATTATTTGGTGATCGGCCGCCCGATCATGGCACATCCGAATCCGCTTGAAGCGGTCGCAAAGATTTTGGCCGAGATCGAGGCCTAACGAATTCACATGCCGGTCTTTGGTGCGCTTGAGGCTTATCACGACGACGCGGCGCGATCGGCGGCGATGAACATGGCGATCGACGAAGCTTTGCTCGAAATGGCAAACATTCCTTCGATTCGTTTTTATCGATGGCACTCCCCTGCCCTTTCGTTTGGATACTTTGGAAGGTTTGCTGACGTTGTTGATTATGCAGCGCGGCGTGACTTGGTCCGCCGATGGACAGGCGGCGGAATTGTCTTGCACGGGGATGATCTCACTTATTCGATAATCGTTCCTCGGAACGATCCCGTGTTCGCCGGATCGTCCATGTCAATCTACGAGAATGTTCATCGCGCTTTGTGCGAGGCTCTGAGCGTAATCGCTAAGCACGCAGATTTGTTAGCTGTAGCGGCGGTCTGTGACCGTCGCACTATTCAAGATCGATCTGTCCACAGTTGGGAAATTACGGGGAGGGAAATAAATGCGACGGTCACAGGCCGCCGCTACAATGATTGTTTCGCAAATCCGGTGCGGGCGGATGTGCTGGTGGACGGGCGCAAGGTTGCGGGCGCCGCGCAACGACGCACGCGGGCCGGTTTACTTCATCAAGGCAGTATTCAACAGGTCGATCTGGTGGAGAATTTTGCCCGCCACTTTGCGAAGGAGCTTTCGGAGAATTGCTGCGAGAGGAGGATCGACAACGAACTCTCAGATCGAGCGAAAGAGATTGCTGAGAAGAAGTACGCTACTCAAGCGTGGCTGCGCAGGCGCTGAAGAAGTCTTCGGCAAGCCGCCGAAGAGGGCAGCTTGGGTGGCCGAGGCGGCCACTGCCCGGAAAATTTGCGCGTGTGTTGCTTTGACTTTTGGCGAGTCGCCCTTCATTCTGCGCGTGTGGAAATTTGTGCCCGCCCCGCCGCAGCCACCGCCCTTCCTCCCAGTCCGCTGGCTCGATTGGCGCAGCTGGTGCAACCGCAGCTCGATGAAGTCGAGGCCCGCATCGTGCGGCAAGCGGCGGATTTCGATCCAGCGATTGAAGGTTATGTAACCTATGCGATAGGCGGACGCGGCAAACGCCTGCGCCCGCTGCTTGCGCTTCTGGCCGGCGGCGCGACCGGCAATCTCAATGCTGGACATGTCGATCTTGCCGTAATTGTCGAACTGATTCACATCGCGACGCTCGTGCATGACGACATTATGGATGAAGCAGAGCGACGCCGGGCGCGGCCGACGGTGAACGCGCGTTGGGGAAATTCGCTCAGCGTGTTGCTAGGTGATTGCCTGTTCGCACACGCCTTGAGCTTATCGACAAATTTCGAAAATGCGGATATCAGCCGTGCGATCGCGCGCACCGCGAGTGAAATTTGCTCCGGCGAGATGATCCAAACTCAGCGCCGCTTCGATCTCAAACTCCAGGTTGAGGATTATTTGCGCATCGTGAAAATGAAAACTGGGGCGCTCTTCGCGGCGGCTGCGCAATTGGGGGCGACGATCAGCGAAGCCGACTCCGCTGTAATCGAAATCCTGAAAACCTTTGGCATGCGAATCGGCACGGCTTACCAAATCTACGACGATTGTCTCGACATTGCCGGCACCGAAAACGTGACTGGAAAAACGCTCGGGACGGATTTGCGCAAGGGCAAATTCACTCTGCCGGTGCTGGCTTTTTTGAGGTCCGCTTCCGAGTTTGAACGCGAGCGCTGTTGCACGCTCATCCTCGCTGGAAAATGTGAGGAAATGACGGAGCTTTTGAAAAATCGCGCGGCCAACGGCGCTCTCAGCGAGTCGATCGCAGCTGGGAACAATCTCATCCGCGAGGCACAAGCCGGGATCGAAGCTCTTTCTTCCAACGCGTACACCGACGCGCTCTTCGGACTGGGCGAAGCGTTGCGGGAAATGCTCGAGCAGCTGCGTGTTTGAGCAGCGACACTGCGCGGATGTCGATCTAAACCCTTAAGAGCGCGGAATGTCGCAGATTAAAATTCGCGAGATGCCGCAGGAAGAGCGGCCGCGTGAGAAACTTGCGGCGCACGGCGCCGCCGCTCTCACGGACCCGGAACTGATTGCGATCCTTCTGCGCACCGGAGTTGTGGGCGCGAACGCAGTGGAAGTGGGGCGTGAACTCTTGAAAAGCTACGGGTCGCTGGCCGGCCTGAGTCGCTGCACAGTTGACGAACTGGCAAAGATTCGTGGTGTTGGGTTCGCGAAGGCGGTCCAGCTGGTGGCGGCATTTGGACTGGGGCAGCGTTTAGCGCGCGAGACATTGTCGAAACAAAAAATCGACTCACCCGAGCTGGCGAACGAACTCGTCGGTGCGGAGATGCGACGACTGCACAAGGAGTCGTTGCGCGTGATTCTGCTCGACACGCGCTATCATCTCATCCGTATCGAAGAAGTCTCGATTGGCAGTGTGAACGAGAGCATCGCCCATCCCCGCGACGTGTTTCGTCCCGCGGTCGTTTCTTCCGCCTACGCTGTGATCGTCGTGCACAATCATCCCTCGGGCGATCCGTCACCGAGCCAGACGGACCACAACCTAACGAGACGATTGGTGGAGGCGGCAGAACTGCTGCAAATTAAACTGCTCGACCACATCATCATCGGTGCGCCGAGCGAACGAGGCGCCGGTTATTTCAGTTTCAAAGAAGCAGGCGTGCTGTGAAAATTTACAAGTTGGTTTTCTGCGATCGTCAGCGCGCTAAGTTTAATTTCTTAATGATGACACGAACCTCGACCTGCGAGTCTCGCCTCTCCCCTCGGAGGAGGGGAGAGGATAAAGGTGAGGAGTTCAAACCAATCCATGGCAGGTCGACCCTCACCCTCCCCTCTCCCTTACGAAGGGAGAGGCGACCAGACGCACGCGTGGCCGCTCAAGGACCTTCGCTGCAATTATTAGCAACGTGAAGATTCATCCGAGCGCGATTGTCGATCCGGGCGCGCAAGTCGAGAGCGATGTCCAGATCGGACCGCATTCGGTGATCGGTTCGCAGGCGACGATCGGGGCGGGCACGGTTATTCAATCGTATGTCGTCATTGAAGGATGCGCCGCGATCGGCGCCGACAATTTCATCGGACACGGCGTGATCATCGGCGGCGCGCCGCAAGATCTTTCGTTTTCACCGGAAAGAAAAACCAAGATCCAGATCGGAAACGGCAACGTCATTCGCGAATACTGTACACTTCATCGCGGCAGCGCCGAAGGCAGCGCAACGACGATTGGCGACAACAATTTCCTGATGGTGGGCGCGCACGTCGGGCACAACTGCGAGATCGGCAATAACGTGATCATTGCGAACAACTGTCTGCTTGCGGGACATGTTCGGGTCGATGATCAGGCTTTTCTCGGTGGCGGATCGACCTTTCACCAACACATGCGCGTTGGCCGGCTCGTGATGGTGCAAGGCAGCTCGGCGTTTGGAAAAGACCTGCCGCCGTTCGTGGTCGCAGCGGAACGCAATTCTGTTTTTGGCGTGAACGTCGTCGGGCTGCGACGCGCTGGATTTAGCCCGAAGGATCGAAATGAAATTAAGAATGCGTTCAAATTGCTTTACACAAGCGGACTGAACATCTCGCAGGCACTCGACAAAGCCGCCACGACGAAATTTGGCGCACCGGCCCGAGAATTTTTTGCGTTTGTCGCGGCCGCAAAAAAGCGCGGCATCTGCCCGTACAAACGCGGCGCCGATTTGTAGCCGCTTTCGCTCTGCGAAGCGTGGCGCTGATGTGTTTGCAAGGCGCGCGCGCCACGCGTCTCACAGAAACGCGACTACAGCAGCGCGAGCAGCGCGAGCATCCGGCCGGTTTTTCCTTTTTCGGCACGGTAGGAATAATAGAGATCGAGATGACAAGCGGTGCAGACGCCGTTGTCGTAAACTTGAGAAACGCCTGTGGATCGACACTGGCGAATAATTTCGGCCGCGAAATCGACTTCGTAATGCGGCGGACGTATGCACGGGCTGAGTTGCACGACAAGGTCGGCCGGATTCGATCCGAAATGCGCTTTCATTTGCGCGATGGCATTCGTGACCACGCCGAGTTCCGTGCCTCTTTTTCCCGAGTGCACGAGGCCAATCGCCGGTTTTTTTCGGTCGACAATGTAAACCGCGCAGCAGTCGGCCACGTGAATACCAAGCGCGACTTTTCTCTGCTGTGTGATGAAGCCATCGCAACCGCCGAATTGCTTATCGGCTCCCCCCGGTACATCGACAATCGCAATCTTGCTGCCGTGAACTTGCGCGGCAGTCATGACCGGGAAATCGGCCATGCCGATTGCACTGCGAATTTCGCGATGCGCCGAGTCCAGGCACGTTAACGCTTCAGCCTTGTCGTGGGAGACGTCGATTCCTGGAGTTCTTTGCGTGAAAACGTGACGACAGACTCCAACCGCGTTGAGCGCGGAAAATTGTTCGAATGCAAGCTGCGTCATTTTGAATCTGAAATCCCAAGATCCAAATCCCAATGAAACTCCAATCATCAAATCCCAAAGCTTTGCGGCCGGTTTGAAATTTTGGGTTTGAGCTTATTTGGAATATGAAGTTCGGGATCTTCCAGCCGGAATTCGCAGCGCGTTATCGTCGCTGTGTTTTGGCTTTCCTTCCGCGTCCACGTCGCTGCTGGTGTTATAGGTTTTTGATCGCGTCGTGTGTGGCGCCAGGTCAGCGAACATCTCGTGGTAGGTGCTTTGTGCACCGGTCGCGCGGTCGAATTCCGCCAATGACGAGTTGTATCCAAAGAGGGCCTGCAACTGCGTCGATTGCGCCGTGAGCAACTGGACCTGGGCGTTGAGACCATCGAGCTGCACCC
>Ga0210399_10001566_pt1 | contig 17856 bp, 13 predicted proteins | sample IncBWC14MmetaG_FD_150865 | JGI IMG/M metagenome (GOLD analysis project Ga0210399, IMG submission 150865) | Forest soil microbial communities from Barre Woods Harvard Forest LTER site, Petersham, Massachusetts, United States - Inc-BW-C-14-M | ecosystem: Environmental > Terrestrial > Soil >...
CCCATTTTGGGCTTTCTATATCCTCAGTCAAGGTTGTACGTCACACGTTTCCGATTTCTTTCTGTGGAAGGCTGTGGAAAAGCTTAGGGCGGTGCGTCCGCAGCCTCAGGGGCTGAAGCCGTCTAGTTCGTGGCGCCTTACGCGGCCCTGAAAGGAAGGGCCGCTCTTCCACGGTGATGTACGCATCCGTTGCACGGAACGGAAATCAGAACCAGAGCAGCGGGACCAGGCCGGCGGCCGCCAAGGCTACCAGCAGCCAGAGGCTTTGGGTGCCGGTTTGGCGGTCGGCCAGGCTGTAGGAGTAGATGCCTTTTGCCAGGTTGTTGCTGGCGGCGGCGATCAGGACGCCGCTGGCGGCGACATTCACGGGAGTGAGTGTGCCGGCGGCCTGGGTCAGGCCCATGATGAAGGGATCGACGTCGGCGACGCCCATGACGGCGCCCAGGATGCGGATGCCGGCGCCGCCGAGATAAGTGGCGACCAACTGGGTGGCGATGAGCATTGCGAGGAACAGGATGGCGAAGAGAATGGCGGCCGTCAGATCGAGGGGGTTGCTGGGTTCGAATTCGCGTTTGATCTGCGAGGCCACGGGATCGGGGCGGCGGGACCAGAACCATCCGGTGGTGATGGCGGCTGCGGATAGGGCCAGAAACGCGGGAGCGAGCGTTGCGGCCAGTGGGCGACTGAACAAGGTGAGGAGAGCGGCCAGACGAAGGTACATCACGCCCGAGGCGATGAGGATGCCACCGGAGAAAAGATGCGGCCGCTGCTCCCGGGCGGCGCGGCGGGACATCGCCACCGTGGTTACGGTGGAAGAGTAAGCTCCGCCGAGGAAGGCGGCCAGGATGACTCCACCGTGCTCCTTGGTGACTTTCTGCAGCACGTAGCTGCCGTAGGAGACGGTGCTGACGGCGACGACGACCAGCCAGGTCTTGAAAGGGTTGATGTGGAAGCGAGTGAATTCCCCATGAGGGAGGGCAGGAAGAATTACGACCGTGAGCAGCAGGAACTTGGCGAAGGTCAGAATTTCCTGCGGGGCGGTACGGTTGGCGAGGGTTTCAAGGCCTTCCTTGAGTTCAAGCAGCAGAAGGCTGGCGACGCTGAGAGCGGTGGCGATCCAGAAATGGTCGTAGTAGACGAGCGCTCCGACCAGATACGTAGTGAGGCCGGACATTTCTGAAGTAACGCCGGCGGCCTCGACTCGAGAGAGTTTATGCCAGTAGGAGAGCAGCAGGAATCCGCCGACGACCAGGAAGCCGAGCGTGACTGGAAGCAGCTGTGCGCCGGAAAGCAGAGCGATGGAGTAGCCAATGAATCCGATCAGGGGAAAGGTGCGAACTCCGCCGAAGGAGTACGATCCCCCGGAGGCCTTGTGTTCTTCGCGCTCAAGTCCGATGAGGAATGACAGGAAGAGAACGAGGACGATCTTGACGGCTTCGGGTGGAAGCCAGCTGTAGAGTTCCACGTGCGGTTCGGGCTCCTGTAATGGTGGAAGTATAGACCTCCGGCGGGTGAAGCAGATTCCTCCCTTCTGTCGGAATGACAAGCAGGCCAGGTTATTCGGTGCGGAGTGCGTCCATCGGCTCGATGCTGGCGGCGCGTCGGGCGGGGATAAATCCGGCGATGGCGGCGAAGACGGCGAGTACCAGGACTGCGGCTGCCAGCGTCAGAGGGTCGTAAGTTTTCACGCCGTAGAGTTGGCTGGCCATGAAGTGGCCGCCCAGCAGCGCTGCGGGAAGACCGAGGGCAAGGCCGAGCCCGACTTGCCAGGATGCGCCGCGCAGGATCAGAGCGACGACGTTGCCGCGGTTTGCGCCAAGGGCCATGCGCAGGCCGATTTCGCTGGTGCGGCGGGCGACCGAGTACGACGTAATGCCGTACAGGCCCACAGACGCGAGCGCTAGCGCCAGCAATCCGAAGAGAGAGGTCAGGCGGCTGATGAGGCGTTGCTGAGTGAAGTTGCCGGCGACCTGATAGTCCAGCGACTTGAAGTTGAGAACGGTGAAATTGGGATTGATTTTCGCCAGGGTGCGGCGGACCAGCGGTTCGAGGCTGGCGGCGTCTCCGGCGTAGCGGAGCGTGATCGAGTTGGGAAAGAGAGAGCGAGTCTCGGCGGTATTGAAGCTGCGCTCTTTGATGGTGGTATTCAACTGGGTCATGGGGCGGAAGTACATGGAGCGCACGGGTTCGTCCGGGTTGTTGTACTTGGCGTCGGCGACGATGCCGACGATTTCGTAATCGTTCGCATATTTCTGGTCGAAGGTTCCGAAGTGGCGGCCGAGAGGATCTTCTTTGGGAAAGAATTTCTTCACGAAAGCCTGATTTACGACTGCGACCATGCGTGATGTGGCGCTGTCTTGCTCGGTGAATCCGCGGCCGCGAACCACGGACTGGCCGATGGTTTCGAAAAAGTGCGGGCTCACGCGATCCCATGAGGAGCCGTTTTGCGCCTCCGGACCGGGCGCTGGGTGGCCTTCCACATAAATACTCTCTCCCCAGTTGTTGCCCTCGAGCGCGCTGTAGAGGGCCAGGCCGACACTTTGGACGCCAGGGAGCGCGGCGAATTCGCGGTCGAGCCGATCATTGGCGGCGGGCATAGTGGCGACGCTGTAGCCGGCGCCCGCGGGGTCGAAGTGAAAGACGTAGCGGTTGGCGGTGGCGATGCCGAAGTCCTGATGTTCTAGGTTGCGCAGGCTCTGTGTAAGCAGGCCGGCGCCGACGAGCAGCACCAGCGAAAGCGCCGCCTGGAAGACGATCAGCGACTTCTGCGGCAGCGACGCGCGATCGCGGGTGGAGCGGTTCACGCCGCGGAGAGCTTCGGCGGGATCGGAGTGGGAGGAAATCCATGCGGGGACGATGCCGAAGATGAGTCCGGTGAGCAGCGATAGAGCAAAGGCGAAGCCCAGGACCGCAAGAGATGGACTGGCGTGGATGGGCAGTTGTGGCGAGTCGGGGAAAGCGAGAGTCAGAATCGTACGAGCGCCGGCGTAGGCGACGGCGATGCCTACGAGTCCTCCCGTGCAGCCGAGCAGCAGGCTCTCGACCAGCATTTGGCGGACGAGCAAAGATCGCGATGCGCCCAGCGCCATGCTGATGGAAGTTTGAGCGCGGCGGGTGGCACTCTTGGCGAGCAGAAGATTGGCGATGTTGGCGCAGGCGACGAGCAGAACCAGACCAGAGATCGCCATCAAGAGGTGAAGGCCGCTGCTGGTTTCGATTTGCAGGTTTTGGACTCCGGCGCCGCCGGGCGTCACCACCACGTACTGCTTGGGGATTTGAGTATCGCGTCCGTTGATGGTGTAGGCGGGCTGCGTGGCCAGCCACTGCCGCAGGCTGGTGGTCAGCTTGGCCTGCAGGCTGCCGACGTTGACGCCGGGTTTGACGCGGCCGAGAACATAGAGCCAGTTGCTGTCGGCGTTTTTCAGAATACTGTTCTCGCGCTCCACGAGTGGTTCAAGGTTGAGCGGAATCCAGAGCGCGGGGGGATTGCTGTCGATGCGGTCGCCGAAGAATCCGGGGGGCGAGATGCCGACAATAGTGAATGGTTGGTTCTGGACGTAGAACGTGGATCCGATCACTTTGGGGTCGCCGGCGTGGGCAACTTGCCAGGCTTGGTAGCTGAGTACTGCAACCGGGGCAGCGCCGGGTGCGTCGTCGGAGGGGGCGAGCATGCGGCCCGCGTAGGCTCCCAGGCCGAAAGTCGAGAAGTAGTTGCCGGAAACGTATTCGGCGAGTTCAGCGTTTGCGGTCGCGGTTCCGGCGCGGACATTCATGGTGCTGTGGCCGGACTGGAAGGCGGCAAGCTGTTCGAATTCAGGCGTGTTGTCCTGGAAGTGGCGGTAGAGCTCGTAGGAGAAGATGTCGAAGTCGCCGTTGTCGTTGATGAAGCCACCCTCGACGCAGCAGTCGTCGAGATCGCCAATGCGATAGAGAGTGGTGGGGTTGGCGACGGGGAGAGACTTCAGCAGAATCGCGTGCACCAGCGTGAAGATGGCGACGTTCGCTCCAATGCCGAGCGAGATGGTGAGGATGACCGTGGCGGCGAAGCCGGGGGACTTGCGAAACAGGCGGAGGGCGAGTTTGAGATCGTACATTTGTAGGTATGGACGTGAGGATAGCGGAACAGTGAGCAAACGCAAAAGTTCCCCACTTCTCGCGGAGGGCGCGACAAATGAAGGGCCCAGATTTGTTAGTCAGAAAGCGAGTTAAAGCGAAAAAGCCCCTCGCTTGCGCGAGAGGCTTTTTCTGGGGGAGGGACTTGTGGGCGAGGCGCCCGTTGGTCCCAAGACTACAGTGCTATTTCGGTTGCTGCGCTTGATCGGCGGTGGTGACAGGCGCCCCGGAGTTGGCGGACAGCTGTTCCAGGTCGTTCTTCAGGAGGCTGATTTCGACGCGGCCTCCGCTGATGCGCTTGGTCTTCGCAGCGTCATCCGTTGGGACGGGCGCGTTGCCCATGCCGACGAGGTAGATGCGATAGACGGGAATCTCGTGGTTGAGGACGAGGTAGCGCACCACCGACTCGGCCATCTTCTGCGAGCTGGTGATTGCGGTCTGGCCCTTGCCAGAGGAGAATCCCTGAACTTCGATGATGTAGCCGCGCTGGCCTTTGACGCTGGTGGCCATGGTGTCGAGAGCGTCCTTGGCATTCTTGCTGAGGACGGTCTGGCCGGGCCGGAAGCGGATCTCGGTCTGGTTCGAGGCCTTGTACTGGTCGATGTTGCCCACCACGGTCTCAACGGTCTGGACGCGAGTGGTGACCTGCTGCGCGGTCTGCTGCGCCATGGTGGCCTTGTTGCCAGCGTCGACGGCATGCTGGTCGGCGGCGTCGGCCTTGTCGGAGGCGAGCTTGATGCCAGCCTGGGCGCGAGCGTCGGTGTCTTTGATGGCCTTGCCGTTGCCGGCGGTCAGCTCATCGAGCTCGTTGACGCGATCGCGGATCGGTTCGGTCTGGCGCTTGACGTAGTTCTTGCGGGCGAAGGGATTGATGCGTCCCCAGAAGCCTTCGCGGGACGGGGGTGCCAGAGGAGCTTTGCCGGTGGCGGCATCGGTCGAGCTGGACTGTGTCTGCTGGGTGGCGGCAGGCGCGCTCTGATCGGTGGACGAGGTGGTCTGCGCGACAGCCGGGAAAGCGAGAACAGCGGCCAAGGGCAGGGCGAAGAGTAGACGGTTGTTCATAATGACTTCCTCCAAGTTTGGGGCGGAGCGTTTGGCTGCGCCACCCCGGCACGCCTGGGGCGTGCATGAAATTTTGATTGCGTCCCTTTGAACGGCACAGAAAGCCAGCGGTTTCGCTGAACCGGCCCGCGCTGACGCATCGCTTGGCCTGGAACTCTGGGTACCCCAGTTACGGGCGCACCTGTCATTCCTATTACATGTGGGATGCCAAAGCGGACCCCAAGGCTGAGAGAGCTAAATGATTGATATCTATAGACATTGTAGTAGTCTTCGGCCGGGAAAGATAGGCTGAGTGCGCAACCCGAGGGTAATTTTGGGAAACCTGATATAAAAACTGCGTGGAAATCGACTTGTCCGGGGAGGGCCGTTTGGGATCTGACTGGGTCGGGCGCAGGGGACGGAGTGTGGGCCGGTCTGCCGTATGGCTGGGAGGCATGGTGTTGGCGTGGGGTGGGCTGGTCTGGGGTCAGGTGCCGGAGACGGCTTCGTCCCGAATTCCTGCGGACCATCTGCAGCAGTATTCCGACTCGGCGGTGACGTGGATGCAGGAATATCTGCGGATTGATACCACGAATCCTCCGGGGAATGAGATGCGCGCGGTGGAGTTCTACAAGAAGATTCTGGATCAGGAAGGAATTGAGAATCGGGCGTTTGAGTATGCGCCGGGGCGCGGGGATTTGTGGGCGCGGATTCCACGGACAGAGGGGGAGAAAAGCCCCACCGCTGCCGCAAAAGGCGCGGCGGAAACGGGGCACCCGGCGAAGCGGCCGATTATTTTGCTCAACCACATGGATGTGGTCACCAGTGACGCGGCGCACTGGAAGGTTCCGCCCTTCAGCGGAGAGATTCGTGACGCGTATCTGTGGGGGCGCGGCGCGCAGGACATGAAGGATGAAGGCCTGGCGCAGCTGGTCGTGATGGTGATGCTGAAGCGCGAGAAGGTGGCGCTGGATCGCGATGTGATTTTTCTTGCGGTCGCGGATGAGGAGGTCGATGACACGGGGACCGACTGGTTCATCGAACATCAGCGCGATCTGCTGGGGAACGCGGAGTTTCTGATCAATGAAGGCGGCGAGAACCTGCTGGAGAATGGCTTTGTGAAGTATGTGGGCGTCGATGTGGGCGAGAAGACGACTTACTGGCTGCACGTGGTGGCGCATGGCAGGCCGGGGCACGGATCGCGTCCGAATCCGGAGTCGGCTCCGAACCGGTTGGTGCGGGCGCTGAATAAGATTATTGCGTACCGTTCGCCGCTGCGCGTTTTGCCGGTGGTGGATGAGTTTCTGCGCGACATGGCGCCCTACGAGACGCCGGAACGGGCGGAGCAGTATCGCAATATCAAGAAGGCGATTGAGGACAAGAAATTTCAGGAGGAAGTCGAGAAGGATGAGTCGCTGGAGTTTCTTTTGCGCGACACGATTTCGCTGACCATGATGGGAGGATCGGAGCAGACGAATGTGATTCCTCCGGAGGCGTGGGCGAATCTGGATGTGAGGATTCTGCCGGGAGGAGACCCGAAGGCGTTGCTGGCGGCAGTGCGACGGGTGGTGAACGATCCGGATGTCACCGTCGAGCCGTGGAAGGGGGAGTTTCGCGAGGCGAATTATTCGGGAACGGACAACGCGTTGTATGCGGCGATCCGGGAAGTGTCGGGGAAATATTTTCCGGGGACACCGGTGGTGCCCCACATCACCAGCGGCTATACGGAGAACCAGCGGTACCGGCCACTGGGGATTGCTTCGTACGGATTCAATCCTTACGTGGCTACGGATGAAGAGGGGAACACCGAGCACGGGAATGATGAGCGGATTCGGGTAGAGGAAGTGCGGCGGGGGCCGAGGATTCTGTTTGATGTGGTGGCGGCGGTGGCGGGGCGGTAAAACCTCCTGGCCACGGATTTGCACGGACTGTCCCGATACGGATTCTCATTTTTTGCGGCGCTTCGGGAACGACGTAAGAGGGTTCCTTCTGGTTAGCCCATCATTCAGAAAGAACAACTCACCAACCTGAATGAACCCTCGCGTATTAGTTACTAAGCTGCGAAGCGCGCAGTCAAAGGGCGATCCACGAACGGCTCTACGCTGCCACCGTCGCTTCTTGAACCGCTTTTACGGCGTCACGGATAACATTGATCACAACATCGGGGTGGGAGAGCATAGGAACGTGGCTGCTGTCGATCTCATACATGGTTGCGCCCATGCGCTTGGCCATGGCCCGTTCCAGGTCGGGATGCACGGTGCGGTCTTTTTTGCCGACGATGTACCAGCTGGGCTTCGACTTCCAAGCAGTTCCCCCGGCTTTCGCCCCGAACAAGTCGGGTTTAGGGACGCCCTGAGTTGCCCAAACGAGTTTCTGGTCCTGCTCCGAAAGATCTCCGCAGAAATGCTTCGTGCCCTCGGGACTCAGCCAGATACGTCCATCCACGACTTCGATGTGGGAGAAGACGTCAGTCGTCGGGAACTTCGATTGCTGTGTCTGAGATGTCTCATCGGTGTCCGGAGCGAGCGCGCAGATGTAAACCAGGCCGGCAACGCGATCGTCGACTCCTGCGCCGGTGATGACAGTTCCTCCGTAGGAGTGGCCGACGAGGATGACAGGGCCGCTGACCCGGCCGATCGTTGCCTTCACCAAGGCGACATCCTCTGCCGTTGTGTTGAGGCCGTACTGCGCTGCAATACACTCATACCCCTCCGCCTGAAGGGGAACGATAAGCTTGCTAAAGCACGAGCCGTCGGCCCAGAGCCCGTGACAGAAAACGATACTGGGTTTAGTTTGCATAGATTTCACTTTGTTCTCCTCTCACGCACCCCGGCTGCCACAGAACCAGAGATTGAAAACGTGTCCCTGTCACGCTAACGCTGGAGGCTGGGTGCTCTCTTGCAGAATCTTGCTGGTTTTGTCGTTTCTTGCCAAAAAAGATGAGTCGCACCCAGCGACCAGGAGGCGCAGTGTGCCGAAGCGTTAGGAAACAGGGCCTTGCGCGATAAGCGCTAACCTAAGGATTACTTCCCCTTTGCCCGCCAACCGAGAGCGATCGCGACCAATTCCTACAAGCCGACATTCCGGTATTAATCTTAATCTGTCGTCGGCGACTGATTTGGCGATTTGGCACTCGTCGAAATTGAACAACTGCTTGACTCAAGAAAAGCGTGTTAGTCGTTATTCATCCCCTGACGAGAACGGATAAGGCCGGACTGCTGGGTTCGCAACAGCAGTCCGGCACTTACCCAACGGCGCTACTGCGCGTCAGCCACGTTTTCCATCCAAACGAAGGCCTTATTCCATCGACGAGACCGGCGGAGTTCCACTATCGATGAAGGTGTAGAACACAGCAACACGGCCGCCGCGTTCCTCCAGAACGTCCGTACCGGTATAGCGGAACGGTTGGTCAGGAAGTCCGCTCCCCCAACGGCACATCCCGACATTGTGCATCGTGCGAATATCGCCAACCACCTTGTAGCGGTACTCCGGGATGCGCTTACGAATTTCCGACGCTGCTTCATTGACCGCCGCAATGCCGACCAGGCGGCCACCCGGGTGTATCCATACGCAATCTTCCGTATAAGCATTGCGCATCATGGCTTCGCGCTTCACTGGATCGAGCTCGATGAAGATCGCATCGAAGTTGTGGTGCATCAGTTCTGCAACTGTCATCTTCTCTCCTTTGTTTTCTCTTTGCCGGTGTAACGATCTTTCCTTTGACCTTCCCGGCCATTCAATTGCCGAGAACAGGCCAACACGCTCATCGACCTAGGGGTTGAGCGGCACTCCGAGGATTGATCCCCGAAAACGCTCTTGAGTTTTTACGAATAACACGTCGCCTCCCGAGTGGTCGGCTATCCGGAAGCTAGCGCCCAGAAAGCGACCAGGTGATCAACTTCTAGCCTGCCTTGCTTAAGTCAGCGCTTACGGCCCCTATGCCCCGAAATGCCTTGTCATGTAATGCCGTCGCCATCTTCCCGGGCTGACTCCAACGAATTGATGGAAAGTGCGCGTGAACACTGCCTGGTCTTTGAATCCCGATTGAATCGCGATGTCGATCAGCGACAGGCGGGTCTGGCTCATCAGTTGTTTGGCGTGGTCAATGCGATGCTGCATCAGCCACTGGTGAGTAGAGATGCCGAAAGAGGTTTTGAAGGAGCGGGCAAAGTGGCTGACGGAGAGTCCGCATTCGCGTGCGACGTCAGAAAGCCTGATCCGCCCATGCATATTCTCATGAAGAACTTCCGACGCTCGTCGCTTCTGCCATGGCGCCAAACCTCCCTTTGAATGCTGCGCAGTTTTCTGGAGTACACCGTACCGCTGAATTAGATGCGCCCCGAGGATGAGATTGAATTGATCGAGAGCAAGTACAGAGGGAGCATCGCTGCGCCCAAGGAACGGAAGAATGCTCTTCGTGATTTGGGCCACAACCAGATCGTCTTCGAGCACTGCCAGACGATAGTCACTTACGCGGCCAAAACCGAGATCCTCGGCAATGTCATCGAGTCCCTTACGAGGGACAGAATAGTGAACGTAATCGAAGGCACTACCCGCCCAACACTTTGGCTGGGAATCGAAATCGATGACATTGGACCGAAACGGATGAACGACGGATGTGGCAATGAGCTTGTCTGCGGTCCACACCTGATAGCTGGATGATGGCAGCGACTTGAGCGAGATCGACACCAGCAGAGCTGGGACGGGCGATAGCTTCGTGATTCGGTCAGGAAGCCCAGCCGGCGATTGGAGCCGGGTGATCGTAAAAGTCCCCGGAGTGCGAAACTGCGATGGGACGGCGGACCTCCCGTCCAATTGAATGAACGTTGTGAAGGGAGCTTCCGGTGATGTCCGCGGAGACTTGTCTGCCGTCGGCGAAGGGTTCTTCTCCATCGCGACCTCCGGTGTAGGGCGAACGACGGTACATATGATGACAGTTTTTGGTCAGGGTTGCATCCGTGCTGCCCGACGGGCCGGTCGTTTTAGGCCTCCAAGGCAGCCGGGCTGCGCCCGACGGACAGCCGAGGGCAGCTGTCCCCACACAAACCCTTGCTCAACGAATTCCGCAGTGTTTTTCGTATTGTTCGAAGATGAAGTTGTCGGTCATACCGGCGATGTAGTCGCAGATTACGCGAGGAAGTGAGTCTGCTTTGGCCTTTTCTTGGTAGTTGTGCGGCAGGGCTTCGGGGTGGTGCATCCAGAAGGTGAAGAGTTCGCCGACTACGCGCTCGGCATCCTCTTTCTCTCCGGCCAGCGAGGGGCTGTAGTAGAGATTTTCGTAGAGGAAAGTTTTGCTCTGCTTGCGCTCGGCTTCGACTGCGGGGCTGAAAGCGGCCAGGCGGTCTTTGTGGTGGCGAACGTCGTCGAGGGTTTTGATTCCGGCTTCCTGCAGGCGGGCCTGCGTGTTGGTGATGAGGTCGCTGACGAAGCGGTTCAGGACGCGCTTCAGGGCTTCGTTGAATTTCAGCTTATCGGGGGCGTTAGGGTAGATCTGCTCGACCTCACGGTAGAAGCGTTCGAAGGCGGGGATGCCTTCGCGGATTTGCTCGAGCGAGAGGAGATGGGCTTCGAAGCCGTCGTCGAGGTCGGCGGTGTTGTAGGCGATCTCGTCGGTCAGGTCGATCAATTGCGCTTCGAGTGGTGGGCGCTGGTCTAACAGATATTCGGCAAGCTCGGGATATTGTTTGGCTTCGTAGTCGTGCGAGTGCTTGATGATGCCTTCGCGGACTTCAAAAGTTAAGTTCAGGCCGCGGAAGGCGGCGTAGCGCTGTTCGAAATCTTCGACAATGCGGAGGGCATGCAGGTTGTGGTCGAAGAAGAGGCCATGCTCGCGCATGGCGGCGTCGAGGGCTTTTTCTCCGGCGTGGCCGAAGGGAGGGTGGCCGATGTCGTGGACCAGGGCCAGAGCTTCGGTGAGATCGACGTTGAGGCCGAGGGCTCCGGCGATGGTGCGGGAGACTTGCGAGACTTCGAGGGTGTGGGTGAGGCGGTTGCGGAAATGGTCGGAGTAGCGGCGGGTGAAGACTTGCGTTTTGGCTTCGAGGCGGCGGAAGGCGCGGGCGTGGATGACGCGGTCGCGGTCCCGCTGGAAGTCGTTGCGGTAGGGATGCGGAGGCTCGGGGAAACGGCGTCCACGGGAGTGTTCGACGTGCACCGCGTAGGCGGCGAGCATGGGGAGAGCATAGCATTGTTAGTTGATGTCTTTGAAATGTGCGTAGCGGACGCGGTTCCTTGGGGAAAGGCGACCACAGGGGCTTGAAGCCCGAATGGATCACAGATGCTGGCGCGGCCCTAGAAGGGCCGCTCTTCCACGTTACTGCACACGGCTCTGGGGATCCTCCACGGTAAGGCGCTCGCGGCTCTTCCCGGCAACGGCAACAGTTCACCGCAGGTTCAGGCGCATTTCATTGCTGGGTTCGAAGCCGAGGGATTCGTAGAGATGGCGGCCATCGTCGCTGGCGTGGAGAGTCACGCGGGCGAAGCCTTCGCGCTGGCACCAGGCGATGATGGTCTGCAGGAGTGTGCGGGCGATGCCGCGGCGTCGATATTCGGGATCGGTATAAACGTTGAGGATAGTGGCGCGGCGGCATTCGAGATCGTACGGGTGAGCGGGCCACGGAGAGATGACGACCGCGCCCCCGGCGACTACGCGATCACCGGCGGCGGCCAGCCAGGCGCGGAAGGAGCCGTCGGCCATGGCGGTTTCCAGATAAGAGGATGACAGGGAGGCCATCGCGTCGAGGGTCTGGGGGTCGTTGTAGTGCATGTCTTCATACATCCTGCGGCGCTGGCGCAGGATTTCTGGGATGTCTGCGAGTGAGGCGGAGCGGATGAGAATGTTCTCCAGTGGCATGCGGGGAGTTTAGCAAGGTGATGCCATGCTTTTGGCGCACGGGCTTGAATGGGCCGAGCACCTTGGCTCTGGCAGAATGCGCTGCCGCGACAAAACCGTCGCGGCTTGGACGGGCGAGGGCGCCCGTCCCCACATGGGCACTGCTTGCTTATTGCTGCTTCTGCGATTCTTCTTTTGCTAGCTTTACCTTGGCGGCGTCGAGTTTTTGCTGAACTTTGGCGAAGGCCTCGCCGTCCTGTTCGGCGGGGACGGTCTTGCTCCATTCCTGAACGGAGCGCTCCCAGTGGGCGGCGGCGAGTTTCAGGCGGCCGATTTTCTGGTAAAGATCGCCGAGATGCTCCTGCACGGTGGGATCGGTCGTCATGTGAGATTCGGCCTTAGTCAGGTTCTCTTCGGCCTGATCGTATTTGCCCAGCTTGAAATAGGCCCAGCCGAGCGAGTCGAGATAGGCGCCGTTGTTAGGCTCGAAGGTCAAGGCTTGCTTGATGTAGTTCAGCGACTCTTCGAGCTTCACGCCGCGATCGGCATTCATGTAGCCGAGATAGTTGAGCGTGGCTGCGGTCTGGGGATCGGTGGGTGAGGTCGTAGTCAGGACTTTCTTGAACTCGGCTTCGGCCTGATCGAACATCTTCTGGCGCTGATACAGGTCACCGCGGAGGAAAGACACGTAGCCCTTGTCTTCGGGCTTGGTCGAGAGTTGCTCGGCTTTGGCGAGCGCTGCCAGGGCATCGTCGTAGCGCTTACCGCGGGTGTAAATAATGCCGATGCGGAGGTAGACTTCGCGATCTTCGGGGCCACCCTTCAACAGGGAGCGAATGTCGGCGACGGATTTGTCGAGTTCTCCGGTGTCGGCGAGTTGCGCGTCCAGCACCATTCGAAGGTCGCGATCGTCGGGAAGCTTCTGCACGGCTTCCTTGGCGGCGGCGGTGGCTTGCGGCCACTGCTTGGCCTCGCGGTAGGTGTCGATGATTTCCTGATAGCCCTGGCGGGTGTTTTCCTCGCCTAAGGGCAGCATTTTGCGGAAAGTTTCGACCGCAGCGGTGTAGTTTTCCTGCTCGCGATAGACCATGCCGAGACGCTCGAGGAAGATGGCGCGGTTGTTGCGGTCGGCGTTGCTGGATCCGGCTTCGCTCTTTTCGGTGCGCTTTACGAGCTCCTGCAAGATCTTGATGGCGTCGTCATAACGGCCCTGCGCCTGGTAAACGGCGGCGATGCTGTAGGCCACTTCGGCCTGGTCGGGCACCAGGGTATCGGCGCGCTTGAGACTCTCGAGCGCGAGATCGTACTTGGCCTGGCGGCGATAAATCTCGGCCATGCGGACGTAGGTCTGCGCGTCTTCGGGATTGGAGTCGGCGATGACCTTGTACTGTTCGAGGGAGGCGTCGAGCTGGCCGTCGTTCAGGAGGTTTTCAGCCAGGCCGCGGATGGCGTCGAGGTTGTCACGATCGAGAACGATGGCGTGGCGAAAGGCGTCGACGGCGCTCTTGTAATCCTTGCGCTGTTCGTAGGCTGCACCCAGCGCGGCGTAAAGCTTGGCGGAACGCGCGGAGTCGGGGATGGAGCTTAGAACCTGAAGAGCGTGCGCGGTGTCGCCCTCGTCGGTATAGAGCATGGCCAGCGTGGTCACGGCTTCTTCGGAGTTGGGATCGAGTTTGATGGCGGTCTTGAGTTCGCCTTCGCCTTTTTGGAGATCGTTGTTCAGACGGTAGAGGCGGCCGAGCAGCAGGTGATCGTCGACGCTGTCGGGATCGAGCTTTGTGATCTGCTCGTACTGGTCGATCGCGAGTTTTAGAATGTTGTCAGAACCGGAACCGCCCGGCATATCGCCGAGGGAACGCAGATAAATGCGGCCGAGAAGCTTGTGGGCTTCGAGATTTTTAGGATCCTTCTTGATGATGTCTTGCGCTTCTTTGACGGCGTCGGCGATGCGTCCGGTCTTTACGTAGAGCTCGGCCAGGCCGGAGGTCAGGAATTCGGAGGAAGGATCGGCCTCGATGGCGAGGCGGTATTCTTCAGTGGCCTTGGTGGCGAGGTCGCTGCGGCCGTAAGCGGTGACCATCTCCTCATACATGTGGGCGAGGGTGTAATGGTAATAAGCGGCTGCCTTGTCGACTTTGCGCGGCGAGGACTGGGCCGGCTTGGCGTCAGGCGAAGCGGAAGACGGAGATGCGGGCTGGCTGGTTTGGCTCACGGCGGCGATTGCCGCCAGCGCAATGATTGTCGAGATCATCAAAAAAGGGCGAAAAATTCTATTCATGCTGGACCTTAAGTGCGCTCCCGCGCGTTTCCGAAACCTCAGCTTAGTTGGATGCAAAGCCGCCGGGGGAAAGGTGCCTTTATTCTAACGCGAGGAGTGCGGGAAGGGGAAAAACACTGTGGGGCGCGGGAGTGGTAGAGGAACCGGAGGTACAGGGACTGTGGGGACGAGTCAAGTTGTGTAAAGAGCACTACTAGTCAGTATGTTTTAGCCCGCGCGAGATCCTTCGCTCCGCCTGAAGAACGGCTGCACTCAGGATGACTCCCAAGCAAGGTAAAGGCCTTACGTCTGAGGTCGGACGCCGGGATTCTAGTGGCGGAAGTGGCGGACTCCAGTGAAGAGCATGGCCAAGCCGAGGCGGTCGGCGGCGGCGATGACTTCGGGATCGCGCTGGGAGCCGCCGGGTTGAATGATGGCGGTAGCCCCGGCGCGGGCGATTTCTTCGACGCCGTCGGGGAAGGGGAAGAAGGCGTCGGAGGCGGCGACCGTGCCTTTCAGGGGGAGTTGGGCCTTCATGGCGCCGAGTTTGGCGGAATCGACGCGGGACATCTGGCCGGCGCCGACGCCTACAGTTTGTCCGTCGCGGGCGTAGACGATGGCGTTCGATTTCACGTGTTTGCAGACTTTCCAGGCGAAGAGCAGAGCGCGGGTTTCCTCGGGAGTGGGGGGGCGGTGGGTGACGACCTTGAGATCGTCGGGTTGCAGGGGGCGGTGGTCGGCGTCTTGAACGAGAAGGCCGCCGGAAACATTCTTCAATACCCACTTCTGATCGGCTGGGGTTACTTCGACGAGGCGCAGATTCTTCTTGGTGACGAATTTTGCTTTGGCGGCTTCGTCGAATGACGGGGCGGCGATGACTTCGAGGAAGAGCTTGTGCATTTCTTCGGCGGCTTCGGCGTCGATGGGGCGATTCACGCCGATCACGCCGCCGAAGGCGGAGACGGGGTCGCATTCGAGGGCGCGCTTGTAGGCTTCGGCGAGAGTCTCGCCGGTGGCGGTGCCGCAGGGGTTGGTGTGTTTGATGATGGCGACGACGGGCTCGTCGAATTCCTGTGCGAGATCCCAGGCGGCTTGCAGATCGACGATGTTGTTGTAGGAGAGTTCCTTGCCCTGGAGCTGGAGGGCATTGGCTACGCCGACGTCCGAGCCGTCGGAGTACATGGCGGCTGTCTGATGCGGGTTCTCGCCGTAGCGCAGGTCGAGGGTTTTCTGGAAGGTGAAACGCAGGGTTTGCGGGAATGTTCCCGCATCCGGCTGCAATCGAAGAGAATCTGCACTGATACGCTCGAGCGTGGAGGCGATGGCGGAATCGTAGGCGGCGGTGGTGGCGAAGGCTTTTTGCGCGAGGCGCCACTTGGTTGCGAGCGAGAGCGCGCCGCCTTCGCGCTGGAGTTCGTCGGCGATGGACTCGTAGTCGGAGGGGGACGTTACGATGGCGACGTCGTGAAAATTCTTGGCGGCGGAGCGGATCATGGACGGGCCGCCGATGTCGATGTTCTCGATCAATTCCTCGAAGGCGACGCCCGGCTTGGCGGCGGTTTTCTCAAAGGCGTAGAGATTCACAACCACCATATCGATGGGGGCGATGCCGTGTTCGGCGATTGCGGCTACGTGCTTGGGATCGTTGCGGCGATGGAGAATGCCGCCGTGGACTTTGGGATGCAGCGTCTTGACGCGGCCATCGAGCATTTCGGGGAATCCGGTGAGTTCGGAAATGTCTTTGACGGTGACGCCGGAATCGCGCAGGAGTTTGGCGGTGCCTCCGGTGGAGATGAGTTCGACGCCGAGGGCGGAGAGTTTGCGGGCGAAATCGACGAGGCCGGTTTTGTCGGTGACGGAGAGAATGGCGCGGTGAATTTTGGAAGTGCTAGTCAAGACGGGGCCTCTGAACAGGAAGAATAGACGGATGTTGGAAACAGAAAATTCTATCAGTTGGGAAGAAGAGGAGGGCCTGGAGGGCTAATCCTGGTAGTGGTGCAGCTTGAGGGCGGCGATTCGTATCAGGGCATTCCTTCAGGCGTGCCGCAGAAGCCGCCACGGATGCCCGCTTTAGCGGCTGTGACGGCCAAAGCCAGCGGCTGAAGCCGTTTCGCTTCGTATTCACTTTGCCGACATCGCTGAAGCGAAGCCCTGATACGAATCGCTCTTCTCACTGCACCACTACCCTAATTCTTCTAAAGACAGCAAGGTCCACGACTTGAAAACACAATCAAGAACCTTGAAGTCAAAGTCCCCGCCCTCTCGCGGACAACCCGAGAAGGGTGGGGTACCCGCTTGTCGCGCAACCTAGGTTTTGGCTTTGGCTTTGAGTTTGACGTGGCCGTTGGCGAGTTCGACGGAGTATTCGACGTTGTCGCAGCGGTACTGCTGGCGGATCTGTTCGGTTTTTCTCTGAACGAACTCCGTGAAGGAGTCAAAGTTGCCCGAGACTTTCTCGCCGGCCTTCTTCTTAGCTGCGACCAAAACGTTGTAAAGCCGCTCGACTTGCTCGCGCTCGGTCTGGTCGACAGTGTGCAAGGTGAAGTGTGGAGACGAATCGGCGCCTGCAGCAGCGGCCGCGGCAGCATGGCTCACGCCATACACCTGATGGTGCTGCGACTTGTGCTCGTCTTCGGCGACCCGTACTCCCTGCACCGAAAGCAGAGCATCCTGGGGACGGCGGTAGCCTTCCTCGCGGATGCGCGACTTCTTGCGCCACAGGTCGCTGTAGATGGCGTAGCGCTGGGCCATCTCGTTGTAGCGGTAGCGCTGGGAGAAGTTCATGCGGCCGCCGTCGGAAAACTTGCGCAGCAGGCTCAGCACCTTCCACTCGATGTCGGAGGGCGGACGCTTGGTCGGGTTGCTGAAGAAAATCTCGTACTCGATTTTTAGACGGCGCAGTTGCGAGTCGAGAAGATTCAGTTCCTCGTCGGTGGTCACAGATGTCTCCAAGCACAGTGTAGTGATCTGGAGGGGCGAGGACGAGGTACCCGTCGGTCACTAAGGGGCATGGGACGAAAGTAAGGGGGAAGAGAGCTTCTAGCGGCTAGCTTCTAGCTTTTTCGTTCTGTTTCTTGCCGCTGTGCTCCGATCAAGGACTCGAGATTGGTGTTAGTGGGGGTACTAGAATTAGAGGGATTGGTCTGGGATTTGGTTTGAGCTAGGAGCTAGGAGCTAGAAGCTAGAAGCTTATTTCCCCGAATTCGACGCCATCTTCTTGACCATGGCGAGGACGAGCTTGCGGTCGCTGTCGTTGAGGCTGGTGGAGTAGCGGCGGATCTGGCTAAGGAAGCGGACTTCGTCGTCGGAGAGTTGGGGCAGTCCCTTGGAACCGTTGCTGTGGCCGGGTTCGGCAAAGAACTGCGACAGCGGGAGCTCCATGGCGCCGGCGATCTTAGAGAGTGTGTCGAGCGACGGAATGGTGTGGCCGTTTTCGACGCGCGACAGATAGCAGCGCAGGAGGCCGGTTCGCTTCTCGATGTCGCCCTGAGACATACCCTTCTGCAAGCGGTAGTTGCGGATGGTCTCGCCGATATTCATTGTGGGGAGCATTTCAGGATGGGTCATAGTAACCAGATCAGCACCTTCTGGCAAGTGGGAAATTCGTGCCATA
>Ga0210399_10001567_pt1 | contig 17842 bp, 19 predicted proteins | sample IncBWC14MmetaG_FD_150865 | JGI IMG/M metagenome (GOLD analysis project Ga0210399, IMG submission 150865) | Forest soil microbial communities from Barre Woods Harvard Forest LTER site, Petersham, Massachusetts, United States - Inc-BW-C-14-M | ecosystem: Environmental > Terrestrial > Soil >...
CGCCCAGGTTGGCGTAGCCGATGCCGAGCTGGCGGAAGGCGCGTGTCGTCTCGGCGATCTTCTCGGTCGGGTAGTCGCCGTTGCCCACGATGATCTCCATGCCCGTGAACACCACCGACACCGCCGCCTTGAAGCCCTCGACGTCGAAGACGTCGTTCCCGTCGAGGAACGTGAGCAGGTTCAGCGACGCCAGGTTGCAGGCGGAGTTGTCGAGATGCATGTACTCGCTGCACGGGTTGGACCCGTTGATCCGGTCCGTGTTCGGCGCCGTGTGCCAGCGGTTGATCGTCGTGTCGTACTGCATGCCCGGGTCGGCGCACTCCCACGCCGAGTGCGCGATCTGGCGGAACAGGTCACGGGCGGGCACGGTGCGGACGACCGAGCCGTCGGTCCGGGCCGTCAGGTTCCAGTCGCGCCCGTCCAGCACGGCCTCCATGAACTCGTCGGTCACCCGCACCGAGTTGTTGGCGTTCTGGTACTGCGTCGAGTGGCTGTCGGCACCGTCGAGGTCCATGTCGAAGCCCGAGTCGCGCAGCACGCGCGCCTTGCGCTCCTCGATGGCCTTGCACCAGATGAAGTCCTCCACGTCGGGGTGGTCGGCGTCGAGGATCACCATCTTGGCGGCGCGCCGGGTCTTGCCCCCGGACTTGATCGTCCCCGCCGAGGCGTCGGCGCCCCGCATGAAGCTCACCGGGCCCGAGGCGGTGCCGCCGCCCTTCAGCAGCTCCTGCGACGAGCGGATACGCGAGAGGTTGACGCCGGCGCCCGATCCGCCCTTGAAGATGATGCCCTCCTCCACGTACCAGTTGAGGATGGAGTCCATCGTGTCGTCCACGGCGAGGATGAAGCAGGCCGAGCCCTGTTGCGGCACCCCGTGCACGCCGATGTTGAACCAGACCGGCGAGTTGAACGCGGCCCTCTGGTGCACGATGAGGAACTTGAGCTCGTGGTTGAAGATGCGCGCCTCTTCGTCGTCGACGAAGTAGCCGTCCTTGAGGCCCCACGCGGTCAGCGTGTCCGCCACCCGGTCGGCCACCTGCATGAGCGACGACTCGCGCTCGGGGGTGCCGAGCGTCCCGCGGAAGTACTTCTGCGCCAGGATGTTGGTGGCGTTGACGCTCCAGGACTCGGGCACCTCGACGCCCAGCTGTTCGAAGGCCACCGTGCCGTCGCGGAAGTTCGTGATGCGCGCGTCGCGCCGCTCCCACTTCACCTGGTCGTAGGGGTGCACGCCCTCGGTGGTGAAGTGGCGGCGGATACCGATCTCGGATCGCTGGGGGGCGATGGCCATGGCGCTGAGGTCCTCCTGGGGGCTAGGTCCTTGGGGGCTCGCCGGCCCCCCTTCTGACTGGGTACTCACTGCGTTCCGACTGCGTTCTGACTCGGTGCTGCCTGCGGTTTCGGGCGCCCACCGGGCCACCCATTTCAGCCGGGCGGTGTTCGCAGGACGCCTGAAGCCGATTCCTCCCCATCAGGCGCCCGAGTAGGACCAGACTCGCCTAACCACAATATATAGTGGTCGGCCCGCCCCCGAGACACGAGATGCTGTGGTCATTACAGCACTGTAGTTACGCCGTTGTCAACCAATGTCGTCCCGCGTCCCCGCAGGTCACGGACTGTTCGCGATGGTTTGCGCGCGGAGCTCCCGACCCGCCCCGGTGACACGGGGTTAGCGTCGGCCGTCCATGGCCAAGCTGGTCGCCATCGATGCGGGCACGACCGGCGTCCGCGCCCTGGTCGTCGACGAGCATGCCCGCGTCGTCGACGTCGCCTACCGCGAGCTGACCCAGTACTTCCCCCGGCCGGGCTGGGTGGAGCACGACCCCGACGAGATCTGGGCGGCCGTCCGCGCCACCCTCGCCGAGGTCGCCGCCCGCCTCGCCACCTCGCAGCCCATCCCCGAGCCCGTCGCCGCCATCGGCATCACCAACCAGCGCGAGACCCTCGTCGCCTTCGACCGCCGCACCGGCCGCCCGCTCCACTCCGCCATCGTGTGGCAGGACCGGCGCACCGCGCCCCTCTGCGCGCGGCTCGTCGCCGACGGCCATCTCCCCCTCGTCCGCGCCACGACCGGCCTCGTCCTCGACCCGTACTTCAGCGCCACCAAAGCGGCGTGGCTCCTCCAGAACGGCGATCTCGCCCTCGGCCCCGACGACCCGAACCTCTCCTTCTGCACCGTCGACACCTGGGTGCTGTGGAACCTCACCGGCGGAGCGAACGGCGGCACCTACGCCACCGACCCCTCCAACGCGAGCCGCACGCTCCTCCTCGACACCCACTCGCTCGCCTGGTCCCACGAGCTGTCCGAACTCTTCGGCGTGCCGCTCCACACGCTGCCCGAGGTGCGCCCCTCCGCCGGCCGCTTCGGCACCGTCGCGCTCGATGACGTCGGTCCCGCCGCCCGCGTCCTCGACGGCGTCCCGGTCTCGGGTGTCCTCGGCGACCAGCAGGCCGCACTCTTCGGCCAGGCCTGCTTTCAACCGGGCATGGTCAAGGTCACCTACGGCACGGGCAGTTTCGCGCTGGCCAACGCCGGCCCCGACCGTCCGCCTCCCCCCGACGGTCTCGTCGTCAGCGTGGCGTGGGACCTCGGCGCACACGCCGACGCGACGCACGGCCCCGTCGCCTACGCGCTCGAGGGTTCGGCGTTCGTCTCCGGCGCCGCCATCCAGTGGCTGCGCGACGGCCTCGGCATCATCAAAGAGGCCGCCGAGGTCGGCCCGCTCGCCGCATCGGTCCCCGACAGCGGCGGCGTGACGTTCGTGCCCGCGCTCACCGGCCTCGGCAGCCCGCAGTGGGACCCCGCCGCCCGCGGCATCATCACCGGCTTAACGCGAGGCGCCGGCCGCGCCCAGCTCGCCCGCGCCTGCGTCGAGGCGATGGCGTTCCAGGTGCGTGACATGACCGATGCCATCGCCGCCGCGTCGTCCCACCCACTCTCCGCGCTGCGGGCTGACGGGGGCGCCGCCGCCATGGACCTCCTCCTCGAGCTGCAGGCGGAACAGAGCCGCATGCCCGTGGCGCGACCGCGCTCCCTCGAGTCGACTGCGCTCGGCGCTGCGACCCTCGCCGGCCTGGCCGAGGGCGTGTGGTCCTCGCTCGACGACCTCGACGCGCTCTGGCAGGCCGACACCGTCTTCGAACCCCAGCTCCCCGTCGAGCTGGCCGACGCGACCTATGCCATCTGGGGCCGGGCGGTCGAGAAGTCCAAGGGCTGGGCGGCCACTGAACCGACCTGACTGCATCGCTCAGCCGCTTTGTTTGGAAGCTCCCTGCTCGCGGACGGGCGGAGAGCAGGACAGAGCTGGTGCGGCGCACGAATGCTGCGCCACTGGCCTGTGTTTTGCTCTACCGGTTCGCAGCCCGGGGGAGCAGACTGAAAGAGGGAACATTGCACGGCCTCGACGAATAGTCGTCGCCACGCAGCACCGACGCTGGGAGGGCATCGTGGCACCTCGCCACCCGACTCTGCTGGGCCCACGCCGCTGGGCTCACCGACGGTCGATCCGCAGTCTCGGCGCAGCCGTGGCCGGACTTGGCGTCGTCGCCGGGGGCCTCATCATCTCGGGCGTCACCGGTATCGGTATCGCGCCCGCCGCCGACACCGTGCTCAGCTGTACGGACACCTGGACGGGCGGCACAGGGACGACCGATTGGGGCACCGCGGGCAACTGGAGCACGGGCGTTCCCGACGCCGCCGCCATCGACGCGTGCATCCCGGGCGGCGCCACGGTCGTCGACCAGAACGCCGCCATCATCGTCGGAGAGCTCACCGTTGCGAAGGGAAGTTCGCTGACCGTCGGCTCAGGGAGCGCCGCCATGACCGGGTACGCCGGCGCGACGCTGTCGATCACCTCGGGGCTGGTCAACGACGGGACACTGACAGCCGGACCTTCGGGCCCCGGCACGGCCACGCTCGCCCTCGACGGGCCCGTCACCAACACTGGTGCGCTCGAGGTGTTCGGCACACTCACCATCGGCACCACGGCCGGGACGAACCTGACCAATGCAGGCACCGTCGGGATCGCAGCAGGCGGCGTGATCGATCTCGAGAAGGCATCCACACTCACGAACGAATCGAACGGATTGCTCGCCTTCGGGATCGGCGGTCCACCCTCCTCCGCGTTGGACTACGGCAGGATTTTGAACGGGACGCTCTCGCTCGACGGGAGTGTTGCTCCGGTGTTCGAGGGCGGGTTCACCGCCTCGTCGGGTGTCGAGTATGTCGTGGCAACCGGTTCCTACAGCGGAACGTTCGCCACCGTCGGCCACGATGCGACAGCCGATTACTCGCACCCCGACGCCCTCGGCCTCGTCGGCGGTGTGCCGGCCACCGCCACGGCAGTCGCCGTCACGAGCACTGTTCCGACGTCGGTGTACGGACAGGACGTGCGCTTCACGGCCACGGTGACGCCCGCGTCAGGGTCCGCGCCAACGGGCTCGGTGTCGTTCAGCAGCGGTGGTGTCCCACTCGGCAGCACACCGGTGGCCACCACAAGCGGAGTGACCACGGCCACCATCGACACCGCGAGCCTTCCGGTCGGAGCGCAGCCGGTCACCGCGACGTACAGCGGGGACGTCCTCTTCGGCCCGAGCACCTCCTCGGTGGATGGGCTGACCGTCCACGCCGATAGCTCGAACGTCTCGATCGCCGCCACACCCGCCAACGCCGTCCCGGGTCAGCAGGTCGCCTACACCGTGTCGGTATCGGCCGCCGCACCCGGAGCCGGGCGGGCCGGCGGCACCGTGTCGCTGGGCGACGACGGGAACCTCGTTGCGGGCTGCCAGGCGCTCACCCTCTCGTCGACCGACCCGCCACACGTCACCTGCAGTGAGACCTATGAGGCCGATGCAACCCACTCCATCGTCGCCACTTACACCGGCAGCGCCGACTTCCTGCCGTCCACGGCGGGCCTCACCGAGACTGTCGCGCCGCAGCCCACCATCACCTCGCTCACGGCGTCGTCCAGCGCGTTGACCACGGGCGAACCAGTCTCGTTCACGGCGACCGTGGCCGCGAGCGCCGGGACTGCGAACCCCTCGGGGAGCGTCACCTTCACCGACAATGGCGCGCCGATCGGCGCATCGACGCTCACGACGACCGGCGGGGTGACCTCCACCAGCATGCTCGTCACCACGCTCCCGTTGGGCGTCAATTCCATCAGGGCCTCGTTCGGCGGGGACGCCGACTTCGGCGCCAGCACGTCGGGTACCCCCGCGCGGGTCACGATGAGCCCCGCCACCACCGTCCTGAGCATCGGCGGCTCGGACGACCCGTCCACCCGGGGACAGCCGATCACCTTCACCGCCAGCGTGTTCCCGGCCACAGGCTCGGAAGTGACAGGCACGGTCACGTTCTCCTACAACGGCACCGTGATCGGCACCGCCGACGTGTCGAGCGGCCAGGCAACTCTAACCACCGCGTCGCTGCCGATCGGCACCGGCTCCGTCACCGCCACGTACGGGGGCGACGCCACCTTCGCCGGCAGCGCGGCCACCTCCCCGTGGTCCCAGGAGGTCGATCCAGGGACCAGCTGAGCTGGACGAAATATAACAAGAGAAACCTTGTTATATTGGCCAGGAAGAGCGGACCCCCGCTCAGAAGGGTGGGCAGCCATGAGCGTGGCCATCGTGACAGGGGCATCCCGAGGACTCGGGCAGGCGCTGGCGACCGGACTGGTCCAAGCCGGTTGGTCGGTGGTGATCGACGGGAGGGACCGGTCGACGGTTAATGCCTCCGCTGATCGCATGCGCGCTGTCGCCACCGAGGGCGCTCGCGTCGTCGCCGTCCCCGGCGACATCACTGACGCCGAACATCGCCACGCGCTGGTCGATGCTGCGGTCGCGCTCGGCGGCCTCGACCTCCTCGTGAACAACGCCGGCACGCTCGGCACATCGCCACTCCCCTCTCTGGCGGACTACCCGCTCGACGAGCTCCGTGTCGCGTTCGAAGTGAACGTCGTCGCACCGCTCGGTCTGGTGCAGGACGTACTGCCGTTCCTGCTCGACTCGCCTCGCCCGCGTCTGATCGACATCACCTCCGATGCCGGCGTCGAGGCCTACGAGGGTTGGGGCGGGTACGGCGCCGGCAAGGCGGCGCTCGATCACCTCGGTGCAGTGCTCGCCGTCGAGTTCCCCTCGCTGACTGTGTGGTCGGTGGATCCGGGCGACCTGCGCACCGTCATGCACCAGGCGGCCTTCCCCGGCGAGGACATCTCCGACCGGCCCGAGCCGTCCACGGTCGTGCCCGCCTTCCTCGACTTGATCGAAAGCGACCGCCCGAGCGGCCGCTACCGCGCTGCCGAGCTCCTTGCGAGCGGAGCGGTGGCATGAGCGCCGTGACGACTCCGGTCGCCCCGCTCACTTCAGCGCCAACTGATCGCGGGCCCGTCGCCCCCCGCCTGCCCGAGCTGCACCCGTTGTCCTTCGCACTGCCTCCCGAGCTCGAGGCGCCGTCCCCGCCCGAGTATCGCGGCATGACGCGCGACTCGGTGCGCATGCTGGTCGCCACCAAATCGGACGGCGCGCTGGTGCACTCACACTTTTCGGAGCTGCCGCGGTTCTTGAACGAAGGCGATCTCGTGGTGATCAACACCTCCGGAACGCTCGCCGCTGAGCTCGACGGGACGGCGCCCGACGGATCGCCCGTCCAGGTGCACCTCTCCACGCAGCTTCCGGCCGGGCTCTGGACCGTCGAGGTTCGAAGGGACGGCCGGGCGGACCTCGGCGCATCGGCCGGCGACGTAATTGAGCTGCCGGAAGGAGGCCGTGTCGCGCTGCTGGCGGCCTACTCCCCGGGGCCCGGCGGGGGCGGTGTGCGGTTGTGGGTCTCCCGCATCGACACGCCGGAGCGGCTCTACAGCTACCTGGCCATCCACGGCCGGCCCATTCGCTACGGCTACGTGCGCGGCAGTTACCCCATCACCGCCTACCAGAACGTCTACGCCACGGAGCCCGGGTCGGCCGAGATGCCGAGCGCCGGGCGCCCCTTCACCCCCGAGGTCCTCACCCGTCTGGTGGCCAAGGGCGTCGGCATTGCGCCGGTGCTGCTCCACACCGGTGTGGCCTCGCTGGAGGCGAGTGAGCCGCCCTACGCCGAGTACTTCAAGGTCTCGCTGTCGACGTCGCACCGCGTCAACGACACGCGCCGTTCGGGTGGGCGCGTCATCGCGATCGGCACGACCGTGGTGCGCGCGCTGGAGTCGGTGGTGGACGAACATGGGCACGTGCACCCGAGCGAAGGCTGGACCGAGACCGTCGTGTCACCCGAGCACCCGGTGCGCTCCATCGACGGCTTCCTTACCGGCTGGCACGAGCCAGAGGCCTCGCACCTCGCCATGCTCGAGGCAATCGCGGGCCGGCCGTTGCTCGAGGTGTCCTATGAGGCGGCGCTGGCCGAGGGCTACCTCTGGCACGAGTTCGGCGACGTGCACCTGATCCTGCCGTGACGACGAAGTCTGCGACCGCGAAGGCGACGAGGGCCGACCTTGAGCCTGGCACCACGCCAAGAACAGAACGCGACGAGTCGCCCATCGACCAATTGCCGACCACGCGTCGGGCCATCCTCAATCTGATCAAGCGCCAAGGACCGTTGGACGCGCTCGCGGTTGCTGAGGCGCTAGCGCTGACGCCAGCCGCCGTCCGCCTGCAGTTGGCGCGGCTCGAGGAGGACGGACTCCTCGTCCACCACGACGAGGTGCCGGAGGGCGCGGGACGGGGCCGGCCCCGCCACGTCTACGAGCTCACGTCGGCGGCCGAGGCGCTCTACCCGAAGCGCTACGGGGACCTCACCACCGAGTTGTTGGGCTATCTCGGCGGACCCGACGCCAGCCAAGTCGACGATCTCTTCGAGCAGCGTCGTCTACGTCGCGTCGCCAGCGCGCTCCCCCGCACCGCCAGTCTCCCCTTCGACGAGCAGGTTGCCGCGCTGACTGCCATTCTCGACGAGGACGGCTACCTCGCCGAGGCAGAGAAGCTGCCCGACGGCAGCTGGCGCATCACCGAGCACAATTGCGCCATCCTCACCGTCGCACACGGGTTCTCTCAGGCGTGCACGAGCGAGCTCGCCTTTATCCGCGACGCGCTCCCCGGGGCCACGGTGCGACGGGTTGCCCACCTCATGGACGGCGCGCACGTGTGCGCCTACGTGGTCAGCCCGCCGGCGTCGTAGTGTCCGCGGCGCGGATCTCGAGGATCGAAACGCCGTCGACTTCGTGGATCTCGCTCTGGAGCAATTCGATGAGGTCGAGGCCGATCTCGACGACGAACTCGTCGACCGCTCGCCCCTCCTCGCGCTCCAAGATGTTGATGGCCACAATGTCGCCCCCCACCGCACCGATGCGGCTGGCGACGAGCCCCAAGGCGCCGGGCCGATCGGGGAGTGCGATCCGGACGATGTAGCCGGCCATGGCGGCAACGTTAGGCGGTCAATGTGAACTGCCTGTTTCGAAACAGCGACGAATCCATTGGGCTGCGGGTACGGTCAGGATGCCGCGGCGCTTGCACGTGAGGGCACGTACTCGTCGACGTATTCACGCTCGGAGAGGCGGGCGATCTCCTTCATGAGTTCATCGGTGAAGGAGCGGCACTTCGTGTGATCGTGGTCGAGTGGGTCCTCGGGGTTCTCCGGCGGATCCATCTGCATCGGCGCGCCGAAGCGGATCCGCACCGTCTTGAACGGACGCATGAAATTGGAGTTGACCGGCTGCACGTCGACGGTGCCGATGACGCCCACCGGGATGACCGGCACGCCGCACTCGCGCGAGAGCCGTGTCACGCCGGTCCGCCCCTTGTGGACGTACTGGTCCAGGGTCCGGGTGCCCTCGGGGTAGAGCCCGAGGAGCCCGCCCTGGCCGAGGACGTCGTCCTTGGCCGTCTCAAGGGCCCGGTCCGACGCTTTCCCGCCACCCCGCCGGATCGGGATCTGTCCCGCTGCGCGGAAGAACCAGCCCGTCTTCCAGGTGTCGAAGTACTCCGCTTTGGCCAAGAACGTGACCTTGCGCGTCACGACCAGAGGGATGAAGAACGAGTCGCAGAACGACTGGTGGTTCGCCGCCAGCACGGCTGCGCCGTGTTTGGGGATGTTCTCGCGACCCTCCACCTTGACCCGGAACAGCACGAAGAAGATCGGGGTCAACACCGCCTTGAGCAGCCAGTAAGTCACGAGCCAAACGTACCGCTCACAGGCTCCCAACGCACCGGACAAATCGAGTGTGCTGAACTGCGGGCCGACCCGCACGGGAGGTGCCCACGTGACCGAGACCCTTGCCGCCGAGCCATTCCTCTCCGGCCTCTTCTTTGGCGAGTGTCCTCGCTGGCACGAAGGTCGGCTGTGGTACTCGGACTTCTTCGACCACGGGGTCTACTCGGCCTCACCCGACGGCGAGCGCCGGCTCGAGGTGCCCTTCGAGGGCGAGACCGGCGGTCTGGGATGGCTTCCCGACGGGCGGCTCCTCGTCATCTCCCGCCTCGACCGCGTCGTACTGCGCCAGGAGTCGGACGGCACATTGATCCAGCACGGGGATCTCCGGCCCTGGGCCACCTGGCACGCCAACGACATGGTGGTGGCGACGAACGGGCAGGCGTACGCGGGCAACTTCGGGTTCGACCTCGACGGCCTCTACGACGGAAGAGTCGACGCGAGCGAGATCGCCCCCACCTCGATCATCCGGGTCGACCCCGATGGGACCAGCCGTGAGGCCGCTGACGGCATCAACTTCCCCAACGGGACCGTCATCACGGAAGACGGCGCCACGCTGATCATCGCCGAGAGCTTGGGCGGACGGCTCACCGCGTTCGATCGCGAGGCGGACGGCAGCCTCACCAACGGACGCGAGTGGGCCCCGCTCCCGCGCGTGGCACCTGACGGCATCTGTCTGTGCGAGGACAACACGATCTGGGTCGCCAACGCGCTCGGGTCCGAGTGCGTCCGCGTCGCCGAGGGCGGCGAGATCCTCGAGCGGGTCACGACGTCAATGAACTGCTTCGCGTGCATGCTCGGCGACGACGACCGCCGCACCCTCTACCTCGTGACCGCGCCCACGAGCCACGACGTCAAGGCGAAAGAGGAGCGTAACGGCGCCATCGAAAAGGTCCGCACGTCCGTGCCCGGGGCGGGCCGGCCTTAGCCCGCGCTTCGGATCAGCCGAGCTTGGTCAGCGCTGCGCGTAGGTTGCGCACGGCCTGGCCGATGCGCTGCTCGTTCTCGATGAGCGCGAAGCGGATATGCCCGTCGCCGCCCGGCCCGAAGCCGACCCCGGGCGAGGTGGCGACATCGGCCTCGTTCACCAGGTACTTGGAGAACTCGAGCGAGCCCATCTCGCGGTAGGGCTCGGGGATGGGTGCCCACACGAACATGGTCCCCTTCGGCGGCACCAGGTGCCATCCGATGCGGTCGAGGCCGTCGCAGAGGGCGTCGCGGCGCGACCGGTAGATCTGGTTGATCTCCTTGGGATATTCCGGCGCCTCGTTCATGGCGACGATCGCCGCTATCTGAATCGGCTGGAACGTCCCGTAGTCGAGGTAGGTCTTGAGCTTGGTCAGCGCCTGGACGATCTCGCGGTTGCCCACGACGAAACCGACGCGCCACCCTGGCATGGAGAAGGACTTGGTCAACGTATAGATCTCGACCGCCACGTCCTTGGCGCCCGGAACCTGCAGGATCGAAGGCGGCTCGTAGCCGTCAAAGCCGAGGTCGGCGTAGGCGAAGTCGTGGACGAGCACGACGTCGTGCTCGCGGGCGAAAGCGACCAACCGTTCCATGAACGAGAGATCCACACACGCCGTCGTGGGATTGTGCGGGAACGACAGCACGATGACCCGCGGCTTGGGCCACGACTCCTCGAACGCGTTGATCAACCCGTCGAAGAACGCCTCGCCAGGGTTGGGCGCGCCCTCGTCGGCAACCTCTGGCCCGCGGAGCGGCACTTGGCGGACGTCGGCGCCGGAGAAAAGCGGTCCCCAAATGTGGATCGGGTACGACGGCGAGGGGACCAGCGCGGTGTCGCCCGGGCCGACGAGCACCCACATGAGATGTGAGAAACCTTCCTTGGCGCCAATGGTCGTCACGACTTCGGATTCGGGGTCGAGCTCGACATTGAATTTGCGCAAATAGAGGTCGCTAATGGCGCTGCGCAGCTTAGGGATGCCGCGCGAGGCCGAGTAGCGATGGTTCCGCGGGTTGTGCACGGCCTCGGCCAGCTTGTTCACCGCAACGTCGGGTGAGGGCAAGTCGGGGTTGCCGAAGCCCAGGTCGATCACATCCCGGCCGGCTCGCCGCGACAACGCCTTGAGGTCATTGATGGTCGCGAACACGTAGGGCGGCAGCCCGTTAATCCGGCGGAACTCCATCGGTTGATTCTACGGCCCGCTCGTGCGCCCCTCGGACCTCTCTCTTCGGGCGTCGCGCGCCGCCGCAACGAGCTCGTCGAGGTCGACGGGCCAACCGAAGATCACCCAAGTGGCTCCGGCCTCTTTCAACGCGCTGACCCTCTTGCCCAAGGCCGGCATGGCCGCGGGCGGCGGGCCGGCCCAGGTCACCTCGATCCCGTCGGCGTAGGCACAGTGCTCCGCCACGACTGCCGCCTCGGCGTCCCAGAGGTTGAGGGCTGCGCCGGCAGCGTGTGCCTCGTCCCTGCGCCCCACCATCCCGCCACCGATCCACACGGTAAGGCCATCGTCGATGAGTCGCCGGCCCAGGCTCACCATTTCAGCGCGGCGCTCGGCCGCCGTCGGGTACGGGATGCCATAGGCGCGATTCTCCTGCTCGCTCATCTTGTCGCCGGTCCCGAGCCCGGCGATGACGCGTCCGGGCGCGAGGTGGTTGAGTGCGACGAACTGCGCGGCCAACACGTCGTTGGGCGCGAGGCCGACGCGGGCGACGAGCGTGCCCAGGAACGGACCGTCCACCCCGTCCGCTCGCGGCGGGTGCCGGGCCGCAAGCGCGCCGAGAATGGGGAAGGGCGCGAGGGCAGGCCGCTCGGGTTGGCCGAGGGGCCAGATGTGGTCGTAACAGAACAGACCGTCGACGCCTGCCTCCACCGCCTCGGCCGCCGCGGCGAACGCCTCGTCGGGTGTGTCCCGGAACGTTGGCAGCACGATGCCGGTACGGATCACCACAGTCCCCCCTGGCGTGCGGCCAACGCCCCGCCGATCGCACCGGCCCGCTCGCCGAATGCGGCCGGCACCACAACGGCGAGCGGACGGCGGTCACGCCCCTCGACCAGCTCCTCGAACGCAGCGCGCGCAGAATCGATGAGAAGGCTCCCGGCCTCGACGACACCACCGCCGAGCACGAAGCACTCGGGGTCGACGACGGAGGCCAGGTTGGCGAGGCCGAAGCCGATCCACCATCCAACTTCCTCGATGACCCGACGAGCAGCCGGGTCGCCGGCCGCAGCCGCGGCCGAGACGTCCTCGCCGCGCACGCTCTCGGGATCGCCGCCGGCGACGCGCACGACCTCGCCCAGACGGCCGGCCAACGCGGCTTCCCGGGCCCGCACGCCCAGCCCGGCGCCGGAGGCGAAGCGCTCCCAACAGCCGCTGCGGCCACAGGGGCAGGGTGGGCCGTTGGGGTCGACGACCATGTGGCCTATCTCGCCGGCGAACCCTGTCGCGCCAACTTGGACGCGGTCGTCCACGACGATGCCGCCGCCGATCCCGGTGCCGAGCGTGACCATCACGACGTGGTGAAAACCGCGGGCGGCACCGAGACGATGCTCGGCCAGGACGGCGAGGTTGGCGTCGTTCTCGATGACGACCGCCCTCCCGGGCAGGCGGTCGCCGATGAGGGCGGTCCAGTCCACGCCGTGCGCCTGCGGCAGGTTCGGCGCGAAGCATAGCCGGCCTTGGCGGTCGACCATGCCGGGGGCGCCGACACCGATGGGCGCCGCTTCCGCGTCGGAACTGCGGCTTTGGTCCAGTTGGGCGGTGACCTGCGCCACGGCCTCCGCGATATGACTGCCGACGATCTCCCGGGCGCCCGTCGGGGTGGGGACCCGCGCCTCGCCCACTGCTTCGTTACCGGGGCCAAGTGCGACGCCAAGCACCTTGGTACCACCGATGTCGATCCCGTACGTCACGCCGGCACCTTCGTGCCGGGGCGTGCCGGAGCTCACGAGGTGGACTCGACCCGCGCCTTCAGTTCTCGCATGGCCGTCGCCATGATGCGGCTGGTGGCCCGCATCTTGATGAAGCCCGGAATGGGGACGCGCAGTTCCGCCTCGAGGTGATACGTCACGTCCGTCGTGTTGCCTTCGCCGGGGTCGAACACGTAGCTGCCGTCGAGCTTGGTCGTGATGTCGCCCTGGGTCAGCTTCCAGGACAAGGTGTGGGGGGCGTCGGTGTAGTCGTAGGCCAACGTGTAGCTCGTGCTGCGGCCGAAGGCGGCGGCGCGGAAGGTCACGAGGAGCGGACGGCCTTCGGCGTCCCGTTCTTTGATCTCGACTTCCTTGATGTCGGCCGCCCATTCCGGGTACCGCCCAAGGTCGGCCGCGACCGCGAAGCAGCGCTCGGGCGGCGCTGCAACCGAGATGTGCTCGGTGGCTTGATCGGCCACGGTGTCTGGTTCCTTCCTCTCCTGCTGTTCCGGACCAGCGAGCGTCAGACTGCCACTCCGGCCAATGCCTCGGCCAGCCTAGAAGCGAGAACGTCCGTGTCGAAGGATTCCTGCACCCTCTTTCGTGCGGCCCGGCCCATGCGGCGCCGGAGCGGAGGATCAGCGAGCAACGTGCGTATGGCCTCGGCGACCGCCCCCGGATCGGACGGGTCCTTGACGACCAGGCCGGTCACGCCGTCGAGGACCGCCTCGGGGGCTCCCCCGCTGTCGCCAGCGACCTGGGGCACGCCGAAGGCAGCCGCCTCGAGGAAGACGATCCCGAAGCCCTCCTGCTCGAGTCCCCCCCACCGGTTGCGACAGGCCATCACGAACACATCGGCGGCACCGAGGAGTGCGGCGCGGTCGTCGTCACTGACGCGTCCGAACACCCGCACGTCGACGAGGCTGTCCGCAGCCAGTCGCTCCAGGTGGTGTCGCTCCCGTCCGTCGCCGCCGATCGCGACAACGAGGTCGGGGTACGAGGGGGCCAGCCGGTTGGCCGCCTCGATCAACACGTCCATCCCCTTGCGCGGCACGAGACGGCTCACGCTGGCGACGATCGGCGCAGTCGCGGGCAGTCCCAGCCGGGCCCGCGCGGCACGGCGTTCGGGTGCCTTGAGCGGAGCGACGGCACCGGTGTCGACCCCGGGTGGGATCTCGACGAAAGGGATCGCGAGATCGGGCGCCACGCGGCGACCCTCTGCCTCCGGATAGCGACCGGCCGAGACGACGATCGACGTGTCGCGCAAGACACGCGCGAGAGCGGTGCGCGCGCCAGGCAGGCGACCCGGCACTGTGACCTCGGCGCCGTGAAGTATGACGCCGTAGGGGACGCCGAGGCGCGGGCCGAGTAGCCCGAGCGGCAGGGCAGGGTCGAGGAGCACCAGGTCGATCCCGTGGGTGCGCACGCAGTCGTCGATGTCTCGGTGCACCTGCGGCGACGGGAAGAAGAGGATCGAGCCCGGCACGCGTTCGATGCGCACGCCACGGGCGGCCTGAGCGGCGTCGAACGATGTGGCGTCGTCGTCGGAACTGGCGGTCAGCACGACGAAAGACGCAGGGTCGAGCCGGCTCCAGAGGTCCCAGAGATAGTTCTGGATGCCGCCGACCTTGGGCGGGAAGTCGTTGGTGACAAGGAGGTGACGCTTCACGCGCCACCCGCCCCGGTGTCAGCCGGCGCGGTTGCTGAAGCGCAGTGTCGGCACGAGGCCGGCCCGACCGAGCATGCGCATTGCGCGCGCCTCGTCGGCGTCGATGACGACGGCGTCGTCGGGCTCCCGGTCGAGGAGAAAGCTGACCACGCAGTCGTCGCAGGCGTCGGTCGCCTGCAACGCGCAGTGGTCACAGTCGATGGTGAGCCCCTCTTCGGGCTCAGTGTCGGTCTCCCTGGAGTGCAGCATGTGTGTGGCCCTCTCTGTTCAGGGTCAGCATGACCAGGGGCTGTGACACACATGACAGTGCTTTGCATCCGTGCCTCGCGCATTACCCGTCGGCGGCCGGCCCGGCCAGCGCGGCGCGGGCGGTGCGCAGGGTCTCTTCCACTCCCCAGGCGACGCCTTCGGTGAGGACGGCAGCGGACGTGGCCAGTGTGAGGAACGGCGCCGCGGCGTGGTAGTCGCTGAACGCGGTCTCGCTCATGACGACGGGAGCCCGCAGGTGACCCTTGCCGTCGGCGGCCAGGCCGCTGACGGTGGCGGGGTCCTCGGCGGGCGGGGCCTTCGTCACCACGGCGAGGCGGGCGTCCCGACCGAGTCCCGCCCGCAGTTCGGATAGGCCCGCCCACAGGTCCTGACAGCCGATGCAGTCCGCCGAGAGGAAGAGGAGCAGCACCGGGGCGGTGGCCTCGACCACATCGATGCGGACGGAGCGGCCGTCGGGTGCGACGCCGACGACGTCGCGTGGGGCCGTGGTCGGCGGTCCGACAGTGGTCGGGATGGGACGCAGCCGGCGCAAGATGTCGGCCGGCGGCTCGGTCACGAGACCTTCGACTGCGTGCCCGACTCGGTCTCCTCGTCTGTGATGTCGACCACGCTCCGCCCGTGCCCGCACCATCGACAGACGACCGCGTCGACGTGGCGGGATACCACCTCCTCGTCCTCGACGACCAGGTCGCCGCCGACCGTGAAATGGTGGAAGGCCTTGGTCGTCTGCGAGATCGTGACGTCGAAGCGCGTGAGGTTGCCGCAGGCGTCGCAGCGGTATCGAGGCAGGCTCACCATGCCCACGGTAGTCCGCGCCTAGATGCGGTCGAGAAGCTCGCTCTTCTTTGCGGCGAACTCCTCTTCGGAGATGATGCCGCGTTTGCGGAGGTCGTCGAGCTCGATGAGGCGGTCGCGGATCTCGAAGGGGACGGCGCCGGGCGGCGGGACCCGGGTACCGGCGGCGGTTGACCCGGGGTCGGTGGGATGTGACGCGGCTGCAGTGACGCCCAAGGGCGGTGTGTCGTGTTGCTCCGTGTCGTCGTACTGCTGGTAGTCGTCGCGGCGGTGCCGGCCCCGCTGGTCGTGGGGCAGCATGTCCTCGGGGATCGCCTCGCGCTGACCGCCGCCCACGATCTCGTTGATCTGCGAATTGATGACGCGTTGCACGACCGCCGGCTTGCGCATGTACTCGAGCGTCATGGAGTCGTCCTCGCCCTGCACGTCGATGACGAGGCTGCCGGTGCCGAGGATGCGCTCAAAGAGCTCCTGGCGGATGTTCACCTCGGTGATGCGCTGCAGTCGCAGCTGCACCGTGTCGCGGCCCAGGATGCCCTGGCGTACGAGGATGCGGGTCGAGGTCAACGCCACGTCGTAGGAGCGCCAGCGGACGTAACGGCCCAGGAGCCACAGGCCTGGGATCAGAGCGAAGATCACGACCGGGTAGTTGGTCCAGCCCGGCGGGTTCTGCCACACGATGAGGATGACGATGATGGCGGCCCAAACGCCGATGGAGGTGAAGAGGGGGCCGAAGAGGAAGATCCAATGCGGTTTCAACTCGGCCAAGAGCTCCTCGTCTGCATTGAGCATTTTCCGAGGCAGGGCCATCGGGTTCAGCGTACCGGTGGGACCTGCGGCGCCGAGGACGGCTGGGTAGCGAGCGGCGTGCGGAGTTGCCGGGTGAGGACTCGTAGGGTGGTGCGATGCCCTACGCCGAGGTGGACCCCGCAGAGGTCAAGGCGCGCATCGCCCGCGGCGAGAGCGTGTTCCTCCTGGATGTGCGCGAGCCCTTCGAGGTCGAGGAGTGGGCCTACCCGATCGGGGTGAACATCCCGATGGGCGAGCTCGGCGAACGACTCGACGAGGTGCCGGCCGACCGGACCATCGTGGTGGCCTGCCACATGGGCCACCGTTCCGCCGCCGCGGCGAAAGCGCTCAGTGACGCGGGGTGGACGGCGGAGAACCTCACCGGCGGGGCGGTGGCGTGGGTGGAGGGCGACAGCGGGTAGTTCCGCAGTTCAGCGCTGCATGAACATCCAGCGGTGCCCCCCTCGAGGTCCTCCGCCCTGTAGCGGAGCCCGGGAAAGTCGCTTTCCGGAGCCGACAGGATGTACGCGCCGCGCTCACGGGCGCGCTCGAACTCAGACGCTCTCGACCGCGCTGACGACGGTCGCCGCCAGCGCAGTCCGATGGTCCTTCGACCACGGCGGCCCCAAAGCCGCGCGTGGGCCGTGCAGCACCTGCTCGGCCCGGTCGCCCAGGACGCGGGCCGCCTCGGCCTCGACGTCCTTGGCCTCGTAGAAGTGGATCGCCCACCCGCGGGCATGTCCCAGATCCGCCAGGACCTGGCGATACATGACGGAGTCGGCGCGGCTCTCGTGCGGCACGCGGCGCTGGGTGGCGATTTCCGTCGGGAAGTCGGCCGGCCAGGCGCGCAGCGATATCGAGACGATCGGGCCGGGCAACACTCCCGCGAGCTCGTCGAGCGCCGTCCCGGTGGCGCGGACCGCCGACGCCCGCACCTTCGCGACCAGTGCGGCGAGCGCATCGTCTTCGAGCGGCTCCCCATGGCGGTGCATGAGATGCGGCCCACCCTCGTGATGGACCGGTGCCGGAGGCAGTCCAGGCTCGATCAGTTCGATCCGACGGCGGTCGACGACCTCGTGGTCGTCGGAAGCCGTGATGGCGACGGCCCAGCCGAGGTGGTGGGCGATGCCAAGCCGCATGCGGCCGATTATGCCTGGGTGCTCATCTAACGGGCCTCGCCGAGGCCGCCTGGCGCCGATTCAACACTCGGACTTGGCCGACCGGTAGTTGGCCGGCGGCTTCG
>Ga0210399_10001568_pt1 | contig 17837 bp, 15 predicted proteins | sample IncBWC14MmetaG_FD_150865 | JGI IMG/M metagenome (GOLD analysis project Ga0210399, IMG submission 150865) | Forest soil microbial communities from Barre Woods Harvard Forest LTER site, Petersham, Massachusetts, United States - Inc-BW-C-14-M | ecosystem: Environmental > Terrestrial > Soil >...
ACTGGCTCAACAAGATCGGCATTGTTCTCATCGTCCTTGGGGTCGCATGGTTTGGCATCAAGGAGTTCGCGCAACTCGGGGCCATTGGAAAAGTCGTGCTGTCTTATCTGGTGTCTTTTGCGCTTCTCGGCGGCGGAGTTTTTCTGGAGAGGCGCGAGCGCTACCGGGTATTCTCTTACCCTTGCATCGGTGGCGGATGGTCCCTCCTCTTCTGGACCACCTATGCGCTGAATCACGTGGTCGCGATGCGGGTGGTGAGTTCCGTCGGCGCCGATCTCGTCTTCATGCTCCTGGTCGCCCTGGTCATGGTTGTACATACATTGCGCTATCGCTCCCAGGTGGTCACCGGGATCGCATTCCTGCTGGCTTACTGGACCGTATCGCTAAGCAATGACGACGTGTACAGCCTGACCGCGGGTGTGATCCTCGCCATCGCACTGGTCGCCATCGTCATAAAAATGAGTTGGTTCGAACTCGAAGTGCTCGGCATTTTGTCGACCTACGCCAATCATCTGTACTGGTTGTATCGCCTGCTCGGCCCCGGTGGCGCGGAGGGACACGCCTTCCCGGACTACCACGTCAGCACTGCGATCCTATTGTTTTATTGGGTCACCTATCGCACTTCGTACGTCGTCCGTAAAACCCGGTCTCCGATACACGAGCACATCTCGACGGTGGCCGCGCTGCTCAACACGCTGCTTCTGCTGGGCGCTCTGAAGTTCCAGTCGGTGCAGCCGGAGCTGGCATTTTGGGCTCTGCTGATCATCGGTGCGTTGGAGTTCACGGTGGGACAGCTTTCTATCATCCGGCGCCGCCGCGAAGCGTTTGTAGTCCTCAGCGTGCTGGGCGCGGGGCTCATGATTGGTGCGGTGCCGTTCCGCTATTCCGGTAATAACGTAGCCATCCTGTGGTTGATCGGCGCCGAAGCTTTTCTGGCGGCCGGAGTGGCGGTGAGCGAAGTCGTTTTCCGCCGGGTGGGGTTGCTCGCCGGGTTGCTGGTTGGCTTGCACCTGGTTGGAATTGATTTTCAGGAACTGATGGTGGCCCGGCGCGTTAGCGACGACGTCGTCCTGGCCACGGGCGTAATGTTCGCACTATGCGCCGTCGTCTTCTATTCAAACGCTCTGTTTGTGGGCCAGCGTTGGAGACAGTTCTTTGACGATGTGCCGGATGCGCCCCTGCTCAGCGCTCATTCCTATATCGGAGCATTCGCGGCAGCGTCTGCAGCCTGGGCATTGTTCTCGGGAGACTGGACCGCTCTTGCCTTCGCCGGCGTCATGCTGACTCTGGCAGTTCTCGGGCAGAAGCTGAAGTCCTTCCACCTGCAAGTGCAGTATGGAGGCCTTGGCGTACTGGCTCTATATCGCGTCGCCGTGGTCAACCTGCACAGCGACGTTCCGCTGCACACTCACGTCCAGGCGCGGCTGATCACGTTGCCCATCGCCGCCGCGGCGTTTTATCTGACGGCGAAGTGGGCGGCGGCGAATGAGAACAATAATCAGAGATTCTTCCGCGGACTGTTTGCGTTTGCGGGCACGGCGCTGATCGGCTCGCTCATCTACTTCGAAGTACCGGAGCTCTGGCAACCGCTCGCGGCGATGGCGTTCGCGGTGGCGCTGCTGGAAGCCGGCATCCAGATCGGCTATCCCGTGCTGGCGTGGCACGCGCATTTGTTGGGAACGTTGGCGGCGCTGGCCGCTGTGACTGCCGATCCATCGAGCGTCCAACGCTGGCAGAGTATTCCGCTCCATGCCTTTGCCGCATTGCCCGTGGTGGCGGGAGCCTATTGGATTGCCTGGCGACTCCGCATGCCCAATCAGGACCACGTGAGACTCGGGCGCCTCACATATAGCTGGGCGGGCACTGGCTTGATGGTCTGGGTGCTCAACGAAGCTGTGCCCGCGCCATGGATCTCGGTCTCGTGGATTGTCTTCGCCGTCACTCTCGCGCTGGTCATGCCCAGGATCGGTTACCGGCAACTCGGGTGGCAGGCGAATGCGGTGGCTGCGTGTTCGCTCGTGCGCTCCTACAACTTCAACCTTGAGATGGAGCAGCCGTTTTGGCAGGGCATTTCTTTGCGGCTGGTCACGATTGCGATCGTGGCAGCGGGCTTGTACTTCCTCTCGCGAAAATCTTCGCCTGACGGCTCCGAATCCAGACGAGCGATTGCTTACCTGCACACCTTTGCCGCGACCGCGCTGCTCAGCTTCCTGGCTTGGCATGAAGTATCCAGTGGATGGCTGGCCGCCGTGTGGGCGGTGTTTGCTCTGGTGTTGGTGTTGGTGGATCGCCGGTTTGAGGTTGAAGATCTCCGCTGGCAGGCCCACGCCCTCGCGGCGCTCGCCATGGCGCGCAGCATCACCGTAAACCTGTATGTGCTGGAAACCTGGCATGGCGTCAGCGTGCGACTGCTTTCGCTGTCTATTGTCGCCGTCATTTTTTATGCCCTGTCGCGGCTCATCCGCATGCCGCAGGAATTGCGGGAGCGTGAGTTTCACCACATCTATTCCTGGGCGGCGTCGGCGCTGGTTTCGCTGCTGGTGTGGTATGAGTTGAAACCTCTGAGTGTGGCCGTGGGATGGGCCGTATTCGGACTCGTGCTTTTTGAGTATGGTCTGTGGAGCAAAACCCGGCAGTTTCGATTTCAGGCGTACGTGGCTCTGGCCGCCTCCTTTGGCCGGATCTTCTTTGCCAACCTGACCGCGGGGAATCCTGGCGAATTCTGGAGCCCACGAACGTATACCGTATTGCCCATCGCCCTCATCTTGTTCTTTGTCTACGCGCAGTTGGGTACGGAGGATCAGACTGCCCGCGCTGACCGTGGCTTCCACTTCGACATGCTCCTCGCCTACCTGGGCACGGGTACGGTCGTCGCTCTCCTGTATTTCCAGTTTGCTAACGAATGGCTGGTCACGGCGTGGGCGGTTGTGGTCTTCGTTCTCTTTGGATTGGCGCTTTGGCTCGATCGCCCACTTTTCCTGCATCAAGCGCTGCTTCTGACCTTGGGCACCTGCACACGGGGGGTGATGCACAATCTTTTCGGCGCGAGTTATTTCACCGGTTCGGACTGGACCGGCCGATATATCGTTCTCAGCTCTGCCATCGCGGTCTTGCTGGCCTGCTTGCCCTTCGCTTTCTGGTGGCGCAGTCGCCACAAGGCGCAGCCTTCCAGCAACTGGATCGGAGCGATGGAGCGGTATCCGGAGCAAGTCATGTTCTTCGCGCCCGTGCTTCTGCTGACCCTGATGCTTGCGGTGAAGATGCGGGCCGGCATGGTCACGCTCGCGTGGGGCATGGAAGCTTTGTCGATCCTGATCTTCGCGTTCATCATCAATGAGCGCAGTTTTCGACTGACCGGATTCCTTCTCTTACTGGCCAGCTTCGCCAAAATCCTGCTGCTCGATATGTGGCTGGGGCACTGGAGCTGGCGCGATCGCAACATCACTTTTGTAGTGGTGGGTGTCGCGATGTTCCTGGCCGGTTTTCTTTACACCAAGTACAGCGATAAGCTTCGGCAATTTCTATGAAACGTGCTCTCGCGTTTCTGATGGTGCTGCTGGCCGGGCTCACCGGGGTCTATTTCAGCCAGCGCCGGAATGATCCGACTCCGGTCTCCGCCAACGCGATCGTGAATATCGCAGCCGATACCCAGCGCGATTTGAGCCGGGCGCCCATGCGCCTGACACGCCTTTCCGACCGCGAGGAAATCGCGATTGGCAAAGAGCTGGCCGAGGAGTATGCCATTCCTGCGGAAAAACTGACGCCGGAAGAACAGGCCCTCGAGGGTTACGTGCGGCGGGTTGGATTTTCCGTGAGCCAGCACGCCCACCGGAAGCTGCCCTATTCGTTTCACTTGCTGCCGGACCGCGCGATGATGAATGCCTTTTCTCTTCCCGGTGGCCCCGTCTATATCGGCGAGGGACTGGTCGACCTGATGACCAGCGAAGACGAGCTCGCAGTGATCCTTGCCCACGAGATTGAACACATCGATCACTACCACTGCGCCGAGCGCGTGCAGATCGAGGCCCGGTTGCGCCATCTGAACCTCGACATCGTAGGCGCGATCCTGCAAATCCCGCTTCAAGTATGGGAAGCCGGCTACAAGAAAGACGAAGAGTTCGAGGCAGACCGGGAAGGCATGCGCCTGGCGGCGCTGGATGGCTACTCGCCCTACGGCGCCGTCACGCTGTTCGAGCGCTTCAGCAAGTTGCACAGCGAGTACGTGATTCATGCTCAGAGTCCGGAGGAAGAACTCTCGCAACTTGCGATCCAAAGCCTGCAGGGATATTTTCGCTCGCATCCTCTGCCGTCGGAGCGGCTGGCGCAGGCCAATAGCCTGATCGCGCAGGAAGGCTGGCAGGACCGCAGAATCCAGAAAGCGTTTCGCGTCGAGTATGAAGTGCAGAATGGAAAATATGTGCAGTGACGGGCTTTTGGCTTCGGTGAGGCTCAATTCTGCGGAGGCGGAACCGAAGGCGAGTTCTGGGGCGCCGCCGAGGTAGGAGTCGACGTGGGCTGAATCGAAGAGGATTGCCCCGACGCTGGCAGGTTCGTTTGCGCCGTCGTTTGCGCCGTGGTCTGTGATGCATTGCCTGCGTAACTCTGCGGAGGATAGCCTCTCGCCTGCACGATGGCCCAGTGCCACTCCTCGTCGGGCGCAAGCTCCATGTTCAGCGGTGCGCTGAAAACTGTCGTTGCCGAAGGCGGTGCGGCCGCGCGCATCCGGTAAATCACGGTTACGTCCGACTTCTTCTCCGGGCGAACCTCGTCTTCTTGCGGCAAATTGCCGGCAACGAGCGGTAGCAATTTCCCCTCACCAGAGGACGTCCCGCCGATGGGTGCTTCAGGATCCGACATCGACGCGTCGCGACTTTGATTCTTCTTTACGACCGTGAGAGCAACCGCAACTTCGCTGACGTGCCAGTCGGTGTGGTTCAAAAGGGCAACGATCAGCGCATCTCCCTCGACCGTGGCCGGTCCCTCGAGCTTGAGCACTTCGCCCGCCGGTAGCTCCATTTGGGCGTATTGGTTCGAGAGTAACGACTTCACATTGGCGGTGAACGCAAGGCTGCAGGTGACGTCTGGGGCACTGATATGAAAGCCGTTGCTTCCACTTGCCATCAGAAACCTGAGCGCCGAGCCGGATTCGTGGCGGCTCTCCGCCTGCTCCATGACCTTCGAAAGATTGTCGTCGTCGATCACGGACTGGGACGGCGGGGTCTTCTTGCGGAAAGTGCGGGCAACGTCTCCCAGCGGAGCGTCGTTAGGATCGGCGTTCGGATCGGCATTCGGATCCTCCTGCGCGGCCAGCCGTACCGGCAGCAGGGCTGCCAGCAGAAGGGGCAGCGCCAGAATCAGTCGCATTTTTCGCGCCGACAACATGAGAGCTCAGATAGCGGATCGCCTCGTAGAAAGAGGCCTGAGCTAATTGTATGGAGAGGCGGAAGAAACCGGGATCATGCGGGCAAACCTTGGTAATAGTTACTTCAGGGAGGAGGAAGCAATGGGCGTGCGCTGACGAAATGGAGGCGCAACGGGTGCGCACGCCCAGGCCCGGAAAAACGTTCTACAGAAGACCCTGTGATCGGAACCGTGTGACTGGATCGACTACTGTCTGCCGCTTGAATATCCAGCGGGCCACCGCAAAGCCCAGCGCCGCATAGAACAGATGCATCTTTCGCATAAACCAGCCCCCAGTCGGATCTACTCTCGGACCCTTAGGGGAGGAACTAACTTCTCTATCGGCACAATAGCAACAGGCGTTCGTGCGAACAAGGCACAACCGTGCCATCGGAATGGCACGGAAGTAATAGGAGTAACTTGGGGAGTTAAGTAGCGCCGGCAACCTTGCCGGCAGTCCCGAGGGCGTCTCGCCCTCGGCGTCGGCGGGCGAGACGCCCGCCGGACAGCCGCCGAGATGGCGGCGCTACGGCTTTCGTTAACGGGTCTCAGTGTGCCGGCAAAGTTTCGTCTGTGGCGCGCCCCGGCGGCGGCACCACTACAGTAGACAGGCTGCCTTCTGCCGTGAGCTTCTGAAACGCCGCCAGATCGCGGCGCTGCAGATCTTCCCACCGGCCGATCAGTTCCCCGCTCTGCCGCTTCAGCTTTTCGAATTGCTTCTGCTCGGCTTCAGTTGGAGCGGAGTCAGCGGTGCCCGCATCCATCGCCAGGTAGGCCAGCTTCGCGTCCAATTGCGGAGGATACGCCAGCGAGTCTTCGTTGGCGCTGATGGTCAGGTTGATCAGTTCCTCGCGCACCGCGACGAGTTTCTTTTCCAGGTCGTCAGCGGCGTTGACAATCGTCTTCGTGCTGGCATTTTCCGGTAGCCGCCGCTTGAGCCCGGACAATTGCGACCGCACATCCTGGATTTGATTGACGGTGTCGTATACGCGGCTCAGTTCGTCGCGCGTCTGCAACAGCAAGTTCAGTTGCTGCTCCAGATCGGCCTGGCTGACCTGGACACGCGGGTCCAGTTTCAGATCAAACGAGGCAGTCTGGCTCTGAGCACCCACGGTGAGCCGAACCTGGTAGTGGCCGGGCACGGCCACGGGGCCTCGCGCGCCGCCACCGTACTCCCAAAGATAGTAGCCGGGGACGTGATGCGCCTCTTCGTAGCGCAAGTCCCACACGAAGCGATTCAATCCTGCCTCCGGCTTGAGTTGTTTCTCAGGCTTCTTGTCATCGGGATCGGGAGGTTCTTCCAGAGTGTTGTACTCCGCGCTCGAATACTTCCGAATCACTTTTCCGGAAGCGTCAAGGATTTCGACTTTAGCTTCGGTCTCGGCCTTCGGCGCGTCCTTCAGGGTGTAGTAGATCACCGCGCCCGCGGGCGGATTCTGCCCCGTTCGCTTCGACGGATGCCGTTCCCCGCCGGCGCCCGCCTGAATGCGATACGCCGGCGAGGGCGTGTAGAGGAATGCGTCTTTCTGCGCGATCTCATCGCTGTACTGCCGCAGCGGAGACAGATCGTCGAGAATCCAGAACGCGCGCCCGTGGGTTGCCACGACCAGATCGTTCTCTTTGATCACCAGATCATGCACAGGCGTGGTCGGCAGATTCAGCTTCAGCGGACGCCAGTTTGCGCCGTCGTTGAACGATACGTAGATGCCCGCCTCAGTTCCCGCGAAGAGCAGCCCGCGCTTCTTCGGATCTTCGCGGACCACTCGCACAAACGCGTTGTCTGGAATTCCCTGGCTCAGCTTCGTCCACGTCTTGCCGTAGTCGCTGGTCTTGTAAATGTAGGGACGCAGATCGTCGAACTGGTGACGATCGACGGCCACGTAGGCGGTCCCGGCATCCAACGCGGAAGCGTCAATCTGGCTGACGCGGGCCCACTCCGGCATATCTTTCGGAGTGACGTTGGTCCAGGTCTTGCCTTCATCCTGCGTCAGCTGAATCAGGCCGTCGTCGGTGCCGACCCATAGCAATCCCTTGGTGATGGGCGATTCCGCCAGCGCGAAGATCGTGTCGTAGTATTCGGTGCCGGAGTCGTCGATGGTGATGTCCCCGCCCGACACTTTCTGCTTCTCCTTATCATTGCGCGTCAGGTCCGGGCTGATGGCCTGCCAGTGCACCCCGCCGTCGGTGGTTTTGAACAAGCGCTCCCCGGCGTGATACAGGGTGTTGGGATCGTGCGGAGAAAGCATGACCGGCGCGGTCCATTGGAAACGGTGTTCCAGATTGGCGGCGCCGTAGGCATCGGAAAGTTCGGGCTGCTCGGTGATCGCTTTTACCTGCCCGATATGCCGGTCGTAGCGCGTGATGTTTCCCTGGTAGTCGGCTGCGTAAACAATGTTCGGGTCGCGCGGATCAGGCGCGATGTAGCCCGCCTCGCCGCCGCCTACGTCATACCAATCGCTGTGGCTGATCGATCCTTCGTCGCTGCGGCTGACGATCGCAACTGTGCCGCTGTCCTGCTGCGGCCCGTAGACACGGTAGGGCGTCGCCGTGTCAGTGATGACGTGGTAGAACTCCGCGGTGGGCTGATTGTCTTGCAGAGTCCAGGTCTTGCCGCCATCGAGCGTCACCGTGACGCCGCCGTCGTTCGAGGCGATCATACGCCGCGTATTCTGCGGATCAATCCACAGGCCGTGGTTGTCGCCGTGCGGCACTCGGACCTTATTGAACAAGTGTCCGCCGTCGGTCGATTTGTAGGCTTCGACGTTCATGATGTAGAGAACGTTCTCGTCGCGCGGGTCGGCGATGACGTGCATGTAGTACCACGGGCGCTGCCACAGGCTGTGGTCGGGATTCACCATCTGCCACGACTCGCCGCCATCGTCGGAGCGATACAGGCCGCCATCCGGATTGTGGGCTTCGATCAGCGCATACACGCGGTCCGAGTTCGCGGCCACGGCTATGCCGATTTTTCCGTATGGCCCTTTGGGCAAGCCGTGTTCCTCAATGTGCTTCCAGGTTGTGCCTCCGTCATTCGAACGATAGAGACCGCTGCCCGGGCCGCCGCTGGTCAGGCTCCAGGAGGTGCGCCGGGCCTGCCACAGCGCCGCGAAAAGAATGTTGGGATTGTGCGGATCGAAGGCAACGTCAATGCCGCCGGTGTTCTCGTCTTTGTAGAGAACTTTCTCCCAAGTCTTGCCGCCGTCGGTGGTGCGGAAAATACCGCGCTCAGCGTTCGCGCCGTAGGGATGCCCCAAAGCGGCGACGAAAACAATGTCGGGGTTCGTGGGATTAATGATGACCTTGCCGATGGCGCGAGAATCCTTGAGACCTACGTCCTTCCAGGTCTTGCCGCCATCCAGTGAGCGGTAGACGCCGTCGCCGTGCGAAATGTTGCCGCGAATGCAGGCCTCGCCCGTCCCTACATAGACCACGTTGTGATTGGAACTCGCCACCGCGACGCTGCCGATCGCCGCTGTTCCTTCTCTGTCAAAAACGGACGACCAGGTCATGGCGCCGTCGGTCGACTTCCACACTCCACCGCCGGTTGCACCGAAATAATAAGTCGTGGGATCGCCCGGGATTCCCGCCGCAGTCAGCGACCGCCCGCCGCGGAAGGGCCCTATCATGCGGTACTTCATTCCCTTGAAAGCCTTCTCTTCAGGCTTCGAGTCGGCACTGTCGGATTCGGCCGCAGGCGACGCGGGCTGGGCAGTCTGGGATGCTGGAGCCGGCTTCGCGGCTTTGGATGGCCGCTCGAGCTTGGCCTGGGCGTTTGCGGATATGGCAATGAAAAGTGTGATTACGAAAAGCAACGGAGCAAAGAACGGCGCGTTCACACGAAGTTTGTCTGGGCCCATGTTCGGGTTATCTCCGGGGAAGAAGTGGACAGTTCCGCTATGGTAAACGCTGCGGAGGCAGGCTGCAAAGGGGGGCCATGTTCTGGTAGTGGTACCGTTTCGCGGTTCACAGCCTATTGGTGTCTTTTTCTCTTAGTTCTCTTAGCCGCAAGCATCTTCTGCGGGCGCTCCCCAATAAGGATGGTTATCAACGTCGCATCTTGGGCAACTAATGCCTCCGGGCCGTCTTTATCCGTGAATCCCCGGGCAATGATCGGCAGCATAAAGTCTGGATTTACAGGTGCCAAAATCTCATTCGGTGACGGTGGAAGCGCCTTTGTGAGTCCATCGCTGAGCGCCTTCGCCGCGTCCATGGTGCCTTTTAGGGCGTGGGAATTGACAAAAACGATCACTCCTTGGGCTGAAATCTGCGTATCCAGAAAAACGGGCCCCCCCTTCCCTATTACCCACTTAGCTCCGCTGTCCCCGAGCACATTGGAGATAGCACCCCATGTATCAAGCGCATCCCGGTCATATACCAAGCTATTTTCTCTCCAAATAAATAAGTCCGTCTTCTGTCCAAAGAACGGCAGGAGCTGTTTAACGAGTTCTGGTGCAGCCTTTGCGATCAGTGGTGCCCTTGGGCCTTGGGCAAGGACTTGTTGTTCAATCCCGCTTAGTTGCGCCGATGCCGCGTCCAGGCGTTCTTGGATCGCGTCAGCTTTCTTGTCGGTGGTATCCGATTTATCTGATGCTGCGTCAGCTTTAGTACTTGCTCTGCCCGCTTTGTCGCTAAGCGAACCGATGATGTCTGCCGAAAGCTTATCGTTCCTCTGTCCGTATGGATACGCTGCAATTTCGGCCAGAACAGCTACGGCAAAGAAACCAAGACCAATTTTTTCTAATAGAGTTTTCCTTGTTTCGTTTTTTGAAAGATGGGCAAGCACATCAAAGAGAACGAGTAATGCAAAGAACACGAGTGCTGCCGCCTCTAAGTCGCTGTGGGCGCGCCTGACGGAGTCAACTGAGTTCCAATCTGGGATCAACATAGCAAAAGGCATGCTTGCTTTCGGTGACGTCCCCGGGCGCTCTCACTTCTTGGAGATGAGGATTTTTTTCGCCGCCTCCAGTTCCTTGCGCTTGGCGTCATCCACCTTGGGATACGCGAGGTCGAGAGACTCCAGCGTTTCGACTACCACCGTCGACACCACCAGGCGCGTGAACCACTTGTTATCCGCGGGCACGACGTACCACGGAGCATATTCGGTCGCGGTATTGGAAATCATCTCTTCGTACGCCGTCTGATAGTCATCCCAGCAAGCGCGTTCGCGAATATCTGCGGCCGAGAACTTCCAGTTCTTCTCCGGCTCCTCGAGGCGTGCCAGGAAGCGCCGCTTCTGCTCCTTCTTCGAAACGTGGAGGAAGAATTTGCGGATCACGGTTCCGCTCCGCGCCATGTGGCGCTCAAAGCTGCGAATGTCCTCGAACCGTTCCTCCCACACATTTTTCCCGACCAGAGAAGGCGGCGTGCGCTGGCTTTTGAGAATTTCCGGGTGCACTCGCACCACCAGCACCTCCTCATAATAAGACCGGTTGAAGATGCCGATATGCCCTCGCTCAGGCAGACAGCGCGTCGTGCGCCACAGAAAGTCGTGCTGCAGTTCGAGTTCCGAGGGGGCCTTGAAGGAAAACACCTGACAGCCCTGCGGATTCACCCCTGACATGACGTGCTTGATGATGCCGTCTTTTCCGGCCGCGTCCATCGCCTGAAATATCAAGAGCAGAGCCCAGTTGTTCTGGGCGTAGAGCTTGTCTTGCAGCTCCGCGGTGCGGGCAATCCCCTGTTGCAAAGCCTCGGCAGCGTGGTCTTTAGAGCGCCAATGCCCCGTGGCGGCGGGATCACAATCTTTCAATCTAAAATGCTTGCCACTCTCCACACAGAAAGTCCTGGCCACCTTGTTGGCTTTCATATTGGATCGCTCCTGAAATTGAGTATTAGATCGAACGATCAAGGCATCCTAGCGTCAACGATAACAACCACAGAAGTTATCTCACAAATGACCTATCGGGAGAGTCCAAAAATACGAGGGCCAGAGCTGCATTTCTGCGGGAGCCTGTTCGCCGGAGACCCCGGATTTGAACTTGCGATACTGGTTGGTGATAGGATCACAGGTGCCTCGGTTCCTGTGCGGTTGGCCGGGGACGCGCGAATCCAGCCGCGATCTGATTGTTTGATCGGAGTTCCTTATGAAAGCTCTTCCCCTCGTAGGAGTCTTGCTGCTGGTGTTGGGAGTGCTGTCTTTTGTTGTACCGATTCCTCACAGCGAGAATCACGGTGTCAAAATTGGGGACGCAAAATTCAGCGTCGAGACTGAAAACAGCGAGAAACTGCCCCCAGCGGCGGGCATTGTGCTTCTAGCCGGCGGAGTCGTCGCCCTGGTTGTGGGATTGCGCAAAAAGTAGGCACGAGTGGAATTCGAGGCCGGAACGCCCATTCAGAAGACCGGCCTTAACTTATTCTCGTCATTGCACTTACGGCGTATTGTACATACATATTCGTAAGAAAAGTGTTCCTGCAGGAACACTTTTTCCACAGGCGGCGCTCAGGCCCCAACCGGCTTGGCGCCCACGCTGGGCAGCTTCGCCTGCTGCCAGGCATCAAATCCACCGATCAGGTTGATCACGTGCTTGAAGCCGGCGCGTTGCAGTAGGCTGCTGGCGATCATGCTGCGATAGCCGCCCTTGCAATGGACCGCGATGGGCGCGTCAAGGTCAATCTCTGGCGGAGAGACCCTGAAGTTGTCGAGCGGCCACCACGCCGCGTTCTCGATGTGTCCGGCATCCCACTCGGGCTCGCGGCGTACGTCGAGCACCTGCACTCGGTCTGACCGCAACCGCGCCTGGAGCTCGGCAGCGGTAATCTGCGAGATGTTCCCCACCGGGAATCCAGCCTGCTTCCAGGCGGCAACGCCCCCCGCAAGATATCCACCTAGAATTTCGATGCCGACCCGCGTCAGCCGGAGCCGCGCTTCTTCCAGCTGCGCGTCCGACGCTGCAATCAGAACCGGATGCGCCGACAGCCCCAACACCGTGCCCGCCCACGAGGCAAACTGCCCCGACAGTGCGATGTTCACGGACCCCGGCACATGCTCGACGGCAAACTCCTCGCCGGGACGGACGTCGAGGGCGATGTCGCCCGCGTGCAGCATCGACTTCAACTCAACAGGAGTGATCGATCGCAGCGGCGCCAAGTCCGCCAAGGCCGTGGCGCCGGTGCGGTTGATCTCCGCATCTTTGAGGAAATACTCGGGCCGCGCCGGAAGATTGCTGGTCAACTGCTGAACGAATTCTTCCCTGCCCTTGATCTGCAGCGCATAGTTCGTAAGGCGCTCGGTGCCAATGGTGGATGAGCGCTCTGCCCGCATATTCTTTCCGCAGAGAGAGCCAGCGCCGTGGGCCGGATAGACCAACACGCTGTCCGCGAGCGTGAGCAACTTGTGGTGCAGGCTGTCGTAGAGCAGGCCAGCGAGTTCCGCCGGAGTGTGCCTGGGCGACAGGTCGGGACGGCCAACATCGCCGATGAACAGAGTGTCCCCGGTCAGGACGGCCCAGGGCGCGGCGGACTTCTCATGGTCCGCGACCTCGCCATCTGTGACCACCAGGCAAATGCTTTCCGGCGTGTGCCCTGGAGTTTCGAGCACGCGGATAGACGCCTTTCCAAACTTCAGCTCAAAACCATCATGCACGGGCACGTGAGGAAAGGTTGCCCCGGCTTGCGCTCCCATGTAGATTTTCGCTCCGGTGCGGGCGGCCAATTCCTTGTGCCCGGAAACAAAGTCGGCGTGCAGGTGACTTTCAAAAATGTGCCGGATCGTGACCCTTTGCTGCTCGGCGGCTTTCAGGTACAACTCCACGTCCCGTTGGGGATCGACCACCACGGCCTCGCCTTCCGAAGCCAGCAGGTAAGAAGCGTGCGCCAGGCATCCCAGATAGAACTGTTCGAAGTGCATAAGAAGTGCTCCCCAGGTTGCCTACCGATGCTAGAACAAATCGGAGGGCAGCGCCACGGGAGATATGGTTCAAGGCGAGGCTTGAGAATTACGCAGGCAGCGGAGTGATGAATTCCAGGCCGAAACAAAAACCGTTGCGCGAGCGCACGATTGCAGGCAACCGCGAAGGCGCGGGCGTGTCGAACTCAATCTCCAGCAAATCCCCGGGGTTCAGAAGGATGCCCGCATACAACACCATGCCGCCCTCGCTCAATTCCGTGCCCCGGCCCTCGACCACGGTCGTCGAGAAGCCCTTGGAGGTCACCACGCGTACGGGCATGTCAACAGGAAGGCGAGGCCACCGGCGGGTACTGTCAGAATTCGACATACTCGCCAATCATCATCGTGCCGACAGGTTTCTTCAAATTACCAAAGTGAAATGAGCCAGTGGGTCGAAGGCCGCCCCGGGAATTGGGCGAGTTGCTGGCCGGCAAAGAAACATCTTCTATATGCTGTCTTCAGCGCGATTAGGGTTTCTTCCTGATAGACGCGGTGGGGACCGAGTGCGACAAACATGCAGTCGTTCTTAGAGTAGTCGTGTTTCGAGACACACAACCGGAATTTGATCTGAACAACAGGAGGGACGAATGGCGGCCAAGGCAGCCAGGAAGAGGAAGGCAAGCACCAAACTCCCGGGAGTCGTGGAGAAAGTAATCAAACCTCACCCAGGGTCCGGAGAACCGGAGAAGGCTCAGATCGCCGTGCACGGCGCGGATGACCTCTATCGGGAACTTCGAGTTCCGAACAAGCTGCACGACGAAGAGGGCAACAACGTCAAGCTGGAAAAGGGATCTGAGGTCGAGGTCAAAATTGAGTCCGAACAGGTAACCGACGGCTCCTCGTCGTAATGAAGGCGAAACCTTTTCTTAAGACCAACTTCCCCACCGCAAGACGGCGCCGGAAACCATCCGACGATCAGGAAGGCTGGGGCGTTCCGCCTCGGTGACCCAATAGGGGATACAGACATTCTGCCGGCAAGCTACGCCCCCGCCTCGATGTACTCGTCCGTGTTCACCAACTATTAGTGGAGTTAGGAGCGCAATTGCACGCTTCAACATCACCAAGGGAGGTTTACTGAAATGAATTGGGACGAAGCAGCTGGTAAGTGGAATCAATGGAAAGGTGCAGTCAAAGAACGGTGGGGAAGGCTTACCGATGATGACTTAACCGTGATCGACGGCAAGCGTGACATTCTGGTTGGCAAACTTCAACAGCGGTATGGCCTTGCAAAAGAACAGGCTGAAGAACAAGTCAACCAGTGGAAGGTCCCACCGAGACGGGAGGAGTCGGAGCCCAAGAGAAAAGTCAGTTAGCGCTGAGCGGTGAGCGGGCGGAGGAGGCCAGTCTGCAATCTGGTCCCCTCTGCCCGCATCATTGGTCCTATGGGGACATAGGTTCTAACGTTCGCGATATTTCGATGCTGTAAGGTTAGCCTTGTCCCGGACTCTCCGCGTGGCGTTGCAAGAAACCGCTCAGCTCCTGGCTCAACTGCAGCGCTCTTCCGTGCTCCGTCTCGCAGGCAATCTCATGGACAATGCGCTGCCATGTCTTGTTCTTTGCGTCGGCTGCCTCTGGGCTCATGGGGGCACCGATAGGCGGAGCAATTCCGGGTTCATGGCCTACAGATTCGGGACGAATCAAAGAGCTTGTATAAGCGGCGAGCAACCCGCTCCGAAGTTGTTCGATGCGTTGACGGAGCACAAGGCGCAACTCCGCCAGGATCTTCCGAACCTGCGCGTCATCGTCCGCGGCGAGAGCCTGAGCACACAAAACCGTTACTCGTTCTTCGAATTTCATGGAAAGAATCGCGGTCAAAGCGCGCTTATCAAGCTACTCTCCACTGTGCGGGCGGTCGATGGGGTACGGCCTGTATCCGTCAGTTGGGCCGCAGGGGCGGGGCGATCGTGAGGGCCGAATGTCGACGTCGAGCTATCGACGCTATCCCATGATCGTCCCACATCCTCTAACCCACTGGGCCGGGGGTAGGAGGTTGCCCTCACATTTAACAAAGGGAGAGGAGCGGGACAATACGGTTGATCCCGTAGGGACATCCGGCGTCTCGTGGCATCTTCGTCTGCCGGAAAATGTACGGTACAGCGCTTACCCGATTGTTCGGAGCAGTGAAATGTTGGTTAATCGAACGGGCTGATTGCGCAGGCTACAAGACCTCTGGTGACTCCAAAGAGGCTCTGCCGATTACAGGTTAAGGGGGGAGGCGATGCGGTTGCTAAAACATGCGTTCGAAGCGTGGCCCTATGTTTTCGTCGCTGTCTCGGTAGCGGGATTGGCTTACATGGTCATCAGCGGGGGCCGCTGACAAGGGTATGTGGCCAAAAAAGCGACGAGAAAATCGAAAACTATGGGTTAAGAACTAGCCGAGTCGCACTACCGGATCGTCTTCTGGGCCAAATACCGCCGCGCCGGTTTCGACCGCGATCCAGTCCACGGTGTAATAAGTCCCTAGTGAGGATGGCAACGGCCCGCAAGGGTATGTGCAGTCAAGGGGTTGCCGTTGGCATCCGGGTTGCTACGTCGTTTTTAACCGCTTCGTCCTATCGGAGGTGCACTATGAGAAGGACAGGCATTTGGGGGGCGAGTCTGCTATTGAGCTCGCCATTTCTATTCGCGCAGCAGGCGGCCCAGCAGCCCAGCCCGCAACTCCCAGCGAGCGTTCTGGGCCCGCAATTGATAGCGTGGTCGGAACTACAAAAACCGCGCCCTGCACCTCAGCCTTTGCCGCCCCCGCAGCCAGATCCGCCGGCGCAAACACAACCACAAGCATCGACAGGTTCGCAGGAACAACCTTCCCAGGCCTTCACGGGAACGATCGTGAAAGACGGCAGTAGGTATGTCTTGAAAGTGTCGGACAAAACGTCATATCAAATCGACGACCAGGAAAGGGCGAAACTCTTCGAAGGCAAGCAGGTCAGGATAGCTGGCAGTCTCGATGCGAAGACCAATACTCTCCACGTTGGCAGCATTGAGTTGCTTTCGTAGGACCAATATCAGCTTTTCAGGAAAAGGGGCAGCCGACATTTGGCTGCCTTTCATTTTTGTGGCATGGAGGTCGTTCAGGCAGGCCCTTCGTTCGGGTCCTTTAAGGCGCGTCGACAGCCGCAATGGTTAAGACGAACAAGAAAAAGAAATCCCGCCGCGGGGCAGGGCCGCGACGGGTCGGTCGACGGAGCGAGCAGTTGTTTATCTCTCTACAGGCGCGATGTCCACGACATGAAGAGTGTTCGTGTTCGGATCCATTGTGGCGGTGATCTTCACCTTTTTTCCTTCGAACCGCTTCGCCTTGTCCTGATCGTCCAGTTGATAGGCTTGCTGGGTTGAAGATTCTTGCAGCACCAGTTTGTCGCCTGCCTTTGTGATCTTGCCTTCAAAGGCGCGCGCGGACTGCGTGTCGACTGGCTGCTGCTGTGCCTGGCCGGCGCTCGTCTGGCTCTGCGCCGGTTGGTTTTGCGCAGTAGCCGATAGACTGAGTCCCAGTCCAGTGAGTCCCAGGATCGTAACGATTGAGAGAAGTCGTTTCATCTTTTCCTCCATGAGATTTGTGAATTCCAGGTTTTTTGCCAACAAACCTTGCGCCGCTTATTGCAAGCTCAATGCCAGAAGATGGATTTCGCGCTAACTGCGCGGCTTTTCAGCGACCTGCTTCGCTTTGGGTGTTTCGCAACTGGGCAGAAACTTCCACATCGGCCGTAATTCGTCGCTACGGTATTTCTGTGAGAGCGCTACCGCGATTGCCGGATGTAGAGTCGTGCTTTCGAGTGGGAGAGTGGACACACGCCGCGAAGACGCGAGCGGGGGAGGCCCGCTCGCTCATCCTTAAACCTTAAACGACATGAACAATTCCGTTTCGCACGGCGTAAAGAGTCAGGTCGACTACCGAGTGCAGATCAAGCTTGCGCATCAGATTGGTTCGATGCGTCTCTGCAGTCTTGACACTGAGGTTGAGAGTCGTCGCCACTTCTTTGCTGGTTTTTCCTTCAGCGAGCAATTGAATCACTTCCCGCTCCCGAGGCGTCAAAACGCCGCGGGAGGACCGGTCGCATTCGGGGCCCGGGTGCAAATATCCTTCCAGCACGAGTTGTGCGACTTTGGTGGTGAAGAAAGTTCGATGGTGCTGCAGGGCTTCGACGGCGGCGACGAGATCGCGTCCAGCATCCGACTTCAGCAAAAATCCAAGGGCCCCAGCAGCGAGGACCTCCCGCACGATTTGCTCGGAGTCGTGCATGGTCAGAATCAGCACGCGTGTCTGTGGCGCCGCAGCAAGGATTTGCCGCGCCGCGTCTAATCCGTTCAAACTAGGCATTCCGATATCGAGCAAGACCAAGTCCGGCTTCAGGCGACTGGCGCAAGCGACCGCCTCTCGTCCGTCGACGGCCTCACCACAGACTTCCCACCCAGGGTGACTTTCAAGCAGGGCCCGAACACCTCGTCTCGCGACTTCATGATCGTCGGCAATAAGAATCCGAAGCGTACTCATGCTTTACCCCCGCAGGGAGATAACTTCAACGCCAGTGATGATCTCTGGAATGGAACTGGT
>Ga0210399_10001571_pt1 | contig 17820 bp, 13 predicted proteins | sample IncBWC14MmetaG_FD_150865 | JGI IMG/M metagenome (GOLD analysis project Ga0210399, IMG submission 150865) | Forest soil microbial communities from Barre Woods Harvard Forest LTER site, Petersham, Massachusetts, United States - Inc-BW-C-14-M | ecosystem: Environmental > Terrestrial > Soil >...
GACCCGCCCCCCCGCCCCATGCGGAGCCCGTGCTGGGGCCTCAACTTCCACATGGGGCGGGGGGGCGGGTCGTGGGATCGCGGGGAGGGTGGCCTCGCCCAGTGCCTCGTGCGCGGGGTTGAGGGCCATCGTTGGCTCCAGAGGCGCCCCGTTCAACTCGACGGTCGGCTCCACCTCGGGCGTGACTTCCGTGGCCTCCATGAGGAGGGTGGGCTCGTTTTCCTCCGGGGCCGCCGCCGGCGGAGCCTCGACCAGGGTCTCCGCCGTCTCGTCCTCAAAGAACGTAGCCGGGTACGCGGCCGGCTCGGGGATCGAGTCCGGCTCGAATCGCGCTGGTTCCTCGGGGGAGGTAGCCCCGGCCGACTCCTCCGCTAGAAATTCGGGCTCCGTCGGCGACGCGGCGGGCTCCGCGCTTTCGGCGTGTGACGAAGCCTCTACCTCTGGCCCGACCTCGAGGAACGGCGACTCCCCATGCGTCTCCGGGGCGACCAGAGCCTCGGGGGCGGCCAGCGCCTCCGGCCCCAGGGCCAGGGTCTCGCTCTCGGCCGAGTGCTCCGGGGGGGGCAGGGGGATTGGGGGGGGGGCCGGCGGCTGCGCGGGCGCACGGGGCAGGATGCATTGGAGCATCACCACGTCGGCCTCGCCGGGGGTGCCCAGCCAGACGATGTCGCCGTTGCGCAGGGGTACGGGCTCGCTGACGCGGCTGTCGTTCACGTGGACCCCGCGCACGCTGCCCACATCGTGGATGGTAACGCCCGTCGCATCGATGACCAGGCGGGCGTGGAGGGGGCTCACACCGGGGAGAACCAGCCGGAAGTCCGATGACGGATCGGAGCCCACCGAAATGCTCTGGGCTCCCTCGTCGAGGACGAACCGCGTGCCGGCCAGCGGACCACCAAGGACGGTGAGGGACGGTCGCTTATGGTCCGCCATCTCGTTATCCCCGCTCCCTCACGGGAGACGATTCTCTGTTCGAAAGGTCTCTAGATTCTAGGGTTGCCGCCGATGAGGGTCAAGCGAGGCCGCTGCCGGTGGGATCCGGCGTTCCTCTTCGCCCGTTAGAATCCGAGGTCACTCGGCCTTTAGCGGTCATGAACTTGGCGAGGTCCGTGCCGTTTGACGCAGCGCCAGAGCCGACAGGGCAACGTAAGTGAGGGCGTTGGCGGGGATCTGCCAATTGAAGTCCACGAGGGCGTGAAACCCGAGGGCGATGAGCGCACCCAGGATCCCGGCGTCGAGCGGCGTGTGGGAGGCCGCGCGCGCGGCGGCCCGAAAGAGGGTGACGAGGAGGCTGGCCACGAGCGCGCTCCCCACCAGGCCAAGGTCGAGAAGGACCTGGAGGTAGTCATTGTGGGCCTCGCCGATGAAGAGCATCCGCCAGATTGTCTGGTAGCGGAGATAAGCGGTTCCGAAGGCGTTGAAGCCCACTCCAAAAAAGGGGAAGCGCGGGATCATCTGCGCCATGTCCCTCCAGAGGATGAGCCGGCTCGCCTCGAGACCGCGCTTCTCGAAGCCCTCGACCACTCCAGAGAGTCCGATCCAGGCCAGGCCCAGGATCGCGATGGCGGCAATCACGACCACGGCCTGGCGGCGGTGCCGGAACGCGAGGGGCAGGGCGACGATGGAGACGGCAAAGGCCACGACCCCGCCCCGCGACTGCGAGGCCAGGAGGCCCACCACCACGAACATCGCGACCGTGGCCTGGCGAATGGCAGCGTTCCCCTCCGGGCCGCCCAGGGCCAGCCAACCCACCCGCCTCCGCCGCCACGCCCTCCCCAGCCTCTGGAAGGCCTCGACCGTGAAGGCAAGGGCGAGGGGTATCGCCATCACCAGGTAGCCCGCGAAGTGGTTCCGGTTGACGTAGGGGCCGAAGACCGCGTAGTCGTGGGTGGGTTTCCAGAGGCCGTAGATCGTGGTGGTGCCCGCGGCGGCCTGGAGGAGGGCCACCAGGGTCAGCAGAACTCCGGTGGCCACCACCACCCCCGCCAGGCGGCGGCGCCAGCGCTCCTCTCCGAACTCCCGGAAGACGGCGCCGAAGAACAGGCTGAAGGCCACCAGGAAGGCGAGCCCCCGCCAGGTGTCGGGCGGGCTCACCGACACCGGCCGCCAGGCAGTCAGGGGTGGCATAAGGAGAGTGTCGCTGTAGAAGGAGAAAGAGCCCGGGCTCACGAGCCGCAGGAGGAGGGGAGGAAGAGGAACGAGCTGGACCAGGACCAGGAGATGAAGGGCCAGGAGCAGGCGCCGGGCGGGCACGGGGGGTACATCGGCGCCGAGCGAGCGGGCCCAGTGCCCGCGGGCCCAGGAGAAGAGGCCGCCCGCGCCGGCCAGACCGAGGAGGGGGATGAACGCCGGCTCGTGTACGGAGCCGAAGGCGAGAGGCGCGGCCGTCAGGAGGGCGAGGAGGAGGACGCGCAGACCATCACCCGCCCGGTCGGGGATGAGCCCGCTCATGGGGGCAGGCGCTCGATCCTCAAGACGCTCCCGCGGGCGTCGTAGACGATGCGTCGGTCCGGACGGCCGGCGCCGCTTGTGTCCAGCTCCTCGCTCCGGAGACGGCCGCCCTCCCAGGTCTGCCAGCGGTCGATCCGCCCGTCACGGTCGGAGTCGATCTCCACCCGCACCACCTGGCCGTCGCGCAGGATCTCGACGCGGTCCACCTTGCCGTCGCCGTCCTCGTCGTACTCGATACGCGACGGCCGGCCCTGGGGCCCGGGGAAGGTCCAAATATCGGGTCTCTGACGCCCGCGCCGCGACCGGCCCACTTTCTCGAGGACGCCCTTGGCGTCGTAGTACTCCCAGCGGTCGATCCAGCCGTCAAAGTCCTCGTCCACCTCCACCAGCCCGACTTGGCCGGAGGCGTCGTAGTGCACGATGTAGTCTCCGCGACCATCCCCGTTGCTGTCGTACTCGATGCGGTCCAAGCGTCCCATGGTGTCGTAGAAGGCCTTGTAGCGGCCGCGGTCGAGGAGGTAGAACTCGCGGTTGCCCTGTTTGACCATGGGCAGGGGGGCGGGCGGCATGCCCCCCAGGCCGCCGCAGGCCCGATCGGTGCAGGCGCCGGCGAGGAGCCCGAGGGCCAGGAGGGGCACGCGCGGGGCGGCCTTCATGCGAGGGATGAGCGTAGCACGAAGTCGCCTGCGCCCTCGGGTCGGGCGCGGCGGGGGCCTACAGCGGGTACCCGCCCACCCTATCGATGGCGGCCTCCGCTACCCGCCGCCGGAGCGCCACCGTGTTCACGGGGTCACGGCGGGTGAAGCGCTTGAGCGCGGCCAGGTAGGTGCGCAATGTGTCGCCCTCCCCCACCGCGGCCAGGATTCTCCGTGCCCCCGCCTCGATCTTGTCCAGGGCGTCCTGGGCGAAGCAGCGGACGGCGGCCTCCCAGAGGCGCGTCTTCTCCTCGCCCTTTGCTTTGCCCCGCTTCTGCGCGCGGATGACCGCGCTCTCCAGGGCGTAGGTCTCCATGGCCAGGTCCGCGAAATGGCCCAGGATCTCCTGCTCGTCGGTTAACGCCTGCTCGTACTTCTGCACGGCCAAGCCCAGGCACATGAGGGACGTCTTCTTCGCCCCCTGCATCATCCTCGCCTCCGCGGCCAGGAAGCCGTCGTCGGCGACGGGCGTGGCGGGACCGCCGGTGAGCTCCTCCATGAGGGCCATGGCCTTGGGAAATAGCGGCAGGTCACCTTTCATGGCCTTGCGGATGAGGCGGCCGGGCACGAGGAGGCGATTGATCTCGTTGGTCCCTTCGAAGATGCGGTTCACCCGCGCATCGCGCCAGAAGCGCTCGGCCGGGTAGTCCTCCACGTAGCCCGCTCCCCCGTAGATCTGAACCGTCTCGTCGACCACATAGTCCAGCATCTCCGAGGACCAGACCTTGACCATGGAGCACTCCACGTCGTACTCCTCGATGCGCTTCAGGGCCTCCGCGCTGTCGTTGATGCCCACAGCCTGGAGGTTGCGGTCGATCAGGCCCGCCGTGCGGTAGACCATGGACTCCGACACGTAGACCAGAATCGACATCTGCGCGATCTTCTCGCGCACGAGCCCGAAGTCGGTGATGGGGTGACCAAAAGCCTGGCGCGACTTGCCGTACTCCACCGCGTTGCGGAGGGCGAGCTTGGCCCCCCCCGTCACCCCCGCCCCCAGCTTGAAGCGGCCGATGTTGAGGATGTTGAAGGCGATCTTGTGGCCCTTGCCGATCTCCCCCAGGAGGTTCTCCTTGGGGATGGTGGCGTCCTGAAGGATCAGGGGCCGGGTGCTCGAGCCCTTGATGCCGGTCTTCTTCTCCTCCGCCCCCAGGCTCACGCCCGGGCTCCCCTTCTCGATGATGAAGGCGGTGAAGTGCTCGCCGTTCACCTTGGCGAAGGTGATGTAGACATCGGCGAAACCGGCGTTGGTGAGCCACATCTTCTCGCCGTTCAGGACCCAGTGTTTCCCGTCCGGGGAGAGCACGGCCCGGGCCTTGGCGTTCATGGCGTCGCTGGCGGAGGAGGACTCGGAGAGCGAGTAGGAGCTGATCCACTCCCCGGAGGCGAGCTTGGGTAGGAACTTCTTTTTCTGCGCCTCGCTACCGAAATACACGATGGGGAGGGTCCCGATCCCGGTATGACCCATGAAGGAGACTGCGAAGCTGCCGTCCCGGGCCGACTTCTCCGAGACCAGGCAGCCCGAAACCTTGTCCAGGCCCAGACCGCCGTATTCCTCCGGGATCTCGATGCCGAGCAAGCCCAGCTCACCCGCCTTCTTCAGGAGCGCGCGGGTGGTCTCGTATTTCAAGGCCAGGATCTCGGGAAGGCGGGGGACCATCTCCTTCTCCATGAACTCGGCCGCGGTCTCCCCGATCATGCGCTGCTCCTCGGTAAAGTCCTCGGGCGTGAAGACCTCCTCCGGGGCCCGGTCCTCTATTAAGAAGCTGCCGCCCTTGGCGGCCACGACGGGGACTTTGGTATCGGTAGCCATTGTCTTCCTTCCTCCGTTCAGAGCCTCTCGAAGATCCCGGCCGCGCCCATGCCCCCTCCCACGCACATGGTCACGAGGCCGTAACCGGCTTTCCTCCGCTGCATCTCAGCCAGGATCTGGGCGGTGAGCTTGGCCCCCGTGCACCCCAGGGGATGACCCAGGGCCACCGCTCCCCCGTTGACGTTCACCCGCGCGGGATCGAGGCCCAGGGCCTCGATCACGGCCAAGGCCTGGCAGGCGAAGGCCTCGTTCAGCTCCACGAGCTCGATGTTCGCGAGCTTGAGCCCGGCCTGGCGGAGCGCCTTGGGGATAGCTTCCACGGGCCCGATGCCCATGATCTCCGGCGGCACCCCCGCGACCGCATAGGCCCGGAGGCGCGCGAGGGGCCGCAGTCCCAGCTCCTTCGCGCGGGACGCCGACATCACGACCGTGGCCGCCGCCCCGTCCGACATCTGGGAGGAGTTCCCTGCGGTGACGATGCCGTCGGCGGCGAAGGCGGGCTTGAGCTTGGCGAGGGCGAGAAGGTCGGTGTCCGGGCGGGGACCCTCGTCGGTGTCGAAGTCGACGCTTCGGGGCTTGTCGCCGTTGTCCCCCGCGAGGGTCACGGGCAGGGGCACGATCTCGTCCTTGAACTTGCCGGCCGCGATGGCGGCCAGGGCCTTCCGGTGGGAGGCGAGGGAGAAGACGTCGGAGCGTTCCCGATCGATCCCGTACTTCCGGGCCACGAGCTCCGCGGTCAGGCCCATGCCCAGGTAGCTGTCCGGGTAACGCTCGAGGAGGAGGGGGTTGGGGGCGATCTTGTGGCCGCCCATGGGGACGAGGCTCATGGACTCCGTCCCCCCAGCGACCACGACCTCGGCCTCGCCGCTCTCGATCTCCTGGGCGGCCAGAACGATGGCCTGGAGGCCGGAAGAGCAGAACCGGTTCACGGTCATGGCCCCCGCCGTATAGGGGATGCCCGCGAGCAGGCTGGCCTGGCGCGCCACGTTCATCCCCTGCTCGGCCTCGGGCATGGCGCAGCCCAGGATCACGTCCTCCACCATCGCCGGCTTCACCGCCGGTAGGCGCGCGAGGGCGCCCCGGATGGCGGCCGCGGCCAGGTCGTCGGGCCGGGTCTGGCGCAGGGTGCCCCGGCCCGCCTTGCCCACCGCCGTGCGCACGCTGCTCACGATCACCGCGTCTGGCATTGAATGACCTCTCATTCAGTTACGAAGCGGCTTACCTTCCTTCAGCATGTGCTGGATCCGCTCCCGGGTCTTGGCGGTGCCGAGGAGGGAGAGGAAAGCCTCGCGCTCGAGGTCCAAGAAGTGCTGCTCGCTCGCCACCCCCGGGGCGCGGTCCCCCCCGCAGAGGACGCTCGCCACGTGGGTGGCCACGAGCGCGTCGTGCTCGCTGATCTGACCCCCGCGCTGGGCGTTGTGGATCCCCATCTTGAAGGTGGCCAGGGCGGGCCTCCCCAGCACGGGGACCGCGGAGCGGGGGCGCCCCGGGCGATGACCGGAGCGGACGAGGCCCCGGGCCACCTCCTTGGCGTCCGCGATCAGGCGGTCGGGGTTCGGGGAGAGGGAGTCAGCGGGGGTGAGGAACATCCGCTGCGCCTCCGCCCCCGAGGTGGAGACGCGGGCGAAGGCGATCTGGTCGAAGGCGCGCTTGATGAAGGGGAAGGGGTCGGCCCCCTCCACCCCGAGGCAGCGGTCGTGGGCGCGCAGGGCAAGCTCCTTGGCCCCGCCCCCCGCGGGGATCACTCCCACCCCCACTTCGACCAGGCCCATGTAAGTCTCGGCCGAGGCGCGCACGCGGGTGGCGTGCAGGGCCACCTCGCAGCCTCCGCCCAGGGTGAGGCCGAAAGGCGCCGCCACCACCGGCACCTGCGCGTACTTGAGGGCCAGGCTCGTGGCCTGGAACTGGCGGATCATCTGGTCCAGCTCCTCCCACTCCTCCTCCTGCGCGGCCAAGAGGACGAGCATGAGGTTGGCGCCCACGCTGAACTGCTCGCCCTGGTTGCCTACCACCAGGCAATCGAAATGGGCCGTGGCCTCCTTCAGGGCGGCCTGCAGCATGAGGGTAGCGTCGGCCCCCAGCGCGTTCATCTTGGAGTGGAACTCCACGAGCGCGCAGCCGTCGCCAAGGTCGAGGAGGCTGGCCCCCGGGTTCTTCTTCCGGAGCCCCCCGCCCGCCCTCACCGCCCCAAGCTCGATCACCCCCGGCCGCGGGGGCAGCGGGCGGACGCCCTCGGGTCCGAAGACGCTTGGGCCAGCCTCCTTGCTCTCGTAGAAGCTCCGGCGCCCAGAGGCAAGGAAGCGCTCCAGGAGGGGCGGGATCTTACGCCCCTCCCCCCGGGTCCGCTCGACGACCGCCCCCACCCCCAGAGCGTCCAGGAGGCGGAAGGGACCGTGGCCCCAGCCGTAGCCCCACTCCAGGGCCCGGTCGATCGAGACCACATCGTCCGAGATCTCGGGCACGAGGGAGGCGGCGTAAAGGGAAATGGAGGAGAGCGCTCGCCACAAAAACGCCCCCGCCGCGTCGTTCCCGGCCAGGATCTGCCGCACGCGGGCAACGGGGTCTCCCTGGGCCAGGGCCGCTTCCAAGGAGGGGAAGCGGGCTTTCTTCCGCTCGCGGTACTCCAGCGTCTTCCAGTCCAGGGTTCGGATCTCGCCGCCCACTTTGCGGTAGAAGCCCCCCCCCGTCTTCTCCCCCAGCCACTTCCTCTCGACCATGGCCGACACGAAGCCGGGCACCTTGAAGGCCTCCCGCTCGGGGTCATGGGGGACGGCCGGGTAGATGTTTGCCGCCACCCTGGCGCAGACGTCCACCCCCGCGATGTCGGCGGTGCGGAAGGTGGCGCTCTTGGCCCGGCCGATGGCGGGGCCGGTGAGCGCGTCCACCTCCTCGACGGTGAGGTCCAGGTCCATCATGGCCTGCAGAACCACGCCGAAGCCGTAGGCGCCGATGCGGTTGCCGATGAAGTTGGGCGTGTCCTTGCAGCGGACCACACCCTTGCCCAGGACCTCCTCGCCGAAGGCCTCCATCGCGGCCAGGACGGCGGGGTCCGTATCGGGGCCGGGGATGGTCTCCAGCAGCTTGAGGTAGCGGGGGGGGTTGAAGAAGTGGGTGCCGAGGAAGCGCTTCCGGAGGTCGGCGGGCAGGGCGGAGCCGAGGGCCCCGATGCCGAGCCCCGAGGTGTTGGTGGTGACGACCGAGCTCTTCGTGACCGCGGGGGCCACCCGCGCCAGGAGCTGGCGCTTGACGTCCAGGTCCTCGACCACCGCCTCCAGGACCCAGTCCGCGTCCCGGAGCTCCCCCCAATCGTCCTCGAAGTTCCCGGGGCGGATGGAGGACGCGTGCTCCGCGAGGTGGAGGGGGCTCGGCTTCAGCTTGCGGAGGCCGTCGATGCCCCTCCGGGCGAGCGCGCTCCGCTCCCCCGTGGCGGCCATGTCCAGAAGCACGACCTCCATGCCCTGGGCGACGAGGTGGGCCGCCAGCTGCGCCCCCATGGTCCCCGCCCCCAACACGACCGTCTTCTGGATATGGGTCCTCACGCTCGCTTCCCGCTAGGCGGTCGCCTGGTACATCCGGTCGATGGCGGCCTTGTACTTCTCCTCCACCACCCGGCGCTTGACCTTGAGGGTCGGGGTCAGCTCTCCCGCCTCCAGGCTGAACTCCCGGGTGAGGAGCGACACCTTCTTGATCTTCTCGAATTGGGCGAGGTCCTGGGACAGCTGCGCGATCAGCTCCTCGTAGTGGGCCGCCACCTGGGCGTTTCCCACCAGCTCCTCGCGGCTCTGGAAGGCGATCCCCTTCGCGCGCGCCCACCTCTCCAGCTGCTCGAAGTTGGGGACCACGAGGGCGGAGGGGAAGTTGCGGCAGTTGCCGATCATCACGATCTCCGCGAAGAAGGGGTTGGTCTTGATTCGGTTCTCGATCGGCTGGGGGGCGATTTTCTTCCCTCCCGAAGTGACCAGGATGTCCTTCTTGCGGTCGGTGATCACGAGGAAGCCGTCCCCGTCGATGATCCCGATGTCGCCGGTGTGAAACCAGCCCTCCTTGTCGATGGCCTCCGCGGTGGCCTCTACCTTCTTGTAGTAGCCCTTCATCACATGGGGGCCGCGGGTCAGGATCTCGCCGTCCTCCGCGATCTTCACCTCCACCCCCTCGATGGGGACTCCCACCGTGCCCGGCTTGAGCCGGTCCTCACGGTTCACGGAGATGACCGGGCTCGTCTCCGTGAGTCCGTAGCCTTCGAGGATGAGCATGCCCGCCGCCCCGAAGAACTCCGCGATTTCGCGGGCGAGGGGGGCTCCCCCGGATATGAAGACCCGGAGCCGACCCCCCGTTCGGGCCTTGATCTTGGAGAATACGAGTTTGTCGGCGAGGGCAAACTGGAGGCGGAGGAGGAGGCCGGGGGGGGTGCCCTGCACGGTGTGGCGGAAGACCCTCCGCCCCACCCCCATCGCCCAGCGGAAGATTCGCCGGCGCAGGGGCGGATCCGCGGCCACCTTCTCGTTGATCCGGGCGTACATCTTCTCGTAAAGGCGCGGCACGGAGCACATGACGGTGGGCCGTACCTCGAGCATGTTGTCGGGCACCTTCTCCACGCTCTCCGCGTAGGCGATGGTCGCCCCCGCGTAGAGCATGAAGTTGTGGCCGGCGGTGCGCTCGAAGCTGTGGCAAAGGGGGAGGAAGGAGAGCGCGGTGTCGTGGGGGCCGAAGCCGGTGAAGGCCTTGCTCGAGGCCAGTACGTTGGAGACCAGGTTGGCGTGGGTGAGCATCACCCCCTTGGGATCGCCGGTGGTGCCGGACGTGTAGATGAGGGTCGCGAGGTCGTCGGGCTTCACCTCCGCCGCCCGCCGCTTCACCGCGTCCTTGTCCCGGCCCAGGGCGGCGCGCCCCTGGGCCCGGACTTCCTCCAGGGAGAGCGTGCCCTCGAAGGGGGCCTCGTCCATGCGGATCACGTGCCGGAGGCCGCGGGCCTGCCCGCGTACCTCCGCCACCTTCGCGGCTTGGACGGCGTTGGATACGAAAACCACCTTCGACTCGCTGTCGTTCAGGATGTAGAGCACCTGGGGCGGGGTGAGGGTGGAATAGATGGGGGCGTCCGTGGCACCCGCGGTGAGGGCGGCGAGATCGGCGTAGGCCCACTCCGGCCGGTTCTCGGAGAGGATGGCCACGCGGTCGCCCTTCTCCACCCCCAGGGCCCGGAGGCCCAGAGAGAGCTCCTCTACCGCGGAGAGGAACTCGGCGGAGCTGATGGCCCGCCACTCTCCCCCCCGCTTGACCTTGAGGTGCTCGCTCTTACGGTAGGTCTCCACGGAATAGTAGAAGATGTCGCAGAGGGTGCGGACCTCCATCATTTGCCTCCCCGCCCCGACGCCACCGCGGCCAGGGCCGGGCGGACGTGGGCCACCCTTCGGGACGCCGCCGCCCCGCGAAGGAAGAGATCCACCACGGAGGCGGCAAGGGGGCTGAGATCGTAGCCCTTGCCGCCGATGATCCAGGAAGTCACCATCTCGTCGAGGGCGCCGAAAAAGGCCTTGGTCGCCACCTTGCGGGGGAGGTCGGAGCGCAGGCTGCCGTCGCGCTGGCCCTCCTCGATGACCTGCTTCACGAGCGCGAAATAGTCCTGGAGCCAGGAAGCGGTGAAGCGCTCCATGAACTTGACGGACTGGCGGAGCTCGACCTGGAAGACCACGGCCAGGTCCCGATTGCTGCCCAGGACCCGGAGGTGGTGTTCGGCGATGGCGCGCAGGCGAGCGGGCGCCCCCGGCACCGCGCGCAGGGCCGCGCGGGCCTTTTCCAGGTGCTCGGTCATCACCTCGTCGAAGAGACGGACGAGGATGTCCTCCTTGTTGCGGAAGTAGAGGTAGATGGTGCCGTCCGCAACCCCCGCCCGCTTGGCGATCTCCGACACCCGCGCTCCGAAGTAGCCCCGGCGCGCGAAGACCTTCACCGCCGCCTGGAGGATGCGCTTGCGCTTGTCGTCCGTACGGGGCCGGGCCATGGCGCCTCGGGGGCGGCGATGAATGAACCGCCATTCAGTATGGCCAGGGGCGGCGGGGGCTGTCAAGCCCGTCCCCTTCGCGGGCGCGCCCGGGCCCGCCCGCAGGGGGTCGATTGCCGAGGGCGGACCGCTGCGGTAGTCTCCCTTGATCCATGGCCCGGCCCCGCGTCTTCCTCGGTCTCGGCTCCAACCTGGGCGACCGCGAGGCCGCTCTCCAGCGGGCGGGCCGCCTCCTCGAGGAGCGCGGCTTCACGCGCCGGGGGGAGAGCGCCCTCTACCTCACGGAGCCGGTAGGGGGGCCGCCCCAGGGCTGGTTCCTGAACGAGGTTCTGGAGGGGGAGAGCGCGCTCTCCCCCGAGGAACTGCTCGCGGCCTGCCTGGATGTGGAGCGGGTGATGGGGCGGGTGCGGGATGTCCGGCACGGACCCCGCACGATCGACATCGACCTGCTCCTCTACGGCCAGGAGCAGCGGCGGGGCCCCGGCCTCGTCCTCCCCCACCCCCGCCTGCACGAGCGCCGGTTCGTGCTCGCGCCCCTGGCCGAGATCGCGCCCACGGTCGTGCATCCAGTCCTGGGCAAGACCGTGCTCGAGCTCGCGCGTCTCTGCACGGACCCCTCGGAGGTGCGTCTCCAACCGCGGCTGGAGACGCGGGCCTGATGCCCTTCCACTACATCGCGGTGGAGGGCGTGATCGGGGTGGGCAAGACCACGGTGGTGGAGAGGCTGGCGGAGCGGCTGGAGGCCACCACCACCCTCGAGGAGTGGGGACAGAACCCCTTCCTGAAGCCGTTCTACGACGGGGCTCCCGGGGCTCCCTTCCAAGTGGAGCTCTTCTTCCTCCTCTCCCGCTACCGCCAGCAGCAAGAGCTGCTGCAGCGGAACCTGTTCTCGACCGTCACCCTCTCCGACTACCTGTTCGAGAAGAGCCGGATCTTCGCCTATCTGAACCTGGAGGACAGCGAGCTGCTTATCTACGAGAAGCTCTTTGGACTGCTCGCGGAGGGGGTGCCCCGCCCTGACCTCGTCGTCTACCTCCAGGCCCCCACCGAGGTGCTGATGAAGCGCATCCGCACCCGGGGGCGGCCCGAGGAGACCCGCCTCTCCGAAGAGTACCTGGCGGAAGTGAACCGCGCCTACAACTACTACTTCTTCCACTACGGCCAGACTCCGCTCCTGGTGGTCAACACCGCGGACGTGGATTTCGACAAGCGGGCGGAAGACGTAGACGATCTCGTCAAGCAAATCAAGAGCATGGGCAAGGGGACCCAGTACTACGTCCCCCGGGGCTCGAAAGGATGACGCTGGCGGCTTGACCTTGCCCCGCCCCTGAGTAATCCTGTTCCAGGTTTTCCATGGGCCTTGCCCCCGGATCCCGACCCCGGCAGCTCAAGCTGCCCTTCGACGACACCCCCCTCTGGGATGTGTGCGCCCTGGAGGCGGCCCTCGGCCGCGAGTGCGCACGCTCGCTCTCCCTGACCCTCACCGAGAACCGCTCCGTGCTGCTCTCCTTCAGGCGCGCGGGGGGCGGGATCCAGCTTCGCCTCCACCGGATGTTCCTCCACGCCTCGCCCCTGGTGGTGCGCGCGCTGGCCCGCAGCCTTCGCCGCACCAGCCGCAGCGCGGACGGGGAGGTGCGGCGCTTCATGAACGACAACCTACACCGGGTGCGGCGGACGCCGCGCGCGCTGCCGCCCCTGCAGAGCGTGGGCCGGGCGCACGATCTGAACGTGATCTACCGGCGCCTGAACGAACGCTTCTTCGCGGGCAAGCTGAAGGTGCCTATCACCTGGGGCCGCGGCAGCGGACGCGCCCGGCGGGGGGGGCTCACCTTCGGGAGCTACGACCCCGTGCTCGGACTCGTCCGCATCCACCCCGTGCTCGACCGCCGCGACGTCCCCCTCTACTTCCTGGAGAGCGTCGTCTACCACGAGATGCTGCACCACCGCCTGGGGGGCGTGCCCGACCGCGCCGGCCGGACCGTCTACCACTCCCGTGCCTTCCGCCAGGCGGAGGCGCGCTACCCGTGGCACCGCGAGGCTCTGGCCTGGGAGAAGGAGAACCTGCCCCACCTGCTCCGGGCCAGCCATGCCCTGGACCGAGAGCGGAAGGCCGCGCGGTTGTCGGCGCGCGCGGCCGGCCTGGCCGCACCCCCGCGTCGTTGAGGACCCTGCCCCACCTCCGCCGGCTCCTTCCCTATCTTGGCCGGCACCGCAAAGGAGTGGTGGGGGGAATTCTCTGCCTGCTCTTCACCACCGGCTTCTCCGTGGCCAGCCCCTGGGTGCTGCGCCACGCCATCGACGACCTGACCGCGACCGTGACCCGGCAGAAGCTCTACCTCTACTCGGGCCTCATCGTGGGCCTGGTGCTGGTGGAGGGCGTCTTCCGCTACCTCATGCGCATGGTCCTCATCGGAATCAGCCGCGAGATCGAGTACGAGCTCCGCAACGACCTCTTCTCCCACCTCACCTTGATGGCCCCCCGCTACTACCAGCGGAACCGCATCGGGGACATCATGAGCCGGGCCACCAACGACATGTCCGCGGTGCGCATGGTGTTGGGGCCCGGGATCATGTACACCGCCAACCTCGTAGCTACCTTCACGGCCACGGTGACGCTCATGCTCGCCATCAGCCCCCGGCTGACGGGGCTCGCCCTCCTTCCCCTCCTCCTCGTCTCCATCCTCGTCCGGCACTTCGGCCGCCGGATCCATGACCATTTCGAGGCCGTGCAGGCGCAGCTCTCCGCCCTGAACGCGCTCGTGCAGGAGAACCTCTCGGGGGCGCGGGTGGTACGGGCCTACGTGCAGGAACCGCACGAGGAGGAGCGTTTCGCGGGCGCGAACCGGGAGTACGTGGAGCGGAACCGCCGCCTCATCCGCCTGACCGGGGTCCTCTATCCCGGGATCCAGTTCTTCATGGGGCTGGGGGCGGTGACCGTGCTCTGGCTGGGGGGGCGGCTAGTGGTCGCGGGCACGATCACCCTCGGCCAGTTCGTGGCCTTCGGGGCCTACCTGGCCATGCTGAACTGGCCCATGATCGCGCTCGGCTGGGTGGTGAACCTCTTCGAGAGGGGCGAGGCCTCCATGGGCCGTATCAACTACCTCCTGGACGCGGTCCCGGAGATTCGGGACGAGCGCCCCGCCCCCCTGACCGCTCTCCGGGGGGAGGTGGAGTTCCGCGGACTGACCTTCTCCTACAACGGGCACCCTGTCCTCACGGACGTCGACCTGAAGGTGCCCGCGGGCACGACGGTGGCGGTGGTGGGCCCCACGGGGGCCGGCAAGAGCACGCTGGTGAGCCTGATCCCCCGCCTCTACGACGCGCCCCCCGGCACCGTGTTCGTGGACGGGCACGACGTGCGCGAGGTCCCCCTGGCCCTGCTCCGCGGCACCGTCGGCTTCGTGCCCCAGGAGAGCTTCCTCTTCTCCGACACCATCCGCGAGAACATCGGCTTCGGGATCCCGGGAGGCGACGACGGGCGCCCGGAATGGGCGGCGGGGATCGCTCAGCTCGCCAAGGATGTCGCCGACTTCCCCCAGGGCTACGGGACTTTCGTGGGGGAGCGGGGCATCACCCTCTCCGGGGGACAAAAGCAGCGGACCGCCCTCTCCCGCGCCCTCGCCACCGACCCCCGGATCCTCGTCCTCGACGACACCCTGGCCGCGGTGGACACGGAGACGGAGGAGGAGATCCTGAAGGGGCTTCGGGGCGTGATGCGGACCCGCACCACCTTCCTGGTCTCGCACCGCGTGTCCACGGTCAAGGATGCCGATCTCATCGTGGTCCTGCGCGAAGGCCGGATCGTGGAGCGCGGGACCCATGACGAGCTCGTGGCCCAGGGCGGCTTCTACGCCGACCTCCATCGTAGGCAGCTGCTGGAGGAGGAGATGGAGACGGCATGAGCGCGGCCGGCTTCCACGAGGACGACCCCGTCGCGCCCAAGAGCTACGACTGGAAGCTGCTCGTCCGCCTCCTCAAGTACCTGGGGCCCTACAAGGCGGCGGTGGCTGTCTCCTTCCTGCTCATCCTGGTCATGGCGGGACTGGACCTCGTGGGCCCTTACCTTACCAAGGTGGCCATCGACGGCCACATCGCCAAGGGGGACGCAGCCGGGCTGCGGTGGGTGGCCGGCCTCTACCTCCTCGCCCTCCTCGCCGGCCTCGGCGTGCGCTTCGCCCAGATGTTCATCCTGCAGATGACCGGGCAGCGGGTCATGCAGGACATGAGGCGGGAGATCTTCGGCCACCTCCAGCGGCTGCACGTGGCCTACTTCGACAAGAACCCCGTGGGTCGGCTCATGACCCGGGTCACCACCGACGTGGATGCGGTGAACGAGCTCTTCACCTCCGGGGTGGTGACCGTATTCGGCGACCTCTTCACCCTCTTCGGCATCATGGGGGTCATGCTCGCCCTCGACCTCCGGCTGGCCCTGGTGACTTTTGCCGTCATCCCCCTCTTCTTCCTGCTCACCAACTGGTTCCGCAAGGGGGCGCGGGAGTCCTTCCGGGAGACCCGCCGCTGGGTGGCCCGCATCAACGCCTTCCTCCAGGAGAACCTCTCCGGGATGAGCGTGGTTCAGCTGTTCCGGCGCGAGGAGCGGAACACTCTCGCCTTCGCGGCCATCAACCGCAAGCACGCCGACGCCAACATGACCGCCATCTTCTATTACGCGGTCTTCTACCCCGCCATCGAGCTCCTGGCCGCCCTCGCCATCGCCCTCATCATTCTCTACGGGGGCGAGGGCGTGCTCCGGGGGACGGTGACCCTGGGCGTGCTCGTGGCATTCATCCAGTACTCGGAGCGCTTCTGGCGGCCGATCTCCGACCTCTCCGAGAAGTTCAACATCCTGCAAGCGGCCATGGCCTCCTCGGAGCGAATCTTCCTGCTCCTGGACACGGAGGCCCAGGTGGCGGGCCGCGCCGGAGCCCGCGCCCTCCCCGAGGTCGCGGGCCGGGTGGCCTTCGAAGGGGTGTGGTTCGCCTACTCCGGCCAGGAGTGGGTCCTGAAGGACATCGACTTCGCGGTGGAGCCGGGGCGGAGCGTGGCCCTGGTGGGGGCCACGGGCGCGGGCAAGACCTCGATCATCAGCCTCCTCACCCGCTTCTACGACGTGGCCCAGGGCCGCATCACCTTAGACGGGGTAGACATCCGCGAGCTCCCCCCCGCGCAGCTCAGGTCCTCGCTCGCCCTCGTGCTCCAGGACGTGCACCTCTTCAGCGGGACCATCGCCTCCAACATCCGCCTGGGCTCGGCCATCCCCGAAGAGCGGGTGCGGGAGGCGGCGCGGGCCGTCCACGCCCACCACTTCATCGAGGCCCTGCCCCAGGGCTATGAGACCGAGGTCAAGGAGCGCGGGGCCACCCTCTCCGTGGGACAGAAGCAGCTCCTCTCCTTCGCCCGCGCCCTCGCCCACGACCCCCAGGTCCTCGTCCTGGACGAGGCCACGTCCTCCGTGGACACCGAGACCGAGCAGCTCATCCAGGACGCGCTCCGGGTGCTTCTTAAGGGGAGGACCGCGATCGTGATCGCCCACCGGCTCTCCACCATCCAGAACGTGGACGAGATCCTGGTCATGCACAAGGGCCGGATCCGAGAGCGGGGCACGCACCAGGAGCTCCTGGCCGAGCGCGGACTCTACTGGCGCCTCTACCAGCTCCAGTACAAGGACCAGGAACTGCGGGTGAGCGGCCCGGCGGAAGCTACGGCCTAGCGCCGCGGATCGCCCCCCGGTGACCCGGGTCTCGGTGGGCCGGGAAGGTGTCCCCTTGCCAAACGTTCGGGGCTTCCTCCCCTGCTCGGAAGCCTGACCGGCAGGCGTCCGCAAGGAAGCGGCCCGAGGCGTCCTCCCCCTGGTCAGGGTTGGGCAGGGGCCGTCGCGGCGGTCATGACGGCGAAAGGGCCCTGCGACTCAGGGCCTTCCCCCTCGCCCTGACCCGGCTCGTGAATTTGTTGAGAATCTGTTTGACAACGGCCCTCGGCGGGCGTACGGGTAGACTCGGGAACCCTGGCAATCCCTCCATTCTGATCTCTGACCGAGATCGAGGAGGATTTCATGCGGAATCCCTATTGGACCGCGAGCCTGCTCGCGGCTCTGTTGCTGCCCGCCTGCGGTAGCAGCGGTCCGACCATGGTAGCGCCGACTCCAACCCCTGTGCCTTGCACCCAGGCCTCGGTTTTCCAAGGAGCGGGTGCACTTCCCGCCCACGTCGCGGATTTTGAGTCGATCACAGCGCCCACGACCGGCCGGCTGGATGTCACCCTGGACTGGACGTTCGCCTCGAGCAAGGTGGGGGTGTTCATCGCGCAGGGACCCTGCAGCTTCGATCAGTTCAAGGCCGCAGCCTGCAATTTCTTGCTCAGCTTGGTTTCTCCTCCAAAGCCGTTGAAGGGCTCGGCATCCAACGTGGCCGCGGGCTCGTACGTCCTGATCATCGCTAACGCAGCCGACCAGAACGAGTCGGTGTCGGCCCAGGTGCTCTTAAGCTCCGCGACCTGCCCGGCTTTGGCGTCGCGGTCGCCCCAGGACCAGTCGCAGGGGTCGCTCCGGGGGCAGGTTCACGGGGAACTCACCGGCATCTTGCACCGCTGACCTGCGAGAAAGGCGGAAGCGTCATTAGGTCGGCGGAGCTTCGCCCGACCCGCAGAGTTCAGGGGAGCTCTCGCTGCTCCCCGCTGTTCTAAGGATGAGCTCGCGCGGTTCCCCGAGCTACTCGGGACATGGTTGCGGCTGTCTCGTTGAGTCGGCCTGGGAGACCTCGATAGGCGTCCCCGCGGGCGCGGGAAAACCCGCGCCCGCGGTCTTTGGTGCCGTCGCTAGAAGCCGAGCCTCAAGCCGAGGCGCAGGATCCGCGGCGAGAGGTTGTCCG
>Ga0210399_10001572_pt1 | contig 17815 bp, 11 predicted proteins | sample IncBWC14MmetaG_FD_150865 | JGI IMG/M metagenome (GOLD analysis project Ga0210399, IMG submission 150865) | Forest soil microbial communities from Barre Woods Harvard Forest LTER site, Petersham, Massachusetts, United States - Inc-BW-C-14-M | ecosystem: Environmental > Terrestrial > Soil >...
CGCACGACTGTTACCGGGCCGTCAGGGAATTACAGCTTCCCGGCGTTGCCGATTGTCGGCACGTACACGCTGGAGGTCGCATCGAAGGGTTTCAAGTCGACCAAGGTTCAGAACGTCGTGGTCAGCGTAGGTACGATCACCACTCGTGACGTAAAGCTCGAAGTGGGAGCAGCGACCGAGCAGGTGACGGTCGAAGCCGGCCAGCAGATGGTGCAGACTGAAGACTCCTCGCTCTCGCAGTTGATTGACAAGCGAGTGTGGGAGGATCTACCGCTAGTGGCGCGCAATCCGAATGACTTCATTAACCTGATTGCGGGCGCGGTGCCCGAGCAAATTGCGGGCGCAACGTTCCGCGGCGCATCTGTCAATGGTACCCGGACCGGCACCGGCAACTTCATGATTGAAGGTTTGGACAATAACGAGCAAGGCCAAGGTGGGGTCGCCATCTGCGGTACGGTGTGCGGCCAAGGCGGATCCAACACTTCAATCTCGCCCGATGCAATCGAGGAATATCGCGTCATTACCCACGACTTCAGCGCCGAATATGGCAAGGCCGGGGGTTTTGTCACGGACACAGTGCTCAAAGGTGGAACTAATCAATGGCACGGTTCGCTGTTCGAATACAACCGCGTTCAGGCTTTGGCGGCCAATGACTGGTTCTCCAATGTCGCTGGACTAAAAGATCACTTGGTGCGAAACCAGTTCGGCGGTTCCATTGGTGGCCCAATCGTTAAAGACAAGACCTTCTTTTACTTCACGATGGAGGAGCAGCGGTTCCGTACATCAAGCCCAGTCACCGGTACGAGCATGACACAACAGTTTTTCAACTTCGTGCAAAGCGGCGCGTTCGAGCAATTCCAGGAAGGAACTGGTATCTACAACACGGTTTCTGCGAATGGCGGTTATTCGGGCGTGTGCAGAACGGGCAGCGCGACGGCCGGGAACAACGGAACCCCCTGTCCCGGTGTGTTTGCGGCGACTTCGACGATCGGGCCACTTTTTCAGGGCCAAATTACGGCGTTTCCGCTGGCAATGCCTCTGGTGAACGCAAGCGCGGTTACGTGCCCCATCCCTACTCCCCCCCTAGTACAACCCAATCCCAGTTGCCTCGGCGAAGGCCCCTACACTGGTGCGATCAACTATCCCGTACCGATTTTTGCTACGGCAACGCTAGAAAACCCAACTCCACTCAATCAGTTGCGCTGGAGCGTAAAGTTCGACCACAGCCTAACCAGCAATGACCGCCTGGACGCTACCTATTTGTACGAGAACGTTACTACCTCATCGCCTTTCTTCGGGGGTAGTCTTACAACCTTTGGTGTGCCGCTGGTCAACCCGAATCGGGCACAGACACTGGGCATCACGTGGTCACACACGATCTCGCCTACGGTGCTCAACCAGGTCAAGATCGGCTACGTCCGACGCACGGCAAATTTCACGGTTCCCGGCACCGCGGGTGTTCCATCGTTGTTTTCCATCGATGCGCTCGCCAGCGGTTTCGGCGCAAATCCCGGCTTGCCCCAGTTCTTTACGGAAAACCTGTTCCAGTACAAAGACGACGTTTCGATTACGAAGGGCAAGCACACGTTGAAATTCGGGGGCGAGTATCGCCGGACCCGTAATGGATCGACCTTTGACAATGATAAGTATGGTCACTTCGGGTTTTCCAGCACGGAGGACTTCATTACCGATGGGCTGTTTACCGACACTTATGACGCGTTTCTGGGAGCCAATGCCGGGAACGGCGGGGCGGGATTTGGAGGCTTTTACTATGCTGGCGCGTCAGTTGTTCCGAGCACCGGTGCTATCCCGGATTACTACCGCGGGTATCGCGCTAATGAGGTCGCAATCTACGGCCAGGATGACTGGCGCGTGAAGCCCCGGTTAACCGTGAACCTGGGCCTGCGCTGGGAATATTTCGGACCACCCCACAACTTCAAGCCCAATATCGATTCCAACTTGTATTTCGGCGGGGGAACCTTGCCCCTTGCGTGTCCGGCGCCGTGCAACCCATTCTTTCCGGTGAACAGTCAGAGCTATGCATTTGAAGCTGGCGCGACTTTCCAGATCCGCAATTCGAGCATATGGAACAAGAATCTGAAGAACTTTGGACCGCGAGTCGGCTTTGCGTGGGACGTGCTCGGAAATCAGAAGGTGGTGCTGCGCAGCGGATTCGGGATGTTTTATGATCGCATGTACAACAACATCTTTGAGAACATCCGCTTCAACGCCCCATACTTTGCCGATGAAATCACGGGCATCGGCAGTGGGGTTCCCCTGGGTCCCTTGAAGAATCCAGCCCTGTATACAATTCCATTTGCCAATAACGCGGACTTCGTCAATCCCGCCTTCTTCCCAAACGGTCTGCCCAAGCCCGTGCCTCGGCACATGGACCAGGATATGATGACGCCGTACTACATTCAGGAGAGCTTCGGACTGCAATACGCGATCGCCAAGGACCTGGCGCTGGAAACCAGCTACGTTGGCACCCTGGGCCGTAAGCTGTTGGGAATCGTAAACCTTAACACGTTCGACGGACGCACCTCTGGTGCCGGATCGTCGGCCCGTCCCAACCCACTCATCAACAGCGATAACGCTCGCGGAAACTTCTACTCTTCGAACTACAACGCACTCGACATAACCCTCAGAAAGCGTTTCTCGCACGGATTATCGTTCAACGCCAGCTATACCTATTCGAAGGCGCTGGATGAACTGAGCGACGTCTTCCGCACCGCCAGCGCGGCGGTTTCCGCGACGGACGTGCAAAATCTTAAGAATGATTACGGCCCCGCGGATTTCGATGTGCGGCATCGGTTTGTTTTCAGCTCCGACTATGACTTACCGATCTTCCACGGAAACCGCTGGCTCGGAGGGTGGAGAGTCAATAGCATCATCTCCTGGAATACGGGGGCGCCCATTGTACTATTCGACGGCGGTTCGGATTCGAACAAGGACGGCACACGGATTGATCGCCCGAATTACATCGGTACAGGAAGCGTTCTCAGTCACGTTATCGGAAGAGAGCAGAATGGAACGTACCAGTACCTGGATCCAGGAATACCAGGAACACCGACCGCGAACTTTGTGTCGGCGGCTTCGTGCTTGAATCCAACATACAACATTAACGTCAACACCCACGGTGGCGCCTGGTGCGATCCCAACCTTGCCCGCGGCGCGATTCCGGGCCCGATGTTTGCCAACGTCGACCTTGGTATCAGCAAGACGTTCAAGGTCACCGAGCGGTCGAATTTGCGATTCGACGGCAACCTGTTTGACCTTTTCAATCACCCGAATTTCGCAAACCCTGGTTACCAAGCGGACGGATCGAACAACTTCCAATCCCCGAACTTCGGCCAGTCGATTATAACTTATGGAGAATTTGGTGGCCACCGGGTAATCCAGCTGGCGCTCCGGTTCGACTTCTAACAGGAGCGAAAACTGAGCAACCTTTCAGGCCGGCCACGAGGCTGGCCTTTTCTTTCTTCGCAAGGGCTGGGATTCACGCGGCGCGTTCGGAGTACTTCAGCCCGGGTATCCATGCGGAGGGGGAGCTGGTGAAGCTTCCTCTGTTGCCCTCGTCGGCCAATCGCGTCGTGCGAGTGGCAAAGCTAAGCCTCGACAAGCTCGGGAACCTGAGAGGCAGCGTTGAGGAGTTCCGCACCGGGCCCTCAGCTACGGCGCTACGGGAGCGCTTGCTTAACCTGCCGAACAAGCGGCGCCAGAACATCTTTCAAAATATGCTGGCCGATCTCCTCCACGGTGCGGTCCTCACCGGTGCCGGAGTCTCGGACTTGAGGGAGTTCAGTGGCTCGCTATCACTGAGGTACGACTTTACCGCGGGCGCATATGGCCAGCACGCTGGCGAGCTCTTCCTGTTTCGTCCCTGCGCGCTGGGCCGCAAGAGCCGCGACGTGCTGGAGGGCAAGCCTCGCAAGGAACCGGTCGTGTTCTCCTACGCAACCTCAGAAAGCGACGTCATCGACATCTCTTTTCCCCCGGAATACACGATCGATGAGATCCCTCAGAGCGTCAAGTACGACTATCCCTTCGCGGCTTACGAAAGCGCAACCCGCGTCGCGGAGCACTCGCTGCACTACACCCGCAACTACGAACTCAAAGATGTGAGAGTATCGGTGGAACGGCTGGAGGATCTTAAGAAGTTTTTTCGCGAGATCGCAGATGACGAACGCGCCTACACGATTCTGAAGCTCCCGTAAAGATAAGCTGGTATCTCGCCAACACCCAAGGAGAGAAAAAGTCGGTGAGGAAGGGCATGCTTTAGCCTCTGAATCGTTCTCTGGCCCTGCGCAGCTAATTTGCTACTTCGGTCAGGCAATACTTCGGGCACCCGCAGCGCGCGAGCGCTCAACAGAATTAAGCGATTATCGAGAAGGTTACAATCGGTCTTGGGACACAATCATGGACGAGCCACATTCGAAACCAACGCTGCCGCCGGATTCAACTGTGGTGCCTATCCGTGATTCCTCGGGCGGCGCGTGGATACGGATCGTCCTCGTCGTGCTCCATGTCGCGATGTTGGCAGCGGCAATAGCGTTGACGCCGGCAGGGTACTTTTTTGAACTCGGTTATTACGTCGGCACGGTTCTGCTCTTCGGTACCCTCTTGGTGTGGTTCCTTCTGTATTCCGTGCGAACCCGCAGAGGAGTTTTGGTGTTCTGCGCTCTGGCGCTTACGCAGGCCGGTTTGATTGCGTTCATAGGGATGCGGTTCCGGACTGAAAACAGAGCGGTCCAACAGATAATGGCGGAAGCGATACAGCAACGAAAGGAGTGGGAAACGCAGATGCGGCCGTTCTCGATGGACCCCCTTTTCGAAATGTGTTCAGGCAAGCGCCAGTTGAGTAGTGAGGAACTACAAGAGCTACACACGCGCGCCCGGGCCGCGGAGACAAAGTTAAATGACCTGGAGTCGGCAGAGATACACTGGGTCGCAGAGATAGGAATCCGTGTGGCGGCAGTGAGTCCTGGTGCGGCTCGTGATTTCCGGGTGTGGATAGCAGCCAGCCCGAGTCGAATAAGATTATGAAGCTGACAAGAGATTACTTCACCGAAATCGAGTGGTTGACTGAGTTCCTTATTCAGCGGCAGCGGCGGTATCGGGTAACGTCACAGGGGCTTGTGTTCGACAGGGCTGAGGACGCGAAAGCGTTCAACGAGAAGATTGATGCGGTCGCGCGCCTGCAGGAGCAATTGAATGAGTGCACCCGAAAGGCAGAAGAGGCATTGCGGCAACTGTCCGCCGCGCGTTGACCCTGGATCGCCAAATTCGTACACATAAGGACTTCCATGTTTGGACGTTCCGAACGATCGGCGGACGAGAAGAGAGAGGGTCCCACCACCCCCCTTACGATGATGGGCCCAACTTGCAGTGAGTGGACTTCATGGCCTCTTGCTTGCAGGCATGCATATCTCAGGGGGTACATCGAAGCGGAGCTATTCTATCGTGGACTCATGTCATTCCATTGGAAGGGGAAGTTTGGACCAGCGATAGACCGAGCGATTGCCCACGTCGACTTAAACTGGCCCACTCCAGCCAGAACTCTGAACGAAGAAGAACACGCGATTACGACTTTCTATGAAGATCCACGAAATCAGCATGTCTTATTTTTTCCTGCTCGCCGATGTATTCTCTTGCAGATCGCTGGCTACCCACCGTCGGTCGTGACCGAAGCCATCCTTAAGGTCCGCAAGGAGAGCGTCGACGACCCGGACTTTAGAGATCGAATACTCAGAAGGCGCTCCCCTTCATTGGAGGAATTGGAAACGCTCCGCGCCAGCCGATTGCTGGACGAGGAGGAATCATGGAGTCTTGCCCACCTTACCGCAAGGGAAAAGGGACCGGATGCAGCTCTGCCGTTGCTGGATACCCTCATTGCGTCGTATCCAATGCACGCTCAGGCTTTCTTGCTCCGTGGCCAGCTCTTGCTGGCCAGGAAAGACGCCTCGGGAATCAAGGACATAGAGCGTAGCCTCGAGATTGATCCCACGTCACTAGCCGAAGGCTATGATTTGATAGCCGAGTTTTTCCATCGTCAGCGCGATCCCGACAGTGCCGAAACCTACGCCGGGCTAGCTCTCCGGTATCGAACTATCGAGACCGCAGCGGAATCTGAGCGCATAAGCATCGAGAACGATGATGTGCTGGTTCCGCATGACCTGTCCGACGAGGTGTTGGAGGTTCTCCGGGAGCAAATAAGACAAATTCCCGAAATAGCGGTCTGTTACTTAGCAAAGAAAGACGTAAGATTCTTTGTGGATCGGAATTTTTATCTGCTTGGAGTCGTCACTGACGCGATTGAGCGTCCTTCGGAGTGGGACCGAAAGAGCACTGAACTGATGATGAGAATCAAACGGCAAGTGATATTGCCCGAGTACACCTACGTCGTCGTGTTCGATGAAAGCCTGAGAGTTCTGCAAGAAAAAACGCAGGCCTTGGCTTCGTCAAAGTTCTACGCGCGGGCAGTGTAAAGATGCTCTTCGAACTGAAGAATCGCTTATTACTGCTACGGTACGCCACAGACTTTGCTCGTGCCTCACACCAATTTGTTTGTTTTTCCCGGATCGGCCTCGACAACAGTGGGTGGATCAGATACATAATTGAGGCAATCGGTTCCGCAGCTCTTCCGCGAGGGCTCGTGCAATCTGATTCCACTTAGAGAAGGTTTGCTGCAAGGAACGTTGCGGTTCGATGGCTTGCTGGATCTGGTGAAGGGCAAAGCTGAATTCACGCCACGGACTAGGTGGTCGTCGAGGCCGAGAGTGGGTAGGCTGAGGGGAAATATCGCGCCCGATGCGAATCACTTTTTGTGCCAGGAGCGTAACAAGCAATTTTCCATACCAATGATCAACGCACTCTAAGGTGCAATCAAAACGGCTAAGGAGATCGACCTTGAAGAAGCATAGCAATTCTGGAACAAAGAGTGAACCGACAACGAAGCGGGCGAAGTCGCGGGGCCCAGTGCAAAGGGATACGAAGGAAGTGCTGGCAGAACTAGATCTAGTGTTCGTGGACTTATTCTTGGTGAATGTGTATCGCCCAAGAAAGCTGGAAGGTGCTCGCCTCGTTCTTTCCCGCTGGATGGCAGCAAATGGCGTGGCGGTCGGGTGCAGTCGAGCGATTACGCGGGTTTCGCTCGCCTGACGTACTCTTGCGAACGCCCCCTCCACGAGCGTCCGGCACTGGATCCTCGACACAATCCGGCTGTGATCCAAACAGTTCCGTTTGTGACGTCAAACGGGGCTGTAGCAAGTTATTGTGAAGCCTCCTCCATGCGACAAAAGCTAGCTTGGCGCACGGGCTATCGGACCCCGTGCGTGGTACGGAGCGGTTGTATCTTCCTCGACCCGAGATCGCAAGCAGTTACTCAGTCATCTTGTGGTACTAATCCCGGCACGACGTGTATCTGTACCAAGTACGAGCCTGATTCAAGAGGTAAGAACACAATGGAGACTGTATCCGCGATGATACAGCTCTCACCCAGCGTTTCGGATCATGACTCCGCGCCGCCCTCCCACCGTAGAAGAGGTGAGCGCTGCAAGCGCGGAATTGAATAGCCTGTTATTACGAGGCGTGAAACTAAGTAACGACATTGCACGAAGACGTAGACTTTTGAGACGCCTTGTGCGAAACGCTAATTCTCATCGACTGGGAGGGAGATCACGCGAGAAGTACTTGTCCACAGGACGTTCAACTTCACTCGATCGTCGCCCCCGCCGCAGTCGTAGTGGTTCTGATTTCTTTGGTAGCATTGCTTGCTGGGTAAGTATCAAGAAAGAGTGCTACCATCTCGTTCGAGACAAAATTTAGGGGCTTGCCAGATCCGGCAAGCCCCCATTTCACGATCTCGCGATCTGGCTAGAAGCTCAGCTTCAAGCCGAACTGCAAGTTGCGCGCGTTTAACGTGGTGACGGCTTCACCGAATAGAGGATCCGTGATCTTGTTGTGGGCTGCGGTCTGCGGAGTCGCCAACAGGAAATTGGCACGGTTGAAGACGTTGAAGCCTTGAGCCTCAAACTTCAGGTTAACCCGTTCGGTCAACTTGAAGGTCTTGCCCAAGGTCATATCTGCGTACCATTGTCCCGGGCCGACGAAGGTGTTGCGGCCCAGGTTTCCGGCGCAACCGAGGCACGGACTGGAGAAGTTGTTCGCAAGCCCAGGCAGTGCCGTTGCCCATCCATTCTCCCAAGCGGCGCGGCTGCTGCCATCGAAGTGTGGGATAACTGAGTTAGGCCGGTCGTCCTTAACCCCGTTAAGGTTGTAATCTCCTCCCTCGTTAACGCAGATACCCGTGCTGACATCGTTAGCGGTGCATCCGCCAGTCACTGGATCGGTTCCAACCAGCCGGGCCGCAGATCCGCGATAGGGTTCCCAGTGAGCGCCACTTTGGAACGCCCAGATTCCACTGTATTGCCATCCGCCCAAAGCGGCACCGGCAAAGCCTCGCTGTGGACCAGGAATCTGGTAGACGTAATTGACAACCAGTCGGTTTCGAATGTCGTAAATGGAGTTTCCCCGATCGAGACCCGGAAGCGTCTGGTCAGTGGTGTAGCCATCTCCCCCGCCGGCCCCATTTGCCCCAGTGGCGGAGTTATGCCAACCAGAGCCATTATCGATGGAATGGCTGAAGGTGTAGTTCACGTTCAGGAGCAAACCTCGGCTCATCTGTTTCCTGACCTGCAACTGGAGGGCGTTGTAATTCGAGTTAACAACGTTCTGCCATTCACGCAGCGTTCCGTAATTTGGGTTGAGGAAGCCAGTCGTATTCGTCGTACCATTCCTTTGGCCGCAGAGTTTTCTGCCGAAATTGTCCGTCACGCATCCTCCGGCAGGCAATAGGCCCCCTGGAATGCTGTTGATGTTCTCCGAGCGGAATAGCTTATGCCCAGCGGTGCCGACGTAATCCGCTTCCAAGACCCACTTGCCCGCCACCTCCCGCTGCAGGCTGAGGTATTCGTTGTAAACGTAAGGATCGTCGACTCCCTGAGGCTGAACAATTCCGGTAAGGAAGGCCAGATTCTGATTGCTCGCGATCCATCCGACCAGGTTCCCAGCGGCCTGCGCACCCACACCTTGCCCAACATTCGTCGCCGGACCGCTAAATGTGGGCGCGACCGCGCAGTTGGGGCAGCCGGCACCGAAGGGTCCGTACACCACTGTCTGCGTATGGCCGGGGACCAGGAAGTTGGTTGCGTCATTGAACGAGTAGTACGGAAGATTCCAGCGCGAGTTCGAAAGCGGGTTATACAGGGTACCCTCGTATGAGATGCCGAAGCCGCCGCGTAAAGACGTCTTGCCGTCCCCAAACACATCCCATGCGAATCCCACGCGGGGCCCGAAATCCTTGCTGCGTCCTTTGCCGAGCGACGAAGCTGGGGCGAACCCTCCAGGACCGCAGACACCGGCCAGTTGCGCCAAGGATATCTCGGCAGCGGTGTCGCAGACACCAACTGTCCCCACCGGAGCATTGGCCTGCTGCAGCCAGCCCTGCCCAGTGGCTAAGTTGTCGATTACCTTGTTCCCGGGTCCTCTCAGGAAAGTTGTAGCCGTGTTCGCCTCCTCGTTGTGCCGCTGGTACTTGTCCCAACGCAACCCGAGATTCAAAGTTAAACGCTTTGAGACTTTCCAATCGTCCTGTAGGTAAAGACCGGCCTCGATATTCCTCCAGTGTCGAACGTTCGACGACAGCTGAGCCTGAGCGTTCTGGTTGAACGCCTTGCACGGCGAAACGCAAATGCCAGGATCTACGCCCGCCGTTTGATCGTGTGGAGAATCGATGGCAAAAAATAGCTGGTCGGCGAAATAGTACGAGGGACGGGCAACGTTGAATACGCTATTTTCAATGTTGCGCCGGATGTCAACTCCGATCTTTATGTTATGGTTTCCGTGGCTCAGCGAAACCATATCGGAATACTGGTAGATATTGTCTTTGAATGTCTGGGGATACCCGGCGTAACTTCCAAACCCGAGACTGCCGTCGTCGAAGCCAATCTGGGGTACGCCGGGATGGACGGCGCCGGTGGCGGTGTCGTTCAGCGTGTAGCCGGCGCGAAACTCGTTCAAGACCGTTGGACTGAACGTATGCACCCAGCTCATTTGCCCGCTGGGGAAGAGGTTCCGTGAAGGGTTTGTGAACCCGCGCGCTCCCTGCGGCTTCAATGGACCGTAAGCATCAGTGGATCGAAACCAGTTGTAGTTGAAAGACAACCGGTTCGCCGTGTTCAGGTTGTAGTCCAGCCGCCCCGACCACTCTTTGCCGTTAAAGAGATTTCCCAGCACTTGTGTTTGCGACGCAAACGACGCAGTCGCAGTGTCGAGCATCTGAATGTTTCTGTTCGCCAGGAGAGCAGGCGTGTCATATGGGGCACCCGCGGCACCCAATGGATTTGTGCACGTACCGTTGTCGGTCGCGGGGTTGTAGCCAATCATTTGTGCGAATAGCAAAGGTACCCGCGTAGCACCGGCGGGATCTCCCGAGTAGTTGGTGGGACACAGATAATCACTAATGCTCTGGAATCCGCTCCCACTAAGGCCTGCACTCATGTAGCTGCCAACTGTTAAGCCGCTTATCGGGGTACCTGGAGCCTTCGACGGGAACGTCGAGTACAACAGGTTTGCTACAGAGTTCGGAAAGGTGCTGGCGACCAGCTGCGCGTACGCTGGATCCTCCTGGGATACGGTAGTGGGGGGAGCGCTGGTGTTGAAATGATCGAACTGCAGCGCGCCGAAGAAAAACAACTTGTCTTTAATGAGTGCTCCACCCAAGGTCCCACCGTACTGGCTGAATCGAACTAGCGGTCTTCGGTTTCCGCCCTTGTTGTCGAAGAAGTCATTGGCATCAAGGGCGTCGTTGCGGCCATAATACCAACCGCTTCCGTGCATTGCGTTCGTCCCCTGCTTGGTCACCAGATTGTTGATCGAGCCCGCGCTGCTGCCGTATTGTGCTGAGTTGTTTAGAGTGAGTTGCTGGAACTCCTGCACCGTGTCTTCGATTGGCGTGTTGGTAACGCCGCCGCTCAAATCCTTGTTGTTGATCCCATTAATCAAGAAGCCGTTGAAGTTCTCGCGAATACCGTTGACGACCGTGTTGTGACCGTTCTCAAAATCCACGCCCGCCACGTTTACAGCACCGGCGGCCAGTTGCATCAGGTCATAAACGTTCCGACCGTTCAGCGGGAGATTCGCGATCTGAGTCGACCCGACTGTGGTCGCCATCTTCGAATCTTCAGTATTCACCGCTGCCGCTTCGCCGCTTACCTCGACGATTTCATGCGTCTGGCCCACCTGCATCTTGAAGTCCAAGTGTGCGACGGTGCCGGCGTTTACCGACACACCATTGTTCGACACCGTTTTGAAGCCAGGAGCTTCCACCGTGATCTTGTACGTCCCGACCGGCAACTCCTTCAAGTTGTATGCGCCGCTCTGGTTGGTCGCTGTCGTGTCAGTAAAGTTTGTGCTGGGATTGCTGACGGTAACCTTCGCATTGGCGATTGCGGCGCCCGTCGGGTCGGTCACCACGCCAGCGAACTGGCCGTTTTGCACCTGGGCGCTTGACCACGAAACGAATAACAGCAACACAGATAACAACCGTACAACAAAACCGAACCTTTGCAGTGCCATGACCAAGACCTCCTGGGTGAAGGGTTCTGCGGCGCTTGAGAACTGAACCTGAACCCACGCTGCCTCGGTTGCAGGTGCGGAGCCAATAGAATGGGAGATCGGAGGAAGTGGGATGAACGCAACGATTACAGGGATAGCAATGACGAATACCAGTATGAGTAACACTGGCCTCATAGCGTCTCAACCTTCGCTAAGCAAGTTACTCTACAAGAAATAGCGTGTCGGACGCCTTCCAAATATGGAAACTGGTAGGTCTCGCGGATGCGGGCTAATAATGTACTAGGACTCGCGGCGCTGCGAAAGGATTTTGTGCTAGATTGATCGGAAATGGAGCGGACGCTAAGCAGCTTAATGGTTGAGGTGGTTTTCTGGGGAGCAATGCTGTCGGCCTTCTCAGGGGCGGCGGTGTCTCAAGCCACCGGGCAACCGCCGTCGGAACCACTGGTGGCGGGACAAGTCATCGAGAAGGTGTTGTGTGCTGGCTCTCCGGGGGAGAGTTACGCCTTGTATCTGCCGTCTAACTACACTCCGAGCAAGCTCTGGCCGATCCTTTACGCCTTCGACCCGGGAGCGCGGGGCCGGATACCGGTAACACTTTATAAGGACGCGGCGGAAAAGTACGGCTACATCGTGGCTGGGTCCAATAACTCTCAAAACTTTACGAATGAGTCACCAGAGCGTTCGATTTTCGCGATGTGGCAGGACACGCACCAGAGGTTTTCACTGGACGTACACCGCACCTACACAACAGGATTCTCGGGTGGGGCGCGAACGGCCACCATGGTAGCCCTGCGCTGCCCGGTCTGCGCGGTGACCGGTGTGATCGCCCACGGCGCCGGATATCCGAACTCGGACAAGGTTTCGCAAAAGGATACGTTTCTCTATTTTGCCGCCGTCGGAAACCAGGATTTCAATTGGGGGGAAATAGTCGAGCTGCGGCGTCAGCGGGAGGAATTGGGTTTGCCCTACCGAGTGGAGGTCTTTGACGGCGAGCACCAATGGGCGTCCGCGGAAATCGTGGAAGAAGCGATTCAGTGGATGCAGCTCAAAGCCATGCAGATGGGTTCTCTGCCTCGAGACGATACTTTCATCGGGCAGTTCTTCAGCGAAATGGAGGCCAGGGCAAAGGAAGCGGAGAACCGGCGAGACGCGATCGCTCAACTCAACGCCTATCGATCCCTGGTATCGGACTTCAGCGGCTTGAGGGAAGTGGGCCGGTATGGCGAGAAACTGGCGGCACTGAAGCGGTCCGCACTACTGAAAGAAGCGTTCAAGAAGGAACAGGACGAAATTCGCGAGCAAGAGTCGTTGATCCAAACGATTTCGGGACAGTTGTTACGCTTGGGCGATATCGGCATCCGCGACCAGTCCGGCTTGAGCGAGTCGGTGCGCGAAGGCATGAACCAGCTTAAGCAGGATGCTGCGCACTCGAAGAACACAGAAAAACGCCTGGTACGCCTTCGTGCGTTTCATGACCTCTGGGCGCAGGGCATCGAGGCCGGACAGGCAGAACTTTTGGCCAAACACTCGGCAAGGGCGGAGACCTATTTCCAGTTGATGGCGGACGTGGCTCCGGATGCGTGGTGGCCATTGCTACTGTTGGCCGAGACGCGAAGCGCAATGGGTAACCATAAACAAGCAATCAAAGATCTGCGGGAAGGAATCCGACGGGGATTGAAGAATGCGGAAGTCATCGAAAAGGATGAAAGTTTGCAACCGTTGCGCTCGGAGCCGGAATTCCAGAAGATGCTGTTGGAACTAACAGCAAAATAGCTGCGGAAGGGCAAGACCACCCGTGACTCTCCTCGGTACTCCGCCGCCTGCTGCGCACCTCGCGTTTCTGCTCGCCTACCGTTTATACTGTGTGACGCCACCGTCGCCTTCAGACTGGGGCCTGGAGAGTCGGTTCCTTTTCCTCGTCGCCAGCGGATTCTAGTCCGAAGCGGTGCGCCGTCAATAATCCGCCCAGGCATCTCAGGAGATAGCATGTCTCACACAGTCGAAATTCCTCAGACCGAGAAGTCCCATATCAATGGATCTGAGCCGGTCAGGTGACCGGGGAGGTGCTGCACGTGGACGCTGCGCACGTTGAGAAATGGTGACCGCCGAAGGCTCTCGGCTGGTCAGCGCCGAACAGCGGTTGAAAGAACTTGGTATTAAGCTCCCGGTGCCCCCTGAGCCGTTCGGGACCTATGTGGAAGCGGTGCAGTCCGGCAATTTGCTTTTTCTAAGCGGGATGCTTCCCACGGAAGGCCGGGTCGCGAAATTCATTGGGCGGGTCGGCGCGGAACTCGACGTACAAGCTGGACGCGAGGCGGCGAAACTCGCCGCGCTCAACGTCCTCGGTGTCGCGCGGCAGCATTTGCGATCGCTCGACAGAGTGACGCGAATCGTCCGGCTCGGCGTCTCGGTGGCCACTTCGGGAGATGTCCGCGATCAGCCGAAAGTCGCTGACGCCGCTTCGGAGTTGCTGCAAGACGTCTTCGGAAAAGACAAGAGCCCTTGCCGCCTGGTGTATGGCGTCGCCAGCCTTCCGCTCGGCACCCCGGTTGAGCTGGAAGTCATTTTCGAGGTGGCGGGGTAAAAGAGGCCCCATGATAGAGGATTGCTAAACATCACGCAGGAAATGTCGGATTATCGCGGAAAAAAGAATCAATTGCGAGCCTGGTCTACGAGAGCCCCGGTGTGCGAGCTCGCATAAGCGGAGCTAAACGATGCGTCTTTTCAGCTCGCCCGGTTGGACTCGATGCTTGCAGGTCCCATGTATGGCATTGCTGGCTTCGGTAGTGCTCGCATCATTTCAATTGCTGGCTCAAGCCCCAGGAAAAGGACATCCCATGGAACACCCGACTTTTTATCGCACCATACCGATAGATGGGCTCTCCATTGTTTACAGAGAGGCGGGTCCGAAAGACGCGCCGACGCTTCTCCTGCTCCACGGACTACCGTCATCATCGCGGATGTTCGAGCCGCTCTTCGCCCGGCTTTCCGATCGCTATCACCTGGTCGCGCCTGATTACCCCGGCTTCGGACACAGCGACTGGCCGGACCCGAAAAAGTTCGCGTACACCTTCGATCACTACGCCGAGATCATGAATCACTTTACCGAAGCGCTCGGGCTCTCGCGCTACACCCTTTACATGCAGGATTACGGCGGCCCTGTCGGTTTTCGCATGGCCTTGGCTCATCCGGATCGCATCGAGGCGCTCATCGTCCAGGATGCTGTGGCGCACAACGAAGGGTTAGGGGCGAATTGGAAGACGCGGCGGGCTTTTTGGGCCGATCGCGCTCCGAACGAGAGTGCGCTGCGCACAAATCTCCTGTCGCTCGCGACCACGCGCACGCGCCATGTGGGAAACGATCCGAACATGGAACGCTACGACCCCGATCTCTGGACCGATGAGTTTTATTTTCTCAACCAGCCTGGTCAGGCCGACATTCAAAGTGATTTGTTCTACGACTATCGAACCAATGTGGACTCCTATCCAAAATGGCAAGCATGGATGCGCGAGAAGCAGCCGCGCCTGCTAGTGATCTGGGGTAAATATGACCTCTCCTTCGATCCCGGCGAGCCGGAACGCTACCGCAAGGACGTTCCGAACGCTGAAGTTCACATTCTCGACGCCGGTCATTTCGCATTGGACACGGCGGCAGATGAGATCGCCGCATTGGTCCGAGCCTTTGTCACTTCTTCACGTGGGGAGTTGCGGGCGCGGCGCGCCAGTTGATGCCACTCGACATCGCTTGAGGGTCGCATGAAGATGACTGCCAAGGCCGACAGTGAACGCTTCCAGAGCGGCGCGAACGAGTATGCCGTCTACCTCGACACTCCCGAGGGCCGATTGCGCTCCGACTTGGCCTTTCGCAACCTCCAGGACTTTCTTCCCCAGCAGGACGAGAAGTCGTTGTGTGCGCTGGATGCCGGGTGCGGCACAGGAGCGACGGCGATTCGCCTGTCGCGTCTTGGCATGCACGTTACGCTGCTGGATTCCTCTCCGGCGATGCTGGATATCGCGAAACGCGCGGCACGGGAAGCAGGGGTTACGGACAAGGTCGTGCTGCAACACGGCGACGCTACCCAATTGGCGAACTTGTTCCACACTCGATCGTTCGATGTAATTCTTTGCCACAACATCCTGGAATATTGCGACGACCCGGGTGCTGTGTTGCGCGGCGCGGCGCGCGCCTTGCGGGATTCATCTGCGATATTGTCCGTTCTCGTACGTAACCGGGCCGGCGAAGTATTCAAGGCCGCTATCCAAGCAGGTGATTTGGCTGCAGCGAAAAATGGCCTGACCGCGGAGTGGGGACAAGAATCCCTGTACGGAGGCAGGGTGCAACTATTTACGCCAGATAGCTTGCGAGCCATGCTGGCACACACGTCGCTCGGAGCGATTGCCGAGCGAGGTGTACGCGTCCTTGCGGACTATTTGCCGCCACGGGTCTCTCGCAGCGCAGACTACGAGCGGATTTTTGAACTTGAGCGGCAGCTGGGCAGCCGGCCAGAGTATGCCGCAGTCGCGCGCTACACGCAGTGTTTCGCGCGTTTGCCTTGATGGTTGTTGGAGAACGGTCCATGAATGACGTCGCCGCCAAATCTTCCTCCAGCCCATCCAGCGCGAGGTCGCCTGATGCCACGGTTTCGCTTGGGCTCGGGCTGACCAACGAATGCAACCTTTCCTGCGCCTTCTGCTACCGGGATCCAACCCGCACTGACCGCCTCTCTCTGGATCAGGTGAAGTCCGTCATGGAACAACTGCCCGTCCGTTCGGTGAATCTGGGCACCGGTGAGAACGGCATGCATCCGGAGTTTAAAGCGATTCTCGAGTACCTGCGCGAAAAAATCCGTCAAGTTACGATCACTTCGAACGGCCACAGTGTTGCTGTTTTGGGAGATGACGAGTTGCGCGCTTTTCACGATATTGAGTTTTCTCTCGATTACCCGACGCAAACGGAACAGGATGCACAGCGCGGTAATGGCAATTGGGAGCTGATCCACCGGCAAGCACGACGTTGCGTAGGGCTCGGCGTGCCTGTAACCATCATCGCGGTCATGATGAAGGCGAACCACTTGCGTCTGGCGGAGGTCGCGCGAGTCGCCAAACAGTTTGACGCTCCCCTGCGTGTGAACGTGTACCAGGCGGTGCGGTCCGACATCTATGCGTTGTCCTACGAAGAGTATTGGGAGGGGTTCCGGCGTCTCTTTGCGGAAACGGACGTGATCGCCGTTGGCGAGCCGTTGGTTCGAGCGATGGCAGGCCTCCCGCCGCTCCGCGGAGGATGTGGCGTAAGCACAGTGCGGGTTACTCCGCGCGGCACAACCCAGCCCTGCGTTTATTGGCCAGGATCGGGGGAGCCGCTGTCGAATTTGATCTCGATGGGGCTCGACATTTTAGACTCCGCGCCCTTCGACCAAGCCCGCACGCTTCCCGACGCGTGCCAGCCTTGCGAGTTCCGGGAATCATGCCATGGTGGCTGTGCCGGACGTCGACGCCTCCAGGGCGCGCTACTTGAGCCTGACTACTACTGTCCGATCATTCGCGGGGAACGCCCGAGTCTGCAGATCCACTTGGCCGCCACCCGCGATCTGCCCAAAATGAGCAGTTCCTGCACTACTGTAGTAATCGCCCGATAGAGAATCGCCCCTTATTGTGCGTCCATCCATTTGTCTGACCCCATCAGCTTGACCGCCACGTTAGAAAAGAAGAGGTGGAAGGGCTTGCCGTCGGCTGTGCCGCGGTGCTCCGTTGAGATCAGCAGAGGACCTGCCTTCTTGTAGCCTACCCACGTTGCGGTGACGAGGCTTGGCTTCTGGGGCCCGCCACGGTGGTAGATGAATTCCTGGACTCGGTTGTCTGTGCCGACGTAGAGTTCCCAGGTATCGCCGGGCGTGTAGCCGCCGACTTCCATGGGATATTTCACCACGACCCGCTTGGCGGACCCCTTACCGATCGGCAGTTTTTGCATACCTTGATCGGTCACGGTGGCGCTGGTGTCCCAGTAAGCATGGAGGGGGAACAGAAGCCAATAGTTATCGTTGACGAAAGCCGGCGCAATTTGTTCTCGCACATTGGCAGGTGCGCTGTTGAGCTGCGACTGAACATAGGTAGCCTTAACCGGCTTGCCGTCCTTGTCCGTTCCTTCGTAGGAAATCTTGCCGGTCTTGGGTTCCCACTCC
>Ga0210399_10001574_pt1 | contig 17808 bp, 15 predicted proteins | sample IncBWC14MmetaG_FD_150865 | JGI IMG/M metagenome (GOLD analysis project Ga0210399, IMG submission 150865) | Forest soil microbial communities from Barre Woods Harvard Forest LTER site, Petersham, Massachusetts, United States - Inc-BW-C-14-M | ecosystem: Environmental > Terrestrial > Soil >...
GTGCCGCCAAACGCGGCCATCATGTAGTGGCATGCCGGAATCGGCTTGCGCGCAATCGCAAGCACCGTGGCATAGGTGGAATGCGTGTGGACGATACCGCCGACGTCAGGTCGGCCGCGCATGATATCGAGATGAAAGCGCCATTCGGTCGACGGCTGCAACGGCCCGTCCCACTCGCCATACGCCCCCTCCAGCGTCATCGCGGCAATCATCTCCGGTTTCATCGCGTCATAGGGCGTCGCCGACGGCGTGATCAGCATGCGGTCCTTGTAGCGGGCGGAGATATTGCCCGAGGTGCCTTGATTGAGACCCGAGGCGTTCATCCATCGGCACTTGGCGATGACCGCTTCGCGCAATTGTCGTTCCTCACTGGTCATATCAAAAAGCCTTTCATCTTCAGCACGGATTGAGCGGCGGCTCGCCGGCGAGAAAGCGACGAACCTCCTCGGCCGCCTGCTCGGCGGCAATGGTGACGGTGCGCACCGAGGCGCCCGCGATGTGGGGCGTCAGCGTGACGTTGGGCAGCCGCAAGAGCGGCCAGTCCGGCGGCGCTGGCTCCACGGCAAACGTATCGAGCATCGCGCCGCCAAGCCGCCCCGAGGCCAGCGCGTCGTGCAGCGCCTCATAGTCGACCAGCGGACCGCGCGCGGTGTTGATGAGAATGGCGTCGTTCTTGACCCGCGCCAGTGCATCCCGACCGATGAAGCCGGTGGTCTCGGGCGTGACCCGCGCATGCAGGGTGATGACGTCGGCCCGCGCCAGCAATTCGCCCAGCGCGACGTGCTCGACCCCGTCGGCGCGATCCTGCGCACTGAGCTGGACATAGGGATCGGTCACCAGGAGCCTGCAGCCGAACGCCTTGAGCAGTTTGACCACGCGGCTGCCGATCGCGCCGTAGCCGACGATGCCGACGGTCATTTCGGAGAGCTCGCGCCCGGTGCGGTCGGCGCGATAGAGATCGCCGCGCCATTCGCCCGCCCGCAGCGCTTCGTGCCCGCTGCGGATCAGCCGCGTCTCGCTGAGAATCGCGCCGATGGTGAATTCCGCCACCGCGGTCGCGTTGCGGCCAGGCGTATTGACGACCAGCACGTCATGATCGCGCGCCGCCTCCAGATCGATATTGACCGGCCCGCCGCGCGAGACCGCGATGAATCTGAGATTGGGGAGCCGTTCCAGCATCGCCCGGGAGATCGGCGCAAGATGCGTGACCAGCAGCGCGGCGTCGCCGATGAAGGCTGCGACCTCATCCGGTTGCCCCATATATTCCTTCAACCCTTCGAGCGGGGAGCCGGCATAGCCGTGCTCCATCGCCTCGTCCGGCCATGGCTGCTCGAGCGTCCGGATATTGATGCTGTTGCCGCACGCAGCCGAAATCCGCTCGGCAAAGACCGATGGAAGCATGAAACGATCGCCGACGATGGCAATGGAAGTCGTGATCGAATTGGGCGTCATCGAATCAGACTTCATCGAACCAGACGTCGTCGAACCAGACGTTGTCGAACTAGGCATGGGCGCCCCCCGCGCGCAAGGCGGCGAGCTGCTTCCAGACCGGCACTGATCCAAGCCGCGCATCGAGGTAGACCGGGAACAGTTTTGCGTAGCGCATCGCCAGCGCCGGATCGGGCACCTGCGGCGCGCTGAGATGAGGGCTCACCCACTCCGCCGCGCAGGCCGCCATATCCGGGTAGCGGCCGGTGGCGACGGCCGCGATCATCGCCGCGCCCGCAGCACCAGCCTCGGCACGGCTGCAGATTCGAATGTTGCATTCAAGCGTGGCCCCGAGGATCGTGCCGAGCGCGCGGCTGCGCGCCGCCCCGCCCGTGATCCGCACATCGCGCGGCAGCGTCCCCATCGCGGCGTAACAATCGCGCGCCGCGAAGGCAAGTCCCTCGATGACGGCGCGCATCAGGTCCCAGTAGCGGTGACGGGTGCGCAGGCCAAGGAATTGCGCGCAGGCCTCATGAGCCACGAACGGGCCGCGCTCACCCGCATCTGATATGAAGGGGTGAAACAGCACCTCGCCCGGCCTGGCCTGCAGCACGCGCTCGTCGAGCCTTTTGATGAGATCGGCGCGCGCTCGCGTCACGCCGTCGGCGGCGAGCACGTCCAGCGCCAGATCGAGCAGCCAGTCGATGTTCAGCGTCGCCGCCATGTTCGATTGCATCTGCGCATAGTGGCCGGGCACCGGGAACGGCATGGTGTAGCCGGTCGCCTCCTTGTTCAGTGTCACCGCGTCGGCATCCTGGGCGAGCCGCATATGCATCCCGGTCGAGCCGACAATGGTGCAGCCGACATCGGGCGCGGTATCGTAGAGGCCGGCGCCGAGCGCATTGCAGATCACGTCGACATAACCGAGCGACACCGGCACGCCTGCGGGTAGCCCGGTCTCGGCAGCGGCCGCAGCGCTCAGAGGATGTGTTGTCGCAACACCGTCGACGACGTCGGGAAACAATCGCGTCAAATCGCCGATGCCGATGAGATCAGCCGTTTCCGTGTCAAAGCCACGCTTGCGGAAATTGCCGCAGGTGAATGTCGCCTCGGAGGGGTCGGTGGCGCGCGCGCCGGTGAGCAGGAAATACAGCCAATCCTTGCAGTGGAAGGCGGTCTTCGCGCGCAAGAGGATGTCCGGCTCATGCGTCTTGAACCACGCCAATTGTGCGCCCTGCTGACAGGCGTTCAGTCCGGAGCCGGTGCGCTGATAAAGACACGCATTGCGTTCGCTGGACCTGACCGTTTCGACCAGTTTCGCCGCGCGCGAATCCAGCCACAGCAGGGCCGGCGCGACAGGTCTCCCGTCGTCGTCGATGAGCCAGGTGCCGTCGCCCTGCCCCGTGACGGCCACGGCCGAGACCCGCGCATTGAGATCGGGGACGACGGCGGCAAGCCCCCTGAGCGCCGCGACCATGTCGGTCCAGGTCCGCGACATCTCCTGTTCGACCCGGCCTCCCGCGGACACGCTGTAACTATTCGGCAGCGCGAAGTCGCCGAGCTGGCAACCATTGCGCGTGAACGCCACGGTCTTGATCAGCGAGGTGCCGGCATCGATGCCGACGATCAGGTCGCGGCCTTGCGCAACTGCCATCGTCAGGGAACCTCCGCATGGCGAATGCAGGTCCCGTCGGCCCCGAACATGTGGATGTGACGCTGCTCGATCGCAAACGGCACGATCTCGCCTGGCCGCGCCGCGATCCGGCCGGGCGTCACCGCAATCAGCAGATGGCCGTCGCAGTCTCCGGCGACGTGCGACTGATCGCCGAGCCACTGATTGGAAACGACGCGCACGCGCACGTCTCCCGACCCGACCGAGACCTTCTGCGGCCGGATGCCGATGCGCAACGAGGGTGTCGTCGCGAGCGTCGTGCGTGCGACATCGTCCAGTTCGTCGCCGCAAATGTCCAACCCCACGTCGCGGTTGACCGACAGGCGGAAGCCGCCATCGGTGCGGCTCACGTCCGTCGCCAGCAGATTCATCGGCGGCTCGCCGATGAAGCTTGCGACGAACAGGTTGGCCGGCCTGTTCTTCAGTTCCTTCTCGCTGGCGAATTGCTGCAGCACACCGTCTTCCATGACGGCGATGCGGTCGGCCAGCGCGCTGGCCTCGGTCTGGTCGTGGGTGACGAAGATCGCCGTCATGTCGCGCTCGGCAAGCAGGCTCTTGATCCGGCCGCGCAGCACCGCGCGAAGCTGCGGTTCGAGCTGGCCCATCGGCTCGTCGAGCAGATAGAGGTCCGCATCGCGGACCAGCGCGCGTGCCAGCGATACCCGCTGCTGCTGCCCGCCCGAGATCGCGCGCGGATAGCTTTCCCTGATGTCCTCGATCTCGACCAGCCGCGCGATCGCGTCCACGCGGCGTGACACCTCAGCACGCGAAAGCTGCTGGGACTTCAGCGCGAACGCGATGTTCTCGCGAACCGTCAAGGGCGGGTAGAGCGAGTACCCCTCAAAGGCCATCGCGACCTTGCGCCGGGCCGGCGGCAGTTCATCGATCCGGCGCCCCTGCAGCGTAATCGACCCGGCCGTGACGCTCTCAAAACCGGCGATCATGCGCAGCGTCGAGGTCTTGCCGCAGCCCGATGAGCCCAGCAGCGCGACGATCTCCCCCTTGCCGACCTCCATGTCCAGAGATCGCACGGCATGGACCGGCGGCTTGCCGCGGCTCTGATACATCTTGTCGACATTTCGAAGCTCGAGCGTACCCATAATCATCACCCCGTCATGCGGCCTGTCGCCGATGCGACAGTGCGATGCGAAGCCCCGTCGAACGATCGAACAGCAATGCCGTCTCGGGCGCGAAGCGGACAAAGATGGTGTCGTCGGACGCAGCATAGGGTGCGTCGGACGGCAACGCCGCAAGCCACTCGGTCCCATCGGTCAGGCGAAGCAGCAGGACCGCCTTCTCGTGGATCGGCGTGACCGCGAGAATACGTCCCGGAATGGCGTCCTCGCTGGCCGACAACGAAATTGTCAGGTGCTCCGGCCGAACACCGAGCCAGCACGGCCCCGTCGGCGGCTCCGCGCCGGCCGCTCCCAGATGCACGCGCGCACCTGAGATCAGGGCCGACAATGCGCCATGCTCCGCAGACAGCGTCACCTCGGCGAGATTGATGCTGGGATCCCCGAACAGCCGCGCCACCGCGACCGAGGCGGGCCTCGCATAGATTTCCTCCGGAAGCGCGACCTGTTCGAGCCGGCCGTCGATCAGCACGGCAATGCGATCGGCGATCGCCATTGCTTCCCGATAGTCCTGGGTCACATAGAGGACGGAGGCCGAACCGCGGCGCAACAGGTTCGGCAGTTCGAGCCGCATCTCGTAGCGCAGCTTGGCATCGACATTTCGCAGGGGATCGTCGAGCAGAAGCACATCCGGACTGCCGATCAGGGCGCGGGCCAGCGCAGTGCGCTGCTTCTGGCCGTTCGACAATTCGCGGGGTGTATGGTCAAGCACATGCTCGATCTTGAGCAACCGGCTGATCGCCTGGACGCGGGCCGCCACATCGGCGGCCCTGCCGCGCAGGCCGCTCGCAATGTTCTGGCGCGCCGTCATGTGCGGGAACAGGGCGAAGTTCTGAAACGCCATGCCGATGCCGCGCCGCTCGGGCGGCGCGCCGACCACCGAACGGCCGCCGACCAGGATGTCGCCCTCGTCAGGCTCGAACATGCCCGCGATCATGCGCAGCAGCACCGTCTTACCGCTGCCGGACGGCCCGAACACGGCGACGATCTCGCCGGGCTCGACCGCGAGCGAGAGGCGGTCGGCCGCCAGCACCGTACCGAACGCCTTGCTGACTGTGTGAAGCTCGAGCCGCGCCATGCCGCCCTAGCCTTTCACCGCGCCGAGCGACAGGCCCTCGACCAGATAGCGCTGCGCATAAAGCGCGAGCAGCAAGGTCGGGGTCACCGACAACACGATCGCCGCGGCGATCTGGCCATATTGAATCCCCGAAGCCGTGACGAAAGCGAGCGCGCCGACGGTCACCGGCTGCTTGTCGGCGGAGGCCAGGATCAGGGCGAAGACGAAATTGTTCCAGCAGAAGATGAACGACAGCAGGCCCGCCGCCGCGATACCAGGACCTGCGAGCGGCACCGCGATGCGCGCAAAGGCCTCAGGCCAGGAATGCCCGGCGAGGCGATAGGCGTGCTCGATGTCGGGGCTGATATCCTCGAAATAGCCGCGCACGATCCAGAGGATCAGGGGCAGCGCGATCAGCTGATAGACCCAGACGATGCCGAAATAGGTGTCGTTGAGGCCCAGCTCCTGATAGTAGAGCGACAGCGGCAGCAGCACCAGCAGCGGCGGCGCGAAGCGGAACGACAGCAGCGTGAACGCGATGGTTTCGCCGAGGCGGAACTTGAAGCGCGCGAAGGCATAGGCCGCCGGCACGCCCAGGATCAGCGCCAGCACCACCGCCGCGCTCGATAGCGCAAAGCTGTTCCACAGATTGCGCACGAAGGAAATTTCGAGATTGCCCGCGGTGGTGCGCAACTGGCCCGAGATCAGCGCCTGGTAATTGCCAAGCGTCGGTTCGAACACGAGGCGGGGCGGGATCCTCAGGATCTGCTCGTTGGCCTGGAACGACATCAGGAAAATCCAGACGATCGGAAACATGAAGAACACGAGGACGAGCGTGAGCGCGATTCCCCGGAAGATGCGCCCTGCGAGAGTGGAATGCTCCATATCGCGCTCCTCACGCCTGGCCGTGCGCGCGCGCACGCAGCCGCAACCAGTTCTTGATGAAGATGTTCGACAGGATGTTGGTGATGAGCCAGAGGATCATCAGAAGCGCGGCCGAACGGCCCACATTCGTATACTGGAAGAATTCGAGATAGGCCTGCACCTGAAACACCATCAAGCGGTCGCCCGGCCCGCCCTGCGTCATGGCGTAGATGATATCGAACTGCTGGATCGAGTCGAGCAGGCGGAACAGCGACGCCGTGATGATGTAGGGCGCCAGCATGGGAAGCGTGATCCGGAAGAACACGAAGCTTGCCGGAACGCCATCCAATGCCGCTGCTTCAAAGGGCTGGCGTGGCAGCGATCGCAGCCCGGCCAGCAGCAGGATCATGATGAAGGGCGTATAGACCCAGATGTCGACCAGCACCACCGTGAACAGCGCCGACGACGGATCCGACGCCCATTTGAAATCGGTCACGCCGAACAGGCTGACCAGATAGGAAAGAATGCCAAAACTCGGATTGGTCATCAGCTTCCACATCAGCGCAGCGATTGCAGGCGCCGTCATCAGTGGCAGCAGGAGCACGATCGAGACGGCATTATGAAAGCGCGTCGGCCGCCGCAGCAGCAGCGCGATCCCAAGCCCGAGCAGGAGCTCGAGCACGACGGTCAGAGCGGTGTAGAGCAGCGAGATCTGTAGCGTATTCCAGAACGCGGGATCGGAGAGGAAGTCGATGTAATTGTCGACGCCAATGAAGCCGCGCAAATACGGCAGGTTGAGCCGGTAGCGCTGCAGCGAATAGACGGCCGCGGTGACGAACGGCACCAGGATGGCGATGCAGACGAGCAGCGCCGGCAGGCTCAGCAGGTAAGGCAGCCAGCGGCCGCGCGGCCGCGCCTTGCGGCCGGTCGGCGCGTTGGTCTGAAGCAGTTGAAGTATGCTCATGATGATGGATCGCGCGTTGCGGCACACCGCCGACCCGGATGGGCTAGAATCCGAGTCGGCGGGCTGTCATGGTGCGGGAGGAGCAGGCACCATGCAAGGCATCAACCGAGACCGGCCTGCTTCAGCTGGCGGTTGATGCTGTCGGCGAGCTTGTCGAGCCCTTCGTCGACGCTGACCTCCTTCGCGACCATTTTCTGCAGCGAGGCCGCCCATTCGGTGGTCAGGTCGAAGAACAGCGGCTGCGCCGTGAAGTAGATCTTCGCGCCGGGGGCCGAGACATCGTGCTGATCGAGATAGCCGGGATAGGATTTCGCGATCCGGTCGCGGAACTCGCTGTCCTTCCAGACCGAGGCGCGCACCGGATTGACGAAGTCCATCTTGCGGGCCCCGAACAGATCATGCTCGGTGGAGGCGGCCCATTGCATGAACGTCCAGGCCGCATCCTTCTGCTTGGAGAAGCTCGACATCGCGAGCGACCAGATCCAGACATTCGGCGTCGGCGCCTTGGCGGCCGGATTGGCGGCGAAGGCGGCATAGCCGAGCTGGCCCTTCTCCTTGTTGTCGCCGCCGTTCATGAAGTAGCCGAGAATGTCGGCGTCGAAGATCATGCCGGAGGCGCCGGCGCCGAGATCGGTGCCGACCTGGTACCAGGTGTAGGTCGACCAGTTCTTCGGCCCCGAGCCCTGGATCATCTTGACCCATTTCTCATGGAAGTCCTTCGACGCCTTGGTGTTCATCGCGGCCTTCAGCTTGCCGCCCTCCATCACGAAATCCTTCTGGCCGAAGTTCGAATAGGCCGACAGGAAGCCCGGATGGATGGTGGCCCATGAGCGCGAGCCGCGAACGCCGACGCCATAGGGACCACCGGCATCCTTGGTGATCTTGGCCGCAACGTCGAGCATCTCGTCCAGATTCTGCGGCGGCTTGACGCCGACCTTCTCGAAGATGGTGCGGTTGTAGGTGATGTTGTTGAGCTCATAGCCCCAGGGGATGCACCACTGCTTGGCCTTGCCCGAGCCGAGCTCGGAACCGGCGACGCCGTCCCACGCCGTCGAGGCGCGCAGGCCCGGCAGCACATCGTCCCAGGCGAAGGCCGGGTTGGTCTTGCCAGGGTCCTTGATGTAGGCGTTGAGGTCCTCGATCCAGCCGGCGGGCCCGTAGGTCCAGGTCATGTACGCGCCGGTCATGAAGGCGTCGTACTGATCCGACTTCGACGACAGCGCCGCGGTGACCTTGTCGAAATAGACGTCCTCCGGGAAGATGTCGTAGGTGACGTTCATCCCGGTCAGCGCCTTGAAGGCCTCGAGATCGCCGATCATCGCGTCGACGTAAGGGTGCTTGTTCAGCAGCAGCTTGATCGACTTGCCGCTCTGGCCCTTCCAGTTGAAGTCCGCGGCCATCGCCCGCGAGACCGAGGATGCGAAGGCGGCGTTGGCGGCTGCGCCCGCGATGCCGAGCTTGGCGGCGCCGTCCAAGAGATCGCGCCGGCTGATGCGCTTGGCGGCGTAGGAGTCGAACAGATTCTTTTCACGATCGAACATACAATCCTCTCCTTGGTTGCACTTTTCACTTCCGACCCTTGGTTCTTCTTGTGCCGGATGTTTCCTCCGGCTTGTCATTGGCGAGCGCCTGGGCGGTCGCCTCGTCGATGATGAGCCCGTGCAGCATGCCGCTGCGCAGCACGGCGCGCAGCGCCGTCAGCTTGGGCAAACCGCCCGCAATCGCAACGATGCGGTGCTTTCTCAGATCATCCGCGCTCATGGACATGGCCCGTGCCGACAGGTCGATGTCGAGCACACGGCCATCCTCGTGAAAGAAATGCCCGAGCAGATCGGCGCAGGCGCCGACCCGCTTCAGTTCGACGACCTCCTCCGGCCTGATCATGCCGCTCGACACCAGAAAGCCGTCGCGGCTGATCTGACCGATGCCGACGAACAGCAGCGAAGCCTGGCGCGCCAGCGCAAACACGTCGGCGATGCCGTATTGCTTCATCAGCACGGCGCGGTCGGCGACGGAATTGGCGAACACCGGCACCGGCAGCAGATAGGCCTCGGCGCCGGTGCGCTCGGACAGGCGGTGAATCACGTCGAACGGATTAGCGGCGAACTTTCGCGTCAGGCCGCCGAGCAACGAGACGAACTGCACATCGCGCGCTGATGTCCGCGGCAATTGTTCGATCACGGCGGCCAGCGTACGGCCGTGCCCGACGCCGATGACCTTGTCCTCGCCGCGTTCGAGGGTCTGGCGCAGGAAGCTTGCACCCTCCAGCGCCAGCGCCTTCAACGGCAGGCCCGCCTCGCCAAGGTCGGGCGCCACGCGACAGAACGCGAGGCCGAGACGCTGGGCCAGGGTGTTTTCCAGCGCGACGCATTCGGCGACCGGCCCTTCGACGAAGACCCGGATCATGCCCTCGCGGCTCGCCCGCGCGATCAGCCGATGCGCCTTGGTGCTCTGGATGTTCAGGCGTACGGCGACTTCCGACTGCGTGAGGCCAGCGGCGAAGTAGAGCCAGGCCGCGCGCGTCGCCAGCGACGCGTCGTCATCGATGATCGGCAGCCTGTCGGAAGACGCAGTCATGCTGAAAACGACCACTTGCAAAATTCTTCACATCTTGCAAAAAATTGCAAACATGGGTCCCCGCGTCAAGCCCCCGATCATGCTGCAGCGCGGTGGCGGCGGCAGGTTCAGCTGCCAGGATGCCCGGACCGACCGGGACGGTTCGAAGGGTGTGGTGAAAGCGATGGCAGAGCTGTTCCTCGGCATCGATGTCGGCACCGGCGGCGTTCGCGCCTGTGCGATCGACGCGCGTGCCGAGATCCACGGCACCGCCGCGGCCCCGCTGCCCGCGCCGCGACAGCATTGCGATGCGATCGACCAGGAACCGGAGATTTGGTGGCAGGCCATGGTGATGGCGATCTGGAAGCTCGGCCAGGCCGTCGATCTCGGCCGCGTCGCGCGGATCGCCGTCGATGGCACGTCCGGCACCCTGCTGCTGATCGATGCCGACGGCCGGCCACGTTCGCCCGGCCTGATGTACAACGACGCGCGTGCCCTGGAGGAAGCTGCGCGCATCGCCGCAGTCGCGCCGGCCGAAAGCGGCGCCCATGGCCGCAGCAGCGCACTGGCCAAACTGCTCCATTTGCTGGGACAAGGCGCAGCCGGCGATGTGCGCCATGCCGTACACCAAGCGGATTGGATCGCTGGCCGCCTTGCGGCGCGTCATGGCATCAGCGACGAGAACAATGCGTTGAAGCTCGGCTATGATCCGGTGACGCGCGCCTGGCCGGCCTGGCTCGATGAACTCGGCGTTCCCAGCGCGCTGCTTCCGAAGGTGCTCATGCCGGGCACGGCTTTTGCCGAGATCGACCCGACCGTCGCGCGGGCGCTGGGCTTGCCTCTCTCGGCACGGGTCGCGGCCGGCACCACCGACGGCGTCGCCTCCTTCATCGCAACCCGCGCGGACCAGCCCGGCGATGCGGTCACCTCGCTCGGGACGACGCTGGTGCTCAAGCAGCTCGCGACGCAGCCGATCTTTGCCGCCGATCAGGGCGTCTACTCGCACCGCCTCGGCGAGCGCTGGCTCGCGGGCGGCGCCTCCAACACCGGCGGTGCCGCGCTGCTTGCGCATTTCTCAACCGAGGAGATGGATCGCCTGACGCCGCAGCTCACACCGGAGCAGCCGACCGGGCTCGACTACTATCCGCTTCCCAAACCCGGCGAGCGCTTTCCGATCGCCGATCCGAGTCTCGTGGCGCGGATCAGCCCACGCCCCGCCGAGCCGCTCCGTTTCTTCCAGGGCCTGCTCGAAGGCATCGCCGCGGTCGAGGCACTCGCCTATCGGCGCCTGGCGCTGCTGGGCGCGCCGCCCTTGCGCCGTGTGATCAGCATCGGTGGCGGCGCCAAGAATGCGCCGTGGACGGACATCAGGCACAGAACCCTCGGCGTTCCCGTCACGGTCGCGGAACAGACCGAAGCGAGTTATGGCGCAGCACTGCTTGCGATGCACGGCAGCCCGCCATGAGAGCGGGCCCCATCGCCATTACCGGCCTCGGCGCAATCGCCGACAGGTTCGATCACGTCCTACTCGACCAATGGGGCACCCTGCACGAGGGCAGGGCGATCCTCCCCGCCGCCTACGACTGCGTGGCAAAACTCCGCCACGCCGGCAAGCGCGTGCTCGCGCTGTCGAACTCCGGCAAGCGCGCCGATGACAATCAGAAGCGCCTCGCGGCGCTCGGCCTGCCGCGCGAGGCTTACGACGGCGTGCTGTCCTCGGGTGAAGTGGCCTGGACCGGCCTGCGCGCACGCGATCGCGAGCCATTCAAGAACCTTGGCCAGGCCTGCTTCCTGATCACCCGCGGCCATGATCGCTCCATCGTGCTTGGTCTCGACCTCGGCATCGTCGGCGATGTCAGAGATGCCGATTTCATCCTGCTCGGCGGGCTCGACGATGCAGCCGCGCAACCTGACCGGTGGCGCGACTGCCTGAGCGCGGCCGCGATGCGCAACGTGCCGATGCTGTGCGCCAATCCCGACCTCGTCATGTTCGGCGCCAAAGGGTTGATCCCGGCGCCCGGCGCCCTGGCGGCGTTCTACCAGTCGCTCGGGGGCACGGTGAGATACGTCGGCAAGCCCCACGCCCCGATCTTCGATGCAGCGCTGGCGCGGCTCGGTCACCCGGAGCCGAAGCGCGTGCTCGTCGTCGGCGATTCGCTGGCGCACGACATCGCCGGCGGACGTGCCGCGAAGATGCTGACCGTGCTGATCCGCTCCGGAGTCCACAGGGAGGCGCTGGCGGACGCCGCCGATCTGCCGCAGGCGATCCGTGCGCTGGCGGCCTCCGAGGCCCGCACGCCGCATTGGACAATGCAACATCTGGCCTGGTGAGATCGAGCAATGCAAGAGCCTGCAGCTTTGAACGACCTCCGCCGCATGTCCGCACGGGTCGGCAAGAACATCCTGCTGACGCAGGCCGCCGGCGGCAATTCCTCCATCAAGCTTGGCGACGTGCTCTGGGTGAAAGCCTCCGGCGCATGGCTCGCAGATGCCGAAGACAAGGACGTGTTCTTAGGCGTCTCGCTGTCCGGCGCGCGCGCCGCGCTTGCGGAGGGCAACGAGCGCATGCCGCTTGCGCCGGGCCGTGACAGTCCGCTTCGTGCGTCCATCGAAACTTCGCTGCATGCGCTGATGCCGCATCCGGTCGTGCTGCATGTCCATTCCGTGAACACCATCGCATGGTCGGTACGGACCGACGCGAGCGACAAGCTGGCCGCGCGCCTCCAGGGTCTGGCCTGGCACCGGCTCGACTATCATCACCCTGGCCTGCCGCTGGCGCGGGCGGTGAGCGAAAGCCTCGCACGCGGAGCCGCCGACGTCCTGATCCTCGGCAATCATGGCCTCGTGGTTGGCGCTCCGACCTGCGACGCCGCGGAAGCCCTGGTCATGGAGATCGAGCGCCGGCTCGCGCTGGTGCCGCGCAGCGCCGCGCTCGCCGACAACACCGGGCTTGCGCGGGTCTGCGCCGGCACGGACTATCGCCCTGTGCATGACGCGCTGTGTCACCAGCTTGCGACTGACCGTCACAATCTGCGACTGGTCACCGCGGGCTCGCTCTATCCGGATCATGTCATTTTTCTCGGGCCCGCCCTGCCGGCACTTGCGGGCGGTGAAACGCTGACGGCAAAGGCCGCCCATGCCGCATCGGCTCGATGGCCCGCGCCGGTCGCCGTGCTGGTTCCCGGCAAGGGCGCCGTCATCCGCAACGACGCCACGACGGCCGCGCATGCCATGCTGAGCTGCCTCGTGCTGGTCGCGAGCCGCCTGCCATTGCGCGCGCAGATCAAATACCTGCCCGAGAGGGCCGAGCAGGCGCTCCTGAACTGGGACGCCGAGCGCTACCGGCAGCAGATGACGGCGAGCCGCTAGCAAGGCGCGCGACGTAGCGAACCTGCTCACCGCCGCGACGTTGGCCTGTCTCCCAAATCCTGGGCGAAGCGCAACAGGTACCCGTCAGGGTCCTGGACCAGAAATTGCCGGCTGCCTTTTTCCTTATCCCCAATCCGGTACCAGGCAACGTGACATTGTTCGAAGAGCGGCCAATTTGCCCTCTCGAGTGCACCGAGCATCGGGTCGACCGAGGCCACGAACATCTGGAAATTGATGCCGCGCCCCAAAGGCCGATCGAGATTGCCGGTTTCCCACTTGCCGTTGCGCTGGCACAGCATGACCTGAGATCGTTGCAGTTCGAGATAGACAAAGCCGTTCTCGGGCCGCCGATACGCGATCTGAAAGCCGAGAATGTCGCACCAGAACCGCTTGCTCTTCTCCAGATCAAACACATCGAGTTCGGGAACAAGCGGTGCGAAGCCGCCCGTCGGCAATCGATCGGCTGAGTCTTCCATTTTCTCTTTTGCTCCGCGCAGGGGGGATACGCTAATCCAAAAGCGTCGCGGACAAAAGCAATGGCAGGAGCACCGCTGGTTCAACCTCGCGCCTCGGCGTCGCTGTCCTCCAGGTTCTGGCGCAGTTTCGCGACGACGCGTTCGACGGTCTCGATGTCCTTGACCGAGACTCCGTCGGCGAGGCCATTGATCCACGGCGCCTGCAAACGCATGGCCACGTCGTAGGCCTGTTGCCCCTTGTCGGTCAGAACGACGAGCTGCGCCCGCCGGTGATGCGGATTGGTCTCGAATGCGACGAGCCCATCGCTCTGCAGGTCGTTGACGATCCGCTGCACGTTCTGGCGGTTGGCGCCGAGATTGCGCGCAAGCCACGCCACAGGCTCTGGACGGTCGGCGGCGACGATCGCGCCGAGGATCTGCCAGCGCGCGCTGGTGAGCCCGAGCGGCGCGACCAGCCGGTCGCCCGAGGCCAGCAGCAGGCTGTTGAGCCGGAACAGGTCGAGCATGATGCCGGAGAGGGCTGCCCCGGCCGGAGTCCGCCTGGTCTTGTTCATATTGCCACCATACGTCTCACTTGACATCATAATGTCAATTGAATATGATCTATCATACCAAATTGACATTATACAACCATAATGAACGGAGACTATCATGCCGTCAATGCGCCCTCTCGACCCCGCCTTCCCGATCGAACGTCAGATCGCGATCGATGCCGGGCCCGTCGTGCTGGTGAACGTCTTCACGCTCGACAAATCGGACGAACGGACGTTCCTCAAGGCCTGGCAGGACGACGCCGACTTCATGAAGAAGCAGCCGGGCTTCATCTCCACCCAGCTGCACCGCGCCATCGGCGAGAGCCCGACCTATCTGAACTATGCGCTCTGGGAGACCAACACAGCGTTCCGGGCCGCGTTCACGCATCCGGAATTCCGGGCCAAAATCTCGGCCTACCCGTCCTCGGCGGTCGCTTCGCCGCATTTGTTCCAGAAGGTCGCGGTCCCCGGCATCTGCGTCGCCTGACGGACGCGGTCATGCACCGAAGTCACGCAATGACCAAAGCGTGATGACGTTAGATTCGTCTGCGACGGCGACGTGCACCTCTGGCCGGCTGGGTTGCAAGCCGGCGTGATCCGCCGAGTCGGCGTGGCCGTCTCGCCGCAGCTTCAGCGCGCGCAATATTGCCGCGGGCCGCCCCAATAGGGCTGGTAGCTGCAATCCGACGATCGGAACGAGTGGTAGAACTGTTCGCACACCGCGACATTGCACTGGCCGCCGCTCTGCGTCTCCGCGGGGGCCGGCGCGAGGCTCGCATCGGACGCGGAAGCTCCGCGTTCCTGGTCCGAGGCGATGGTGCGGTCGCGCGATTGTCCGACCGTCGACTGTCCCACCGTGGACGGCGTCGCGCGCGGCGCCGACGTGTTGCTGTCGGCCGTCGCAATCACCTCCGCCTGCTGCAAAAAGTCCTTCCAGATCCTTGCAGGCAGCGAACCGCCGGTCACGTTCTTCATCGGGCTGTGATCGTCGTTGCCGACCCAGACGCCAACGACAAGATGGTCATCGAACCCGACGAACCAGGCGTCCCGATAGTCCTGCGCCGTTCCGGTCTTGCCCGCGGCAAAGCCCTGCAGCGCTGCGGCACGCCCGGTGCCGTGCTCGACCACACCGCGCAGGAGATCGATCAGCTCGGGCTGCAGCTGTCCGAGACTGTGCTGTACCGCATTGGACGGATCGGTCGAGACCTCGCCGCTCTCGGTCTTGATCGCGGCGATGCCGTGCGGGTTCACGGGCGCCTGCCCTGCCCGCACCGCGGCATAGGCCGAGGTCAGATCGAGCAGCGTCACCTCGGCAGTGCCAAGCGCAAGGCTCGGATTGTTCTTCAGGGGTGCTCGCAGACCGAGGTCGCGGGCAGCGGCGATCACCTCCCCGATGCCGACCTGCTGCGACAACCGCACGGCGGCGTCGTTCAGCGAATTGGCAAAGGCTTCCGAGAGCGTCACCTCGCCGCGGTGACGGTGCCCGTAATTTTCGGGATGCCAGCCGCGAATGTCGATCGGCGCATCGAGAACCGTGTCACTGGGCGTGTAGCCCTGGCGCAGCGCGGCATAGTAATCGAACAACTTGAACGCCGAGCCCGGCTGCCGCTCGGCATCGACCGCGCGGTTGTACTGACTCGAATCATAGTTTCGGCCTCCGACCATGGCCACAACGGCGCCGTCGGTCCGCATCGCGACCAGCGCCGCCTGGCCCGCATTCTTCTCGCTGCCGTATTTGGCGAGGGTCGACTGCACGATGTTCGTAGCCAGCTCCTGCAGGCGGAGATCGAGCGTCGTACGCAGACGGACGGTGCCGCTCGTGGCCGGTATGATCGGGGCCGCCTTGTTGTAGACCCAATCCGCAAACCAGCCGGTCGATGCAGGCGCGATCTCCACAGACACCGGCGTCGCCGGATGCAGCTTTGCAACCAGTGCATCCTTGTCGGTCAGCTTCCCATTGGCTACCATGGCGTCGATGACGCTCACGGCCCGCTTGCGCGCGGCGCCGAGATCGTGAAACGGATCGTCATGGCTCGGGGCGTTGATCATTCCCGCCAGCATGGCGGCCTCGGCGAGACTCAAATCACCGACGTCCTTGCCGAAATAGACTTTTGCAGCAGCCGGAACGCCGACAGTTCCTGCGCCGAGATAGACGTTGTTCAGATAACTCGTCAAAATCTCGTCTTTGGTCAGGCCATGCTCGATCCAGAGTGACATCGCTGCCTCCTGGATCTTGCGCTTGTAGGTCCGCTGCGGACCGAGAAACAGGATCTTCACGAGTTGCTGCGTGATCGTGCTGCCGCCGGCCACGACCTTGCCGGCCGCGGTATTTTCGCGGAAAGCCCGCAGCATCGAGAGCGGATCGACGCCGTGATGCCGGTAGAAGCGCCGGTCCTCGATGCTCAGGACCGCGTCGAGGACGTCGGGTGGCATGTCCTTGGCCGCGACCGGTGCCAGTTGCAGGCTGCCCTTGCGCGACAGCGCGCGTCCATCGGCCGATGTCATCACGATCACGCGCCGCGAGGTCACCTCGGCTGCTGACGGCCAATGGAAGACGGCGACGAACCCCGCCGCGATGCTCGCCGAGGCAACGACGACGACGCAAAGAAGCGCGGCGACCGCATAACCCCATCGCGGCCTTCTGGAGGCCTGCTGCCCGTTGTCGCTCTCGCCGGCTGGAGGCGCGTTCATGGCAAAAGGCTCCCTGGAAACGGCGGCATCGGCGATCACAAATCCAGAAGGCAATTCTGACACGCTTGACCTTCCCGCTGCAGGCAAACGCAAGGGCACCACGGGAGTTCCAGGGCGGTAGGCGCGCCTCACGCGTCGTTCACCCCGCCAGCCGAGCATTCCCAACAGACCGTCCTGGGAACCATCGGGAGGTGCACTCATTGCCCATCATCCGTCTCACGAACTCGGGCACGCCCGGAATGAACGTGGGCTCTTCGGTCAACACCAATCCGGGGGTCAACGCCCGGTTGCATGCAGATCCCGGTCTCAACGCCAATAGCGGCGGCACGGGAACGCTGAACAAACCCGAACGGCCGCTCCGGGACGTCTGGCACGGGGGGACCCCTCGCCGCCCTGTTGAGTGGCACCTACGAATCGCGCGGCGCGCCCTGATCGCCCTCGCGCAAAAAGATTGGGGTCGGCAACTTGCCGGCCCCTCATCATCTGTCTTATTTTTTGTGCGGTCGATTAGTGCCGATCGCCGTCCCGGTCACGATCGTGATCCCGGTCGAAGTCGAACAAGTCGAACAGGTCGCCGATCGCCGGCATGTTGACGGGGACATAGGCGTTGTCATCGTCCATGCGCGGATTGGGCAGGTTGTCGCGGCTGCGCGCCGTCAGCTTGCCGAGATACCAGTTGCGCTCGACGAACTTCACGAACGAGGAATGCTCGTTATAGACGTGGCTGACATGGCCGCCACGCGAGAACGGCGACACTGCGATCATCGGAATGCGCGGGCCGGTGCCGAAGAAGTCGACGGGCTGGATGAAGCCGGAGTCGTAATAGCCGCCGCCCTCGTCCACGGTCACGAAGATCGCCGTTGACTCCCACTGCTCCCTGTTGCCCTGGGCGAGCTCGATGATGTTCTTGGTGAAGGCCTCGAACAGATCGAACTTCGATGAGGCCGGGTGGCCGTCCATGGTGCCGTCGGGCTTGACATACGAGACCGCCGGCAAGGTGCCGTTCTTCAGATCGGTGAACAGGTCGGTGACATCGCGCATGTGATCGGTGCGCATTGCCGGATA
>Ga0210399_10001577_pt1 | contig 17782 bp, 16 predicted proteins | sample IncBWC14MmetaG_FD_150865 | JGI IMG/M metagenome (GOLD analysis project Ga0210399, IMG submission 150865) | Forest soil microbial communities from Barre Woods Harvard Forest LTER site, Petersham, Massachusetts, United States - Inc-BW-C-14-M | ecosystem: Environmental > Terrestrial > Soil >...
GCGGCAGACGTCGACGCCCGACAACTTCGGCAGCATGAGGTCCAGCAAGATGATGTCGGGCTCCACCTCGTCGAAGAGCGACAACGCCTCGTTACCGTCGCGTGCCACCGTCACCCGGAAGCCCTCGTTGTTGAGGCCGATGACCAGCGCGTCGATGAAGGATTCCTCGTCCTCGGCCAGCAGGACCTTGACCGGGCCGTCAGGCGCACTCCGGCCGGTCTTCTTCTTCTCTTTCGCCTTGGTCACTTTCACGCGCTCCCAATCTGAATCGGGAGCACGAGCGTGAATGTCGAGCCCTCGCCCTCGCGCGACTCGACGTCGACCCACCCCTGGTGGTTGTTGGCGACGTGGCGCACGATCGACAGGCCGAGCCCCGTGCCACCCGTGTCGCGGCTGCGGCCGTGGTCGACACGGTAAAAGCGCTCGAAGATGCGGTCGAGGTCGCGGGCTGGGATGCCGACGCCGTGGTCCTGCACCGAGAGCCGCACGCTGTCGCGCTCTTCGACGCGCCAACTCGGTGAGCCGGCCGACGTGGTCTCCATCTGGCCCGTCCCGGCGGCGTCACTCTTTTCCGCTTCGACCGGGGGCATCGTCGACAGGGTGGAGCCGCTCGCCAGGGCGGCGCCGGGGTCCTCGTCGGGCCGCGCGTACGCCTCGAGGATCTCGGGTGTGAACACGGGCTCGATCGGTCCTTGCGATTCCTCGCCGGCCGCTTCGCTCCGCTTGGCCACGGGCTCCTGCCCCGAAGGCGGCGTCTCGTCAGGCCCCGCACCCGCAGCGGCGCCGAAGCCGGCACTCTCCGGCGGAGCCTCGGCCTGGCGCAGTGAGGGGTGTTCCATGTTGGGGTTGCTGCGTTGGACCGTGCCTGTCACGACGACCTTGGAGTTGTCGTAGGAGTAGGTGATGGCGTTCTCCAGAAGCGCGTGCATGGCGGAGACCAGCTGGCGGCGGTCGCCCATGACGGCGACCGGGGGTGAGGGCTCGTGCAGCACGATCTCGATGCCGCGCTGGTCCGCCGTGGCCCGGACCCGCTCGATGGCGTCGGCCATCACGAGGTTCACCAACACCGGTTCGCGTGGTGGGGCCTCCTCCGACTCGATGCGCGACAGGTCGAGAAGATCGTCGATGATGCGGCTGACCCGGAACGCCTCGTTGTGGATCCGCCCGGCGAGGCGCTGGGCCACCTGCGGATCGGGCTCGGACACGAGCGTCTCGGCGAGCAGGCCGAGCGCCCCCATCGGCGTCTTCAGCTCGTGGCTCACGTTGGCGACGAAGTCGCGGCGGATCTCCTCGAGGCGACGGCGCTCGGAGATGTCCTCGATCAGAGCGATGACGCCGAGGGGGCGCCGGCCGTCGTCGATCTGGCGGGCCCGCACCTGGAGCGTGCGCCGGGGCGGGCCGTAGAGGTCGAGCGTGCGCTCCGAGGAACCCTCGTGCCACGCGTCCTCGAGAACCTCGGTCACCGCCTGTGCGGCGAGGGCATCACCGTGGCGGCTGACCATAAGGGCGTTGGCGCGGCCGTTGCGATAGATCACCGTGCCGTTCTCGTCGCAGAGGACGACGCCCTGGGTGAGGGTGTCGAGCGAGCGCCGCAGCCGGATGGCGTCAGAGCTGGACTCGGTGACGGCCTGGGCCGCGCCGCCGGTGACGGACTCGAGGTAGGCGAGCGAGGTCTCGATGTTGTTCTCGTCCTCGGGCGGGTCGAGGCCCAGGCGGGTGCCGAGGGCAGCCAGGCGCTGGCTGATGGCCCGGCTCCTCGCACGGCGGCCGAGGTAGGCGGCCACGACGCCGACGACGACGCACACCGCGACTGCGGCCGCGATGTAGATGATCGCCTGGGTCTGGCTCAGGTGGACTTCGGCCGGTGTCGTCATCAGGAACGCCCCCAATATGACAGGCGAGCGCGTGCGGGGCGAACAAGCGGCTCAAAGGCGGGTGATCGGGTCGATCGGGGCCGGCCGCTGGGCGTCTGCGCTGGTGATCAAGTTGGGGCGCCCGCGGTCGCACCGCGGCTCCTACCGGGCGGGGGGCGGGCATCAACCCCCGTGGGGTGCGGGAACGTCGGCGATGGATGACCCCGGACGCACCGACGGGAGAAGTCGCAACCATTCTCCGGCCGAAGCGGTCCGGACGGTCCGGCCGGTCGGTGATCCCAGCAGGGATTCACAGGACATCCAGAAGACAAGCGGAGGGCACCCAATGGTCGTGTGGCACCTGGCCGATGTCACGCTCAACCCGAGCGTGAACGCCTTGCCCGGCGGGGGGACGTTGCAGGAGCTGACGAACGGCCTCGGCGCCTGGGCGCTGATCGCCGCACTGGCCGGACTGTTGATCGGGGCCGCCGCCTGGGCGATAGGTGTCCACTCGCAGAACTTCCAGCAGACGCTCGTGGGGCGACGGGCCGTGCTCGTTTCGGGTCTGGCCGCGCTCTTGATCGGTGCCGCGCCGCCGATCATCAACTTCTTCTTCCACACGGGCACGGCGCTGCACTGATCCGGTCCGCGTTTATCTCGCGCCGCCGTCACCGCCGCCGTCACCGCCAGAACCGTCGTCATGCAAGCAGCCGGTTGCACCGGACTCGACGCCCTCAATCCCGTCTGCCAGATCGGCAACCTCGGGGGCTCGCTCGCCACGTCCGGGTTCGAATCCGTCCTCAACGGCATCAGCCAGTGGGTGGCGAGCGGGGCCGAGTACCTGCTCCGCCAAATCGGTGCGGTCCTCGTGTCGACGACGACCATCGATGTCGGGGCAACGTGGTTCCGCACCCACTACGGCCAGATGACCGCCCTGGCCGGCGTGGTGATCCTCCCGATGCTGCTGGTCTCCACGCTGCAGGCGGTGATGCGCCAGAACCCGGGGCAGCTGGTGCGCACGTATCTCGTTCAGTTGCCGCTGGCGCTGTTGCTGGCGGTGGTGGCGATACAGGTGGTGAACCTCAGCTTGTCGGCGACCGACGCCATGAGCAACGCCGTCGCCGGCGGCTCCGGGGCCGACGTCGCCTCGCTGCTCTCGACCGTGACCAAAGGGCTGGTCGTGTCAGCGGCGGACCCGTCGATCGCTACCTTCGTGCTGCTGCTGGTATCGCTGTTGATCGCGGTCGCGGCCTTCGTCCTGTGGATGGAGCTGCTGATCCGCGCGGCGGCGGTCTACGTCGCCGTTCTCTTCCTCCCGCTTGCGCTCGCCGCGCTCGTTTGGCCCGCCGTGGCGCACTGGTGCCGGCGCCTGGTGGAGACGCTGGCCGCTCTTATTTTGTCCAAGTTCGTCATCGTCGCCACGCTGAGCCTGGCCGCGGGCGCCGTGGCCGCGGGGGCATCCGGGTCCCCGGGTAGCGGGGGGTTCAACGCGGTGTTGGCCGGTGGCGCGCTGTTGGTGATGGCGACGTTCGTGCCGTTCGCGATCTTGCGGCTGATACCCGCGATAGAGGCCGGAGCCGTCGGGCATCTCGAGGGGCTGCGCCAGCGCGGCTCGGCGGCGGTGACGGGCCCGCTGCGCACTGCAGCGGGCTTCGCGCTGCACTCGGGGCTCCAGTCCGACGGAGCGGCGCGGCTGATGGGGATGACGGCGGCGGGTGGCGCGCTCGGTGGTGGCGGCGGTGGAGGGAGCGGCGGGAGCGGCGCGTCGGCCGAGTCGGAGGCGAAAGCCATCAGCACCGATCCCGATGACGGCGGCCTGTTCACGACGCCGGGGGCGGAGCAGTACGACGAGTTGATGGCGTCCGGTGGCCTCGAGCCCCGACCCAAGGGCCCGAAGCCCATCGTCGGATGGAACGGGGCGTCCGGGTCCGTCGGCGATGCGGGGTCGGGAGCCGGTGACGGTGACGGTGACGGTGACGGTGACGGTGGCGGTGCGGGGCCGGCGCCGGCGACGCGCACGGACGCCTGGAGGTGGAAGGGCGTGCCGCCGGGTCGCCGCTTGCTGTACCCGGTCGAGCCGGGCAAGCACCGCTTCTACATCGACTACGACGCGCAGGGCCCGAAGATGGTCGGGCTGCCCCCGGCGTGGCCGGCCGATGACGCGGAGGGAGACGAGGGGGGAGACGCGTGAGCCCGTTGGGCGGGGCGCGCTACCGCTTCGGCCCGCGCGAGCGGGGCGGCTCGCTGGCCGGGTGGCGGCCCGGGCAGATCCTCACGGTGGCCGTCGGCCTCGTGATCGGCGTGCTCGTGCTGCGCGGGGAGCCCAACGTGGCCGGGGTGGCCGCCGCGGTCTGCGTGCTGGTGCTGTACGGCGCGATGGCCACCGTGCCGGTGTCGGGCCGCACCGGGGACGAGTGGCTGCCCGTCGTCGTGTGCTGGGCGGCGCGGCGCACGCGGGTGCAGCGGGGCCGGGCCATGGGGGCGCTGCGCGGGGTGCGGTTGCTGCGGGCCGGGTGGCAGGACATAGGCGTGGTCCACGACCGGGCGACGAGGACCCTCACCGCGGCGCTGTCGTTGCGCGGCCGCAGCTTTGCGCTCCTCGGGCCCGACGAGCAGGACCGGCGGGTGGGGGCGTGGTCCTCGGTGCTGGCGTCGCTGGCGCGCGAGGGCTCGCCCGTGCACCGGGTGCAGTGGGTGGCCGCCTCGTTCCCCGACGACGGACGCGGGGTGCATGCGTATCTGGCGGCCGAGGCCGTCGCGGACGCGTCGTCGGCCGGCACGGCTTCGTACGAGGCGCTGCTGGCCGATATGGACTCGCACGCGTGCGCCCACGACGTGGTGCTGGCGGTCCAGGTGCGGTTGACCAAGTCGGTGGAGGTGGGCTGCGCGGCGCTGGCCCGCGAGGTGGGGTCCCTCGTGCGTCTGCTGGGCGACGCCGACGTGCAGGTGGAGTCGGTGCTGAGTGCCGAGGATCTGGCCCACCAGTTGCTCCGCACCTATGAGGCGGGCGCGCCGAGCGCGCCGCCGGCGTCTGCGGCGTCTGCGGAGGACCCGTGGCCGATGGCGATGGAGGAGACATGGTCGAGCGTGCGGGTCGACGGCATGGTGCATGCCACCTTCTGGGTGGCCGAGTGGCCGCGCATCGAGGTGCGCAGCGACTTCCTGGCCCCGCTACTCCTGGGCTCGGCGCGCTCGACGTTCGCGGTGGTGATGGAGCCACTCGGCTCGGACGCCGCGGTGCGGAAGGTCGAGGCGTCGCGCACGGCGGACCTCGCCGACTCCGAGCTCAGGCGCCGCGGCGGCTTCGTGTCCACGGCGCGCCACGCACGCGAGTCGGAGGTGTTGGCGCGGCGCGAGGCGGAGCTGGCCGAGGGCCACGCGTCCTTCCGCTACGCGGGGTTCGTCACGATCTCGGCCGCTTCGGAGGAGGAGCTCGCGACCGCCTGTGACGCCGTGCAGCACGCGGCGGGGCAGAGCCGGCTGGCCTTGCGACGCCTCTACGGCGACCAGGCGTCGGCGTACACCTGCACGCTTCCGCTGTGCCGGGGGTTGCGCTGAGCGGGCGCACCTACGATGGCGGCCATGTCGGGAGACGGGGACGCTTTCGTGCTGCCGCGGATCCCGGCGTCGGCGGGTGCGCTCATCTTCGACGGGTCGGGCCGGTTGCTCATCGTGAACCCGACCTACAAGAAGCACTGGACGATCCCGGGCGGGATCATGGAGGCGAACGGCGAGACGCCGTGGGAGGGCTGCCGTCGCGAGGTGCGCGAGGAAGTCGGGCTCGACGTGACGCACGGCCGGCTGGTGGCGGTCGACTTCCTGCGTCCCCGGCGCACGGACGCGGGCGGCATGCGGTTCCTCTTCGACTGCGGGGTCTTCGAGGACGACGAGCTGGCGGCGATCAGGCTGCAGGAAGAAGAGCTGTCCGAGCACAGGCTGGCCCGGCCGGCGGAGGCGCTCGAGATCTTGAGCGGACCGTTGCGGCGGCGCGTGGGCGCCGCGCTCGGGACCGGCCCGGGCGAGTGCGTCTACCTGGAGGACGGGCTGCCCGCCTGAGGGCCCGGGCCCCTACGGCGCCAGACCCAGCCGCAGCGGCGAGGTCAGGTGGAGGTAGGTCGCAAGGCCGACGGTGAGGACCGCGGCAAGGCCGAGTGCGGCACCCGGGTGCACGTGGATGACGAAGGCGGCCCCGACGAGCGCGCCGACGAGCATGCAGACCACCGAGATGATCCGCCGGGTCGCGTTCGGGTTGTGGCCACCACCCAGCGACGAGTCGGCCGCGAAACCCGTCAGGGTCATGGTGAGGACGGTGGTCGTCATGTCGGCCACCCCCATGTTCCGTACGACGGAGTTGCGGATGCCCATGGCGTAGCCGAGCACCGCGATCACCGTGTAGCGCGGCCACCCCGTGCTGAGCACCGCCACCGTGCCGGCAATGATCGCCGCCACCACGGTGAACCCCGCCTCGAGACTGACGGCGGTCACCAGGAGGGACCGCTTCTCATGGATCCGGAGTCCGATGCGGCCGCCGGTCGCGGCACCGGCGAGGAAGGCGGCCAGAGCGGTGGCGCTGGCCGCGATGGAGAAGCCGGGGGCACCCGCCAGAGCGAAGCCGATCAGGACGACGTTGCCCGTCATGTTGGCGGTGAAGACGTGGCCGAGCCCGAGGTAGCTGACGGCATCGACGACGCCGCTGACCACCGTGAGGGTCGCGAGGGACAAGACGAGGGGCTGGGACGGGCCTTGCGGTTCGCTCATGTGAGCTCCACCTTCCTTACATCGAGGGGATTCCGGCCGTTCGTCAAGGTAACGGAGGCGGCCAGCGAGCGGGCGGGTCGCCCGACCGTTCACCGGCGTGAGGGAGCGCATGCCGAAGCTGCCGGCGCACCAGGTGACGACGCGCAACCTCGGTGCGGCGTACCCGTTCATCGCCGAGGCGGGCCTGGGCCAACGGGGCGTGGTCATCGGCGACGACCTGCTCGGGGGCTCGTTCGTCTTCGACCCCTTCGAGCTCTATGCGGCCGGCGTCGTGTCCAACCCGAACATGGTGGTGTTCGGCCAGATCGGGCGGGGCAAGAGCTCGTTCGTCAAGACCTTCCTGTGGCGTCAGGCCGTGTTCGGACGTCGCGCCTGGGTCGTCGACCCGAAAGGGGAGTACGGCGACCTGGCCGACGCGTGGGGCGTGCGCCCGGTGGCGCTGCGACCGGGCGGAGCCATCCGGCTCAACCCGCTCGACCGCGGCCCCGAGGCAGGGGCGGCGTCCGTGGGCGTGGGCAGCGCGGCCAGCGAGGGGACCGACGCCACGGCGCGGCGACGGACGGAGCTCCTGGCCTCCCTCGCCAGTGCGTGCCTCGGGCGGAGCCTGGCGCCGCGCGAGCGCGCCGCGCTCGGAGCGGCCCTGGCCGACACGGTGGCGGTGCACGACAACCCGACCGTGCCCGAGGTCGTCGAGGCGCTGCTGGCGCCGAGTGCAGACGCGGCACGCGCGTTGCGGACCGAGCGGCGCGACCTGCTCGAGGACGGGCGCGACGTCGCGCTCGAGCTGCGCCGGCTCGTGCACGGCGACCTCGCCGGGATGTTCGACGGGCCGACGACGCCGGGCCTCGACCTCTCGGCGCCGCTGGTCGTGCTCGACCTCTCCGCGCTCTACACCTCGGCGGCGCTCGGCGTCCTCATGGCGTGCGCGACGGCGTGGCTGCAGGCGGCGTTGGCAAGGACGGCCGGGCCGGGTGCGCGCGCATCCGACGCCGGAGCCGCCGGCGGCCGGTTCTTCCTCGTCGTCGACGAGGCGTGGGCGATCCTGTCCAACCTGGGCGTGGCGCGGTGGCTCCAGTCGTCTTGGAAGCTCTCGCGCGCGTTCGGCGTGTCCAACGTGGCGGTGCTCCACCGGGTGTCGGACCTGCGCTCGGTCGGCGCGTCGGATTCCGAGCAGGTCGCGCTGGCCCAGGGCCTGCTCTCCGACTCCGAGACGCGCGTCGTCTACGCGCAGTCGCCCGGCGAGATCGAAGCGGCGTCGGAGCTGCTCTCCCTTTCCGACACGGAGTCCGACCTGCTGCCGCAGCTGCGGCGGGGCATCGCTCTCTGGAAGGTCGGGCAGCGGTCGTTCCTGGTGCAGCACCGGCTCAGTGCGCTCGAGCCGTACATCGTCGATACCGACGCCGCGATGAGCGCCCGGGCGCGATGAGCGGACTGACCGCCGAGGTCGTGCCGGTGGCGGTCGGCGCGGCGCTCTGGGCCGGGATTTCCTATCGCGACGTGCTGCGCTGGGCTCCGGCCCGCCGTCTGGGCGGTGCGACGCCGGCGCGACGGGGAGCGCGCTGGGCCAGCGGGAACGACCTTCGTGCGCTGCGGGTCCGGGCCGACGCCGCTCCTGGTGGCCGGCTGTTGCTGGGCGTCCTGGCCTCCGGCGCCGGCGCCGGCGTACTCGGCTTCCGCCGGGCCACAGGCATCGCAACCGAGCCGGGTCAGTCATTGGTCGTGGTCGGGCCCACCCAGAGCGGCAAGACGACGTCGCTCGCAGTGCCAGCCATCCTCAACTGGACCGGTCCCGTCCTCGCAGCCAGCGTGAAGACCGACCTGCTGCGCGACACCCAGGCGGTGCGCGCCCGCCGCGGCCGGGTCTGGCGCATCGATCCGACCGGTTGTAGCGGTGCCGCCGGCGACGAGTGGTCGCCGCTGGCTGACTGCGCCGACTGGCGGCGGGCCTGCGCGACGACGACCGACCTGTGCCAGGCATCCCGGGCGGACGGGACGACCGCGGACGGGGAGTTCTGGTACGCCACCGCGGCCAAGCTGCTCGCCCCGATCTTTCATGCCGCTGCGCTGGACGGGCGCCGTATGGCCGACGTGGTGCGCTGGGTGGATACCCAGGAGGTCGGCGAGGTGGCGGACGTGCTCGAACGGGCGGGTGCGCCCGAGGCACTCGACGCGGCGCGAGCGACGTGGTGCCGCGACGACCGCACGCGCAGCTCGGTGTACACGACGGCCGAGACCGTGCTCGCGCCGTTCGCGCAGGCAGCCTCGGCCTCGGCTCTGTGGCCGACGACGTCGACGTCCATGACACCCGCCAAGTTCCGACCCGAGGACCTTCTCGCCGGCGACGGCGACAACACTCTGTACCTGTGTGCGCCCGCCCACGACCAACGCCGGCTGCGCGGTTACTTCACCGCGTTGACCCAGCAGGTGCTGACCCACGCGTTCGAGTGCGCCACCCGCGTGGCCAAGCCGCTCGACCCGCCGCTCCTCGTCGTCCTCGACGAGGCGGCGCACATCGCCCCGCTCGCCGAGCTCGATGCGCTCGCCGCCACCTGCGCGTCACACGGGATCCAGCTGGTGACGATCTGGCAGGACCTGGCGCAGGTCCGCGGGCGTTACGGCGCCCGGGCCCCGACGGTGCTCAACAACCACCGGGCGAAGCTCTTCCTCCCCGGCATCGCCGACCCGGACACGCTCGAGTACGCCAGCCGTCTCGTCGGCGACGAGGAGGTCACCCAGCCGTCGGTGACCCGTGACCCCACGGGGCGGCGCTCGACGACGTCGACGACCGCCCCTCGGCGTCTACTGCCGCCCGAGGAACTGCGCTGCCTGCCCCGCGGACAGGCCGTACTCGTCTACGGCACGCTGCCGCCGGCCCGTCTCCGGCTCCGGCCGTGGTGGGCCGATGCCAAGGCAGGCCGCAAGACCGACCCGACAGCGACGGCTACACCAACTCGACCGGTGTCACGTCGATGGTGACGATGCGGTCGTCGCGCAGCACGCGTAGCGACAGCGTCCGGCCGATGGCGTCGGCGGTCATGAACCGTTGCAGGTCACCGGTGCCTTCCACCACCGCGCCGTCGACCGCAACGATCGTGTCCGTGGGACGCAGCCCCGCTCGTTCGGCCGGGCTGCCCGACGGCACCTCGATCACACCGACGCCGCTCTTCTGACCGAGCTCCTCGCCGCGCCGCGGGGACAAGGGCCGGGCCCCTCCGACCACGCCCAGATACGCGCGCCGCACCCGCCCCTCCCGCAGCAGCGTCGCCACGATGTCGAGCGTCGTCGCGTTGACGGGCACCGCGAGGCCGAGGCCGATCCCGGCCAGCGCCGTGTTGACACCGACCAGCCGGGCGTGCGAGTCCACCAGCGCACCGCCCGAGTTCCCTGGGTTCAACGCCGCGTCCGTCTGGATCACGTTCTCCACCACCCGGCCACCCGAGGGCAGTGAACGCCCGAGCGCCGAAACCACGCCGGCCGTCACGGACCCGGCGAAGCCGTGCGGGTTCCCGACGGCGACGACGAGCTGACCGACCCTGAGCGCGTCCGCGTTGCCCAGCTCCACCTGGGCCAGGCCGGAGGCGGCGACGCGCAACACCGCCAGGTCGGACAACGGGTCGCGCCCGACGAGCTCGAACGGCGCCTCGTGCCAGTCGGCGAAGACCGCCGTGCCGCGATCGGCGCCGGCCACGACGTGCGCGGACGTCAGCAGATATCCGTCGGCGGCGAGAATGACCGCGCTGCCGGCGCCCTCCCGGCCGCGCGCGGCGACGCGCAGTGACGCGACCGAGGGGACGATGTGCTCCGCGACCGAAACCACGATCTCGGAGTAGGCGTCGAGTGCTTCAGCCTCGAGGGAGGCCGCAGAGTCCGACGGTGTAGGAGTGAGCACGTCGGTCATATCAGGCTCGGTCCACCCACGCGCACCTGCTCGACACCCTCCAGCGCCTCGCGCAGCTCGGACAGCCAGTCGGCCTGGTGCCGTTCCACCAACTTCACGCACCACGCCAGCGCCTCGCTGCGGCTGCGGGCGATCCCGGCGTCGATCAGCGTCGACAACACGGCCCGCTCGCGCAACCGCAACCGCGTCATCACGGGCGTGCTCTGCGTGGTGAACAGTGTCGTGGCGCCGTCGCGTTCGACCCCCCACGACACCGGACGTCCGAAGCGCGACTCGGCCTCGCGGGCGACGGCCATGCGCTCCTGGCGGGTCGCCTCGCGGAAGGCGTCGACGGCCTGCCCGGGAGGGATCACCCCGATGACGAGGATCTCCTCCTCGTCCGCCTCCACCACCGGTGGACCGGTGAACCACCCTTCTGGGACCTTGGCCTGGACAAATGCCTGAATCTCATCACTCATGGTTACGAGATTACAGACTTACTCCTTTACATCGACCGCGACCGCCCGCACCCGGCTCGCCTCCGCCCGGTCCTCCAACAACGCCCGCTCGGCCGAGTTCGCCGCCAGCCCGGCCGCCCGCTCCCACTCCGGAGCCGCCTCGTCGAAGCGGCCGAGCCGATCGAGCAGATCGGCCCGCACGCTGTAGAGCAGGTGGTAGCGCTCGAGCGCCCCGCTCGCGACGATCAGGTCGACGTAGGGCAGCGCCGCCTCCGGACCGGACGCGTAGGACAGCGCCACCGCCCGGTTCAGCTCCACCACCGGTGACGCCGTGAGATTCGCCAGTTCGCTGTAGAGCGAGACCAGACGCGCCCAGTCGGTGTCCTCGGGCCGGAAGGAGCGCACGTGGCACGATGCGATGGCCGCCTGCAGCACGTACGGGCCCCGGACGCCACCCGCCGCACCCGCGGCCGGCGCCGACACCAAAGCCTCCGCCCGCGCCAACGCAACTTCGCCGCCGTTGATGTGCAACGGGTCCCAGGACCGCCGGTCTTGGTCGAAGAGCAACACCGGGGTACCCGAAGACCCGACACGCGCCCGCAGTCGTGAAGACTGGAACTCCATCAAGGCGACAAGCCCGTGCACTTCGGGCTCGTCGGGCGCGAGCGCGGCGAGGATCCGGCCCAGACGCAACGCCTCCGCGCACAACTCGGGCCGCACCCACGACGAGCCGGCCGTGGCCGAATAGCCCTCGTTGTAGATCAGGTAGATGACCTCGAGCACGGCACCCAACCGTGCGACGCGGTCTTCGACAGACGGCACTTCGAAAGGTACGCCCGCCGCAGCGATGGTCTTCTTGGCCCGGACGATGCGCTGCGCGACCGTCGCCTCCTGATCGAGATACGCACGGGCGATCTCCGGCACCGTCAGGCCACCCACCAACCGCAACGTCAGCGCGACACGGGCGGGCACCGCCAAAACGGGGTGGCACGCCACGAAGATCAGGCGGAGGCGGTCGTCCTGGATCTCGTCCTCGAAGGCGGCCACAAGGTCGGGCCCGACACCCACACCGCCGCCGGAAACCACGGAGCGCCCCAACTCCGCATACTTCGACGCCAGCACCCGGTCACGCCGAAAGCGGTCGATGGCCTTGCGCTTCCCGACCGCGGTGAGCCAGGCGCCCGGGTTCCGCGGGGTCCCCTCGGAGGGCCACTGCGCCAAGGCGTCCACGAGAGCGTCCTGCGCGAGATCCTCGGCCAGTCCCAAGTCGCCGCCGCACGCGCGTGCCAATGCCGCCACCACGCGGGGGAACTCGATACGGAACACCGCCTCGACCGCGGCAGTCGAATCGGTGGCCGACACGCCACCGATTCAACCACCACGTCGTCCAACCAGGTCGTGAACCGGGTGAGGGGTGAGGCGCCGAACGGCGCTCTATTCGGGGCCCGACACGGGACGGACCCGCACTTCGCCCTCGCCCAGCACGCCGAGGAAACGCTTCGACCACTCGGTGGCCTCGGCCAGGTCGCGGCATTCCATCAGTGCCCAGCCGCCGACGATCTCCTTCGCCTCGGCAAACGGGCCGTCGACAACGGTGTATTCGCCGTCCTGGAGGCTGATCTTGACGCCTTCCGACGTCGGCGAGATGCCGCCGGTGGCGACGATGACGCCCGCGGCGATGGCCTCGCCCACGAACTTGCCCATCTCCTCGTACAGCTCGGGGCGGGGCGGCTCGGTGGGGGTCTCGGCCTCGTTGGCCAGGGTGTAACCCAGGAATCGCATGGTGGTGCTCCTTGTCTCGGTGGGGCGCCTTTCGCCTCACTCTGACAGAAGCGTCGAACGGGTCGACGCCGAATCGACACCATCGACGAAGAAATCCGATTTTTTGGATCCGTGGCCGCCCGGGTCGACCCGGACCCTGGTTCCGGCGGTGTGCGCCCCACCGCCCGGGCCTGCCGTCTTGACCGCGCGCAAGGCTCGTTCGTACTCTCCTCACTCACAGCCGTCGATCACCAGGGGGTGGCACATGTCCGGTACAGGTGAGGTCCGCATGCTCATCGGAGGCGACCTCGTCGAGGCCGCCTCGGGCAAGACGTTCGACAACATCAACCCGGCGACCGAAGAGGTGCTCGGCCCGGTGGCCGATGCGGCGGCCGAGGACATGCAGGCGGCCATCAGCGCCGCCCGCACCGCCTTCGACGAGACCGACTGGTCGACGAACCGAGCGCTGCGCCAAAGCTGCCTCGAGCAGTTGCAGGACGCGCTCGAATCCGAGCGCGAAGAACTGCGCGAGGAGATCATCGCGGAGGTGGGTTCGCCCCGCATGATGACCTTCGCGGCACAGGTGGACTGGCCACTGACCGAGGCTCTGAACTGGCCGGCCAAGATGATCGACGAGTTTCCCTGGGAACGCTCGCTGCCTGACTCCGACATGATGGGCATGGCCAGCCGCCGCGCCGTCTACAAGGAGCCGATCGGCGTCGTCGGCGCCATCATCCCGTGGAACTACCCGGTCGAGGTCACGCTCAACAAGCTGGGACCGATCCTGGCCACCGGCAACACGATGATCATCAAGCCAGCGCCCGACACGCCGTGGAACGCCACGCGGCTGGGCCGGCTGGTGGCCGAGAAGACCGACATCCCCGCCGGCGTGGTCAACGTCGTCACCTCCTCCGACCACCTGGTGGGCGAGGAGCTCACTCTTTCGCCGAAGGTGGACCTGATCTCGTTCACCGGCTCGACCGCGACCGGCAAGAGGATCATGGAGAAAGGCGCGCCGACCCTGAAGCGCGTCTTCCTCGAGTTGGGAGGCAAGTCAGCGATGATCGTCTGTGACGACGCCGACTTCGCCTCGATCGTGCCCGGCGGCGCCATGGTTTGCGTCCACGCGGGCCAAGGCTGCGCCATGCAGACCCGCATGCTCCTCCCACGCTCCCGCTACGACGAGGGCGTCGAGCTGGTCACCGCGGCGATGGCGGGCGTGCCGTACGGCGACCCGGGGAAGGACGACGGTGTGTTGATGGGCCCGGTGATCAGTGCCCGCCAACGTGACCGGATCCTGGGGTACATCGCCAAGGGGCAGGAAGAGGGTGCGAAGCTCGTCTTCGGCGGCGGACGCCCGGCTCAACTGCCGAAGGGGTACTTCATCGAGCCCACGCTCTTCGTCGACGTCGACAACTCGATGACGATCGCGCAAGAGGAGATCTTCGGTCCGGTGCTCTGCGTCATCCCCTACGAGGACGACGATGACGCGGTGCGCATCGCCAACGAGAGTGCCTACGGGCTCTCGGGCGGCGTGTACTCAGCCTCCGAGGACCGGGCCACGGCGATCGCGCGGCGCATCCGCACCGGATCCATCGGAGTGAACGGCGGCCTCTGGTACGGCGCGGACTCGCCGTACGGCGGCTACAAGGACAGCGGCATCGGCCGCCAGTGCGGCGTCGAGGGTTTCGAGCAGTACCTCGAGACCAAGGCCATCGCCTGGCCCGGGGGCTGATTCCTCAGGACGACCAGTCCGCCAGCACCTCGTCGACGGTGGCCAGGCGGGCGATGAAGGCAAGGCTGTGCTTCAGCATGGACTCGTGGTGCTCCCGCGGCGTGCCGACGGACGCGTCGGTCGCAACGGTCACGGCGAAGTTCTCGTCGGTCGCGCCGGCCACGGTGAGGGGGATGGCCAGGTTCGTGGAGACACCGGCCACGACCACCTCGTCGATACCGAGGTTGCGCAGGATGGTCAGCACCTCGGTGCGGTGGACCGGCGAGAAGCCTTGGTGCCGAGGCAGCACGATGTCGTCGGGGCCGACGCCGATCTCGGGGATCACCTCCATCGCGGGGTGCGCCTCGTCCCACTCTCCGCTCGAGCGGGTCCTCCGCATGAGCGGCGCCCGGCGATTCGCCGACTGCCCGCCCGCGAGCGGCAGATAGGTGAGGTGCAGCACCCGCGCGCCCGCCGCCCTGGCCCCCGTGGCCAAACGCCCCATGGCCGCCCGTGCCGGCTGTGCCTCCTCGGCGAGGGCGGGTAAGACGGAGAGGTCGCCGATCACACCGCGCTGACACTCGATGAAGAGGACGGCGCTTTGGTGGGGATCGCTCATCGCATGCGCACCTTTCGGCGGGTTGGACGTCGGCGTGCCTCGGCGACGCCGCGTTACTCGCTTGATTCAAGCAGACGGTCTGGTCCGGCTCACGTTCGAAGGCCGAGCTCGGCCAGAACCTGCGCGGTGTCCGCGCCCAGTTCGGAAGCCGCCCGTACCGCCGGACGAGCCCGTGGTGGCGCCACTACGACGTCCGGAGACACCGGCAGCGTGGGACCGCCGAGCCGGGCGCACAAGCCGGCCATGGAGACGTCGAGCAGCCAGCGACCACCGGAGGCCAGCGCGTCGAGGCACGCGTTCGCCGCGGCCAGGCCGGTGACAGGGTCCGCCACCGCATCGGAGCAGAACATCGGCGCGCCGTCCAGCCAGACCACAAGACCGCCTCCGGCGGCGGCGTCGTCGCCGAACGCCACGCGTGCGCCCGCGTCGGTGCGGCCGTAGCCGGTGATGGAAACCCAGACCTGCGGTCCGCGCCCTCGCACCTCGTCGGCCGCGTCAATGCCGAGCTGTTCGAGCGCGCGCGGCCGGCTGGCTTCGATGACGACGTCAGCCCGCCGGATCAACGCGCGCAACGTCTCCCTGCCTTTGGTGTCCTCGAAGTCCAGAGCGACCGATCGTTTGCGCCCGTTGAGGAGGTCGAAGAACGCCACGGGTCCGCGCCGCGCCCCGTCCGGTCGAGCCGGTGACTCCACCTTGATCACGGTGGCTCCCGCTCCGGCCAGAAGGTCCCCGCACAGGGGCCCGGCCCACAGCGCCGAGAGGTCGACCACGATCGACCCGGCGGGGTCTCGCGCGGGCGCGGCACCAAGAGAGAGACGCGACGCGGGGACCTGCCCCGCTGCTTCGCCGACCCGAGCAACCGGCAGCCCCAACAGCACACCCCGCGCGGTGAGCTCGTCGAGGTTCCGCGTCGCCACGGCGTCGGCGACGGCCGACCAGGCGGCGGGAGCGTTGGCGGGCGCGTGGTCGAGCTCGAGCCAGGCCGGGATCGCCTCGAAGTCCTCGTCGCGCGCCAGCGACACTGCGAGATACCCGTCCTTCGAGGTCAAGAGCCGGCAGCTGCCGCCGCAGCTGATCGTGCCCCGGCGCCACAGGCCCATGTGCGCAGCGCGCTCGCCGAGCAAGGCCAACGCGTCCAGTTTCCCGAACGGCCGGGCCAGAACTTCGAGGGTGTCGACAAGGTGCTCGGGCGGCCCGAGTGGAGCCTCGGGCAGACCGGTGAGAGCCATCGCACCGCTGGCCGCCCACTTCCGTACTCGAGGGTCATCCATCCGCGGCAGGGTAACGTCTCGCGATTCTCGAACACTTGAGCGCCGACGCGCTCCTGGCCGAGCTGCGCAGCGATGTTTCGCCCGAGCGCAGCGCTCCCGTGCGGGTCACGCTCGACCGGCGGCTCGACCCGCCGCCCCGCGAGGCGATCGATCGCCTGGTCAGCCTGCCGTTTGTGGTGGTGGGTACGACCCAGGGGGACGTCGACCCCGCGTGGCTCGACCTGTGCGACGTCGCGCTCGCCGAAGACGACCCGGTCCTCGATCGAGTCGAGGAGAACCTGGTGGCTCGACCCATCGCCAGTACGACCCTGGCGTTGTTGCTGCGCGCCGCGCCGCGCCGTACGGTCGCAGACGGCCTGGTGGCCGAGTCGGCCGCGTACTCGGTGCTCCAGTCGGGCCCGGAGTTCGCGGCCTGGCGGTCGGCCAATCCACCCCGAACGGACCACGACGATGGGCCACGCGTGCAGGTCGAACGCGCGGACAGCACGCTGGTCATCACTCTCACCCGACCGGAACGCCTGAACGCGCTCGACGCCCAGATGCGCGACGAGCTGGTCGACGCGCTGGTGCTGGCGGCAGCGGATCCCGGGGTCACGAGCGTCGAGTGGAGAGGCGAGGGCAGGTCGTTTTGCGCCGGTGGCGATCTCGACGAGTTCGGCTCCCGGCCGGACCCGGCCTCGGCGCACCTGATACGGCTGCAACGGAGCGTCGGCCGAGCGCTGGCGCAGCTCGACAAGCCGACCGTCACCTATCTGCACGGGCCCTGCATGGGATCGGGCATCGAGCTCGCCGCCTTCACGGGCACTGTCGTCGGTGCTCCGGACACGACGCTTGCGCTGCCGGAGATCGGACTTGGCCTCGTCCCCGGTGCCGGCGGGACAGTGAGCCTGACCCACCGCATCGGCCGCCTTCACACCGCCTTGCTGGCCTTCTCCGCCGAGCCGATCGACGTCAGAACGGCAAAAGAATGGGGACTGGTGGATCGGATCGAGCCGTAGCGGCTGGCTCGCGTCACGCGGCGAGTCGGTTCGACCTGGAGATGGGGAGGCCCCACTCACAGGCTCTACGCTCGTCTGGGTGACGTCCACCTCAGGTCCGGGACACAGCCACGCGCCGGCTCCGCCGCACGCCCAACGCGCCCGCGGGGCGGCGGCGGCCAACGACCCGTTTCCGGATGTCGAGAAGGTCCGTCCGGGCCTGTGGAGCATTCCGGTTCCGCTGCCGAACAATTCCCTCCGCTACGTGCTGGTGTACGTGTTCGAGACCGACCGTGGGCCGTACCTCGTGGACGCCGGGTGGAACACGGACGATGCGTTCTCGGCGCTGCAGAGCGGCCTGACCGAGGTCGGCTGTGACGTGGCGGACGTGCAAGGCGTCATGGTCACCCACATCCATCCCGACCACTACGGGCTCGCCGGTCGCATCAGGGAAGCATCGGGCGCGTGGATTTCACTGCATCCCGCCGACGCCG
>Ga0210399_10001578_pt1 | contig 17781 bp, 15 predicted proteins | sample IncBWC14MmetaG_FD_150865 | JGI IMG/M metagenome (GOLD analysis project Ga0210399, IMG submission 150865) | Forest soil microbial communities from Barre Woods Harvard Forest LTER site, Petersham, Massachusetts, United States - Inc-BW-C-14-M | ecosystem: Environmental > Terrestrial > Soil >...
CTGAACCTGTCCCCCGCACTGCTTTCCTCCCGGCTTAGGACTCGCCGGACTACGCAATCGTAATCGCCTTTCACTCGCTGTCTCCCTCCTTATCTTCCCGCCAAGGAATTCCAGTGGAACTTTCCCAGAGTGCGGCAAATTTGTCCCGCTTTCGGCCAGCAAAAACCGCATGCCACTCAACCTTTCTTTTCAAATACAACGGCATAAATGGCCTCTGGCGCCCGGCACCGAACCGTCGCACTCTTTCGCGTCTGATATTGAAACCGCGGCAGTTCGGCGCGGTACTGCAATTGCTCCATCTGGCGGCTTGGGAGTGGAAACACATTTTTGTTCGACCGGACACACCACCCAGCCTGCAGCGGAGGATTCTCAAGTATCTCGTTGAGCATCGCCTTGCGAAGGACACCGTGGAAGGGGTTGTCCAGTGGTGGATTGCCGATCGAGCCCAGCCGCCAGCAACCCTCGACGTCCAACTCGCACTCGACGAACTGGTGCGGAAAGGTTGGATCGTTGTGACGAAGAGGAATCCGAACAGCACGCTCTATGGCTTGGAGGAGTCCTGCCTGAAGGAGATACAGGAGTTTCTGAAGGCATGAGCTCGCGTGTTGCTCTGGCGCCCGGATCGACCTCATGGCTTTTCGTTCTGAATGAGTTTGATTGCAGATCCGGCAACGACACGATCTTTCAGAGTTCGTCCAATTTAGACAGGAGGTTCCATGACAGTTTCTCCGACATATCCGGGCGTCTACGTTCAGGAAATTCCTAGTGGCGTTCGCACCATCGTGGGCGTAAGCACTTCCATCGGTATGTTCATTGGGACGTCGAAAAAGGGGCCGATTGGCGAGCCGGTGGAGTGCACCAGCTATATGGATTTCACCCGCAGCTTTTCGGAGGATCCCACTGGCGGACAGCTCGCCCAGTATGTAAAACTTTTCTTCCTGAACGGCGGCACTGACTGCTACGTCATGCGGATAGCCCACGGCGCCACGCAGTCCTCCGTCATGCTGAAGAACGAGCTCGGAGCAGCGGTGCTGCAACTTACTGCCAAGGATGCCGGCTTGGCTGGTGAATCCATCCGCGCCAGCGTTTCTTACAACGGGTCGCAACCGGAGGCCACTTTCAATATCGATTTGTTCCAATGGGGTGTGGACTCGAGCGGCCGTCGTGTCCGCACCAACCAGGAATCCTGGAAGAAACTTTCCATGGATCTAAATTCTCCGAACTACGCGCAGGACTTTCTCACCCAGAATTCCAAGCTTGTGAACGCTTTGGACTTCGGCCCCGCGGGCGGTGACGGGTTCTCGCTCTCAGGCCGCGCCGTCAGCGACGCGCCCGGGTTTCAAACTGCCTGGCAGGCCATGTTCGGCACCCTCGCCCCCAACAACACCAACCGCTTTCAGATTACGATCGGCAATAACGGCCCGGTCATGGTGGACCTTTCCACGGTCGCCGTCGGAGCAAGCGACGCAGCCACCGCTCCTCTTGTGGCCGCTGCGATCCAGGCCGCGTTCGCCGCCGCCGGAATTCCCGGCATCGTTGTAACGGTCAGCTTTCCTCTCTCCGCCGCAAGTGGCACACGCCGCATGAGGGTTGCGCCGGATGGACTCACCACTCACGGCGACGTCTACATCACCACCGGCACAACGGCCGGTGTACAAAAAGATCTTGCGGTTCCACTTATGTTGGGCACGGCTCAGGGCGGACTGGAAGTGTCGGGCAATGCGGACCGCCGGCCGGCACCCAATGGCATCGTTTTTCGGGCAACGGAAGCGAACCTCGATGCTTTGGCGGATTTGCTGCAAATCGATCTTGGCGTCGCTCCCGGCAATCTGACTCTGGAAGTATTCACGCCACAACCCAGCGGCGCTTACCTCGCCGCCCCCGGTCCCCCGATTACTCCGCAGACGACCTCACCCAGCGTGCACACCGTCGCGGCCGCGGGCTCACGAGTATTTCAGGATGCGGCAGCAACTTCGCCAAACGGCAACAGCGACGGCGTCCGTGAAAAGCTTTCCATTCTCGCACAGATTATTAATGCCGTCGTTCCGGCCGCTCCGCAGGTTTGGAAATGGAAAGCGGAAGTCTGGGGCTCGCGCCTCGCCATTCTGCTCGCCGATGACTTGGATGATAATTTCATCTCTACCGCATTTGCTTTTGACACGATTCCGCCCCTGCCAGCGGGCGCGTTCACAAACAACGTCCACTACTACAGCGTTGGCGCAGCGGGAGCGAGTATCGGCCAACAGACTTCGGCCGGCGCCCCCGCCTCCGATGGAACCGCTCCGCTGGCAGCGGACTACGATGCAACGTATCCCGTGCTCGATCGCGAAGTGGATCTGTTCAATCTGATGGTACTGCCTCCTGACGCGGCCGTTCCCATCACTTCTATCTATCCGAATGCCAGCGTCTTCTGTCAGCACCGGCGGGCCTTTCTCTTAATGGATCCGCCACCGTCATGGACCAATGCCCAACAAGCCGCTGCGGGAGTCGCTGCTCTGCACATCGGCCTCGTGAAGGACTTCAGCGCCGTCTTTTTCCCACGCGTCACGATTTCGCAATCCGGCCTGAACATGAACATCGGCCCGTCCGGCGCCATCGCGGGTCTCTGCGCGCGCATCGACGGAAGCCGTGGAGTCTGGAAGACGCCCGCCGGCACGGAAGCTGATTTGCGTGGAATCGTCGGCCTCGAATACAAACTGTCTGATTCGGAGAATGGCATTACCAACCCGCGTGCCGTCAACACCATTCGCATTTTCCCGAATGGCATTGTGAATTGGGGCGGACGCACGGCGGACGGCGACGACTCTTTTGCCAGCGAGTACAAATATATCTGCATCCGGCGTCTCGCCTTGTACCTGGAAGAAAGTCTTTACCGCGGCTTGAAGTGGGTCGTCTTTGAGCCAAACGACGAGCCGCTGTGGTCCCAGATCCGCCTCAACGTCGGCTCCTTCATGCACGATCTCTTCCGCCAGGGCGCTTTTCAGGGCTCCACTCCGACCGAAGCGTATTTCGTCAAATGCGATCACGAGACCACCACGGCCAGCGATCAGGACCGGGGAATCGTGAACATCATGGTCGGCTTCGCGCCGCTGAAACCCGCCGAATTCGTAATTCTTTACCTGCAACAGATGGCCGGCCAGATTCAGGTCTGAAATTTAAAGGAGGAGCGAATGGCTGCACCCCAGTTCACTGTCAATGCGCAGAGATTTGATCCCTACAAGAATTTCAAGTTTCGGATCAAGTGGGACGGCAAGTACGTCGCGGGCATGAGCAAAGCCAGCGCGCTGAAGCGCTCGACCGAAATCGTCACGCATCGCGAAGGCGGCGATCCTTCGACCTCACGGTTGACCCCGAGTATCTGGAAATTCGAACCGATTACACTTGAGCGCGGAGTTACCCACGACCCGGAATTCGAAAACTGGGCCAACTTGATCTACACGACCGCAGGCGACGCGGCCATCTCTCTCGACAAGTTTCGCAAGGACATCATTATCGAACTCCTGAACGAGCAGGGCAGCGTCGCGAAATCCTACAAGGTCTACCGGTGCTGGGTTTCCGAATATCAGGCCATGCCTGAACTTGACGCCAACGCCCACGCCGTCGCCATTGAGCACATCGTCCTGCAGAACGAAGGTTGGGAACGCGACATCTCGGTTCCTGAACCCAAGCAGTCCTAGCGAACGCAGCCGAGTTGCAATGGGGGACCTTGGTGACCGAACAAGTGAGACTTCGTTTCCGGCAAGGGGCAGCATCCGTATTGGTGCGAGACATCACCGGCCACGACGAGTGGGCCGTTCATGACGCGAGCACGCGCACGGCAGTCGAACTTTTGCAGCGGCTTGTGGACTGGCCCTCCGGCGATGCCGGCGACGCCGCTGAACTCACTGCCCCCGATCGGGACACTCTGTTGGCGACCATTTACGCCCACGTATATGGCGACCGCGTGGACACCACCGCTCGCTGCACCGCATGCTCCAGCCCCTACGATATTAGTTTTTCCCTTAGCGACTTGCGGGACATCCTCACGAGCAATCTCGCCACGGAGAAAGTCCAGGCCTTCCCTGACGGAACATTCCGTTCGGAGAGCGGTATTCACTTTCGTTTGGCAGATGCTCGCGATGAGTTGGAGGTCTCCCTGCTCCCCGAGGCCGAGGCCGCGCGGGCGCTCGCCAGACGTTGTGTCCTCGAGTCTCATCCGGGCGCTGATTCCGCCAGCGACGAACAAATTCTTTCCGAACTTGAATCTGTCATGGAAGACGTCGCGCCGGTGCTTGACGTTGACATCAATGCCACCTGTCCTGAATGCCGCTCTCCGCAAACGATGCGCTTCGATGTGCAGTTTTATCTACTCCAGGCACTGGAGCAAGACCGGGCCAGACTGGCGCGCGATATTCACTACATTGCCGCAACCTATGGCTGGCGCCTCCAGGATGTTCTCTCTCTGGAACGCAGCGAACGCCGCAGGCTGGTGCAATTTATCGAAGAGGACATCGCCGGTCGCCGGAGGAACCAATGAGCGGCTACCTAGCCCGTCTGGTACAGCGAGCATCCGGCAGGGGCCTCACCGCCTCGGCCAGTCCAGTGGCCCACGCCCCGCAACCGGTTGGAGACTCGCGCGATCCGTTTGAAGTTACCGCCCCACTCGCGCCCGCGACCCCTCCGCCCGTCAGCGCGGTGCCGCGCGACTTCACGGAATCGCCGGTCCGGGCGAAATCCCCCGATGTGCCACCGGATCGCGTTCCATACATTGAGTCGCGCCCCGCTTCTGATTTCGAACCCCCACCCTTATCTCCTGAACCAAGAACCATTCCTCCGCCGCAGGTGTCTGCCTCTCCTGAGTCGTTCCGCGATTCGCCAATCACTCCTGCGCCTCGCGTCGAGGCTCGCCGTACCGAACGACTCGCGCCGAATGTAGAAACATCACTGGCAAAGCCGGAAAGGCTGACGCCCGCGCATCCACCGATATTAAATAGCCCGGCTCCTCTTACGCCGCGAGCGCCGGTACGTATCGAACCTGTCAGGAAAGAGCGCCCGGCTCCGCCTCCACCGATCGCCCAGCCCACGGATGAACCTCGGCTCGTCATCGGCCAGATGAAAGTTGAAATTATTCCCGCGGCCCCCACTCCGCCGCCGCGCGCGAGTTCTCGCTCGCGTCCACACATCCAGCCCGCTAGAAGCGCTGCTTCTCCGCGAGCGCAATTCGGTCTTGGGCAGATGTAACCATGCTGCTCGATATAGCGTTGGTCACAGACACTCTGATGAATCTGCTTCGCGCACAAATCGCCACTTCTCCAGAAGCGCCAAAGGTTTCTCCGCTAGATGTGCAAGCCCTCCCTCCAGACCGGCTGACCGGCGACCACACCATCGGTTTGTATCTCTACCACATCACCGAGGATTCTCATTACAAGAACCTCGAACCGCCGGGCCTCGATGTTCCTCCCGTACGCTTCACACCGATGGGCTTGAACCTCTATTACCAGCTCACCGCACACAGCGACCTTCTTGGTTCCACTGGGCCAGAAAACGAACAGACGATGGTCGGCTTGGCGATGAAAGCGCTGCACGACTTTCCCCTGATTGACGACTCCACACAGATTGGTGGCGCAAAGATTTTTCCTGTTGCGTTGCAGGGAACGACGAACCGTTTTCGCATTGTTCTTCAGCCTGTCCAGCACACGGAAGCGATGACGTATTGGACGGCCGGCACGCTACCCCTGCGGCTGGCGCTGTACTACCAAGCTTCCGTTGTTCTGCTGGAGCCCGAGCAATCCGCCTCGCGGGCCTCGCGCGTTCTCACTTACGGCGTTTTCAGTTTTGTGCGCGGCGCGCCTTACCTCGAAGGCACCCGCAGCACCGTGCAGTTCACTATGCCCGGCGCAACCTCCGCCAGTTCCGTGGAAGTGCAACCCGCGGAGGCGCCCGTCAGCGGAAAATTTGTGCTGTTTGGGTCCGGACTTGCCGGTGACGAAACAACTCTTCTCATAAGTAGCCTCAAATTCAAGGACGGTGTGGAAGTCGGGTCAGAATGGGGCGTCGTCGCCAGTGATACGCAAATTTTCGCCGTGGTCGGCCCGACGCTTGGCCTGGGTACCGTGGTCCCGGGCATGTATTCGGTGATCGCCAAGGTGATCGAACAGCGCGTCATGCCGGACAACACCATTCGCAATTTTTCCAAGACCTCCAACGCCACGCCATTCGTTGTATCTCCGCGCATCACCGCCATACTGCCTCCGGATTTGAGCCAGCGCGTGCTCGTCCAGGGTGGCGTATTTCAGGACCCCACCGGAATCGCCGCCGACGCTGTCGAGGTCTTCGTCGGCTCCACCAGCCTGCCTCCCAAAGCCGGAGCCGCCATCAATCCCGGCGAGTTCGAGATTCTGGACGCAGCCAATCTGCGTTTTCGCTATCCCGTGGCTGGTGTCGCCTCGGGCAGCACCGTACCGTTTCGCCTTATCATTAATGGGGCCGAAAGCGCCCCAAACTGGGTGACTGCGCCATGAGCGCCTCGGCGCAGGTTGCCCCTACCCTTCCGGTTTCCGCGGCGGAACTTGTGTCGTTGCGCTTTCGGCTGCTCGCCCGTCGCCGCGCCGCCTGGTTGCGTTCCTTGGATGTGCCCGGGCGCGCGTCGGAGGAGGATTTGATTCTCGATGATGTTGACACTCGAGACGCCGAAGTGGCCTGGACGAAAGCGCAACCCTGGGCCGCGCAGTGGAAAGAAGAGTTGCGCGGTGTGGAAGCCGCTCTTCTGGGGGATCAGTCTTCTTTCCTCGCGCGGCTGCGTGCCCTGTTTGGCCTGAACGTAGAGGAATCCGATCTGCTCGAAGCGTGTGCGGCCGTCGCACTCGATCCGTCACTTGGACGTCTCTGCGCTTATTTGCAGAATCGCGCCGCTCGCGGCTACATCACCGAAGAGATGGTTGCCAGGGTCTACGGGTACGGACGTTGCGGGGTCTGGAATCCGGATTCGGCATTGTTCAGTTGGGAGCTGATTCAGTCCCACGAATTTGGCCCCGGCGAACCGCAAGCGCTCTTTCTCGATCCTCAACTTCGCGATCGTCTTTGCGGACGCCTCACCTTGCCGGATGCTCTTGCCGGAGCCGCTCGCTTGTACGAAAGCGTGGAGACAGTCGGCTCACTTCCGGTGGAAGAGACCGCCACGCTCATCGAGCAGCACGTTAACGCGAAGTCAGTCTCCCGTTTGCGCCTTGTGATCGAAGGGGGACGTGGCAGCGGCAGGCGCACGTTGGCCGGAGCAGTTTCCGCCCGGCTGCGCTTGAATCTTCTGCTCATTAATGCAGATGAAATCTCCGACCAGAACTGGCGCCGGAGCTATATGCTCGCTCAGCGCCACGCCTATTTCGACAACACGGCCATTGCCTGGTACGGCGAGAGTCTCTCGCATCGTCCCTGGCTCGCGGGTCTTCCTTCCTTTCCCGTGCAATTCGCGATTGTTGAAACCGGAGCATCTCTTTTGCCGCTCGAAGGCGTTTCCGAGCACCGCGTGCGTGTCCCCGCACTCACCGTCGCCGATCGTTCCGCACTGTGGCGCACGCACCTGCCCTGCTCCCTTGATTGGCCTCCGCACGAATTTGACCTCCTGGCGGAGCGGTACCGCGTGCAACCCGGCGACATCGTCGCCGCTTCTGTGGTCGCTGTGAAAACGCCCCTACAGGCGGCGTTGCGGGTTCGCGAAGCCTCGCGCAGCCGCCTCGGTGGACTGGCGCAACTTCTGCGGTGCTCATTCACGTGGAACGACCTGGTAGTGCCCGCTGCGTTGCGGGAAGCGCTAGAGGACATCGTTTTTGAAGCGAATCACCGCGCGGTCGTATGGGAAGACCCCGAAGCTCACCGCCTCTTCCCTCAGGGGCAGGGCTTGATCGCTTTGCTCAGCGGCCCTCCGGGGACCGGGAAAACCATGGCCGCACAGGTTATCGCCGCCACGCTTGACTATGATTTGTTTCGCGTCGATCTCGCGGGCGTTATCAGCAAGTGGGTGGGCGAAACCTCCCAGAACTTCGAGCGCATTCTCACGCGCGCCGCGGACATGCACGCCATCATCTTGTTCGACGAATGTGACGCAATTTTCAGCAAGCGTACCAGCGAGGTGCATGACGCTCAGGACAAATTTGCCAACACAGACGCCGCTTACTTGCTGCAAGCCATGGAAAGTTACCCGGGCATCGCGTTTCTGGCTACAAATCAAAAAGGAAATATCGATCCGGCATTTATTCGCCGCTTGCGCTATCTACTGGAATTTTCCAAGCCTGATGCCGCGCAACGCCTTGAGATTTGGCGCAAGGTCGTCCGCGGCCTCGGCGGTAAAGCGCAGCGGGACGCGCTCGATTGCTCCTTGCGATTGCTTGCCGACAGCGTGGAGGTCACCGGTGCGCAAATTAAATTTGCGACGCTTGGTGCGGTCTTCGCCGCAAGACGCGACGCTTCGCCCATGGAACTTCGCCATCTGGTTCGTGGGTTGGAGCGCGAACTGGCCAAGGAAGGGCGCGCGCTGGGCTCTAGAGAGCGCGAAAGGATCATGAGCCGTGGGAAGTGAACTCATTCGCATTGAGGAACTGTGCCTGCGCATCCCCGGGCTCACGCAGGTGGAGGCTCGCCGGCTCGCCGAGGACATCACCCGGCGCGTTTCGGAGCATATCAAGCCGGGCGACCCCGTGAGGCGTTACAGCCTGCTCAATATGCACCTCTCCATACCCACAGGCGTCAGTGGGGAAAAGCTGGCATCGCGTATCGCGGAGGAAATCGTCGCCAGACTGCAATGAGCAAAAAGCAACAATTCGCAACGGCAGGGGCGCGCAACGGAGGGCAAGGCGCCATGGCCTTTCGCCGCGGCCCCGCGGGGAATCACGTTGAGCCGCGCAGGCGTGACAAGTGGGAGCGTCAGGCGGACGATGCGGCGCATCGCATCCTGCGCGGCGAACGCAGTGTGGCACGCATGCTCACGCCCGCAGCGGCGGCCTCTCTTACCGTGCCGCTGAGCCAGGGTGCGCCCCTCCCATCCAGGTTGCGCATAGAGATGGAAGAGAGTTTCGGCGCCGACCTCTCGGACATCCGGATTCATCGTGACCAGCACGCCGCTGCGGCAGCGCGTCTCCAGCATGCAGCTGCTTTCACCTCCGGAAGCAACCTGTTTTTTGGCGACGGATTGTGGTCTCCCTGGTCCGGTCGCGGCCGCGAGCTCATTGCCCACGAAATCGCTCACGTTCTGCAACAAACAGGTCGACGAGACTCGCGCGGGTGCCTGCGCGCGACGAACGTTGTGGGAGCCGGCCAAGTGCAGTGTAAGGATGAAGAGTTCGTTGAGTTGGCAGTGAAATATGACTTCTTTGAGCTGAATGCGGCCGAGGTCCAATCAGTTGCTCAGGGGCTCAAGACTGACAACAGCCAGCCCGAAGTGGCGCGGCGGGAAGGCGCCATCTTGATCAGTCCGGAGGAAAAGCCACCCGATAAATCGTCAGTCGCTCCCAAACAAGCCGCTGACGCTGGAAAAACCTCTGTTCCACAAGTCAAAAAAGAGAATGAATTTCTTGCTGCCGTTGATGAAGGCGGATCGAAGGAAAGTGCCGCTGCTGAAGCTCCTATCGGAAAAGAAATTTCCGGTGCACCTGCTACCCCTGAAAAAGCACCTCCTAGCCCGGAAGAAAATGCTGCGTACCAGGCTGTTGTTGAGGAATTGGAAACAAAGGCGAAACACGAGAGAACACCGCCTAAGAAGCCGGCGGAAAAACAAAAAGAGACGGTACTAGCAGCAAATTCAGCAGCCGGACAAATTATTGATAAGCAAAACGATTACCGCAACTATTTCGCCCACCTCGACAAACTGGAACAGGTGCAACCTGCTGATGATCTTACAGTGGAAAGGTTCATGGGTGAATTCAGAAAGAACATCACTGCGTTGGCTGAAAAACTCCCAAAAAAGATAGAAGACCATGATTCCGTGCAGACAGCAGTCGAACTCGCTGCTGGAAAGGTGAAGGCCGCACAGGAAGTCGCCCAGCAGGTCAAAACTCCCTCAGAGCCATTACACAAAGAAGCGGGGAGGGATCCCTTTGGGGACAACGAGAAGCAGGAACCGAGAACTTACGAATTAAAAGTTGATCCTTCCGGCGCTACGCCAGCAATTAAGAATGCCAAGACTGCGGCTCCAAAGCCGAAAACTGACGATGCCATTTCCTTAGATGAACAAAGCCGGGCTCTGGATGATGAGTTGTCCAATCACAATATAGGTGGACAGACAATTAATATTGACGAGGGCTCTCTGGCTTTTCCCATATCGGGCGAAAAGACATTTGAGGAAGCTGGCGAAGCCAAACGCAAAGCACAAGACGAAATCGTAGAGGCCAAGCCAAAATACCGCAAACAAGAGAGAAAGATAATAGGTGAATCTGAAGCGGATATTCACTCCCTTGTGAACATCAGGGGATTGCAAGGTCACCACGGTCTACGTTCGGAAAATTTCAAAGCTGTCCTGAGTACGCAGGAACTGCATAAGAGCAACATTAAAGAGGATAAGGACAGTTTTCTGCCCCAATTTCACGAAATTTACCAGCGTACAAAGGACGGCGTAGACCGCGCACTACTTTTGCAGGAACCAACTATTGAGGAGACGTTCGACAACATACTAAGCGAAGCTGAAAAAGACTTCGAGGAGAGAGTAAGACAATCGTTGGAGTACATCTACACTCCGGGCCACTGGGGGCTTGATTACAGTGATTGGAAAGGTGAGCACGAAGATGACATCAATCTAGAATTCGAAAAACAAAAATCTTCGGAAGACAGATTGCCGGGTGAAATTAGTGCTGCGTATCTTAAGGCATTGAAAATAGTACAGGATAAGTCAGCGAAGAAAATGTTTTCGTACGAAAAGACAAACTTTATCGACAGAGTGTTCCGGCAGGTTGAAGAACAAATCGCAAACCGAGTTGTGGCGGCCTTGAAAGCGGCCAAGAAGTGCATCGCGGAAGGGGAAAAAGATTTAGCCGCAGCTTTTGGCGGACTGGATTCACAGGAGCAGCTAGAAGCCTGCAAAGTCTATGACGTGGTTAAGGTGCAGTTTGGTCAGTTGCGGGAATCAGTTGAAGATCGTCAACGCGACATCATCAACGATATGGCGCGAACCTACAACCAAAGTGTCGGTAAACTCCAGGGAAAATTTGATGAGATTAAAAAGGACGTTCTAACCAGTTGGTTCAAGAAAGCGTGGAATAAACTCAAGGCTGTGGTCGATGCCATCATAGATTTTGCGACAAGAATCGCGGAATTGCTGGGACGGTTAGTATATTTGGTTGGCGATATTATCTCCAGCCCGCGTCATTTCTTCCACAATTTGGTGACTGGAATTGGTCGGGGCTTTTCGACATTTGTCGATGGAATCGGTGAATTTCTTGCCACCGCATTTTTTGACTGGCTTCGCGGTTCGAGCGGGCTCCCGATTCAAATGCCCAAAGACTGGGGACCCAGAGGCCTCTTCAGTTTATTTACGCAATTACTCAGTTTGGAAGCGGAAACCATTTGGCAAAGAATGGAGGTCGTTTATGACAAGTCTATTGCGAACGCCTTTCGGCGCGGTGAAGTTCTCCAGGATAAAGGCCTGGAAATCTTCGGCGTCATCAAAAATGAAGGCTTGGGCGGCCTCTGGGACCACATAAAAGAATCATTGGGGAATATATTGGAAGAAACTTTGGGAATGATAAAGGAGAACGTTCTTTACGCTGCGATTAAAAAGGTGATTTTGGAAATCGGTAAAATGCTCCTGCCGGGTGGAGGGTTCATCGCGATTGCAGAGAAGGTGATCCGCCTGCTGCAGTTTATTGCGGAAGCTCGAAACAAAATCCTGGATCTCATTGAGTCGTTTGTTGATTCCGTTGAAATGGCTGTCAACGATGATGTTTCTGGAATCGCAAAACATATTACCGGAGCCCTAACCAAATTCATAACGGTTGCTCTTGATTTTCTGGTCACCGTCTTTGGCTTGGGGAGCCTCAAAGAAAAAGTGGAGCGATTCATTGAACGGATGAGGAAACCAATCATAGGGGCCATTGACTGGCTTCTAAACAAATTCAAGCCGATTGTGATGAAGGGGAAGGAATTCTTGGAGAAAGGCCAACAAAAAGTGATTGGGATAGGTAAAAAGGTGGCTGGTGCAGCTACGGGATGGGTAAGGCGATTGCTGGGAATCGAAAAGCGTTTCCAGGGAGAAGATGGTTCTAATCACCGTTTATATTTTGCTGAACAAGCAAGCAATACGGTGCTGATGATAAATCCTAACCCCGCAGACGGATTTGAAAGGTGGATTGCTCACATAAAAACGGATACCGGTTCTGAAGCAAGAAGAAGAAGAGCGCAGAAAAAAGCCCAAGAAATTGACCGGGTGCAAGCGCAACCGGTTTCCGAAGAACAAAAGGTTGAGACGATTCGCGGGTTAATGGATGAATTGAGTGCCGTGACCGGACCGCTCTTCAAGGGCGAACGTCCTGACTGCGCAATTGAAGGTGCCGGCCTCAAGCTTGGCAGATTACGGAACGATAAATATGGAACTACTATGGAAGCGTCGTTTCTTACCAATATTAAAATGCCTGAGGGATCGGTACCAGCCCCCCCTCAGCGGCAGTCTTTTGAAGTGATCAACCAACGCCGGAATCAGGGGGGAGCCTATTACGTCAAGGGGCATTTGCTCAATAACAACCTGGGCGGCACCGGTAAGCTTTGGAAGAATCTTACCCCGTTAACGCGTGAAGCAAATAGTGCACATGAGCGTATTGCCGAAGCCCGGGTTAAGAATGCTGTTGCCGCAGGCAATATTGTTTACTATGAAGTACAGGCAATGTATGGGCGTTCTGCTCCAAAGGGTCCAACCCGCACCATTCAAGAAATCATGAATGAAGAGGTCGATGTCCCGAAAAAGCTAATTTGCGAAGCTGCATTGGTTACACCTGCCAAAGTTTCTTCCTCAGGTCGTGAAATAAGAACCCCGTTGGTGCCCGCCGGCACAGAAATTGAGAACAATATAAGCCAGAAACCGGCAGATTACGATCTTATAGGTATACGGCACGAAACTGTTTATCTTGATTCCGGGAAAGTGGATGCCATTGCCAGCATTAAAGGCGTTGATCGTCGATTGGCTCAGAAGATCGTCGATGCTTACGACGATAAAGGCACGCAATTTGGCAGCATGGCGGCTCTTGCTGAATATAAGTTCTCTAATGGCGACACATTTACTAAGTTGCAAGCAGAAACCATCTGTCGTTTTTATGATCTTGGATATGTACGTTTATATGAAAGGACAATTTGATTAGCAGTAATTCTTATCTCACCAGCTGAAAAACCTGCAAAAGAGATCCGGGCTATTTATCGGCATGCTCAAGCGGCAATTGAGTTGGGTAAGAAGAAGCCCGGCGCGACAGTAGTATACGGCAGCCAGGAGTAGACAGATAAGATATTGCCGCAAAAGTAATTCAAGGGACGGCCTGACACCACTGCAACGACAAAATGCAAGCGTTGGGCTGGAAGCTCACCCCTGACTAGGAAGGACGAATCATGGCCATCGGCTACTCACGCAGTCCAATCCTCATTAAAGGCGCGATCATCCAATTCTCAGCGCCCTTGTTTGTCCCCATTCCCAACATCATCATTTTCCAGTACAACCCGGAGTCGCTCAGCCGCACGCTCGACATCTGGAAGCCCCCCGACGACGGCAAAGCGAAAGGCGATCCCGAGCGCGAGGCCCTCCTATCCCAGCCGCAAAATCCCGAGGAATCGTTCAACATCGTCCTCGAACTGGACGCCACCGACGATCTCGAAAATCCCCTCGCTCATCCGCAAACCGTCATCACCGGAGTCGCCGACCGCATCGCCGCACTCGAGATGCTCACCTACCCAGCGAAAGGTGATTCCTTCGGGAGTTTGCTGGGCGGTTCGCTGACTACTCTCGAGGCCATTCCCGGCGGGACCAGCGTCTCCCCTGACCCAAGCACCGCACTCCCTCCCAAGCGGAAAACAGTGCCCCTGGTTCTATTCTTCTTCGGCCCGGGCCGCATCGTTCCCGTGCGCATCACCACGTTTACCGTTGACGAGCAAGCCTTCTCGCCGACCTTGTACCCCATTCGCGCCAAGGTAACCGTCGGCATGAAGGTCCTCGATCCTGCGGGCCTGCGTGACGACAACACCTTCGTCTACCAGCTGGCCAAAGCTTGTTACAACGCCACCCTCGGGCAAAAGGAAACTCTCGCGTTGATCAGGAATGGAGAGAACGCCATCGACGCAATCACTCCGCTCTTGCCGTTCTAGGAGACATGACTATGGTTTTCGATCCGCTGAGCCGCTACGCCAACCTGCCCACCTACGCCCGCATCGATCATCGAGGCCGCCTCGTGATGGTCGTGCCGGTGCCCGCTCCCCCAAACGACCAGTTGCTGGGGATTCATGTTTTGCGCGAAGGCGAGCGCGTCGATCACTTGGCGTTCCGTTATCTGGAAAATCCCGCCGGATTCTGGCGCATTTCTGAAATGAACGGCGTGATGCTCGTCGAAGCGATTACGGAAAAGCCGCAAATTTCCATTCCGGCGGGCGGGGTGCGCTAAGAAACGATGGGGCTCGGGATTTCCATCGCCGTGGACGGAACCGCCGACGCAGGACTTTCTAACGCCGTCTGGGTCGAGGTGCATCAACGCATGGGTGAGATGACCAAATATCGCATACGGTACGACATCGACATCGACAAGGGAGATTTTCCCGACCTGATCGATGCGCGTATCGATGCCGGCAGCGAACTTTCGGTCATCGCGCCTGTTTCCGGCGCGAACAATTACCTCGTCAAAGGGCCAGTCACAGGGCAGCGTATCTTCTATCAGAATGCCGGCGGCGGCAGCTATATGGAAGTGGAAGGCGCCGACACCTCGATCAAAATGGGGCGCGAGTCGAAAGCCGTGATCTGGTCCGATCTGACCGACAGCGACGCTGTCTCCCAAATCTTCAGCAGCTACGGTTACACCGCTGACGTGGATTCTACGTCGGCTGGGCATTCCGAGGACAAGCACACGCTGGTGCAGCGTGCCAGCGATCTGGACTTCGTGCGCCGCCTTGCCCGGCGCAACGGTTTTCTTTTCTGGATCGATTGCGACTCCAGCGGAACGGAGACCGCGCACTTCCGCCGGCCCAAGCTTGACGGGAACAGCTCAGTAAATCTCGACATCAACCTGGACACCAACAATCTCGGCACCCTCGAACTTGCCTGGGACGTCGAGAAATACACCAGCGTCGTTGCCGCCCAGCTCAACCTCAACGATAAATCGGATATCGACGGAGACGTCTCTTCCTCGCCCCTTACCTCTCTCGGTACTCAGTCGCTCGCCGAAATTACCGGCGACACGCGTTCCGCTCACCTTCACGCCCCTGCCGATGATGCCGGCGACCTCACGTCACGCGGCGAAGGTGCACTTATCGAAGACGCCTGGTTCATCTGCGCTTCGGGCCAGACCAGCGTCAATTCGCTGGGCGACATCTTACGCGCCAACTCGCTTGTCACCGTCCGTGGCGTCGGAACCCGGCACAGCGGCAAGTATTACGTGGCCGCCGTTCGCCACACCATCGATCCCTCCGCGCACTATATGCAGTTCGAACTCGTACGCAACGGTTGGGGAAACTAAATGCACAACGAACACACAGCAGCCGAATACCTGCGCAGCCACTACTTCGGGAAATATCGCGGCACAGTTTCCGACAATCAGGACTCCACCTCGCGCGGTCGTTTGAAAGTCAAAGTGCCCGCCGTTCTGGGCCCAGACCTCGAAGTCTGGGCCATGCCTTGCGTGCCATACGCCGGCGACGGTGTCGGTTTCTACAGCCTGCCCCCGAACGGCTCGGGCGTGTGGGTAGAATTTGAAGCTGGTGATCCGTCTTACGCGATCTGGACCGGTTGCTTCTGGGCCGACAGTGAACTGCCGGATTCCGGCGGTCCGGATGTAAAAATCTGGCAGACAGATTCTCTGAAAGTCCGGCTCGACGATTCCGCTGATGAGCTGCTTCTCGAGAATGGCGACGGTTCGAAAACCACCTACAGCAGCGACGTAACAACGGAAGCCGGCTCCGCGACGATCACCGTCGGCGACAGCGGCGGCACATCCGTGAACTTGAATGACGGTGGTCTAGAGGTGGTGTGATGGCCGGGAAGACGCTCACTACAGCATCTTCACTCAGTTGTCCTCATGGCGCGACGGTCACCATCGTTCCCGCGAACACCCGCGCCAAGGCAGACGGAAACTATATCGCCACGGCCGCTGACACTTTTACGATCGCCGGCTGCCCCTTTACCCTGCCGACCGTTCCCCCGACGCCCAGCCCTTGCATTATGGTGACCTGGACTGTCACGGATGAACTCGTCAAAGCCGGCGTTCCCACGTTGAGCCAGTCCAGCCAAGGGTTGTGTATCAGCGCGCTCGGCCCGCCCCAGGGCCCTGTGGTCATTTCTTCCACCCAGACGAAAGTGTCCAGCAAATGAGCCGGCCGTTCACCAGCATCGCTTACCCGGTGGCCATCGACGCTTCGCTCGGCCGCTTGCAGGAAGAGACCGACTACGCGGCGCATGTGGAACAGCTCATCAAGCAAGTGCTCTTCACCGCGCCCGGCGAGCGCGTCAATCGTCCGGACTTTGGTTGCGGGGTCAAACGCATGGTGTTCGCTCCCAACAACGAAGTGTCCGCCAGCCTGGCGCAAGTAACCATTCTCGAAGCTCTGCAACGCTGGCTTGATCCGGTGATCGTGGTGAACAACGTGAAAGTCAGCGCCACCAACGAAGTGCTGCAAGTCCTGGTGGTCTACACGCTGAAGGCCCGGCAACAACGCCTTTACCTCAACTTGGAGGTGACACTCTAATGGCGGTACCGGAACGCCTCGTCGCGCTGCAAGCCCAGAACATTGTCACCGGGATCGACTTTGTGTATGTCTATCCCACGCAGACAACGCTCGACGTCTATTTCCTGCGCTCGCCGTCTACGCTCGCCGCGCCTCTTCCAGGTACCCTCGCACAAAGCGCGATCCGCATTTACAGCCCTTCGGGTGGAGACAGCGTGCCTGTGGTCCCGGTGCAGAGTATTCTCTGGGCCGTCGTCGACGGCCGCGATGTGCTGCGCATCAAGACCGTCGAGCCGGGAGATTTTTCCCGCTACCGCCTGATCATTGACGACCCGCGCATTGACCGCTTCTTCAACGACGTGTGGTTCAGCTTCAAGGCCAATTGTCCCAGCGATCTCGATTGCGCTCCTGGGGCTCACGAGTGCGCACCGGATCCTCCCGTCGATTTTCCTGTCGACTACACCGCGCGCGATTTCTGGAGTTTTCGCCGCGCGTTGCTTGATTTCGCTTCGCAACGTTACCCCAAATGGCAGGACCGGCTGGAAGCGGACGTGGGCAACATGGTTGCCGAAGTGATGAGTGCGTTGGGCGACGAGCATGCGTACAACCAGGATCGTATTGCGCGCGAAGCGTACCTGGAAACGGCCACACAGCGAAGGTCGCTCCGGCGTCACGCCAGCCTGGTCGACTATCACATCCACGATGGTCTGGGCGCTTTCACTTGGCTCGATTTTGCCGTGAAATTCCCTGGCACGATCGCCGCGGGCAGTCTGGTCACCGACGCTCTCGGCAAAGTTCAGTTCGAAACCGGTCGGGGCTTCAGCGAGTCGTTTCCTCCGGCGATTGCAAAACTTTACGCAGTCGACCCGGCGCGCAATGTTCTTCTTCCGCATCAATGGGATGAGAAGGACAATTGTC
>Ga0210399_10001580_pt1 | contig 17772 bp, 18 predicted proteins | sample IncBWC14MmetaG_FD_150865 | JGI IMG/M metagenome (GOLD analysis project Ga0210399, IMG submission 150865) | Forest soil microbial communities from Barre Woods Harvard Forest LTER site, Petersham, Massachusetts, United States - Inc-BW-C-14-M | ecosystem: Environmental > Terrestrial > Soil >...
GGATCTTGTGGGCAGCCGTCATGCCGTACATATCGTAAGGTTCTCCGATGTACGTTCGGACCTTGTGGAAGCCCGGTCCATACCAAGACGCGACGCCGCGCTCCAAGTAACCGACGCTCGATGACAAGACGTAATAGCGTTTACCGAGGACGTTGTAAAACGGTGGATTTCCTTTGCGGGAGCGCGGCTCGATACGCGGCACCACCTCGGGTACCGATTGCGGCGCCGGCGGCGTCTCGAGGGGTACGGACGCGGCGGGGGGACTTGGGCGCGGCGGCGCACTGAAACAGGCAGTGAGCCCGATTGCAATGACGGCGCAGAACGGCAGGACCAGCGCGCGCGCAAACTTCACGGTGTTGTCGGGGGCGGCGTTGTCGCTTGCGGCGCTGTCGTGGGCGCCGCGGGTGTGGGCGACGCGGGCGCAGGCGCCGCGGGTGCGGGCGACGCGGATGTGGGGAGCTGCGCGGCATCATTCTCGAGCATGCGGTGCTTGACCGCGCCGGCGAGTTCGTAGACGGCCATGGCGTACAGCGCGCTGTGGTTGTATCGAGTGATCACATAGAAATTGTTGTAGCCGACGCGCCAGTGGATGCCGTCTGCCTCGTCGACGGCAATCAAGATCACGGGAGCCTCGGCGGGCATTGCGCTTTCAAAGCTGACTCCCTTTGCCGTGAGCGAGGCGACGGTCTCCGACAGCACCAGCTTGCGGCCATCCAAATCGCCGGCCTTCTCGGCCGGAACGCTGGCTTCCTCCAAGACCGGCTCACCGGCATTCCAACCGTGTTCCTTCAAGTAATTGCCGACGCTGGCGCAGACATCGGGCCAATCGTTCCACAAATCGATGCGGCCGTCTGCATCAGCATCCACTGCATAGCGCCGGTAATTCGAGGGCATGAACTGCGGCGCACCCATCGCGCCGGCGTACGATCCCTTGACGGTCTTGGGATCGAGGCGACCGTCACGCGTGAGCAGCAGAAACTGCTCCAGCTCGTCGCGAAAGAATTTCTCGCGGCCGGGGAAATCGAAAGACAGCGTGGCCAGTGCGTCGAGCACGCGATAGGTGCCGGTCCGCCGGCCATAAAAAGTCTCCACGCCGAGAATGGCCGCCAGGTACTCGGGCGCCACGCCGCTGTGTACGCTGGCTTGATCGAGTGCCTGACGGTGGGCCGTCCAGAATTCCACGCCCTCTTGAATGCGCCGTTCGGTTACAAAGATCGGGCGGTATTCGTACCATAGCTTGGCTTTTTCGGCAGGCTTGCCCATGGCCTCGACAATGGCCGCCTGAAACTCCGCTCCCTTCAGGAGCTTGCGCAACGCGCGTTTTTTGAAGGAATAGGTGTCGGCCATGTGGGCGATGAATTCTTTGACGTCGCTGCGCTTGGTATCGATGGCGGCGGCGGGTTCGGCGCAAAGCGCCAGCAGCACGGCAGCGCAGAGCAGGGGCAAAAGATCAATCGGGCTGCGCACGCAGGCTCCCTAGGATCCGATCAGCTTGCGATGCGAATGCAGCGACATGAGAATGCCGAAACCGGCCAACAGGGTGACCATGGAGGTGCCGCCATAGCTGATCATGGGCAGCGGCACGCCGACCACGGGCAGGATGCCGCTGACCATGCCTGAATTGACGAACACATACACAAAAAAGCTGAGCGCGATCGCCCCACCGGTCAAGCGGGCGAAGGTGCCCTGCGCCTGCATCGCCAGGTATAGAGCACGGCCGATCACGACGCCATACAGCGCCAGAATCAGAAGTTGTCCGAGCAGCCCGAATTCCTCGCCGATCACGGCAAAAATAAAGTCGGTGGAGCGCTCAGGCAGAAATTCCAGCTGCGCCTGACTGCCGTTCATGTAGCCCTTGCCGAAGACCCCACCGGAGCCGATGGCGATTTGCGATTGGATGATGTGATACCCGGCACCCAGCCTGTCGGTCTCCGGATTCAAAAAGGTCAGAATGCGCTGGCGCTGATAATCATGGATGAAATGCCATGCGCCCCAGGCGGCACCGCCGAGCAGCGGGATGGAAACCAGAATGAGCTGAATCTGCAACCCCGCCAACAGCATGACGATCAGACCGGATGCGGCAATCAGCAGTGCGGTACCCAGGTCGGGCTGTGTGACGATCATGGCCGTCGGAATGGCAATCATCACGCCCATGACGATCAAATCCAAGAACGTCGGCGGCAGGGGCCGTTCGTGCATGTACCAGGCGCAGGCCATCGGTACGGCAAGTTTCATGATCTCGGAGGGTTGGAAGCGCATGAAGCCGACATCGAGCCAGCGCTGCGCGCCCTTGCCGATATGCCCGGTGACATCCACCACGACCAGCAGCAGCACGCCGATCACGTAGGCGATGGGGGCAAACATGCGCAGGTATTGCGGCGTGGCAAACTTGGCCAGGGCCAGCATCGCCGCCACCGCGATCCCGATATTGACCAGGTGGTGCTGCACCATTCTCCAGTTTTGCCCGGAAGCGCTGTACACCACCAAAATGCCGATGCAGACGATGATGGCCAATACGCCGGTGAGCGGCCCATCCAACCCCAGGGCACGCAGCGTTCTGCCTCCCGCGGTGAGGGTTCTGCGGGTTCGCGACGGCGAGAATTCATCGAAGATCATGTGTCAACGCTCATTCACTTTGCCCATCATATTGCTGAGCAGCGGCCACAGCAGCGCGCCAATGAAGGGCGCGAGCCAGCGGCTGAAGGTCGTCACCGGGTTGCCGGTTGCGCCGTCGATCCAAAACAGAACGAATTGATAACCCGTCAGCAGTGCGAAAATGGTAAGGCATTGCGAGAGAACCGAGAACACGCGAATGCGCAGTCGCAGATGCGTGGCCCAGGCGCCCATGAGCGTGAGCGCCAACGCGTGCTGCCCGAGCACCACACCGTGAATCACATCGAGCGCCAGTCCCGAGAAGAACGCCAGCGACAGGCCGCCGGCGCGCGGCGATTCAATGCACCAATAGAAAACCACCAGCACCAGAAAGTCCGGACGAAATGCGTCCAACACCGCAGGCAGCGGCAATACCGCGAGGGCGAGCGCGATCAAGGCCGATAGCGCCATCGGTAGCCGGCGGATTCGCGTTTCGCGCATCATTTCTTCGGCACCGCTGCGGGCTTCGGCGGGGGCAACAACTCCGCGGCCTGTGGTTTGAGCCACACGAACAGCAGCTCCTTCGAGCGGTCGAGCGCGGCTGCGGGTTTGACGTCGACATCCGCCAGGGACTGTGCGGGGTCGCGTTTGACCTCGGCGATGGTGCCGACCGGATAGCCGGCCGGAAATACGCCGCCGAGACCGGAAGTCACGAGCAGGTCGCCGGCCAGCACATCGGCGCTGGTGGGCAGGTAGGGCAGCTTCAGGCGGTTGGTTTCGCCGGTGCCCACGGCAATCGTGCGCAAGCCATTGCGGTTGATTTGCACCGGGATGGCGTGTGCCGCGTCGCTGACCAGAATGACTTCGCTCGTCAGCTGTCCGACACGGGCAACTTGTCCGAACACCCCGCCCGCATCGAGAACCGCCTGGCCCACGTAAATGCCGTCGCCCGCGCCCTTGTCCACCAAGACGCGTTCGCGGAAAGCATCGAGATCGACACTCATCACGTCGCCGATGAGGAAGCGGTCCGTGACGCCGGCGGTATTGTCGCGCAACGCGCGTAACCGAAGCGTCTCGGCTTCCAAAGCTTCATAGCGCTGCAAACGAAACTGTGCCACTCGCAACTCCGCTTCGAGCTTGGCCTTATCGGCGCGCAGCGCATCGCGGGTGGTGACGCTGTCGCGAAACCAGTTCCAGCCTTCGAAGGGACTGGCGACGGCGACTTGCACCGGGTAGGCAACGACGGAGAGCAGCCGGCGGATCTTGCCCAGGTGATCGTAGCGCTTGTCGACGATGATCAGGCCCAACGCCAGCAGGGAGTACAGCACGCAGCGGAACAGAAGTCCCGTGGTTCGACCCGAGGCGTCGGTACTACGAAAGGCGACCATCGGCGGAAGAATCTGTGGACAGGCTCCAGGTCGCTTGCATTACTCCAGTCCGAAAATGCCGGGTCCGTGTTCCTCGGTGAGTTCGAGGATTCGTCCACCGCCGCGCGCAACGCAGGTCAAAGGATCATCTGCGATCACCACCGGCAAACCGGTTTCTTCCATGAGCAATTTGTCGACGTCGCGCAGCAGCGCGCCGCCGCCCGTCAGGACAATGCCGCGCTCCGCGACGTCGGCGCCGAGTTCCGGCGGTGTTTGTTCCAGCGCCTGCTTGACGGCCCCGACGATGCCTTGCAGGGGTTCTTGCAGCGCTTCCAATATTTCGTTCGAATTCAAGGTGAAGCTTCGCGGTACGCCTTCCGACAAATTGCGGCCCTTCACCGAAATCTCACGCACCGTTTGCCCAGGGTAGGCCGACCCGATCTCCAGTTTGATGCGTTCGGCCGTGGCTTCGCCGATCAAGATGCCGTAGTTGCGGCGTACGTAGTTGGTAATGGCCTCGTCGAACTTGTCACCGCCGATGCGTACGCTGGCCGCATAGACGATGCCGTTCAAGGAAATGACCGCCACTTCCGAGGTGCCGCCACCGATATCGAGCACCATGGAGCCGCGCGCCTCCTGGACGGGCAGGCCGGCGCCGACGGCGGCTGCCATGGGTTCCGGCACGATGTCGACGCTGCGTGCGCCCGCACCCTCGGCCGATTCCTTGATGGCACGCCGCTCGACTTGGGTCGAACCGAAGGGTACGCAGACCAGAACTCGGGGACTGGGGCTCAAGAACCGGTTGCCATGCACCTTCTTGATGAAGTATTGGAGCATTTTCTCGGTGTAGGTGAAATCCGCAATCACCCCGTCCTTCATGGGCCGAACGGCAGTGATATGGCCTGGGGTGCGGCCCAACATGTTTTTGGCTTCGACCCCGACGGCGACGATGATTTTGCCGCCCCGAGTGGGTTCGTCCTGCACCGCGACCACCGAAGGTTCGTTCAGAACGATGCCCCGTTCACGCACGTATATCAGTGTGTTCGCGGTTCCAAGATCGATTGAGAGGTCATTGGAGAAATAACCTCTAAGGCGTTTGAACATGGGGTATTTTTCTTACAAAATGTGGGTTAAAAAAGATCGGCTAATGTAACAACCGACACGACATATCACAAGGCAACGTGTATCATCCCCCAAGCTTATTTTGCGTGAGTTGCTGCGCACTTTGAGCACCCAACCTATGAGCCTAACCCGTCAAGACGTCGAAAAAATCGCGCACCTTGCGCGACTTTCCATCACCGAACAAGAGATGCCGGTGTACGTGAGCAGTCTGTCGAGCATCGTCAACTTCGTCGACGAATTGTCGCGCGCCGAAACCGGCGGCGTGCAGCCCATGGCCCATCCGCTCGACGGCCAGACCGCGCGCCTGCGCGCCGATGAGGTCACTGAGCACGACGAGCATGAAAAATACCAAGCCAATGCACCCGCGGTGGCCGCGGGGTTGTATGTGGTACCGAGGGTAATCGAGTAGACCGGTGCTATTCTTGAGTGATGCTGCATAACCTCTTCATCGGCGAACTCGCCGACCGCCTTGGCAAGCGCCAGCTTTCCAGTGTGGAACTCACTCGGCACTTTCTGAGCCGGATCGAGCGCCTGAATCCGGCGCTGAACGCATTCATTACGCTGACCGCAGAGCAAGCGCTCAAAGAAGCCGCTGCGGCAGATGCCCGCCTGGGCTCAGGCGAGAAGGGGCCGCTGCTCGGCATCCCCCTCATTCATAAAGACATTTTCTGCACCGACGGGGTCAAAACCAGCTGCGGCTCGCGCATGCTGGACAACTTTGTCGCGCCTTACGATGCGACCGTGGTCGCGCGCCTCAAAGGCGCCGGCACGGTAATGCTGGGCAAGTCCAACATGGACGAGTTCGCCATGGGTTCCTCCAACGAAACCAGCTATTACGGACCGGTCAGGAATCCCTGGGACACGGCCAAGGTTCCAGGCGGTTCGTCCGGAGGCTCGGCCGCTGCGACCGCCGCGCGCCTGGCTCCCTTTGCCACGGGCACCGATACCGGCGGTTCGATTCGCCAGCCGGCCGCGCTTACCGGTGTGACGGGTCTGAAGCCAACCTACGGCCGCGTGTCGCGCTATGGGATGATTGCCTTCGCTTCCAGTCTCGACCAGGCCGGTGTCTTCACGCGCAGCGCGGCCGACGCCGCTGCGGTGCTACAGGTCATGGCGGGATTCGATCCGCGCGATTCGACCAGTGTCAATGCACCCGTGCCCGACTATTCGAAAGCCCTGAGCGCACCGCTCAAGGGCTTGAAGATCGGTCTGCTGCGGGAGTTTTTCGAAGGGTTGGAGCCGCGCAACGCCGCCCTCATCGAGGATGCCCTGACCATCTACACCGGTTTGGGAGCGGAGACACGGGAGGTCAGTTTGCCGCATCTGCCTTTGTCCGTGCCCACCTATTACGTGGTCGCGCCGGCCGAGTGCTCCTCCAATCTATCCCGCTTCGACGGTGTGCGCTTCGGTTATCGCTGCAAGGATCCGAAGGATCTGATGGATCTGTATAAACGCTCCAGAGGCGAGGGCTTCGGCGCCGAAGTGAAACGCCGCATCATGACCGGCACCTATGTGTTGTCTGCCGGATATTTCGACGCGTACTATTTGAAGGCGCAAAAGGCGCGGCGCATGATCACCGACGATTTTCGCGCGGCCTTCGAGAAGGTCGATCTGGTGATCGGCCCCACGACGCCGACGCCGGCCTTCGATATCGGCGCAAAGATCAACGATCCGGTTCTCATGTATTTGAACGACATCTACACCATCGGCGCCAATCTGGCGGGGCTTCCCGGCGTCTCTGTACCCTGTGGGTTCGTCGATGGCTTGCCCATGGGCTTGCAGCTGGTGGGGCCGCATTTTGCCGAGGCGAAGCTGTTGAACGCAGCGCATCAATACCAGCAGGCCACGGATTGGCACAGACACGCGCCGCGCGGGTACGAGTGATGAGCAACTGGGAAGTCGTCATCGGGCTGGAAGTACACGCGCAGCTCGCCACGAAGTCGAAGATCTTCTCAGGATCGCCGACCGCGTATGGGGCGCCGCCCAACACTCAAGCCAGTTTGGTCGACCTGGCCTACCCCGGAGTGCTGCCGGTCCTGAACGCTCGCGCCGTGGAAATGGCGGTGAAGTTCGGGTTGGCGATCGACGCCACCGTGGCGCGCCGCTCGGTGTTTGCACGCAAGAATTACTTTTACCCGGATCTGCCGAAAGGCTATCAAATCAGCCAGTACGAGCTGCCCATCGTGGCGCGCGGTTCGCTCAAGGTGATGCTGGACGACGGCTCGGTCAAAGTCATCGGCATTACGCGCGCGCATCTGGAAGAGGATGCCGGCAAGTCGCTGCATGAAGGCTTGGCCAATGCCACGGGCATCGATTTGAACCGCGCCGGGACGCCGCTGCTGGAGATCGTCTCGGAGCCCGACATGCGTTCCGCCAAGGAAGCGGTGGCATACATGAAGAAGATTCACACCTTGGTGCGCTATCTTGAGATTTGCGACGGCAATATGCAGGAAGGATCGTTCCGCTGCGATGCCAATGTGTCGGTGCGGCCCAAGGGTCAGGAAAAATTCGGCACCCGCGCTGAAATCAAGAATTTAAATTCCTTTCGCTTTGTCGAGAAGGCCATCCAGTACGAAGTCGCGCGCCAGGTCGAGCTCATCGAGAGCGGCGGCAAGGTGGTGCAGGAGACGCGGCTGTACGATTCCGACAAGGATGAAACCCGCTCGATGCGCTCCAAGGAAGAGGCCAACGACTACCGGTACTTTCCGGATCCGGACCTGTTGCCGGTTGAAATCGATGAGCCCTTCATTGCGGCGGTCAGAGCCACTTTGCCCGAGCTGCCGGACCAAAAGGCGGCGCGATTCGCCAAAGACTTCGCGCTGTCGGCCTACGATGCCGGTGTGCTGTCCGCCAGCCGCGAACTCGGCGCTTATTTCGAAGCGGTGATCGCCGGCATCGGCGCAGGCCACGCCAAGCTCGCGGCCAATTGGGTGATGGGTGAATTATCGAGCGCGCTCAATCGCGACAATGTCGACATCGAGAATTCGAAAGTGAATCCTCCACAGCTGACCGGATTGCTCCGCCGGATCGTGGATGAGACGATTTCCGGCAAGATCGCCAAAGAAGTGTTCGAAGCCATGTGGTCCGAGGGCAAGCCGGCGGATGCCATCATCGAAGCGAAGGGACTGCGGCAGATCACCGACGCCGGCGCCATCGAAGGCGTCATCGACGCGGTGATTGCCGCTAACCCCGCGCAGCTGGCGGACTATCGGTCTGGCAAGGATAAGTTGTTCGGATTCTTCGTCGGGCAGGTGATGAAGGCGACGGGCGGCAAGGCGAATCCCGCGCAGCTCAACGAGCTCTTGAAAGCCAAGCTGGGTGGCGGCGGAAATGCATGACCGCGATACTCTGCATCGCTTCCTGTTCGAGCGCTACCCGATTCGCGGGCACATTGTCCACTTGGATGCGGCCTGGCGCGCACTGATCGAGCATCGCCGCTACCCGGATGTGATTCGCGACACGCTGGGTGAAGCGGTGGTGGCCTCCTTGTTGTTGGCGGCGACGATAAAATTCCAAGGGGTGTTGTCGCTGCAATTGCAGGGCAATGGTCCGGTGCACCTCATGCTGGCGCAATGCACCAGCGGCTTGGGCGTAAGAGGCTTGGCTCGCCACCGAGAATTGAGCGCCGGCGGTTCCTCGGGAATCCGCGATCTGGTGGGCGAGGGTAATCTCACCGTGACTCTGGAATCCGACGATGGCGCGCAGCGCTACCAGGGCATCGTGCCCATCGAGGGCGAGCGCTTGGCCGACTCGCTGCAAGCTTATTTTCAGAACTCTGAACAACTGCCGACGCGGTTGTGGCTGAATGCGGACGAACAAGGGGCGTCCGGCATGCTGCTGCAAAAGCTTCCGGGCACAGGTTCGGTACCGGCCGCCGAAACCGGAGCGATCGAGGACGCCTGGAGGCGCGTGCAACTCATTGCCGACACGCTGACGTCCGAGGAACTGAGCACGTTGGCGGATACCGAGATTTTGCACCGGCTGTTCAACGAGGACGATCTGCGTCTGTTCGAACCATCGCCCGTGTATTTTCGTTGCCGCTGCTCCCGCGAACGAGTGGCCGGCATGCTGCAGGGACTTGGCGAAGCGGAAACGCGCTCAGTGATCGCCGAACGCGGCAAGGTGGAAGTGCATTGCGATTTCTGCAATCGCGCCTATGTATTCGACGCGGTCGATGTGGCGCAGCTGTTCAAGGCTCCCGTGGCCGCCGACAGCGGCAGTTCTGTTCACTGACATTACGGCTACGGCGCGCCATCAGTGCGCTCGAGCGTTAAGTCGGGTCGCATGACCGCCCGGGCGCGGTTGGGCTTCGCGCGGCTGGGCCTCGCATTGCTGGGCCCCGCATTGCTGAGCAGCCCCTCGATCGGCGCGGCAGTGGCCCAGGACAGGGGCCGTACCGCAGGTGCGCCGTTCTATGCGAACACCTTCGAGAAAATGCCCGCCGCGGCGGCGCTGACCGCCCTCGGCCGCCAACTGTTTTCGGACCCGGCATTGTCGGCTTCCGGAAAAATCGCCTGCGCCGGCTGCCATGATCCGAAGCACACCTTCGGACCTGCGAATGGTCTGCCGGTGCAGCGCGGCGGCGGCGATGGGCGCAGTTTCGGCATGCGCGCCGTGCCGTCGCTCAGGTACACGCAAAATGTTCCGCCTTTCACCGAGCACTTTATCGACGATGAGGGGGACGACAGCGTCGATCAGGGGCCTGCCGGAGGTCGCACCTGGGACGGACGCGCACAATCGTTTCATGATCAGGCGCGCCTGCCGCTGTTCTCGCCCTTCGAGATGGCGAATACGGACGCCGATGCCGTGGTCCTGAAAGTGCGGCGTGCACGCTACGCCGGGGAATTTCGCGCGGCTTTCGGGGAGAAGATCTTTGACGATGGGGCGTTGGCGTTCAAGGGAATCTTGATGGCGCTGGAGGCCTACCAGCAAAGTCCCGCTGAGTTTTATCCTTACAGCAGCAAGTACGATGCCTGGCTGCGCCATGAAGTCTCGCTGAGTCCGCAGGAAGCGCGGGGGCTCGCCGCGTTCAACGATCCCTCGAAGGGGAACTGCGCCCGCTGCCATCCCGCTGCGGCGAGAAACGGCGCGTTTCCGCAGTTCACCGATTTCGGTTTCGCCGCCATCGGCGCGCCTCGAAATTCGAGCATCCCGGCCAACGCGGATCCGCAGTATTACGATCTGGGATTGTGCGGACCCCTGCGCGCGGATTTGCGCGATCGGAAGGAATACTGCGGCCTGTTTCGCACCCCAAGCTTGCGCAACGTGGCGCTGCGGACGGTGTTCTTTCACAACGGCGTGCTGCATTCCTTGAGCGACGCCGTGCGTTTCTATGCCGAGCGGGATACCCGGCCGCAGAAGTGGTATCCGCGCGCGCCGGACGGCGGCACGAAGAAATTTGATGATTTGCCCGCCGCGTATCGCGCCAATATCGACACTCAGCCGCCATTCGACCGCCGTATGGGCGACCCCCCGCCATTGAGCGACGCCGACATCGAGGACATGGTCGTATTTTTGGAAACCTTGTCGGATGGCTTTAAGAGGCGCTGAAACGAACCAGCCCCGCCGCCGCAAGGTGCCGCAATTCACAGTATTTACGCGGCCGGCGGCGGCCCGGTCGCCGGGTGGCGACATTTGGCGCAGATGCCATTTATGGTTTGAACTGCGCTCAACGAATTGATCCGGGCACGAAAGTATGGAGTTTTTGCGACGCTTTGAGCTATGCACCCTGATGATTCTCGCCGTGCTCGCGTTGAGCGCCTGCGGCGGTGGGTCCAGCACCGTAGTATCGCCCACTCAGCCTCCCGCCTCGGCGCCCACACAGGCGCCGCCACCGGTCACACCTGCGATGCCCGGTGCTCTGCAGTTATCGGCTTCGACATACGCCGTTGCTCAAACCGCCGGCACCGTGGCCATTACCGTGACTCGCAGCAACGGTTCGAGCGGTGCGGCGTCGGTGAGTTATGCTACCAGCGATGGCACGGCGGTCGCGGGAACCCATTACACCGCGGCGAATGGCATGTTGTCCTGGGCTGATGGCGACGCGGCCTCAAAGACCTTCGCGGTGACGGTCAGCACCGCGCCATTTGCCGGCTCGAAGACTTTCTCGGTGGCCCTATCGAACGCCACCGGTGCCAAGGCCGGCTTGCCGGCAAACGCGGTGGTCACGATCAGCGGCAGTACCGCCGCTGCGGGTAATGGACCCGCGGCCCAACTGGCGGCGAAGCTTGGGGTGCCTTCGCGCCTGCTGCTGGGACTCGGGTCCCAGGCCGGAATCAGCACGATTTCGGCCGTACAGTCGCAAGCACTCAAAGTGGATATTTACGATGCGTACCTGGGCTCAGGCGATTGGACCAGTTGGAATGCTCCGCCTTGCGATTATGTCTGCGTGGTGGCGGACGCGGCGAAGTCGATTGGCGCGATTCCGATGTATACGTACTACCAAATGGCCAATAACGGCGACGGAAACATTTCCGTCGTGAACGATGCAGCCTTCATGGCGACTTACTGGTCCCGCTTGAAGGTCTTGTTTCAAGATATTGCCGCCTTGAAGACGCCGGCGCTGGTCAATGTCGAGCCTGATTTCTGGGGATATGTCGAGCTCAACGCACCGGGCCACGATCCGACCCAGCTTGCGGCGGTCGTCAGCAGCAATCCCGATTGCGCCACGCTGGCCAATACGGTCGCGGGCTACGCGCGGTGCGTGATCGCGATGGCGCGCAAGTACGCATCCAACGCCTATGTGGGCTTCCCGCCGTCTCCGTGGGGCGGCAATACCAACGCCGATGTCGTGGCATTCATGAATGCCGTCGGCGCTCAAAACGCAGACTTCATCGTCGAGGAAACGCTCGACCGAGATGCGGGCTGCTTCGAAGTGTCGCCGCAGCCGTCGGACTGCGCGCGCGGCGGCACCGGCTACTATTGGGATGAGAGCAATCAAACGCATCCGAACTTCCAAGACCATCTGGCTGAAGCGCTGGCCTACCATTCGGGCATCGGCAATCTACCGATCATTTGGTGGCAGACGCCCGAGGGCGTGCCCTCCACGACGCCGGGCGGCACCCCCTTCCATTATCGCGACAACCGGGTGCATTATTTTCTGACGCATCCCGACGAGTTGGTGGCGGTCGGCGGCCTCGGCGTCGTATTCAGCAACGGCGACGGCCAACAGACCAGCATTGCCACCGACGGCGGTCAATTCCAATCCTTGAGCGGGGCTTATTTGGCGGCGCCGGCCAAGCTGCCATGACGGCTTAAGATCGTATACTTTAGGCCTCACTGGGGGGGCCTATGATCAAGCGCAAACAACGCTTAGCTCTGCGCGATCTTTCGCAGCTGTCCGAAGAAGATGCCGACACCGCCGCCAAGCATCGTGTCAACGGCCGCGACCTGAATCTTTTCAAGGTATTGATGCACCACCCGGCGCTGGTACGGCGCTGGACGGTGTTCGCAGGTCATGTGCTGCGCAAGCAAACCTTGCCCGCGCGCGAGCGCGAACTCTTGATCTTGAGAATCGGCTGGCTGAATCAGGCCGAATATGAGTGGGCGCAACACGTGGAGATTGCCAAGCGCGAGGGCATCAGCGAAGAGGAGATCGAGCGCGTCAAGGCGGGGCCGACCGGTGGCTGGGCTGCGAGCGATGCGGTGCTGCTGCAGGCGGTCGATGACCTTTTTGAGAACTCCGTGGTGGCTGACGCCACGTGGACGGCTTTGGCAAAGAAATATTCCACCGAGCAAATGATCGATCTGGTCTTTACCATCGGCCAGTACAACCTGGTTTCGTGGGCATTGAACAGCTTCGGTGTGCCTCTGGATGATTTTCTGCCGGGCGCCCGCCGATGAGGCTCGAGGGCAAGGTGGGCATTGTCGTGGGCGCGGGCCAGACGCCGGGCGACACCATCGGCAATGGACGCGCAGCGGCCGTGCTGTTCGCGCGCGAAGGCGCCAAGGTGCTGCTGGTTGACCGCGAGCTTAAGCGCGCCGAAGAGACCGCCGCGATGATTGCGGCCGAAGGCGGCGTATCGCAATGCTTTGCGGGGGATTGGACGCGAGCCGCCGATTGTAAGGCCTATGTGCAGGCCTGCGTTGCGGCCTGGGGCCGGGTGGATTTCTTACACAACAACGTGGGCGTCGGCGCAGGCGATGGGCCGCCGGCGGATATCGCCGAGGAAGCCTACGATCGCATCATGCGGATCAACTTGAAGGGCTGTCTGCTCTCATGTCAGGCGGCGCTGCCCGTCATGCGGGAGCAAGCCTCCGGCACCATCGTGAACATTTCTTCGATCGCGGCAGTGGCCTACGCGCCCGGATTGACCGCGTATAAATTATCCAAGATCGGCATGAACATGCTCGGCCAGCAGCTGGCGCTCAGCAATGCCAAGTATGGCATCCGCGTGAACACCATCATGCCCGGACTCATGGACACCCCCATGGCCATCGAGGGTCAGGCGAATGCTTTCGATATCCGCAAGGCGGAGTTGCGTGCCGAACGCGACAAGCGCGTGCCGCTGAAGAATAAAATGGGTTCTGCTTGGGATGTCGCCTATGCCGCGCTGTTTCTGCACTCGGACGAGTCGGCGTTCATCACCGGCGTGGCGCTGCCGGTGGACGGAGGCCAGAGCGCGCGAATCGGTTGAGGCAATAATTTGAAAGTGTGGAGCGAGGGATGAAAGCTTTCTGGACTCTGGCGATGTTGACCGCGATCGCAACAGGTGCACCCGACGCACCGGCCGCACCCGACGCACTGGGCGCGTCCAAGTCCAGCGTCGATCCTCCTTTGTTCCATCCTTGGATCAATGGCGTATCCGCCGAACCCGAGATGCAGGTGCAGCCCTACGACGCGGACACCTTTGTGATCCGTCAGTCGATCCGGACCAATTTCGAAGGCCCTTTCCTCTATCTGCTGTTTGGCCACGATCGTGTCATTTTGCTCGATAGCGGCGCGGGCGGCCTGAAAATTCGGCCGACGGTCGATCATGTGATCGCCGACTGGCTGGCCCAACACGGGCGCGCATCCATCCCGCTGGTGATCGCTCATTCCCACGCTCACGGCGATCACCACCAGGGCGATGTCGAGTTTGAGGGGCGCGCCGATACCACCGTGGTCGGCCTCTACACCACGGAGGTGAGCAGCTTCTTCAAGATCAGTGACTGGCCCAACGACATCGTTCGGTACGATCTCGGCGGCCGGATCTTGGATATCATTCCCACGCCCGGCCACCATGCCTCGCACATCATGGTCTATGACGAAAAAACCCGGCTGCTTCTGTCGGGCGACACAATCTGCGCCTGCCGGCTGTATATCCCGAGCAATCAATTCGCAAGTTATCGGGAGAGCATCGACCGGGTTGTCGCCTTCGCCAAAGACCACCCGATCTCCCACATCCTGGGCGCCCATGTCGAGATGACCCGCGAGCCCGGGCAACTCATCACCGATGAAGCCCCCAGCCATCCCGACGAGCATGTTCTGGAACTCCCGCCCTCGGCGCTGACCGAGCTTGAGACCGCTGTCCATGCCATGGGCGACACCCCCAAACAGGAACCGCACCGCGACTTTGTCATTTTCCCGTTGCCGCCAAGGCCCTTGCCGCCGGCGTCGCCGCCACCGAAATAGGAAGGAAAAAATGTCGGACCTGGTCACCTACCGCCTCGAGGACGCCGTTGCCACCGTCACGATGGACGACGGCAAGGTGAACGTGATGTCCACCGCCATGCTGCGCGCACTCGACGCAGCGTTCGACCGGGCGCAAGCCGGAAGGTCATGCATTCCCGATGGGAACGTTTCTCCTGTTGGCGTGTGATGTGCGCATCGGAACCGCGGGAACTTCCCGCATGGGCCTCAACGAGGTCGCGATCGGTATTTCGCCGCCGGGCTTTGCGATCGAGCTGGCACGCAGCCGTGTTCATCCAGCGTGGCTTAGCCGCACCGTGACATTGGGAGAAATGTTCGAGCCCGATGAAGCCGTTGTTGCCGGTTTCCTGGACCGTGTGATTCCTGCAAATGACCTCGAGCAGGCTCTTAAAGATGTCGTGGCGGGTCTGCGCAATCTGCACATGCCTTCACATGCCCTGGCGAAGCAGCGGCTTCGTCGTGCGGCCATGGCGGCGATGCGCGAAGCCATCGACCGAGAATTGACGCTGGACGCGTACAGGGCGAGCGCCGCCAATCGGACCGCGGTGGTTCTTCCCGCGGGGAATTAGGCGCTACAGCGCCGACACGCCTGCGAGCTCGGTGAGGCTCTGGGCGCGGGTCAAGGCGATGAACTCTCTGATATAAGCCGCTTCGGCACCGCTTCGGGTGGTGGCGGCATACAGTTCGCAGCGCAATCCCGATTGGCCGATGGGGCGGGAGACCACATAACCGCGCTCTATATAGTTGCCCACCGTCCAGGACGGCAGCGCGGCAATGCCGCGGCCGCTCGCCACCAATTGCAGGATCGCCACGGTCAGTTCGGCAGTGCGCCGTTTCGGGCTGATGTGGGCGGGCGTGAGACAGTGCTTCATGACATCCAACATTTCGTCGGGTACCGGATAGGTGATCAGGGTTTCGGCCGCGAAATCGGCCGCTTCCAGCCAGGGTTTGGCGGCCAGCCGGTGGCGCGGGCTCATCAGCGCCACGCTTTCATAGCGGAACAACGGGCTGAAGGTGATGGTGGGGTGGGCTTCCTGCCGGTCATGAATGATGGCCAATTCCGCCTCGCCCTGATCCAGGAGCGGTAGGGGGTCGATGACGAAGCCGGAAATGATGTCCAGTTCCACCTCGGGCCACAGTGTCCGATACGCATCCATGGCGGGCATCAGCCAGTCGAAGCAGTTGTGGCATTGGACGGCAACGCGCAGGGGCCCCGCGTGGCCTTGGGCCAAGCGTGCCACGTCCCGTCCCGCCTCCGCCATCTGGGGCAGTACCACCCGTGCCAGGGCAAGCAATCTGTGGCCGATGGCAGTAAAGCGCAGGGGGCGCACGTTCTTTTCCACAAGGGCGGCCCCGTAATGGCTTTCCAGAGCCTTGAGCTGGTGCGACAGTGCCGACTGGGTCAGAAAGAGGCGGGCCGCAGCTTTGGACAGGCTGCCGCATTCGGCCAGGGCCAATAATGTTTCCAAATGGCGGACTTCCAGGGCGGTCGAGGACATGAGCGTAATTCATTCCTGGTATGAGAATAATGAGATTGAATCAAATCGTAGGCTCTAGCATGCTGATTGTCGAGGTAGTCCCTTCATGTCCGATCCCATCGTGTCGTTCGAATTCTTTCCGCCCGGCGACGAGGCGATGGCGCAGCAGCTGTGGCAGTCGGTTCAGCGGCTGGCGCCCCTGCGCCCCAGTTTTGTCTCGGTGACCTACGGAGCCGATGGATCTACGCGCGAAAGGACCCATGAATTCGTGGAGCGGGTGCTTAGCGAAACCGATCTTCGAGTCGCCCCGCATTTGACCTGCGTGGGTGCCTCCCGCGCCGAAGTCTTACAGATCGCTCACGGCTATTGGCAGTTGGGCGTGCGCCACTTGGTCGCGCTGCGCGGCGACGCACCTGCGGCCAATCTTTCGGTCGACGGCCGCTATCAGCCGCATTCGCAAGGGTTTGCGTACGCATCCGACCTGGTGAGCGGCCTGCGTCAAGTCGGAGATTTTGAAGTGTCCGTGGCGGCGTACCCTGAAGGTCATCCCGAATCCGGCGGCGTCGATGCGGACTTGGAAAACTTGAAACGCAAAGTGGATGCCGGCGCCGGCCGCGCGATCACGCAGTTTTTCTTTGAGACGGATTTATTCCTGCGATATCGAGATAGCTGCGCCGCTGCCGGCATCAAGGCCAGCATCGTTCCGGGGATTTTGCCGATCACGCGCTTTCCGCAGCTGCTGCGTTTCGCCGCACGCTGCGGCGCCTCCGTTCCTGACTGGCTTCGCACCCGGTTCGATGGGCTGGAGGATGATCCGGATACGCGGCGCATGATTGCCGCGAACGTGGCCATCGAGCAAGTGCAGCGCCTGCGCCAGCACGGTGTCGAGGAGTTCCACTTTTATACTTTGAACCGCGCCGAACTGGCCTATGCGATTTGCCACGCCTTGGGGATACGGCCGCATTCGAACGAAGCGCGGGTGGCTTGATGGCCGCTTCCGTCGAGGTTTCTGCGAGCGACGCGTTCGCCGCGCTGCTCGAGCAGCGTCTGGTGATATTCGATGGCGCCATGGGCACCATGATCCAGCGCCATCGCTTCGGCGAGGAGCAATTCCGCGGCGAGCGCTTCAAGGAGTGGCGCAGCGACCTTCGCGGCAACAACGACTTGCTGGTGCTCACGCAGCCGCAAATCATTGCGGACATTCATCGCGCGTACCTCGATGCCGGTGCGGACGTCATTTCCACCAATACCTTCAACTCCACCGCGGTGTCCCAAGCCGATTACGGCATGCAGTCCATTGTCGGTGAATTGAATTTGCAGGCCGCGCGCCTGGCACGGCAAGTGGCGGACGATGTCACGGCGAAGACCGGCTTGCGGCGTTTCGTCGCCGGCGCATTGGGGCCCACCAACCGCACGGCCTCGCTATCGCCGGATGTCAACGACCCGGGTTTTCGCAACATCAGCTTCGATGAGCTGGTGAGTGCGTATTCCGATGTCACGCGAGCGTTGCTGGCCGGCGGCGTCGACATGATCTTGATCGAGACGGTGTTCGACACGTTGAACGCCAAGGCGGCGCTGTTCG
>Ga0210399_10001581_pt1 | contig 17771 bp, 11 predicted proteins | sample IncBWC14MmetaG_FD_150865 | JGI IMG/M metagenome (GOLD analysis project Ga0210399, IMG submission 150865) | Forest soil microbial communities from Barre Woods Harvard Forest LTER site, Petersham, Massachusetts, United States - Inc-BW-C-14-M | ecosystem: Environmental > Terrestrial > Soil >...
CCAGAAGGACGCTGATCTGATTCTCCTTCAGGGCAATCTGGCGTTCATATTCGGGGATCGCGGCAGCGGCGGCAGCTTGCGCGGCCTCCGCGCGGGAAGTGTCCAGCTTGGAGGCAACCCCACCCTCGTAACGTTGGTTGAAAAGCTTGAGGGTTTCGCTGAACGACGCGGTCGTATCTTTCGCGATCTGGAGCTGCAGCTCCAGCCCCAGAAGTTCGAAATAAGCTTGCGCCACATCGCTGGTGAGCGTCAGCATGACGCCGCGGCGCGCTTCTTCGGTGGAAAGATATTGCGCGCGGGCGGATTCATTCAGGCGGCGAATCCGGCCCCAGATGTCGGCCTCCCATGCGGCGCTGCCGAGTGCAAGAAAGGCGCCTTTTGTGCCGTCTACCCCTGAAGGGATCACTGAGCCGAGAAATTCATTCTTCCCGTTGCTGGCGCCGACGGAATAGTTAACGGCCGGGAAATATTGTGCGCGGGCAACGGCGGAAAGTTGCCGGGCTTGCTCAACGCGGGAGACGGCAACCGCCAGGTCGTAGTTATTCGCGAGCGCAGTGCCAATCAGCGATTTCAACTGATCATCCTTGAAAACTTCCCACCATGGCTGATCCGCGTAGGAAGCCTGCTGCGCCGCGCCTTCCATGCCGCGAAAGTCCGCGGGCGCGTTGACCTTGGGGCGAACATAATTGGGACCGACCGCGCAGCCGGAGAGAAACAGCGCCACCGAAAGAGAAATAGCCATCACGCCACGGCAAGTTCCAGCGCGCGACTTGCCTTGACGGCCTGCACTCGACTTGAAGCTGCCCTTGATCATCGGACCTGAATCGTTCTCCATTTCAACCGCACAGAATTAATCGGCGTGCCCCGGACTCGGCGGAGGCATGCCAGGCGCGGCAGCGCCCGCATCCTTAAACGCTTCCACTCTTGCGCCGCTGATCCGCTCAACAATGTAGAACAGCGCCGGGATGACGAAGATAGCGATGAAGCTGGCGGCAAGCATGCCGCCGATCACGGCAGTGCCCATCACCTGCCGCGAAACCGCGCCGGAGCCTGTGGCGCGCCACAGCGGCACACATCCGAGAATGAACGCGAACGAAGTCATCAAAATGGGGCGCAAGCGCAGCTTGGCGCCTTCAAGAGCAGCGTCGGATAGCGACCGGCCTTTTTCATACTCAGCTTTTGCGAATTCAACGATCAGAATGGCATTCTTTGCGGCAAGGCCGATCAGCATCACCAGGCCGATTTGCGCGTAAACGTTGTTCTCGAGTCCCAACCCCGAGTATTGCTTGAAGACGAGGAGGTCGATGATACGGCGGCCAAAGAGCGCCGCAAAAGCGCCGAAGACCGCGATAGGAACGCTGAGCAGCACGCTGAACGGAAGCGTCCAGCTTTCATAGAGAGCTGCAAGAATCAGGAACGCAAACAGGATCGACAATCCAAAAATCGCAAACGGCGAGACTCCCTGCTGTGCTTTTTGTTCCTGAAACGACATGCCGAGGTAGTCGAAGCCCATGCCCGGGGGCATCGTCTGTGCATAGACCTCTTCGAGCGCGCGCATCGCTTGCGCGGAGCTGAAACCGCGCGCAGCTGTGGCGTTAATCTGTGAGCACCGGTGCAGATTGTAACGCATCGTGAATTCCGGTCCGTTCTTTTGCTGGATGGAAGTCACAGCGGAGAGGGGAACCATGCTGCCGCTGGCGTTGCGAACATAAAACTGCCCCAGGTTTTCCGCGCGGGTGCGATAACTGCCCTCGGCCTGCGTGTAGACTTGCCACTGGCGCCCGAACCGGTTGAAATAATTGATGAACGCTCCGCCCATGAAGGCCTGCAATGTGCCGTAAACGTCTTTCAGTTGCACGCCCTGGGTAAGGACTTTGTCGCGGTCAACCTTTACGAAGACTTGCGGAACCGACGGCAGAAACGTGGTGAAGATTCGGGAAATCTCGGGCCGCTTGCGAGCCGCGGCAAGGAATTTGTCCGTGTTGGAAGCCAGGAATTCGACTTCGTGGCCGCCGCGGTCCTCGAGAATGTAAGTTACGCCGCCTGAAGCGCCGACGCCCGGAATGGCGGGCGGAGGAAAAGCGACAGTGGTTCCTTCTGGAAGTTTGCCCAGGACGTCATTCAGATGCAGCAGCATATTGATGTACTGGGTATCTTCGGTTTTGCGCTCGCTCCACGGGGTAAACGTGACCCAAAAGAATGTGCTATAGGTGTTCTGAACGCCGCTCAACATGCTGTAGCCGATGACGGACGTGACATGCGCGATGCCGGGAGTTTTCAGCAAGAGGTCCTCAACGCGTTTTGCCGACACGGAGGTGCGTTGCAGCGAAGAGGCGTCGGGGAGTTGCTGGGCAACGAACACATAACCCTGGTCTTCGTCAGGCAGAAAGCTGGTGGGCAATTTTCCGCCAACGACTCCCGCCAGAACAGTGAATGCCACCAGCAGAATCACGGCAAATCCCATTTTGCGAATGAAGAGGTGGCAGACCTTTACGTAGTCATTCGTGGCCCTGGTGAACATCCGGTTGAACCAGCCGAAGAATTTGCCTAGCGGGCCGCGTGATTCGGTTTTCTTGCGGAGAAGCAAAGCGGAGAGCGCCGGGCTGAGTGTCAGGGCATTGAAGGCGGAGATGATGACGGAGACAGCGATGGTGACAGCGAATTGCTGATAGAGCCGTCCTGTGATTCCGGGAATGAAAGCAGTCGGAATAAAAACAGCGGAAAGAATCACGGCGATGCCGATCACGGGCGCGGAAACCTCTTCCATTGCCTTCAGGGAGGCTTCTTTGGGAGACAGTCCGTGCTCGATGTGATGCTCGACGGCTTCGACGACGACGATTGCATCGTCAACAACCAGGCCGATGGCGAGAACCAGGCCAAATAGAGAAAGCGTGTTGACGGAAAATCCCAGAAGCGGGAACACGATGAAGGTGCCGATGAGAGAAACGGGAACCGCAAGCAAGGGAATCAAAGTGGCGCGCCAGCCCTGAAGGAAAATGTAAACGACGAGGATAACCAACACGAGCGCCTCAAGCAGCGTGTGTTCAATCTCCTTGATGCCTTCCGTGACCGGGAGAGTGGTGTCGAGCGCGGTGACATAGTCAAGGCCCGGCGGGAAACGCTTCTTGGCGTTCTCCATGAACGCGATGGTCCCTTTTCCTGCAGCGATGGCGTTGGAGCCGGGAAGTTGGTACACGGCGATTACGGCGGAGGGTTTGCCATTCAGGCGGCCCTGCATGTTGTAGACCTGCGCGCCAAGCTCGATTCTGGCGACATCTTTCAATCGAACGATGGACCCGCCAGATTGCGCGCGCACCACGATCTCGCCGAATTCTTCTTCAGAGATGAGCCGTCCCTGGGCGCGGACGGCGTAAGTGAATTCCTGGCCCTCGGGGACGGGTTCGCCGCCGATTTGCCCCGCTGGGTTTACGTTGTTCTGCGTCTGCACGGCATTGATGATGTCCGGCACGGTAATTTGCAGTTTGGCCAGTTGATCGGGCTTGATCCAGATGCGCATGGCGTACTGCCCCGCGCCGAAGACGGAGACGCTGCCGATGCCAGGAACCTGGGTGAGCCCATCCACAAGATTGATGTAGGAATAATTGGCGAGAAATTGTGAGTCGTAGGTGCCATTCGGGGAGTACAAGTCGAACAGCATCATAGGCGCCATGGTGGATTTCTGGACGGTCACGCCAAAATTGTTGACCGCAACGGGAAGCTGCGACGCGGCCTGATTTTGGCGCATTTGGGCGAGAATCTGATCAGTGCTGGCGTCGGTCTTGACATTAAAATCCACGGTCAGCTTCGCCGTTCCGTTGTTGGCGTTGAGCGAAAACATGTACTCCATGTTGTCCACACCGCTCATCTGCTGTTCGATGGGAGTGGCAACCGACTGCTCGACCGTCAGCGCGTCGGCGCCGACGTAGGTGGCATTCACTTGGATTTGCGGGTCGGCGATGTTGGGGAATTGCGCGGTGGGCAGGCTTAGGACGGCAACCGCACCCACAATTACCATGATGAGGGAGATCACCATGGACACAATGGGACGCTCAATAAAGAACTTGTACATGGTGGCCGGTTACTGCGCAGGGCTCCCGTTGGGATTTGTTGAAGTCGTTGTAGTGCGTGAGAATGGTTTCGGATTCACCACGGCGCCGTCTTGCACTTTCTGGGCTCCCTCAGCGACGATGTGATCACCCGGCTTCAGGCCCTGGCTAATGATCCATTGGCCGCCAAATTTATCGCCGACAGTGACGTTGCGAATTTGCACTTTGTTGTCGCTTCCAACTACGGCAACCAGGTATTTGCCTTGTACATCGCTCACGGCACGCTGAGGAATCAGGAGCGCTCCCTTGTCAATGCGGGCCACGGTGCGGATGTTCCCAAAACCCCCTGGCCGCAACAGGCTGTTGGGATTGGGGAATTCCACCTGGACAAGAATGGAACCGGTGTTGATATCCACCTGGCGGTCGAGAGCGTAAAACTTGCCCTTTAGGGGATAAAGGGAGCCGTCAGTGAGTTCCAGATCCCACTGAAGCCTGCTCAATGCCTGTTTTTCAGTCTCCCCTGTTCTCACCATTTCCCGCATGGCCTTCAGATATTCCTGTTCGCTCGGAGTGAAATTCACCAGGATGGGATTGACCGTGGAGATGGTCGTAAGAGGATTCGGGCTCTGCGGGCTGATAAAATCACCGACCTGAGCGGTGGCGATACCGACAACGCCGTCAATGGGCGCGACGATCGCGCTGAATCCAAGATTCAATTTGGCAGTTTCGAGAGCCGCGACCGCCGAAGCCACCGATGCTTTTGCGGTTACGACTTGCGCTAACGCAGAGAGATTGTTCTGGACCGCGTCATCCAGTTCCTGTTTGCTGATTGCTCCAGTTTGGGCCAGCGGAGTGTAGCGGTTCACATCGAGCTGTGTCTTGCCCTGCTGCGCTTGAGCGCGAGTAAGATCGCCCTTGGCCTGCTCCAGAACACCTTTCGCCTGGTCCAAAGCGGCTTGGAAGGTGCGCGCATCCAGCTGGAAGAGCGGCGTTCCCTTTCGGACGTAAGCGCCGTTGACATAGGTCTGCTTCATCAGATAGCCCGGCACTTGGGCGCGAATTTGTGCGTTCACCATTCCAGTGAGCGTCGCCACCCAGGTTCTGGTGATGGGCACGTCTTGTTGCGAGACTTCCACAACTTCGACTTCGGGAATCGCTGCAGGGGGCTTGGCTTGTTCACAGGCAGAGCAGAAGCCCAGTGCCGCGGTCAAAATCACCAGCAGTGATCTGGACGGTTTCGGAGGCGTAAAGAGAGGAAGAGCCACTCTCGACGGAAACTTCATTTCAGGCATAGGCACTTCCAAGGTTTCTAGGTAGGCGGTACCTGAAATCTGGTGACACGCTACCACGTCCCCTGAACTCTGCAAAGGCGAAAATTGCAAGCCGCTGAGGCCTCGGCGCTTGATGCAACAATAGCTTCGTATTTGATGAAGTAACCGAATGAGTTGAAGCGTAGACTTCGGGAGTGTCAATATGCAGCAGCGAGAGCCGTGAAATGCCCGAGCACCCCACCCTTTTCGCCGCAAGCGTGCCCGCCCGTGGCAGGAGTCATCATGGAAAAGATGAAGGCAAAGCTTGTGCGCGAATTTATTACGCCGTATTTGGTGGATTCCGGAGAGGACTTTCGGCTGAAGGATTATGACCCGTGTGACACGCATGGCTTGAAATCGGGGGACAAGCCCGAAGCGAAGAGATTGACGGAAGAAGGAATCGCGCTCCTCAGCGAAATGCAGGGCAAGCTTTACGCCGAGAGCAGCTGGGGGTTGCTGCTCGTTTTTCAGGCCATGGATGCGGCGGGGAAAGACAGCACGATCAAGCACGTGATGTCCGGCGTGAATCCTCAGGGAGTGGAAGTCCACGCCTTCAAGGAGCCGTCGAGCGGGGAGTTGGCTCATGATTTTCTGTGGCGAACGAACCGCTGCCTTCCGGCGCAGGGGAAGATAGGCATTTTCAACCGGTCGTACTACGAAGAGGTGCTGGTGGTGCGGGTACATCCGGAGCTACTGGAAAAACAGCGGGTTCCGAAGGAATTACGCGGAGATCATTTTTGGAAGCGTCGGTATGAGGACATCAATGCGTTTGAGGAATACCTGACGCGAAATGGGATCGCGATTCGCAAGTTTTTCCTGAATGTTTCGAAGAAGGAACAAAAGAGGAGATTCTTGGAACGGCTGGACAACCCGGAGAAAAACTGGAAATTTTCGGCCGCGGATGTAAAGGAGCGGAAATGCTGGGATGACTACCAGTCGGCCTATGAAAAAATGATTCGAAATACGGCTTCGAAGCATGCGCCGTGGGTGGTCGTACCGGCGGATAACAAGTGGTTCAGCCGGTTGCTGGTGGTGGCTACCGTGGTGGACGCGCTGTCAGGGATGAAACTGGAATATCCGAAGCTGAGTGAGGAGAAATTGACGGAATTGCAGGCGGCGCGCAAGGAATTGGAAAAGGAATAAAGAGGAAGAGAAAAAGTTTTGAGGAAGAGTTCGCTGAGAAAGAATGCTGAGAATGCAGTGTAGAAAACCCCAGGACCACAGCCCCTCCGACTTCGCTCAGGGCAGGTAGTAGCGGCTGTGCCACAAGTTAAAGCTATGGGTTGTTGCCGGGATTGGGCACTACTTTCAGGCTTTGCAGGTGCATGCCATGAAATACAGTGGGCCAGTATTCCTTAAACATGTTGGCGGCGAAACGCCAGGCAAGATCGGTGCCATAGCGCTCCATCGTTTTTGCGCCAGTCTGCTCGGAGCGGGGCAGGTAGACATTGGAGAGCGCTTCGGCGGCCAGTGGGCCCAGCAGCCCGGAAGAATTGAAAACGTCGTTGCCAGCGTCATTCCGGGTAACGACTATCCGCTTGGCGGAGTACTTGATGGCTCGGCCGAGGCTAGGATGGCTTTCCGGGAAGAAGCGGGGATCCTGCCGAAGGATGGAAGCGAAGACAAAGGTTCCGAAAAATGAGGTGGACGAGGCCCGGGCCATCGAATAGCCGACCCGGGTGCCGTACGCGTCCCAACCCTGCCCGGTGGCCCCGGGAGTGTTGGTGGCCTGATTAACGGCGGCGCTGACGCCGGCAGCCAGAATGTATGCGGGAGAGATGCTCTGGTTGACGAAAATCTTGAACTTGCCAGCGGGCGAAAGCGGCAGCGGGCTGGTGGCGATGTCGGGGAAGACGATCGAGCGGTTGGTGACGTAACCGATGAAACCCTTCGTCTGGCCGCTGGGCTGCGGATAGGCGTCCTGCTTCGGCTGCGGGGAATCCGGTTTGCTGGTGGAAGAACTTGGCGTGCCGGCGCCCGCGGGCTGCTGCGCGCCGGCGAGTGCGGACATGGCCAGAGCGGCTAGCCCCACGGCAAGGATGCGAGAAGAAACAAGCGAACTGCGAAGCGCGTTTTTATGCAGCATAGATTCCCCTTGAATGTCCGCCGTGGAGTGGAATGAAGCGACTAGACCCTGGCTCGCAGGTGCTTCGGGTGCTGTCCGATTGCCCGCGGCAACAACTGGATTGCCAGATGTTGCGGTTCATCCCCGCCAAGACGAAGCGACTTTTCCCCGCTTTGATGCGCGGATGCCACGTCTTGATGCAAGATGAAGTGGCAACGTATCACGGGCGGGCGATGTCCTGCAACTGGTTCCAGCCCAGGAAGCGTTTTTGCAGCAGTCGAGTTCGGAGAGCGAGTTGACGCAGGGTGGAGTGGCGTTTTACCCTAAAAAGGTTGCAGTGGTGGTGCGAAGGCTTGCCTTGCGGCGCTCCGTGCAAGTTTCTCCCTCGGCTGGGAGATCGTCCAATCGGTAGGACTCCAGACTCTGGATATTAGTTGAATCACGTGATAAACCGTTTGGACCGTTGCACCTAATTAGAAATTACACTCCCTTTAAATTGCCCCTCAGTTTGACCCACGTTCCTTACGTAGTAAGCTAAACAATGGTGCATAGTGATGAGTGCATGTTTGTATTGCACAAGCGAAGCGAATTCCCTCGAACATCCGCTCCCCGCTGCGTTCGGCGAGTTCCAGGACGCTCCTCTATTGGAGGATCGCGTATGCACTCCTTGCAACAACAAGCGCCTCGGGCTGCTAGACCAACAGTTGAGCCGGTGTGGTCCAGAAAGCGTGTTCCGCAGATTCTTTGACGTGCAGGGCCGCCCGACCCACGAGAAGGTCAACCCTCACTACCGAGGAAGTGCCGGAGGTTATCGCTTGGAGATGAAATCCTACGACACTGAAATGGGCGTTGAAGTTGAATTAGAGATTCTCCCAGGAGGCGAAGTTCGGCAGAGTCGCCAACTTGTGGTCGTGGAATCTTCAGGAAAAACACACCACTTGCTGATTCCTCCCGATCTCCGGGACCCGCAGAAACTCCGGGAGTCCTACTTGAAATTAGGTGTGACGCAGCCAGATGATATCAGGCTGATCTGTGATCCCGAGGAATTGGTGTATCTATCGCGCTACCACTACTGTCAACAGTTCGTCTTTTGAATCATCATCACGACACCAAAATTCGGCCTGATTGCAAACTCTGTAATCCCCCCAAACCGGCCCAGGAGAAAGAAGATGTGTGAACGGCAGGGGGTGCCGGCCTTTTTGTTTTTTGGTGCCTACAATTTTCGCCGCATAGAAGCCGCCGGCGCCATCGGCATCGCCCTCGTTACCACCATCCTTGTCGTCGCCATCATCGGCATCACCAACAGCATCGCCGGCTGCTGCTGCTGCTGCTGCGGCGGCGGCGGCGGCGGCGGAGGCGGAGGCGGAGGCGGAGGCGGAGCAGGAGCAGGTCCTGATACCCATGGTGCTGGACATCCTCCTGGATGTCCTCCTGGTGGCGGTTCTTGCGGTGGAAGTGATCCTGATGCTGATGCTGGTGATGATGGTGATGGTGGTGCTGGTCCTGAGGACGGTACTGCTGGCAGCTTCGACGCTCTATGACCGTGCGAACTTCAACAACCCTTGGATGTCTCCCGCATCTGCCTGTTTCAGAGCTTTAATGTATTGGTCACGGGCCGCACCAGCTGCAACCAGATTGTCGGGGCCCCACGAAAATGGTTCGCGTCCCCCGTGCGCGACGATTACGTCAGCGAAGAGACGGGTATGGCGACCATTGCCGTCTGGGAAAGGGTGGATTTGGACGGCTTCGTGATGAACACGGACGCCGATCTCGTCGAGGTCGTATGTTTTGTTTTCAAGCCAATAGCGAGCATTACCCAGAAGCTGTCCTAGTCGATCGCGGATTTCGTGATGAGGTATGCCTAGGTTTGGATTGGTGGTCCGGTATTTCCCTGCCCAGCCCCACGTCTGGTTGAACATGCGGAAATGCAACTTTCGAATGTATGGCTCTGTCAGCGGATCTGTTCTTTTGAGGCGGCGGCTATCGAGCGCCCAAGCCCGACCCTCCAGGATATTCTTGTACTCCCACTCATCAAGATCCCGCCGGGTCGCCAGGTTCGGCTTAAGTGCGGCCGCGTCTTCGAGGCTGATCGCAGTTCTCGCATCTTTTACTTCTTTCTCATCCACCGTCTACTTCTTTCCCGCCTTGATGCGCCTTACTTCGTCTTCGATCTTCTCTTGTATGTCTCCCGTAGCCTGTCCCTCCAAAGCCATACTCTTCTCGGTAGCGAGAACACGCTTTGACGCTTCGCTGCGCAGTTGCTTATCTGCAAGCTCTTGAATCGTTCCAGTTTTCGGCACAATTGCGTACACCAATTCGCAATCCATTGCCGCAGCTACGCGACGCAAACTGCGGAGTGTGATCCGATCGTTTGCTTCGGCCTTCTCAAAGGTTGCGATCTCTTGTTGATTTGCTCGTGCAACTTTCGCTACTCGTTGTCGAGAAAGCCCGAGTGATTGTCGGATCGCATGAAGCCAGCCGCCCCTCGGCCGAGTTGTTGACCTCGCCGCAGCAAATGCGGAGAGGGAGTTTTCCAGTTGCTGCAATCTCAATTCCCGATACTCTGCCTTCACCTTACCCTCCCGAAATTCTACTTATAATATGAAATCAATGAGGAGTATCTCATATTATACAATGAAATACAATCGATAAATGTCATCTTATAATATGAGATCTACCTCGTGCAATCGACATTCTGATCGCAAGCTGGAAATTTGTACTTTACTTAAGTCTCTTTATTTGATCTACTTACATCAGAGAGGTTTGCTGCGACCGGCTGGCTTGGGCGTCCACTGAATAACCGCGTAGCCGACGAAATTCTCAAGGCCCTTTGAGTGCCATCGTCCTTACGGGAAAACATGCCTCGGGTGGATGACGCATAGGCCCACTGATCTAGTGCGGCTTGGTGACCTTTTGAGGTCGCCGTGGCATCTGCTTTTAATTCGATAGATTCCTCCAAGATTTCGGTACCTACTCACCCTTCTCGATCCTTTCCGAATTCGTCTCCAGGATCGACATCTGCTATGTCGCGAAGATGAAGCCGTCAAACCAAGACCTACTTCGGTATCACATCAAGGTTTATTTGCTGAGTTCATTACAGCCGAAGCGGTCAACGAGTGGCTCGTGGCTCCTGAACTGGACCACCTGGCACCCTCGACCGTGAGAGGGGTAGTGACCACGTTGCAGCTAGCCCTTGGTAAAGGGTTTGGCAAAGGGAAAATATCCTATCCATCGAACACCGAGGTGGAGGACGATCCCCGATGCTACACAGCGGAGGAAGTGCAGAAGGTCGTCGAAGCTGCCAGCGGACAGTATAGCGTTCTGTTCAAGTTGGCTGCTGAGACGGGAGCCCGGGCCGGCGAGTTGTATGCTCTCACTGTTGGCGATGTGCTGTTCGAGCGCAGCGTCCTTCGTATCAATAAGAGCATGTACCGTCAGAAGGTCGGGTCACCGAAGACCCCGAACGCTACCCGCTGGATAAACGTCAAGCCATACGTCGTGGAGATGCTGAAAGGGCATTTGAACGGCCGAAGCGATGGCCTGGTGTTCCGCTCGACGCGCGGCACGCCGCTCATCAACTCGACGGTTCTGAACAAGCACCTTCATCCACTCCTCCGCAAACTCGGGCTGGAACGTGGCGGCATGCACGGATTCCGGCACCACAGAGTGAGCACGCTCGTTATGTCTGGAACACCGATGGTTGTGATCAAAAAGTGGATTGGGCACGGTTCAGAAGAGATGGTGAATCGGTACACGCATCTTCGTCCTGATTTTATGCGGGATGAGTTGGCGCGTGTGCCTGATTTCGCTATGCAATCGAGACCGAAAACGGTTGAGATTGCCCACTTTGACCCACAGGTAGCAGCCGTGGCATGATGTAAGTCCGGCGTTTTCATCTGCTGGGAGATCGTCCAATCGGTAGGACTCCAGACTCTGGATCTGGCTATCCTGGTTCGAGTCCAGGTCTCCCAGCCAAAATTTCAACCATAAACTTTCGCAAGTAGTGGATTTGTGGTGGAAGACCCTTGCGATCTTGCTTTTCCCTGCTTAGCCGAGCGGTGGTATCGGGCAAGCTTGACCACCGGATGGCCCGATGCTAGATTCGGGCTTCACGCCGCAAAAATGGAGGCATTTTTCTGAGCTGGCCGGGGAAGAAGCGGCGTTTGGCCGGACTAAACCGGCGTGAATTCCTGCAATATAGCCAAGGCGCAGCTCTGGCGTTTCTTCCCTCCGGGCTGGGCTGGCCGCGATTCGACTCCGCGTTTTTTCCGCAAGATTCAACCGTCAGGCCCGAATTTCACGTTCATCCTGTTTACAAGACTTCCCGTTCGATTGAGACTGTCCTGAAAAAGGTGCGGGTCGAGTACGATCGTTTTCCCACCGAAATTTATCACGATCAGATCACGCGGGTTTTGCAGGAGTGGGGGGCTGAACTACTGGTGTCACCGCGGCAGACCGGCTCTCTGGAACGCGCGATGAGCCGCGACTTTGCAGCAACTTCCCCGACGGCGAGTTTGCAAGTGCGGCGAAAGGACGACGGGATTTTCGAGGTGTGGCGGGCGACGTTTCAGGACACCCAACTGATTGGACGCCAGATGTTTGTTCAGGAGTGGCGGTCAGCAGTTCGTGATTTTTCAAAATTGTTGACGGTCGAGTTTCAGATCACGGAAATTAGAACTGACGCTGGTTCGCCAGTCTCTCCGGCGAAGCCTGTTGGCGTGCATACCCGCATCCGGTATGAATTCGTCGGCGAGGGGCAGGGATTTCATCGCGAACAGTGGATCGGGAATCTCGAACTGGATTGGGAAATCGAGCCGGGTGCGGAAGTACGGTTGCGGAAATGGCGCAACGTCGAGGAGACCCGAAGCAGGTCGCTGGCTCCCGTGTTTGAGGATGTTGCCGGGCGCGCGTTTCGAGGCTGTGCGTCGTTCGGTGCGCAATTTGTGCCTGGCGTGGACACCTGGCGCACGGTGATGGACAGCGCCAGCGGCATTGATATCTACGGGCACAACGGCGTGGCAGTGGGAGATTTTGACGGCGACGGATTCGATGATTTGTATATTTGCCAACCCGCGGGCCTGCCGAACCGTCTCTACCGCAATCGCGGCGACGGAACCTTTGAGGATGTCACTGAAGCGTCGGGCGTGGGCATCCTGGATAACACCGCGTGCGCGTTGTTCGCGGACATTGATAACGATGGCAAGCAAGAGCTGATCGTTGTCCGCGCAAGCGGACCACTACTGTTCCTGAATGCAGGAGGCGGAAAATTCCGGCTCCGCCCGGATGCGTTTCATTTTGCCAGTCCGCCGCAAGGAACGTTTACGGGAGCGTCGATTGCGGACTACGACCGCAACGGCTGGCTGGACATCTACTTTTGTTTGTATACCTACTACCAGGGCACGGATCAATACCGCTATCCGATGCCATATTACGCGGCGGAAAACGGACCACCCAATTTCCTGATGCGGAACCAGCGGGACGGCAGCTTCCACGACGTTACGCGGGAGACCGGACTCAACAAAAACAATACCCGATTCAGTTTCTGCTGCGGCTGGGCGGATTTCAACGGTGATGGTTGGCCGGATTTGTATGTGGTGAATGATTTCGGCCGCAAGAATCTTTACAAGAACAACGCTGACGGGACGTTTACCGACGTGGCAAAGGAAGCAGGCGTGGAGGATGTCGGCGCAGGAATGAGCGTCAGTTGGCTCGATTACGATGGGGACGGCCGGCAGGATCTGTACGTGGCGGACATGTGGACGGCGGCCGGACTGCGAGTTTCGATGCTCGAAGAGTTTCAGAAAAATGCAAGTGATGAAGTGCGTGAACTCTGCCGGCGGCACGCGATGGGGAATTGCTTGTACCGGAATCGCGACGGCGGAAAATTTGAGGATGCCGGCTTGCGCTCTGGGACGCTTGTGGGGCGTTGGGCGTGGTCGAGCGACGCCTGGGATTTCAATCACGATGGCCTTCCCGATTTGTACATCGCGAATGGAATGGTTTCCGGGCCGCATCGCGAGGATCTGAACAGTTTTTTCTGGCGCCAGGTTGTCGCCAACTCTCCTCAGGGTTCGAAACCCGGCGCCGCGTATGAACAGGGTTGGAACGCGGTGAATGAACTTATCCGCGCGGATGCGACGTGGAGCGGGTACGAACGCAACGTGCTTTACCTGAACAACGGCGACGGGACCTTTTCGGATGTTTCGGGTGTTGCCGGGATGGATTTCCTGGAGGATAGCCGGACGTTTGCGCTGGCCGATTTCGATCACGACGGACGTATGGAAGTGTTGCTTAAAAACCGCAATGGGCCGCAAATTCGCTTTCTAAAAAATGTGATGCCTCGGCTGGCGCCGGCGATCGCATTTCGTTTACAGGGCAAAAAGAGCAATCGCGACGCAATCGGGGCCGTAGTAACGATCGAATCGAGCAATGGGCGGCAGGCAAGATTTGTTCAGGTGGGATCGGGCTTCCTCGCACAACACAGCAAGGATCTGTTTTTCGGGTTGGGGGAAGCGAAAGGTCCAATCCGGGCAACAATTCGGTGGCCGAGCGGGCTGGAGCAACAATTCACGGAATTGCCAGCGAATCACAGGATTTGGATTGAAGAAGGATCGGCAGAGGCAAGGAAGGAGGCATTTGCTCCGCCCGCAAACCTCACAGAGGTGAATGCAGCGAGTTCATCTGGCCACCCAGAGCAGCTGCCTTCGCAGGTGGAGACGTGGCTGCTGGTCCCGGTCGCTGCGCCTGATTTTCGCGTTTCGGGACTGAACGGAAAAGAGGAATTGCTTTCCGCGTGGCGGGGAAAACCTACGGTGCTCTATCTTGGCTCGGCGGAATTTCCGGATTGGAAGGCACAATTGGAGAGCCTTCAAAAAGAGAGCGGCAAATGGATAAGCGTTGGGCTGCAGCTAATTGTGGTGGATGTTGCGGGACAGAAAGCGGCCAGCACATGGACGTTTCCCGTTGCGAGCGCGCCGCCAGATTTGGTCGCCGTCTACAACTTGCTGTACGGCCGCCTTTTTGACCGGCACCGGGACATGGGCCTGCCGACGGCTTTCCTGATCGATGCGCAGGGAAATATTGTGAAGGTTTATCAGGGCGCTTTAAATCTGGATCACGTGGAAGCGGATTTTCGCGCAATCCCCAGGACGCCCGCGGAACGTATCGCGCGCGGTCTGCCGTTTGCGGGAGTCAGCGCGACGTACGAGGTAGGGCGGAATTATTTGTCGTTCGGCGCGGTTTTTTTCGACCGCGGATACATGGAGCAGGCAGAGGAGTTTTTCCGCCTGGCGGAAAAAGACGATCCGAGTGGCGCGGAGCCGCTCTACGGGCTTGGCAGCGTCTACCTGGAGCAGAAGAAATCGAAGGAAGCGCGGGAATGTTTCGAACGGGCCGTCAAGTCAGCCGCGGACTATCCGGCGACTCTTCCGAACTCATGGAATAACCTGGGGATACTGGCGGCGCGCGAAGGAAAGACGGAGGAGGCGATTGGATTGTTTCAGAAGGCCCTCGCAATCGATCCGGAGCACCCGGTGGCGCTCCAAAATCTTGGCAATGCCTACCGGCAGAAAAAGGACTGGGACGCCGCCAGGAAGACGTTGCAGCACGCGCTGGCGCTGAATCCAGAGGATGCGGAATCCAACTATGGCCTGGGAATGGTATTCGCGCAACTGAATGATACCGCGCGCGCGTATGAATACCTGCAGAAGGCGCTTGCCTCGCGACCGGTGTATCCGGAGGCGCTAAATAATCTCGGCATCCTTTATGCGCGGACCGGCCGGCCCGCAGAGGCGAAAAAAAGTTTTACGGAGTCCATTCGCGTAGCCCCGGCATTCGAACAGTCCTATCTGAACCTCGCTCGGGTGTATGCGATTGAAGGAGACAAGGCGCAGGCGCGCGCCACGTTACAGGAATTGTTGAAGGTGCATCCGGAGCAGGCGCAGGCGCGCAAAGAGTTGGACGACCTGGGAGAATAATTCGGAGAAACGCTTCGGATGTAACACAGGGGCGCGGAGAAATAGTGGAGAGGTCGCGTGGAAGGCAGTTGCGGTACGACAATGCCCCGGCCTCGCAAGGCGGCCGCTAAAGGGTGGTACTCAATTGGGTGAGCTTGAGGAGTAATGCTGATTAAAATCCATCCCAAATTTATTTTATTCGCATGTGTATTGCTCGGCTTGCCTCTGGCGCTGAACAGGCCGTTACTTTGCGCGCAGAACGGAACAGGCACCGTGGAGGGTGTGGTGCGCGACACGGCGAAGCAGCCGCTCGCGGATGTGAAGGTATCGCTGGACGATCAGGTGGAGGGGAGAACGCAAGCCACACTAACGGATGCCGCGGGACATTTTCGATTTGCAGGAATCGGCGCTAGTACCTACATCCTGCATGTGCGGAGGCCAGGATATCGCGACGCGGCGGAAGGGCCGTTCGCGATTGCGGTCGGGGAAACGAAATCGCTGAATCTGCAGATGGCGGCCGAAAAAGAAGCGGCGTCAGGCAATACCACCGCGCAAGCAATGGAATATTCTGACGATCCGCAATTTACCGTTGCGGGTGTGACCGATCCGAGCAATGCGGGCGGGCACGGATCAAACGTAACGCTGCCAACCAAGGAAGCGCTGGCGCGGGATACGGCGTCGCTAGGCGTGGCAGCATCCGGCACGAACAGATCTACGCCCTCAAATCAGCCAGCTGGAGAATCGCCCAAAGTTGCTCCAAGCGACTTTGCCGGGAACCTGAAAGCCGGAAGGGAATTGCTGCAGGCCGGGCGGGCCAAAGAATCGCTTGCTTACCTCGAGCAGGCCGCGCGACTGAAACCGGCCGACTATGACGCGGCCTACTCTCTGGCGCTGGCTTACCAGACGTGCGGCGATTTGAAGCGCGCGAATGCCGCTCTGCAGACTTTGCTCGCGCGCGGAGACCGCGCCGAACTCCACGCACGGCTCGCGGAGATCCGGGAGATCGAGAAGCAGCCTGTAGAGGCCGTAAGGGAATATCAGCGCGCGGCGGAAATAGAGCCGAGCGAGGAAAACTTGTTTGCCTGGGGCGCGGAGCTATTGCTGCACCACGCGGACTCGCCGGCTGCGGAAGTATTTGCCAAAGGGCACCGGCTGTCTCCGAAATCGGTGCGGATGATGGTGGGGCTGGCCGTGGCGGCCTACGGACAGGACCTGAATGAGCAGGCCGCCCAATGGCTTCTGCAGGCGATTGCGCTCGATCCGGCGAACCCCCGGCCCTATTTGTTTTTGGGCAAGGTGCAGGAAGTGGCGAAGAGCGAGCCGCAAGAGTGGGTGGAGGCGTTCCGCAAGTTCGTTACGTTGCGGCCGGAGGATCCCTGGGCCCACTACTACTACGCGGTGGCGCTCGAGAAGCAGCGGCGGGGAGAGCGGGATTTTGCGGCGCGCGAGGCAGAGTTGCGCAAAGCGCTTGCGATTGACGCGCACATGGGAGCAGCCTACTTGAAATTCGGGATTTTGTTCGAAGAAAAAGGTGACTTTGCTGAGGCGGTGGCGGCGTTTCAGAAGGCGGTGAAAGACACGGAACTGCCGGATGAAGCGCACTTGCGCCTGGCACAGGTTTACCGGCGCGTGGGTGAGGCCCAGAAGGCGCAGAGCGAGTCGGCGCTTTACGAACAACTTGCAGAGCAGAAAAAGGAGAAGCTGGAGCGCGAGCGGCGGGAGCTAGGGCAGTTTGTTTTCACGTTGAAAAGCGAATCGGCGCCAGCCGAAAAGCCAGTGCCGAAGCCTCAGTGAGTCGTTGGTGGCGGAGTCGGGGCGCGCATCAGGTCGACGAACATCTTGTAGAATTTTTCAAAATCGAGGTCGACATTGATTTCCACTCGCTGCAGTTGCCGCTTCGGCTTGTCGCCTTCCAGCCAGGTCAGGGTGTTGCCGTAAGATGCGCTGTGGTCGGTGTCCACGGCCATATACCGCACATCGCGCTTCGTGATGATGGAGGGATCGATCCACGCGGCAGCGGCCAGTTCGTCCCACATGAAATCAGCGCCTGGGCCGCGCATGTAATATTGCCCAACGTAGTGTGCGAGCGGAGTACCGGCCTTCGCGATTTCATCCACCATCGCCTGCGTTAGCCGTGTCTTGATCGAAATGTCCACAGGCGTGCAGGTGATTTTTCTCCAGTTCGCGTGAAGAACCGCATCCGCGGCTTCTGGATCCATCCAGAAATTAAATTCGTGCCGCGGCGTGTTGACGAATTCCGGATTGTCGGTGGCGGGATTCAAGCTGCCGCCCATAAAAACAAGTTCCTGCGCCAGTTCAGCGAATTGCGGATCGATCCGCAGGGCCAGCGCGAGATTCGTCATCGGGCCGCCTTCATAGATGGTGACCTCGTGCG
>Ga0210399_10001582_pt1 | contig 17771 bp, 10 predicted proteins | sample IncBWC14MmetaG_FD_150865 | JGI IMG/M metagenome (GOLD analysis project Ga0210399, IMG submission 150865) | Forest soil microbial communities from Barre Woods Harvard Forest LTER site, Petersham, Massachusetts, United States - Inc-BW-C-14-M | ecosystem: Environmental > Terrestrial > Soil >...
TTCAGGGCCGACAACACCTTCGTGATCGCCGCCGTCAACGACGTCTTCCCGTGGTCCACGTGCCCAATCGTCCCCACGTTCACGTGCGGCTTCGACCTGTCAAACTTCTCCTTGGACATGCTGTTCCTGCCTCTTGAAAGGGACGGTTAATCCTTGGCCACCTTGCCCATGACCTTGGCCACCACCTCCTCGCTCACGCTCCGGGGGGCCTCCGCATACTTCTCGAAGTGCATGGAATACGTGGCCCGGCCCTGGGTGCGGGAGCGGAGGTCGGTGGAATAGCCGAACATGTTCGAGAGGGGCACCAGGGCGGTGATGATCTGGGTCCCGCCCCGGGAGATTTGGCCCTCCATATGGCCGCGCCGGCTGGAGAGATCCCCCGTGACCGCCCCTGTGTAGTCGTCGGGGGTCACGACCTCGACCTTCATGATCGGCTCCAGGAGCACGGGATGCGCCTTCTTGGCCGCGTCCTGGAAGGCCAGAGACCCCGCCAGCTTGAAGGCCATCTCTGAGGAGTCCACCTCGTGGTAGGTGCCGTCGTAAAGCTTGACCCGCACGTCCACCACCGGGTAGCCGGCCATGATGCCGCGTTCCAGGGCTTCCCGGATGCCCTCCTCGACCGGCTTTATGTACTCCTTGGGGATCGAGCCCCCCACGATCTCGTTTTCGAAGACGAAGCCCTCGCCGGGGGCAGGCTCCAGCTCGATCTTGGCGTGGCCGTACTGGCCCCGGCCGCCGGTCTGCTTGATCCACCGGCCTTCGCCTTTGGCCGACTTGCGGATCGTCTCCTTGTAGGCCACCTGGGGCTTGCCCACGTTGGCCTCCACGTTGAACTCGCGCTTCAGCCGGTCGACGATGATCTCTAGATGCAACTCGCCCATGCCCGAGATCTTGGTCTGGCCGGTGTCACGGTCGGTCTCCACCTTGAAGGTGGGGTCCTCCTGCATGAGCTTGGCCAGGCCCGTACCCAGCTTCTCCTGGTCGGACTTGGTCTTAGGCTCCACGGCCAAGGCGATGACGGGGGCGGGGAAGTTGATGGACTCGAGCACCACCGGCTTACTGATGTCGCAGATGGTGTCTCCGGTGATGACGTTCCTGAGGCCGACCGCGGCCGCGATGTCTCCCGCGTAGACCTCCTTGATCTCCTCCCGCTTGTTGGCGTGCATCTTGAGGAGACGGCCGATGCGCTCCTTCATCCCCTTGGTGGAGTTCAGGACGGTGTCCCCGGTCTTCACGTTCCCGGAGTAGACGCGGAGGAAGGCGAGCTGCCCCACGAAGGGGTCGGTCATGATCTTGAAGACAAGGGCGGAGAAGGGGGCGTCGTCCCGGGGCTCGCGGGGCACCAGCTCCCCCGTGATGGGATCGTTGGCTACGGTGGGGGGAAGGTCGAGAGGCGAGGGCAGATAGTCGACCACCGTGTCCAACATGGGCTGAACGCCCTTGTTCTTGAAGGCGGAGCCACAGATGACCGGGAAGAGCTTCATGGCGATGGTGGCCTTGCGGATGGCAGCCTTGATCTCGGCCACCGTGGGTTTCTCCCCGCTCACGAACTTGTGGTAGAGCGTATCGTCGCCGGCCGCTTCCGCGGCCTCCGCGACCTTCTCGACCATGATGTCGTGGTACTTCTGGGCGTCCGCCTTGCTGTCGGCGGGGATGTCCTGGACCTCGTACTCCGCACCCAGGGTCTCGTCGAGATAGCGGTAGGCCTTCATCTCCACAAGGTCGATCACCCCCTGGTGCTGGTCCTCGGCGCCCAGGGGGAGCTGGATGGCCACCGCCGACTTGGCGTTGAGCCGCTCGTGCATGGTCTCGATGGAATGGAGGAAGTTCGCCCCCACCCGGTCCATCTTGTTCATGAAGGCGATCCGGGGGACCTTGTACTTGTCGGCCTGGCGCCAGACCGTCTCCGACTGGGGCTGCACGCCCGCCACCGCGTCGAAGACCGCGACTGCCCCGTCCAGGACCCGCAGCGAGCGCTCCACCTCGGCCGTGAAGTCCACGTGGCCGGGGGTGTCGATGATGTTGATCCGGTGCTCCCGCCAGAAGCAGGTGGTGGCGGCGGAGGTGATGGTGATCCCCCGCTCCTGTTCCTGCTCCATCCAGTCCATGGTGGCAGTACCCTCGTGGACCTCGCCGATCTTGTAGTTCACCCCCGTGTAATAGAGGATGCGCTCGGTGGTCGTGGTCTTGCCCGCGTCGATGTGGGCGGCGATCCCGATGTTCCGGGTCCGCTCGAGGGGGGTCTGTCTCGGCATCAGCTTCTCAGCGCTCTTCTTTCGCTCGGTGGCCTCACCACCGGTAGTGCGCGAAGGCCTTGTTGGCCTCCGCCATCTTGTGCGTGTCTTCCCGCTTCTTCACCGCCCCTCCCCGAAGATTGGCGGCGTCCATGAACTCCATGGCCAGTTTCTGGACCATGGTGCGCTCGGGACGCTTGCGGGCGAAGGAGATGATCCAGCGCAGGGCGAGGGAGGTGCGACGAGCAGGGTTCACCTCCACCGGGACCTGATAGTTGGACCCCCCCACCCGGCGGCTCTTGACCTCCAGGGAGGGCTTCACGTTGTCTACGGCTTTCTTGAAGACCTTGAGGGGGTCCTCCTGGGTCTTGGACTGCACGACGTTCAGGGCGCCGTACACGATCTGCTGGGAGGTGGAACGCTTGCCCCCATACATCATGCAGTTGATGAACTTGGTGACGAGTGCGCTGTTATAGAGAGGGTCCGCCAGGACCTCCCTGCGCGCGACGAGCCCACGACGTGACATCCGCACACTCCTCAGAAAAAACAACAGACGGCGCTTCGGGTGCCGGGCCCCGCCCGGCCCCGCCGGCGTCGTCTGAGGCCCTACGACCGCCCCGCCTCGAGGATCCTGGCCGTTCGCATCTCCCGAAGGCCCGATCTCCCCGACCGTGTCTCTCCAGCGCCGGGCTGGAAATGCTTCCTTGGCTACCTCCGCCGTCGGCTCCCGCCGCCGGCTCTGGCGACCCTATGCCTTGGGTCGCTTCGCCCCGTACTTGCTTCGCGACCGCTTCCGCCCCTGGACCCCGACCGCGTCCAGCGTGCCCCGCACGATGTGGTAGCGCACGCCGGGCAGGTCCTTGACCCGCCCCCCCCGGATGAGCACGATCGAGTGCTCTTGCAGGTTGTGGCCCACCCCCGGGATGTAAGCCGTGACCTCGATCCCGTTGGTCAGCCGCACCCGGGCCACCTTGCGGAGGGCCGAGTTGGGCTTCTTGGGGGTGGAGGTGAAAACGCGGACACAAACACCCCGCTTCTGCGGCGATCCCTGGAGGGCCGGGCTGTCAGTCTTCGACCGGAGTTTCGTCCGACCGATCCGGACCAGCTGGCTGACCGTGGGCACCTGACCTCCGAGGCCGAGGAGAGAGGGAGTCGCGCCAGGCACCCCCGCCCTCGATTGAGCAACCCTCCAAGTTTATACGAACAAAAGCCCTTGTCAAGGGGCGGGGGGGCCGTCCTTCTCAAGAAGCGGCCCAAAAGGGCGGCGGCGGAGCGCGATCACGCGGGCGCGGAAGGCCCGGCCCTGAAGTTCGACCTGGGGTCGCCCAGACTCCGCAAGCAAACCGGGCACGACTTGATGTTCAGCGGCCAGGGTCAGCAGGTCCTGCCCGAGATTGGCCGGGGGCGGGGGTCCCGCCCCATTGCTGAGCACGGCAACTCCACGATCGCGGTTCGGCTGAATAGGCAACCAGCTGGTGAAACCCGACTCAAGGCCATTCTTCGAGAGAAGCAAGCATCGCCGCTGTGCCACTCCTCCCTAGCCATGCCAACCGCGGGGTTCTGGTTCTCGCGGAACTATTCTGGTTCCGGCTCCGAGCCTAGGAAGCGCGACCGGGGGCCGGTTTGGGGCGTGGTTCACGTTGCCCGAGTCACCCCGACGGCGGCCGGCGCTGCCACTCTCGAGGCTCTTGGGGTATTGTGGCCTCATCGATGACCGCCCTCTCCCCATCCTCTGCCCACAGGCTTGCCCGTCTCGACGGGCTTCCGAGTCGCGCCCCAGAGCGCGTCCTGGCCCGACCGGACTTCTCCTTGAGGCGTGACGCCTCGCGGAGGGCAGGAGGGTGACGGAGGCGGGCCCGCTCGAGCGGGAAGCGCCCCTGGCCCCCGAAGGGAGAGGAGCCAGGTTCAGGGGATGGTTGGAGCGGCATCCGCTCGTCGTCGCCGGCAGCGCCTCGGCCGCGTTTCTTGCCCTGGCCCAAGCGACCTACCTCCTGCTGCGGAACCAGGCTTTCCTCGGTCCCGAAATGGCGGCCGGGATGACCAAACTGTCGATTTTGGTCAGCGTCCTGACCGTCCTGCTCCTTCTGCCCCTGGCGGCCGCGGTGCGGCGCTTCATTCCCGCCTGGCGCGAGGGAGACCGGCTGGGGGCCAGCTGGGCGGTCTGCTTCGGGCTCACCGGGGCCCTGGTGGCCTTCATGATCGCGGACTCCCTGACCGCCGCGCCCCCGGTGCCACGGCCGCTGGCGCCGTGGATCGACGCGCTCGCCGCGCTCGTGGTGGGGGCGATGGCCTCCCTGCTGCGGCCACGCGACCAGTGGGTGCGGTGGTGGGCGCTCCTGACCCTGGCCCTCGTTCTCCTCCTCTTCGTCCCCTACCCACGGATGCCGGGCCCGCCGGCGGAGACCAAACCCACCGCCGCGGCCGTGGCGGACCCCGCGCGTCCGGACGTGGTCCTCGTCTCCATCGACACCCTGCGCGCCGACCACCTGGGTGCCTATGGCCGGTCGCCGACGATCACGCCGGAGATGGATAAGATCGCGCGGGAAGGCGTGATGTTCACGCGGGGGCTGGCGGCCAGCCCCTGGACGACTCCCAGCGTGGCGTCGATCATGACCGGGCTGCCGACGACTCGCCACGGCGCGGGAATGCCCCTGAGCGCCGGGTTCACCTTCCGACGCTCGCCGCTCGACGCCCGCTTCACCACCCTGGCCCAGCGCTTCGCCGCGGCCGGGTACCGCACCCGCGCCGTGGTCGCGAACGGATTCCTTCATCCGGAGTCGGGGATGGCCCACGGCTTCGAGCAGTTCGCGACCCCGAGCGGGGGCGCCATGATGGCCGGCTTCATGCGCGACCTACCCCTCACGCGGCTCATCGTCGACTTGACCCCGCCCGTGAAGTGGGGCGACTACCGTGCGCAAGGGCTGACCGACACCGCGCTGGGATGGCTGGGTGAATCGGACCCGCGCCCGCTGTTCCTTTGGGTGCACTACATCGATCCCCACACGCCCTACCGGGCGGATCCGGCCCGCCTGGACCCGGAGGCGATGGTCGAAGTGATCCGCCAGGCCCACCCCCCGCTGCGCGAGGACGGCACGGTGGTAGGCGAGATCTTTGCGGCCACCGACCTCGTTCGCAGTGGTTCCCTCTGGCTCGGCCCGCGGGACCGCGAGCGGCTTCGGCAGTACTACGCGGGGGCGGTGGCCTACACCGACAAGCACGTGGGCCGCCTGTTCGAGGCTTTGCGCGCTCGGCGCGCGAAGCGGCCGCTCGTGGCCGCGTTGACCGCGGACCATGGGGAGGAGTTCTGGGACCACGGCCATTTCGAGCATGGCCATGACTACTACCGCGAGGTGACCTGGATCCCGCTCGTCTTCTGGGGCGCCGGGGCCACACCGGAGGGACGAAAGGTAGACACCGTGGTGGGCCTGGTCGACATCGCGCCCACCCTCGTCGATCTGGCCGGGTTGCCGGCGATGGTCCCGCAGTCTCCCGACGAAGGGCGGTCGCTCACGGGTCTGTGGGGCACGGGCGGGGGGACGGAAACCCCGGCCGCTCCGGCGCGATTCTCGGGCGGCAACCTCTATGGCCTGCCCGCCGTACTCGTCGAGCACGGACCCTGGCGCTTCCTCCTGCGCGCCAACGGCGTCCAAGAACTGTACGACGTGACGCACGACCCCCAAGAGCGCCACAACGTGGCCTTCGAGCATCCGGAGCTCGCGGAGCGATACCGCAAGGTCCTCGAGCCGCAGCTCGCGACGCTCATGCACACCGGCGTTGGCGCCCCCGCGGCGAAGGTGTCAACGGAGCAGCTCGAGGCATTGAGGGCCCTGGGGTACGTGCGCTAAGGCCGGGGCATCCTTCCCGGAGAGGGGTGCCGAGGTTGGGGACCGTTGCCGAGAAACGCGTAGCCCCGACGCCTTATGGTACGGCCAGGATCGCCTCCAGGACCCTCGGGTCGGAAGGGAGCTGGCCGACCCCGGGCAGCCGGCGGGCCAGCTCGCGCCAGCGGGGGTCGGCGGCGAAGGCCTGCGCGAAGAGGGGCTTGGCCGCATCGAGCTTGCCGCCCGTGGTCAGGGCGACCGCGTGCCAGAAGGCCATCTCCGCGTTCGCGGGCTCCAGGTTCCGCGCCGCCCCGTACTCTTGCTCCGCGCAGGCCCAGTCCCTGACCGCCACGCAGTCGTCGCCCGTCCCCATATGATTGTAGGCCCGCTGGACACGGACCAGCCGGCGCAGCTCGGGCAGGGGGTCCCGGTGGTCTTCCACGCGCAGGTCGAAGACCTTGTCCGCCCAGGGCCGCCCGCTGGAAACGGCCTTGACCACCAGCAGGGCCGCTGACTGCTGGCCGCGGATATCGCCCCCTTCCGCCTGGGCGGCGTCGAGGGCGGCGAGCATGCGCTCGGCCAGATCGCCCGGCGCGGACTCGAAGGCCCGGGCCATGGCCGGCCACACCGTGGACTTGTCCATGAGGTTGGCCTGTACCGTGTACTGCGCCCCTGCCTGGCCGCCCGCGGCCGGCACACAGAGGCGGCCGGTGTGGGTGGCCACGCGGCCCTTCTCGTCCACCATCCCCACCTGGCGCACCTCACGACCGGGGTCCCCGGCCAAGAGGCCCGCCAAGGCCTCAGGGGCGGAGCGGCCCGTGCGCATGAGGGCGAGGCCGAGCGGTCCGTAAGAGGGATCGACGAAGGACTGGGTGGCCACGGCCCCCACCCCCGCCTCCGCCCAGGGGACGACCGCCCCCACCGAGAACCAGTGGCTCTGGACGGCGACACCCATCTGACCGGTGGCGGGATCGCGGGCCACGATCGAGAAGGTGCTGACGGGTCGGACGGGCGGGGCGGACAGGAAGAGGGCGAGGGCGAGGCTGGTCATGGGGGACCTCCGGGGACAAGCATACCCCGCCCCGCAGCTCGGGCCCGGCCGACGCTAGCGGCCCTGTATCAATCGGATGGCCTCCTCCGCCTCCGGCCAGGAGATCCGTTTGGTGGCGCGGGTGAGGGCGGGCAGGGCCTCCCGGGCCGCGGGACCGATCGCGCCCAGCGCCTTCACCGCGGCCTGGCGCGCGCGGTTGTCGTGATCGCCCAGGACCCTGGCCAGGGCGGGGACGGCATCCCTGGCCTCCCCACCCATGCTCTCGAGGGCCATGGCCGCGGCCGTCCGCAGCTCCGGGTCCTTGTCGGAAAGGGTCTCCGCCAGAGCGGGGACGGCGGCCTTCCCCTTGGGACCCATCCCCCAAAGGGTAGAGGCCGCGAGGCCGCGCAGCCGCGGGTCCTCGCCTTTCAACATCTCTATGAGCTCGGGCACCGCGGGTTCGCCGATGCGGATGAGGGCCAGGTTGGCTTGGCCGCTCTTCCCCGAGTCGGCTCCCCTCAGGTCGGAGATGAGACCGGAGACGTCGGGCGGCTTCTCCTGGGCCCGGCAGGCAAGGAGCGTGGCCAGGGCCAGGACCCCGGCCGAGCATGCGCGCCGCATCTTCGAACCCCCTCCCTGACCGGCTGACGGACGGTGTCGTCGGTCCGCGGAAGGAGGATGCGGCGGGCGACGCCCCCCGCGATGTGATCTTCCACACACCGCGGGGGGCGCACTGGCCGGGGAGCTTAGACTTCCGCCCCCTCCTTGATGTGCTCGGGCTCGACGACGTAATCGGCCTCGTAGGAGCCCTCCAGGCCGGGGGCGGTGCGCTCCACGACGTCCTCCGGAATCTTAATCCGGCGGTAGAACTCCATCCCCGTACCCGCAGGGATGAGCCGACCCATGATCACGTTCTCCTTGAGGCCCCGGAGGTAGTCCACCTTTCCGCTGATGGCGGCCTCGGTGAGCACGCGGGTCGTCTCCTGGAAGCTGGCCGCGGAGATGAAGGAATCCGTGGAGAGCGAGGCTTTGGTGATACCCAAGAGCAGGGGCCGGCCCGTGGCCGGCTTCTTGCCCTGGCCCACCATCCGCTCGTTATCGGCCAGGAAGCGGAACTTGTCCACCACCTCGTCGATCAGGAACTCCGTCTCCCCCACGTCCTCGATCTTCACCCAGCGCATCATCTGCCGGGCGATGACCTCGATGTGCTTGTCGTTGATGTTCACCCCCTGCAGGCGGTAGACCTCCTGGATCTCGTCCACCAGGTACCGCTGCAGCTCCTTCTCCCCCCGCACCCGCAGGATGTCGTGGGGATCGATGGGGCCGTCCATGAGGGGCTCCCCGGCCTTGACCCGCTCCCCTTCCTGGACGTTGATGTGGGCGCCGCGGGGGAGCTGGTACTCGCGCTGGTCCCCATCGTCGCCGGTCACGAAGATCTTGCGGTGCTGCTTGGCCACGTCTCCGTACTTCACCCCCCCGTCGATCTCGGTGATGACCGCGGGCTCCTTGGGGCGCCGGGCCTCGAACAGCTCCACCACCCGGGGCAGACCGCCCGTGATGTCCTTGGTCTTGGCCGTCTCCCGCGGGATCTTGGCCAGCACGTCGCCCGCCGCCACCTCGTTGCCGTCCTCCACCATGAGGTGGGCGCCCGAGGGCAGGAGGTACTTCCGCTGCACCTTGCCCTTGGCGTCCTTGATCTCGATGCGCGGCTGCTTCTTCTCGTCCGGGGACTCCATGATGACGAGGGCGGCCATACCCGTGTTCTCGTCCACCTGCTCGTGCACGGTCTGCCCGTCGAGCACGTCCCGGAAGGCCACCTGTCCTTCCTCTTCGGTCAAGATGGTGAAGGAGTAGGGGTCCCACTCCACCAGGAGCTGCCCCTGCTTCACCTCCGACCCGTCCTTGACCTTCAGCTTGGCCCCGTACACCACCGCGTGGCGCTCCCGTTCGCGGCCCTTCTGGTCGTGGATGATGAGCGCGCCCGACCGGTTCATGACCACGAGGTCGCCCTTCTTGTTCTTGACCGTGGTCAGGTTGTGGAACTTGACGATTCCCCCGTTCTTGGCTTCCAGCGTCGTCTGCTCGGTGCGGTGGCTGGCCGTACCCCCGATGTGGAAGGTGCGCATGGTGAGCTGGGTACCGGGCTCCCCGATGGACTGGGCGGCGATCACCCCCACCGCCATCCCCATCTCCACCAGCTTGCCGGTGGCCAGGTCGCGGCCGTAGCAGAGCGCGCACACCCCGCGCTGCGACTCGCAGGTAAGCACGGAGCGAATCTTCACCTTCTCGATTCCCGAGGCCTGGATGGCGTTGGCCGTCTCTTCCGTGATCTCCTCGTTGATCTTCACGATGACCTGGCCTCCGAAGGGATCCTTGATGTTCTCCAGGCTCACCCGGCCCACGATGCGGTCGCGCAGGGGCTCGATTACCTCTCCCGACTCGATGATGGGCTTGATCTCGATCCCGTCCACGGTGCCGCAGTCGTGGTCGCTGATGATCACGTCTTGAGAGACATCGACCAGGCGGCGGGTCAGGTAGCCCGAATCCGCGGTCTTGAGCGCGGTGTCGGCGAGGCCCTTGCGGGCCCCGTGGGTCGAGATGAAGTACTGCAGCACGGTGAGACCCTCGCGGAAGTTCGAGGTGATGGGGTTCTCGATGATCTCCCCGCTGGGCCGCGCCATGAGGCCGCGCATGCCCGCCAGCTGCCGGATCTGCTGTTTGGAGCCGCGGGCCCCGGAGTCGGCCATGATGTAGATGGGGTTGAACTCCGACCCGTCCTGGTCCTGCTTCTCCATCTCCTTGAACATGGCATCCGCCACTTTTTCCGTCACGCTGGACCAGATGGAGATCACCTTGTTGTAGCGCTCGCCGTTGGTGATGGCCCCGTCCAGATACTGCTTTTCGACGTCGATGACCTCCTTCTGGGCGGAGGAGACCAGCTTGTCCTTGACCTCCGGGATCACGAGGTCGTCGATGCCGATAGAGATCCCGGCCTTGGTGGCGTAGAGGAAGCCCAGGTTCTTGATGGCATCCAGCATCTCCACCGTCTTTTCCAGGCCGAAGCGCAGGTAGCCGTACTGCACGAGCAGCTGGAGGCCCTTCTTGCGGAGGAGGCCGTTCACGAAGGGGAGGCCGGGGGGGAGGTGGTCGTTCAGGATGACCCGTCCCACGGTGGTGTTGAGGATCTGGTTCCGGACGGTCTGGACCTCGGTGTGGATCACGTCTTGGTCGTCGTAGACGGTGGTAAGGTCGATCAGCTCCCCCGAGTACATGAGGCGGACGGGGGTGAGGGTCTCGACCTCCTCGTGCTCGAGGGCGATGACCACGTCATCGATGCTGGCGAAAGCCCGCCCCTCGCCCTTCGTTCCCTTCTTCTCCTTGGTGAGGTAGTAGACGCCGAGCACGATGTCCTGGCTGGGGATGGCGATAGGCTGCCCGTTGGCGGGGGAGAGGATATTGTTGGAGGACAGCATGAGCACGCTGGCCTCGATCTGGGCCTCGGGGGAGAGGGGGACGTGCACCGCCATCTGGTCCCCGTCGAAGTCCGCGTTAAAGGCGGTGCAGACCAAGGGATGGATCTTGATGGCCTTGCCCTCGACGAGGATGGGCTCGAAGGCCTGGATGCCCAGCCGGTGCAGGGTGGGGGCTCGGTTCAGGAGCACGGGGTGCTCGCGGATCACGTCCTCCAGGAAGTCCCAGACCTCGGGCCGCTGCTGCTCCACCATCTCCTTGGCCGCCTTGATGGTGGTGACGAGGCCTTCCTTCTCGAGCTTGCTATAGATGAAGGGCTTGAAGAGCTCCAGGGCCATCTTCTTGGGCAGGCCGCACTGGTGGAGTTTCAGCTCCGGGCCGACCACGATCACGGAGCGGCCCGAGTAGTCCACGCGCTTGCCCAGCAGGTTCTGGCGGAACCGCCCCTGCTTGCCCTTCAGGGTGTCGGAGAGGGACTTCAGGGGGCGGTTGTTGGCCCCCCGCAGGACCCGGCCCCGGCGTCCGTTGTCGAAGAGGGCATCCACCGCCTCCTGCAGCATGCGCTTCTCGTTGCGCACGATGACGTCGGGGGCGCGCAGCTCGATCAGCTTCTTCAACCGGTTGTTGCGGTTGATCACCCGCCGGTAGAGGTCGTTCAGGTCCGAAGTCGCGAACCGGCCGCCGTCCAGGGGGACGAGGGGCCGGAGCTCGGGGGGGATGACCGGGATCGCGTCCAGGATCATCCACTCCGGCTTGTTGCCGCTCTTGCGGAAAGCCTCCACCACCTTGAGCCGCTTGGCGTACTTGATCTTCTTCTGGACGGAGTTCTCGGTCCGCATCTTCTCGCGCAGCTCTACCGCGTCCTTCTCCACGTCCACCCGGCGCAAGAGCTCCTTGATGGCTTCCGCCCCCATCGCGCAGCGCAGCTTGGCGTACTTCTCCCGGAGTTGCCGGTAGCGGTCGTCGCTCACCAGCTCCTGGCGCTTCACCTCCGGGCAGTCCCCGGGATCGACGACCACGTAGGACTCGAAGTAGAGGATGCGCTCCAGGTCGCGCAGGCTGATGTCCAGCAGGTGGCCGATCCGGCTCGGCAGACCCTTGAAGAACCAGACGTGGGACACCGGGCAGGCGAGCTCGATGTGGCCCATGCGCTCGCGGCCGCGCAGGCTGATGTCCAGCAGGTGGCCGATCCGGCTCGGCAGACCCTTGAAGAACCAGACGTGGGACACCGGGCAGGCGAGCTCGATGTGGCCCATGCGCTCGCGGCGCACCTTGGACTGCGTGACCTCCACCCCGCACTTGTCGCAAATAACGCCCCGGTGCTTCATGCGCTTGTACTTGCCGCAGAGGCACTCCCAGTCCGTGATGGGACCGAAGATCTTGGCGCAGAACAGACCGTCCCGCTCCGGCTTGAAGGTCCGGTAGTTGATGGTCTCCGGCTTGGTGACCTCGCCGTGGGACCAGGACCGGATCTTCTCCGGGCTGGCCAGCCGGATCTTGATGGAATCGAAGTCGATCACCACCCGTCCCGCTTCCAGGTTCGGCCTCATGGGAATCATCAAACTCATGTATTGACCTCGATTAATCGTTCCCGATCGACCACGCTCCGCCTCAGTGCTTGGCCTTTATGAGCTCCACGTCCAGGCACAGGCTCTGCAGCTCGCGGATCAGCACGTTGAATGATTCGGGCAGGCCGGGCGTGAAGACGGTGTCCCCCTTGACGATGGCCTCGTAGATCTTGGCCCGGCCGTAGACGTCGTCCGACTTGGCGGTGAGCAATTCTTGCAGGATGTGGGCCGCCCCGTAGGCCTCCAGGGCCCAGACCTCCATCTCCCCGAAGCGCTGGCCGCCGAACTGGGCTTTGCCCCCCAGCGGCTGCTGGGTGATCAGGGAGTAAGGGCCGATGGAGCGGGCGTGGATCTTGTCGTCCACGAGGTGGGAGAGCTTGAGCATGTAGATGTAGCCAACCGTGACCTTCTGCTCGAAGCGCTCCCCGGTCATGCCGTCGACGAGCGTGATCTTGCCCGCCTTCAGGAGGTTCGGCCGCAGGTTGTTGACCTCGCCTTCCCGATCGTTGGCCTGCACGAGGTAGCCCTTGATCTCCTTCTCGGTGGCTCCGTCGAAGACCGGGCTCGCGAAATGCAGGCCCAGGACCTTGGCCGCCCACCCGAGGTGGGTCTCCAGGATCTGGCCCACGTTCATACGGGAGGGGACGCCCAGCGGATTCAGCACGATCTCCACCGGGGTGCCGTCCGGGAGGTAGGGCATGTCCTCCTCGGGCAGGATGCGGGCGATGACCCCCTTGTTGCCGTGGCGGCCCGCCATCTTGTCCCCCACGCTGAGCTTGCGCTTCATGGCCACGAAGACCTTGACCAGTTTGATGACCCCGGGGGGCAGCTCGTCCCCCCGCTTCAGCCGGCTCTCCTTCTCCACGAACAAGGCCTTCAAGACCTCGATCTGGCGCTCGGTCTTGTCCACAACCTCGGAGAGTTGGGCCTCCATGTCCTCGTCGTCATCCCCCTTCACCCGGAGCTTCAAGATGTCGGAGTGGCGAAGCTTCTGGAGGACGTCGCGGGACAAGAGCTGTCCCTTCTTGATCACACGTTCGCCCTTGACGTTGACGAGGTCGGCGGTGGCGTTCTTGCCCTCCAGCAGGTCCTCGATGCGCTTGTCGCGCTCATCCTGGAGAATGCGGATCTCGTCCCGCAGGTTCTTCTCCATCAGGAAGAGCTCCGCATCCTCGATCTGGCGGGCGCGCTCGTCCTTCTCCACGCCCTTGCGGGAGAAGATCTTGACGTCCACCACGATCCCCTCGATGCCGGGCGGGCAAACGAGGGAAGCGTCGCGCACGTCGCCCGCCTTCTCCCCGAAGATCGCACGCAGCAGCTTCTCCTCGGGGGTGAGCTGGGTCTCGCCCTTGGGCGTGACCTTGCCCACCAGGATGTCGCCCGGCTTCACGCTGGCCCCGATGCGGATGATTCCGCTCTCGTCCAGGTTGTTGAGGAGGGACTCCGAGACGTTGGGGATGTCGCGGGTGACCTCTTCCGGGCCCAGCTTGGTGTCGCGGGCCTCGATCTCGAACTCCTCGATGTGGATCGAGGTGTACATGTCATCCTTGACCAGCTTCTCGCTGACCAGGATGGCGTCCTCGAAGTTGTAGCCGCGCCAGGGCATGAAGGCCACGAGCACGTTGCGGCCCAGGGCCAGCTCGCCCAGGTCGGTGCAGGGCCCGTCGGCCAGGATCTGACCCTTGGCCACGTGCGAGCCCACTCTGACGATCGGCTTCTGGTTGATGCTTGTGTTCTGGTTCGAGCACTTGAACTTGGTCAGGTTGTAGATATCGGCCCCGATCTCCTTGCCCTTGTCGGGGCCCTCCTGGGCCTCGACCCGGATGATGATCCGGCGGGAGTCCGCGGAGTCCACCACCCCCGCCCGTCGGCAGACCACGGCCGCCCCCGAGTCCTTGACCGTGATGTGCTCCATGCCCGTGCCCACCAGGGGCGCCTCCGCGCGGAGGAGGGGCACCGCCTGCCGCTGCATGTTGGAGCCCATGAGGGCTCGGTTGGCGTCGTCGTTCTCGAGGAAGGGTACGAGGGAGGCGGCCACCGACACCAGCTGCTTGGGCGACACGTCCACGTAGTCGATCTCCTCGCGCTTGGCGAGGACGAAGTTGCCGGTCTTGCGGGCGGAGACGCGGTCCTCCACGATGCCGCCGTCCTCGGCGAGCTTGATGTTGGCCTGGGCGATGGTGTACTTGTCCTCTTCCCAGGCGGACAGGTAGAAGCAGTAAGGCTCCACGTCCGCCGGCTTCTTCTTGCGGTTCTTCACGGCCGCGTTCTCGCGCTCCATCTCGTCGCGCTCGACGATGTCACCGACCTTGTAGGGAGCCTCGCCCGCGTCCAGGACCTGGTAGTAGTCGAGGACCCTCCCGCTCTTGACCTTTCGGTACGGGCTCTCGATGAAGCCGAACTCGTTGATGCGGGCAAAGCAGGAGAGGCTGGAGATGAGGCCGATGTTCGGCCCTTCCGGGGTCTCGATGGGACAGATCCGCCCGTAGTGGGTGGGGTGCACGTCCCGCACCTCGAACCCCGCCCGCTCGCGACTGAGCCCGCCCGGACCGAGGGCGGAGAGCCGCCGCTTGTGGGTGATCTCGGAGAGCGGGTTCGTCTGGTCCATGAACTGGCTGAGCTGGCTGGACCCGAAGAACTCCCGAATGCTGGCCATGACCGGCTTCGCGTTGATGAGGTCGTGGGGCATGGCCGTGGCCATCTCCTGATAGACGCTCATCTTCTCTTTGATGGCGCGCTCCATGCGCACGAGGCCGATCCGGAACTGGTTCTCCAGCAGCTCGCCCACGCTGCGCACCCGGCGGTTGCCCAGGTGGTCGATGTCGTCCACGTCCTGGGGGCTGCGGCGTAGCTTCAGGAGGAAGGCGATCACGGCGTGGATGTCCTGGGGGTGCAGGATCTTCTCGGAGAGGGGCGTGCCCAGGCCCAGCTTGGTGTTGAGCTTCAGCCGGCCCACCCGCGAGAAGTCGTACTTCTGGGGGTTCAGGAACATCCCCTCGAAGAGATTGCGGGAGGAGTCGAGGGTGGGGGGGTCCCCCGGCCGCATGCGCCGATAGATCTCGATCAGGGCCTCCTCCGGGGACTTGATCGAGTCCTTCTTGACCGTCATCGACATCATGGGCCCGATCTCGTCCCGCTCCAGGAAGATGATCTCGAAGGAGCTGACCTGGCTCTCTTCGGCCAGGATCACGGAGAGGGCGCGCGGAGTCAGGGCCTCGTTGGCCTCCAAGACCACCTCGCCCGTCCGGGGGTCCGCGATGTCGGCCACCGAGAAGGCGCCCTCCAGGTCCGCCTCCGTGACCTCCACATCCTCGACCTCCAGCTTTTGCATGTGCTGGAGGACGGCGGTCGTGATCTTCTTGCCCGCGTGCAGCACCTCCTCGCGCCGCCCGGCCGAGTCCTTGGGGCCGTAGATGGTCTTGCTGAGCTTCAGGCCCACCAGGTTCTCGGAGACCTTCCAGAAGAGCTTGCCTTCCCGGACCTGGATCCGGTCCCACTTGTAGAACGTCTTCAGGACCTCGGTGTCGTTCTTTAGGCCCAGGGCGCGCAGGAAGACGCTAGCCAGGAACTTCCGCTTGCGGTCGATGCGGACGTGGAGCAGGTTCTTCGAGTCGTACTCGAACTCAATCCAGCTCCCCCGGTAGGGGATGACCTGGGCCGCGAACAGCCCCTTCTCGGGCTGGGAGAAGAAGACCCCCGGGGAGCGGTGGAGCTGGCTCACGATGACCCGCTCCGTGCCGTTGATGATGAAGGTCCCGTTCTCCGTCATGAGCGGGATGTCCCCGTAGTAGACCTCCTGCTCCTTGATGTCGCGGATGGTCTTGGCCCCCGTCTCCGGGTCCTTGTCCCAGACCACGAGACGGATGGTGACCTTCAAGGGGACGGCGAAGGTCATGCCCCGCTCCTGACATTCGTCCACGTCGTACTTGAGCTTCAGCCCCACGGGCTCGTCGCAGGTCTCGCAGGTAACGGGCCGGTTCTCGTTCAGGTGGCCGCACTTCAGGCAATGGATCTCGCGGTCTCCGCGGGGATCGGTGATGAGGGTCGCCCCGCAGAAGGTGCAGGGCCGCCCCAGCTTGTCCAGTCCCACCATGCGACCGCACTTGCACTCCCAGTTCCCGATCGAGTAGTCCACGAACTCCAGCGAGCAGTTCTCCCGGAGGTCGGTGATGGGGAAGACGCTCTTGAAAACGGATTGCAAGCCCGCGTCCTCCCGCTCCCCGGGCAGAACCCTCATCTGCAGGAAGCGCTCGTAGGAGTTCTTCTGGATCTCGATCAGGTTGGGGATGGGAATCGAGGTGCTGATCTTGGCAAAATCCACTCGATCGCGATAAATGTTCTTCGAGGCCGTGTACATCTTTTTCTAGTACCCCAGGGCGCGGCGGGACGCCGCTCTCCCCAAATGAGCAGATCGGGGGCGAACACACCTTCCCCCGCGCTCAGCCTTCGACGCCAAAAATGCCCTTTCCACTCGCTGTCGACCGCCGGCGGGTGGACTACTTGACCTCGACTTGGGCTCCCACGTCTTCAAACTTCTTCTTGATCGCGGCCGCCTCTTCCTTGGAGATCCCCTCCTTGACCAGCTTGGGAGCCCCGTCCACCAGGTCCTTGGCCTCCTTGAGGCCCAGGCTCGTGACCTCGCGCACGACCTTGATCACGTTGATCTTCTTGTCGCCCGCACCCATGAGGTGGACGGCGAACTCCGTCTTCTCCTCCGGAGCCGCCGCCGCGCCCGCTGCGGGAGCCCCCGCGGCCGCCACCATCACCGGGGCCGCTGCCGCCGAGACGCCCCACTTCTCCTCCAGCAGCTTCCCTAGCTCGGCCATCTGCATGACCGTGAGCTCGCTGAGCTGGTTCGCGATCGTCTGAATGTCAGCCATTTCTTCCCTTCTTCCCAAGAAAAATCGACGCTACGAAACCCATGTTTATTGCCGGCTCTCTTCCTTCTGCCGGCGCGCTTCCAGGACCCGGACTAGCTTGGTGCCGGGCGCATTCAGGAGACGCACTAGCTTCTGGGCGGGGGCGCTCATGAGGCCGAGCAGCCGGGCCCGCAGCTCGGGCAGGCTGGGCATGGCGGAGAGGGCCTTCACCCCCGCCGCGTCCAGTACCTGGCTGCCGGAGACGAGCCCACCCTTCACGCTCAAGGCCGGATGCTCCTTGGCGAAGTCCACCAGCACCTTGGCCAGGACCACGGGATCGGTGACCGTGTAGGCCACCCCCGTGGTCTGGTCGAACTGGGGCCCCAGCTTCTCGAGAGGGGTGTCCTTGAGGGCGCGCAGAGCCAGGGAGTTCTTTACCACCCGATAGCGGGAGCCGGCCTGGCGAACCTTCCGCCGGAACTCGGTCACCGCGGGAACGCTGAGCCCGCGGAAATCCACGAGGATGGCGTGGGGGGACCGGCCGAACTCGGTGTGGAGATCGTCGATGAGGGCCTGCTTCTCGGTGCGATTCATGTTCTCCCCCGCCCTACGACTGCTCTTCCACGGAGGCGACGTCGACGCGCACTCCGGGACCCATGGTCGACGACAGCGCGATGGACCTGACGTACTTGCCCTTGGACGCCGCCGGCTTTGCCTTCAGCACGCTCTCGATCAGCACCTTCGCGTTGTCCAGGAGCTTCTCGGGGCCGAACGAGACCTTGACAATA
>Ga0210399_10001583_pt1 | contig 17770 bp, 26 predicted proteins | sample IncBWC14MmetaG_FD_150865 | JGI IMG/M metagenome (GOLD analysis project Ga0210399, IMG submission 150865) | Forest soil microbial communities from Barre Woods Harvard Forest LTER site, Petersham, Massachusetts, United States - Inc-BW-C-14-M | ecosystem: Environmental > Terrestrial > Soil >...
CCGTTCGCGAAATTTTTCGGAGACGCCTGCCGCGCCATATCAATCGCTCAAGCCGGATGACTGGTTTTGCCGGTTGCATCGGTGTCGATGTCGCTGCGCTTCAGGAGATAATCGAGGCCGCCGACCCGATACCAGCGGTATCCATAAGCTTTCAGCAGCATCGCATACCTGCCGCTTTCGTTGGCGCGGCTGTGGTTCTCAGACAACAGATTGACTAGCAGCTTGCCGGCCTCGCCAGGAAGCCCCACGGCAAACGAGACCTCGCGCGGCTGCTCACTGAGATTATGCGCGAACAGCACCGAATTGTTGCGCCAGTCATAGCGGATGATCAAAACAGCCGGATCGCGCGTCGCAATCACCTTGAAATCGCCCCAGCCGATCTCTGGGACCTCCTTGCGCATGCGGATGATGCGCTCGGTCCAGTTCAGCATGGAATTGGGATCGCGGCGCTGCTTGGCAACGTTGACATGCTCGTAGCCGTAGGGCCCCTTGTCGATCACCGGCATGCAGGGCTTGTCGCTTTCCGTGAATCCGGCATGCGGCTCGGTCGACCATTGCATCGGCGTGCGCGCACAATTGCGTTCGGGCAGGCTGAGATCGTCGCCCATGGCGATTTCATCGCCATAACGGATCACCGGCGTACCCGGCAGTGTGCACATCAGGCTGTAGGCCAATTCGAGGCGCCGCCGATCGCCGCCCAGCATCGGCGCCAGCCGGCGGCGGATGCCGCGATCATAGAGCTGCATGCCCTTGTCGGGGCCGAACGCCTTGAACACCACGTCCCGCTGCACCTTGGTCAGCCGGCCGAGATCGAGTTCATCGTGATTGCGCAGGAACATGCCCCATTGCGCGGTGGCCGGCCGTGATCTGGTGGCGCTGAGTGCCTTGGCCAGCGGACGGCAATCCGCCGACGCCAACGCATAGAACAGATGCTGGTTGACCTGGAAATTGAACATCATTTGCATGCGGTTGCCGTCGCGGCCGAAATATTCCATGTCGGTTTCAGGCAGCACATTGGCTTCGGCGAGAATGATGGCGTCGCCTTCACGCCATTGCAGGAATTCGCGGAACGAGCGCAGCATGTCGTACTGCTCGACCGGCTTCCTCACCTTGGCGCCTTTGGTCGCGATCACGAACGGCACGGCGTCCATGCGAAAGCCGGACACCCCGAGCTGGATCCAGAAGCCCATGATCTTGAGGATCTCAGCCTGCACGAGGGGATTCGAGGTGTTGAGGTCAGGCTGGAAGTCATAGAAGCGATGGAAATACCAGGCGCCGGCTTCCTTGTCCCGCGTCCATGTCGATTTTTGCACCCCTGGAAATACCATGCCCTTGCCGGCATTCGCGGGGCGCTTGTCAGCCCAGACGTACCAGTCGCGATATGGGGAGTCTTTGGAGCCTCGCGCTTCGCGAAACCAGGGATGCGCGTCCGAGGTGTGGTTGACGACGAGATCGATGATGACGCGGATGCCACGTTGTCGGCAGCCATGGGTGAATTCGACAAAGTCGCCGAGCGTGCCGTACCGCGGATCGACGCCATAATAGTCAGAGATATCGTAACCGTCGTCCTTGCCGGGCGACGGCTGGAACGGCATCAACCAGATCGTGGTAATGCCGAGGCCCTGCAAATAATCCAAACGGCGCAAAAGCCCTTTAAAATCACCGATCCCATCGCCATTAGCGTCCATATAGGTGCCGACGGATAGACAATAGATGACGGCGTTTTTGTACCAGAGGTCGTCGATCATGGTCAGCTCTTGATCCGCGGGCTTAACTGCAGTTTATCAAGAAGCGACCGCGCGCAGAGTTCCCTGAGACCGGTGTTCTCTTAGTGCTTTCGGCTTGTGTGTGGTGGCTTGCGCGGGCATCCTCCGTTGGATCACTTTGCGCCGCCGCGATCGGCTGGCTACTGGTCGCTCCGTTGGCGTGGACGTTGAGGCGCCGATTGCGCAGGACCGGCTTGTCTTCTGATACGGCCTTGGTTCGACCAGCTCAACGGGCCCGCCAAAATGATCGGCGAGCCCTTTGTTACCATTGCCGTGCTGGGCGATCGGCCACGCTACCAGCGGTCGCCGCCGACGCCAACCCCGACGCTGACGCCAGGTGCACGGATGCCGACGCCTGCGCGGTCATCCCAATCACGATAGTCGCGCCGCTCGATGTATCGCTCGCGCGGCGCATAATTATACGAATCTTCCACGATGATACGGCGGCCGCCGCGGGTCCGATAGCATTGGCCATCCTCGTTACAGATCAGGCGAACCTGCTGTACAAGACCCGGGCTCGCGTAGTCACTGCGTGCATAGAAGTCAGAGGCATTTGCGCCACCTGCCAGCAATGTTCCAGCGCCCGCTAAAAGTCCGATCGCAAGTTTCTTCATCGAGTCCTCCTTTGTTCGAATGTAGCTGCCCATCGACTGAGAAGCATACGCGTCGGTATTTGTTCCCAAACTGTCTGCTCCACAAATGCATCCCGCAGGGAGAAGAGAGAACTTGCCGCCATCGTCTTCGAGGGAACTAATGTCCGTTAAAGGCGTCTTTGTTCTTTGCAACGAGGGAGACACAAGATGGGTTTCGGAAGAGGCGCGTTGCTTTGGCTCTTGGGTGTGCCGCTCGATCATTCTTCTCTTGGCACTGTTTTGGCACCATTAGCAGCAACCTCGTCATGGCCTGTTGATGGGCGAATCTAGAGGTCCGCGCGTCGGACAGGAAAAGCCTCGCAGAAGCGGGGCTTTTCTTTACTTAGTCGTCCGGTTCCAACGCAACGGCGCGCGCGCTGCTCCGATAGGGAAGCAGCCGGGTTACACGACGCCCGTCGGCGAATTCGATGGTGCGCAACGTCATCAATTGTAATTTGCGTTGCACCGGGCGGTCACCGGTATGCCGGGGCCTTGACCTCGACGTGCTCGCCAACTCTATCGCATGTCCGCTTGTCGAAACTTTCCGAACGGATGGGGATGTACGGTTCGTTTCAGTCGGCGAAGCCTCCGCGTCGGCGGGCGGTTTATTCTCTACCGGCTGCTCCGTTGACGCCGCCTGTCGCGCTGGAGCAACAGCGTCCGGCGCCGACGGAGTGAATGGGCGGCTGGCGCCAATGGTAGCGTGCTCGCCGTCGTTCGCCGCCATAGAATCCATTTTAGGCTGTTCAACGTCTGGCCGTCCTTCGGAGCCCGCAGGTTGGCGAGGCGCCTGTTTAGGTCTTGCTTTGATGACGACCTTTAACGGCTCTGGAGCTACGAGCCAGGTCAATGCGCCGTAGCCTCCGCCGAGGAGGAGCCCGATTGCGACCAGATAGGCAAATAATGCGGGCATGGGGCGCCTCATGCATCCAGCCAACGGCCTCGCCGACGGGTGAGGCCGTTGCTCAGATAGCTCAGTCGATAACTTGAACGATCCGATGGGTGGAAGGATCGACCAGTACTGTCCGATCGTTGACTACGGTGTAGCGATATCGGGTGACGCCGTATTCGCGCGGGACTTCATAGTAGGTAACACCCGCCGCCGGCAAATCCTCGCCGATCCGGACTTCGTGCTCGTAGCGATACGATGGAATGTGCCGCTCAGAGACATAGCTGCGGAAACGCGGGCGCGAATCGTCGGCAATGCCGCCGGCAACAGCGCCGACGCCGGCTCCGACGGCCGCTCCAACCGGTCCTCCGACGATCGCGCCAGTTACGGCGCCTGTCGTAGCACCTGCCGCGGCTCCATCCTGAGCGTGCGCGGCGATCGGAAGCGATAGCGTCGCAAGCATTACCCCAACGAACAATTTGGCGTTCATAAACTCCTCCATGGTTCAATTTCGACGTGGGAGCAAACGCTAGCGCGAACCAAGTGTTCCAGCGGGCCGCGAAGTTACGGCGAGGAACCTTTCGTCAGGTCGCGACATTTCTTTACTGAATAAGTTCAAAAATGCTGGGAGGATTCCGATGGAACAAGCAATGCGGCCCGTCACGACGGAAGAGGTTCTGGAACCATCAGTAGCCGGTGTTTCATGGGCTGCTGTACTCGCCGGCGCGGTTACATCCTGCGCATTGACGCTTGTCATGCTGTCGTTTGGGATCGGGCTCGGATTTGCCGTGGTGTCGCCATGGGGGAATTCGGGAGTTTCAGCAACGAGCTTTGAGATCGGTACCGGCCTCTATTTAATCGTCGTGGCGATGATCTCGTCGGCGCTCGGCGGCTATATGGCGGGGCGGCTACGCAACCGGTGGATTGGCGTTCGCGACACGGAGGTTCAGTTCCGCGACACCGCTCATGGGTTTCTCGCGTGGGCTTTGGCTTCGGTTTTGGGCGCTATTCTGCTCGCTTCTCCCGCCACCTCGTTGCTAAGCAGCGCAACGTCCGGTGCGGTGCAAGCGACAAGCTCCTCCTCCCAGCCGACGGGGCCCATGGATGGCTACGTTGACGCGCTGTTGCGACCCGACAATCCCAGTGCGGAGAATAACAACGTTGCAAACACGCGTCAGGAAATGGCGCGGCTGCTTACAGCCGACTTCCGCAACGGCGGCGAAGCCTCGGCGGCCGATCGCAGTTATATCTCGAAGGTGGTGGCGGCCCGGACAGGCCTGAGCCAGGCTGACGCGGACAAGCGCGTCAACGACGTTGTGGCTCAGATCAAGGCGGATCTCGATAAAGCCCGCAAAGCCGCAATGCAGCTCGCCATTTGGCTAACGCTATCCTTGTTCATCGGTGCCCTGTCAGCAGCTCTTGCCGCTATGGAAGGCGGCGGCCTTCGTGACGGCACTTGGGGCAGCAAAACCAGGACGACGTATAGCCGCTAAGCCCAACGTTCACATCGCACAGCAAAAGGAGAAAAACCATGCCGATTCTTTTATGGCTTCTGGGAATACCGATCCCTCTTATTATCCTGATCATGCTGCTGCACCACTGACGACCAGCCCTAGGCGGGCGGGCTTATCGTCGTTGTTGAAAGGTATTGAGGTCGCCGCATGTCGACGCTTGGCTGTCCAGCCGCCCAGAAGAAGCCGCCCACGCGTCTTTGACGTCTAGTCAATCGGCTGGCTCTGTTACTGGTCTCGCCGGGCTTGTAGAGCCTCTGAAGCTCGTCGCAATTGCGGCACCGGCATGATTATCGATCGCCGCCTATGCGGCCAGCATAGTGGTCGTGGAGCACTACTAGAAGTGCAAATCGCATTATGAACACCAAACAGGAAACGCGGTCAGCCCAGATCTGGGCTGACCGCGCAAGTCCGCCGCTGAATTCGCGGCCGTTTGTGCTTGCCGCCTAGCTCGCCGCCTTACGGTTGACGCCCTTGCGCAGTGCGATGGTGTTGAGCTTGCTGTTGGCGGCTTTCTCTTCATTCAGATTGCTGTTCAAGAACCGGACGATATCGTCGTGGCCAAGTTCCTCTGCCCAGGCGATCAGCGTGCCATAGCGGGCGATCTCGTAATGTTCGACCGCCTGCGCGTTCGCGACAATCGCGGCATCGAGCACGCTCTTGTCTAGCACTTCGCCCGAGGTTTCGTCGGATTCCTTGATCAGGCCGTCGATCGCCGGGCAATCCGTGCCCGAGGGCTTCTTGCCAAGCTTCTTGAACACCTGATCAAGTCGCTCGATCTGCTTGTTGGTCTCTTCGAGATGGTTCTTGAGGCCTTGCGCCAGATCGCGGTTGGTCGCCAGACCGATCATTTTCGGCAGCGCTTTGGTGATCTGACGTTCGGCATAGTAGATGTCCTGCAGGCCGTGCAGCAGCAGGTCGTCCATTGTCTTGATGTCCTTTGAAAAAAATCCCACGTCGTTCTCCATTCAGGTGCGGTTAAAGCAGACCTAGCGTCAACGTGCGGAGAAGGGAGGTGTTCCTTTCGCATTCAATTGGCCGAATGTTCCGTCGATCCAGTTGTCGCCGACGTGCTCTCCATATCGACGATCGCTTTGGTGATCTCGGCGCCGAATAGAAAAATCTGGGAAGAGTAGTAGGTCCAAAGCAAAAGTACGATAAGGGCGCCGGCCGCCCCGTAACCGCTGCTTGGTGCGGCGCGGCCGAGGTACCAGCCGATAAGCGATTTGCCGACTGTAAACAGCGCCGCGGTGACGAAGCCGCCGGTTGCGACATCGCGCCACGCGATAGGGGCATCCGGCAGCATGCTGTAAATGGCTCCGAAGAGCAGGGTGAAGAGCGCGAGCGAAACCAGGGTGTTGAGTGTCGCCAATAAAAGCTGAGCGAGCGGAAATGCCTCTGAAAGATAATGTCCGATGGCCGACAAAGCGGTGCTGGCCGCGAGCGATACGATCATCAGGAATCCGAGGGCCGCTACCAGCCCGAGGCTTGCCGCACGGGTACGGATTAAGGAATAAAACGGTTGGCCCGAAGTCCTCACGTTCCAGATGGTGTTGAGTGCGGTCTGCATTTCGCCGAAGACACCTGAGGCGGTCGCCACCAGCAGGACGATGCCGACGAGTGTGGCCGCCGTGCCGGCGGCCGGGTCAGTTGAGCTGGCAAGAAGGGACTTGACGAGGTCCGCCCCCTGGCCGCCGACGAGGTCGTTCAATTCCGCCGAAATCGCAGCCCGGACTGAATCTTCGCCGAAAGCGAGACCGGCGATGGCGGTGATGATCAGTAGCACGGGGGCTAGTGAGGTTACCGCATAAAACGCGATGGCTGCGCCCCGGCTTATGTCGTCATGGGCGACGTAGCCAGCCAATGCCGTTCTCAAGATTTTCCAGGCCCGGTCCACGGCCTTTGATCTTCCAACTTCATTGAACGTCCGAATTACGCGCTTCGCAGAGTCTCAAACATCGTGGCTCGACGAAAAGTTTCATAGGTGGGCTGACGTATTTCGCTGGGGGCGCGGCTGGTAGGTGCGAGCTTCGTGACGATGGTTCGCCAACGCTGCGACCATTTGTCGAAACGAGCGCGCAGGAACTTCCGTGGGGCCGGCGGAATTGTTCGTTGGGTCACTACTCGATATCGTGACCTGCACGGCCTCACCTCAAACCCCGAGCCCAGACGGTGAGGCTGTGCGCCCACCAGAGGTGATGCATGACCAATCTGACAAAGCGGCAAGTGCCAGATCGCAGCAAGATCAACGTACATGAACCGCGCGAAGCGAGGTGCTGGGCCCGCGAACTAGGGGTCAGCCGGGAACAGCTTCGCAAGCTTGTCGAAAAGGTCGGCAATTCGGCAGCTGCGGTGCGGAAGGAACTTGAGATGTCCAAGGAAAATGATCTGGAAGGCGCGCAGGACCAGGGTGGCAAACACGGGGGACAAGCGGGCGTCCCCAAACCAACGCCGCGACCACCAAGGACGGAGCAAGATAAGAAAACGGCGAGAGTGCCTGGACAGAAACGTTAAACTTGGCATCGCGTTGGAGAAGTAACAGGAACGAACCCGTCGAGAGGGCGTTATTCTCCTATGTACGAGCCGTTACCGATACTGGTCGAGAATTCATTTCAGATCGCCTGGGATTACCTTGAGCGCACCGGCGAACTTGGCAATCGCGAAGTCGCGTCGCGAGTGCTACTCGATGTCCTCGAGATAATGATCAGGCGCGGCGAGCGCCGCAAGCTTCTACTCTCGAACAAGGCCATCGACGCCTACCAGCGCTTCAGAGCTGAACGTCGCCTAGAGCTGGTTTCGTAAGCCGAAGTGCTCGCGAAGGCTTCACTGGCGCGTGGAAGAAGGACGGCATACGCGCCGCCTTGCGGCCTAGGATGAGGCTTGTTGGAAAAGGTTGGGTTGACGTTCCAGTAATCGAAAGGTGGCGTATCAGCTGGTGCGAACGCCACCATCAGGCGGTCGTGCACTTCGGCGCCGCCGAAGGTCGTCAACTGAGGCGGCATTCTCATGTCTCACCACCAGCTACTTTCGCGGCGATCGCGCGCTGCACTTCTGACGCTAGCGTCATCAGGTGTTTGGAGAGCTTTGCGAACAGTTCTCTCTTCGGCTTGTCAGTTGCTAGCTTGCTGATCAGCGCGCACTCTTCCGCGTCCGTGCGAAGCCTTTCAAGATACGCTTCCAGGTCTTTCATGACGCCTCCAAGCGGGAACAGCGTACCTCATTGCGTATCTCAAGGGGGCTCTGTAGTTAAAAAAATAGCCAGCGCAGCACTGCCCAATCGAACATTGCGCCCTAATTCACGCCAGCAGCTGACGCAGCTTCATTGCATCGGCCGGCGCGGCACTCTTTTGATCGTTGTCGAAATAAATAAATACGTCGCATCCTTGCCGCTTCCAGGACTTGATGCGCCGCGCCCATTCCGCGAGCGTGTCGGGACGATAATGCCCCTTGTAGTGACCCCCTGGGCCGTGGCCCCGGATATAGACGAAGTCGGCAGTGCGCTTCCATGGCGCGGGGGCATCTTGGTGATCCGACAGGCAAAGCGAGATATTCCGCTTGGACAGCAGTTTCATAATGCGGGGCTGGTACCAGCTTGGGTGCCGAAATTCAAAACTATACCGGCGTGTTTTTGAGAGTAGTTCAAAGAACGAGACAAGGCGGTCGGCGTCAACCTCGAAATTCGGCGGCAATTGAAACAGGATCGGCCCCGCTTTGTTGCTCAGCAGCGATAATCGCTCCTCAAGGAGCTCGAGGCTGTTCACCGAGTTATGCGACAGCCGCTTCCAATGGGTAATGAATTTGGAAGCCTTCCAGGCAAAGACAAAATTTTTGCCGGTCTGCGCGCGCCAACGCTTGACCGCGTCGTATGTTGGCGTCCGGTAAAAGACTCCGTTAAGCTCGGTAGTTTGAAATTGGCTGGCGTAATATTGAAGCTGGTGCTTGAGCGGCAGACCCGTGGGAAAAAACGGCCCGCGCCAGGAATCGTAGTTCCATCCCGATGTGCCGATCAGAGTACGCGCCATGCAACCTCGGCAAGCTAACGATTGTCCATATCCCGGCCGCACCCGGTAAATCTTCGCAGCAGCCGTTCCGTGAGGGCGCCGATCGCGAGACCGGCTAGAACATCGCTCGTCCAATGTGCCAGCAGGATAATCCTGGTTGCGACCAAGCCCCCACCAACAAGCCACGCGATATTCCGCTGGCGTCTAGGTAATTTCGAAGCGGCCGAAGCTAGCGCTCCGACGTGAACGGCGTGTCCGGAAGGAAAGGCATCGTATCTCCTTCCCGAAAACGGCACGCCTTGCCAGTGTCCGCGGACAGTTAGACGGTCCGGTCGCTGTTGATCGAATAGGGTCTTAAGCAAGTGCGGCAGCGCCGACGCGACGAGCGTTGTTAGGAGAATGTGGTCGGCCGTTCTGCGGATTGGGCCGCTTTGGTTGCGCGTGTAGAGCCACCAGGCTGCGGTCAAGCCAAGGAGAATATGTTCGTCGGCACCCCACGTCAGAGCTCCGGCGGTTTCTTCCGTCGGGAGATTGGTGTGGGTTGCGACAAAATTTGCGATCGCGACATCTGCGGCTGTCGGCCGAACTGTTATCAACGCCATTTCGGTACGCTCAAGTAGCGAGCAATAACGTCAGGTGCCGGTGAGAGTTCCGGAATCAGTCAGCGGCCGGAAGGCAGCGCACCGTGAATTTAATCTGACCGTCGGGAAGCTGCCGCCAGTTCTCGACTATGGGAATAAGTCTGCTTGGTGCGGATTGATTGATGATCTCGCGAGCCTTGTTGCGGGCCGCATCGACCGGCAGCGTAAATTCCTCGGATGATTGTCTGCGTGTGGCAGACATGCGGTCTGCTAACGCGCCCGTCTTGCGGCCTTCTCTACGACGCGCAGGTGGCGTCGAAAGTACCGACATCTCGAGAAGCAAAGCCCTCGCTGGGTTGAGATCAGCGATGCTTCCTACTAAGACGACCAGGAGAAGGTGGCGGTGACGACGCGCCCTTGGCTGGCTACGATGATGTTAAGCCCGCTTTCGTTTCTCGCAGGGCATCGTAAAGGCTGATCAGTCCCACGATAACGGGAAGAAAAGCGAGGATCATCCAAAGCAGAGAGCCAGCCGTGACTACGACCCAAAGGCCGAACGCGGCAATTCCCAAGGAGATCAACCCCGATAGGACCGTATCCGTCGTTAGGTCGCCGTGCGCGCTTTGGTTTTCCATAGTAGCCATCGACGTTCGCAACGATCTGGTCCCCGGCCAGAGCTTCGGCGCGGGCCAAGGCCAGATGCCTCGTCCAGCTTGATGCGCCATACCTTGCGCGGGAAGAGCGAGGTGCGCGCAGAGCCCGCCATGATGCCGAAATTCGGCGAAGTCGCTGTCGGCGCGTCTCTACGACGGCATCACAAGCGGCGTTCCTGACACACGTCAATCGTCTTGCGGAACATTCGTTCCGTCCTCGCATTATAGAACTGCATTATGCACTGGAGGAGAAGATGAAGAAAATTGCACTGATCGCCGCGTCGCTTGCGATTCTCGCAGGCCCCGTCTTGGCGGAGGAGACCAGGACCACCGGCACCGCGCCGGCCGAGGCCAAATTCTCGACGGTATCGAAGGACGAGATGTTCTCTTCGAAGCTGAAGGGTTTGAACGTCACCAATCAGAAAGATGAATCGGTCGGCGAGATCACCGACCTGGCGATCAAGAATCACCAGGTGGATGCGCTGATATTGTCGGTCGGTGGCTTCCTCGGCATGGGCGAGCGCTATGTCGCGGTCTCGCCGTCGTCGGTCAACGTCCGCTACGACGAAAAGAACAACAAGTGGCTGGCGTCGATGAACACCACCAAGGAAGCGCTGAAGACCGCGCCGGAGTTCAAATATCCGAAGTAAGCGTTGCGTTTGTTGGATGAGAACGGCCGCCGGCAAGATGCCAGCGGCCGCCTTCTTTTCTGACGCGGCGAGTCGATCTGAAGATGCCGCTCAGTGGGGCGAAGTAGGCCTCGGAGTTACGCGCAAGTCGGAATCTGCCGCGATTCGATTTTTCATCAGCGCTCGAACGGATTGTTGGCACAGGACCTGCGAGGTCTTCTATTCGATAGCACAGATGCCGCATGTGCCTACGCTGTTCAGGGCACGCCCCAACTCCCAAACAATTTCTTCGGTCCACGGCCCACACCTATCTGAGCACTGAGGTAACTGACGGCCAGACGCACCGGGGATCTGGCTCCCGGGCCGACGCCCCTCTGAAGACCGTTTTTACACAGCCAAGAACCCTAGCGGACAGTGGCTTAAGACGTCGTTGGTTCGCGATCAACGATGACAGACCGCTGACCGCCTTCGCTGGCATCTGGACCGAATTCAAGGGCGACCGCGGTACCAAGTCGAAGCCGATCCCGGGGCCGCATCTCGTGTACGGTTTCCTGACGACTGCGCCGAACGCGGTCGTTGAGCCGATTCATGACAAGGGGATGCCGGCGATCCTGACGACGGACGAAGAACGCGATGTCTGGATGCGCGCGCCGTGGGACGAGGCGAAAGCGCTGCAGCGGCCATTGCCGGATGATGCGTTGAAGATAGTCGCACGCGGGGAAGATAAGGAAGATCGGGTAGCGGGCCTAAGGGGTATTGTTTTTAATTTAAGGCCCCTGCACGACTCTAGGAAGGTCGCTAGTGAGTCCTGCTTTCCCGCGCTGCTTGGGGCCCGTCGACCGGCGCCAGTTGAAGTCGCGCACCCGCCAAGCGAGAGGCCCGACAGCGACAGCGCTGCCGTAGCCAATGACGTGGTTCTTCCATCCTTCGACATCAACGCTCAACATGCACTCAGGGACAGTCATCCCGCGCATCAGGCACCGAAAACCTATCCTGGTGCCGGCGCTGGACTGAGCGGCGCGCCACCAACAGAGACAGGACCCATAGGCTTGGGCAGTCGAGAGACGTTTTTGGTCGACGTCCTGACAATCCGGGCCCGAGCCTTTGACTGTGGAATGGAGGAGGTCGTCAGCGGCGTCACCGCATTTTGTAGATAGTCTACTCGCGCCATTAGCGAGGAGAGTTGATTGGATATTCTTTTTAGATCCGTCTGCTGAGCTGTGAAATTCTGCCTAAGGGATTCCAGAGTAGCGGCACCTTGCTGCAACATAGCTGCGTTTTGCTGCAGAACGGCTCCATTCTGCTGAAGCGTAGCTGAATTTTGTTCTTGGGACGACTGAATATCCTTTAGCGCGGCGGTGACGGCGGGATCTGGTATTGGCGCTGAAGCCGCCGCGCGTGGAAACAGTTCAGCGAAGCTACTGAAACTCGGCACAGCAATATTGAAGTTCGACAAGGCATATATGGCCGCCGCACCAATGATGACCAAGGCCGATACGGACACAACTATCGCCGGCATTCGGCTGGACCGCCTGTTTAGTGCTGCGGGCTGTTTGTCGAGTTGCGTCTCTTTATTCGATGTCTCAGCTTGTGGTTCTTTTTCCGGTGTCTCATCCACCTGCGTTCGCCTCGGATCAATGAAACAAGGACAGAAACGTCGCCGGATCGTCCACGCGACGGCTCCTTTGTGCGATTGCCAACCTAAAATCGGCCTAGATCATGGGCTTATAGAGTTAATGCCTGGTTATCACCTCAGCCTCCTGGCGTGTGCGGCCCAGCCCCTGAAAACGAATCGAGCCGCCCATCCGTGCGGGGAGACACGGACGGGTCGGGAGGTTCTCGATGAGAGTCCTGGCGGTATCCCTTCGCCAGCAAGCCGGTATTACCGGAGCGCAGCGACCGGGTCTGTTCACAACTGGACAGTGTTCGGCCCGGCGGCTAACCAAGCGGGCGTCGAAACTCCTGGCTAGTCGGCGGCGTCATCCTCACACACGAACTTTTCCGAGCTGCCGCAGCGCTCGCACCTAAAAGTAAGGAAGTCGGGCTTGCCGTCTCGCACCTCGTGGACGGCGATCAGCATGGGAAGGCGGCAGCGGTCGCAAAGCGGGTCCTCGCCAGTGTCCAGCGGGTACAGTAAAAATTCCTGGTCGGGCGGCATCTTGCAGCGCTCCATGCGGCGCAACAACGCGGCGACGACAGTTTCGTTGCTTCGAAAGGGTTGGTAAATTCATCCGTCACTTCCATCTGCCAATCCCGGCCGGGCTGTAACTTGCCATCGAGGCTTTGGAGGAGCTGCCCGGCGATAATCGTCGTTTCTTTCCAGGCTGCATCGCGGGCGGGATCGGTTTTGCGTTGGCGCTATTGATGTCGCGCTCGCCCCAACGCCCGCTGCCGCGGCGCTGGCGATATTACGGCTAAGATCGTCATATCGGAACGATTCACGCTTGATTGGGTGTTTGTTGGCCTGGAGCTCAAATCGTGACTGAGGACATCCCGCTGGCCCCTTTCGCCCACGAAGGCTTGGATCCCGTTCCGGAACCGAAATCCACCATCGCGGAAGTCTCGGACGCTGTGAAAGGGACAGTCAATCGAGTTAGCGGCGCCATAGAAGCGGGTCGAAAGCCCGGGATGCCATTGAGCATCTTGAGCAATATCGTGCGCGAAACGCCTCTTGGTTCGCTGTTAATCGCATTCTTGCTGGGAGTTGCCGTCGCCCGCCGCCCCTGATGGTCACCCGGAGTGATGGTGTCGTTTCAGTGGATGCTTAAGATTTCCGCCTCGCCGCCGGCGACTGACACGACGTCACCGACGCACTTTCCAAACAGCGCTCGTGCAAGCGGAGAGACGTGCGAGACCGTCCCGCGCGCCGGATCGGCCTCGTCTTCTCCAACGATCCTGAAAGTCTGCTCGCGGCCATCGTCCCGAACGATCGTGACCGTGTGACCAAAGCGAACGACGGAATTATCGTCCGGCTCTGGCGCCACCACGGCGGTTGAACGTCGCGCCGTCCAGTACCGAAGGTCCCGGCCGGCCCTGGCCAGCCGTTCGCGATCGCCGTTCGCCTGTGCGCCCGCATAGGCTTCCTGAGCGGCCGTCAGTGCCGCTTCAATCTGCTGAAGACCTTCCCGCGTCACTTCGTTCGAGTTTTCGGAGATCGGCCGGTCTGGCAGCTCCTCAACATCATCCGCGTCCTTGACAAATGCTCTGCTCATGGTTGGGCAACATACACGGCTTCAGGGGTTCTTCGATCTGCCCAGATTGGTACGACCGAAGGCGTGTTCTGACTAACCTGTCCTACGGCGCCCAGAAACCCGTTCGGGTTTTGCGGCCTTTTTTGCCGCAGGAGTCTTCCCCTCAATTGGCAAAAGCATCTCTTTCTGCCCAGCCGAGGCCTTGCGGGGTTTCTTGCCCTTCGGGGCTTCGCTCGCAATCGACTTCTTTAGCGCGTCCATCAGGTTGACTACATTGTCTGCCCTGGGCCGTGGCTTCGCGCTTATGGTCCGGCCGTTGCGCTTTGCATTGACGAGTTCGGTCAAAGCTTCTTCGTAGTGGTCCTCAAACTTCTCGGGCTCAAACTCGGCTGCCTTCTGATTGACGATGTGCTTCGCGAGGTCGAGCATGTCCTTGGTGACTTTCACGTCCTGGATTTCGTCGAAGTACTCCTTCTCATCGCGGACTTCATACGGGTATCTGAGAAGCGTCCCCATCAGGCCCTTGTCCAATGGCTCCAGGGCGATGATGTGCTCCCGGCTCGTAAGGACGACGGTGCCGATAGCAACCATATTCATGCTTTTGATAGTGTCCCGGATGACCGCAAAAGCGTCGTGGCCGACTTTCCCGTCGGGGACCAAGTAGTACGGGCGAACCAGGTAACGGGGATCGATATCCTGCTTGGGCACAAACTCATTGATGTCGATCGTGTGGGTGGATTCCAGAGCGATGTTTTCTAGCTCATCTTTCGACACCTCAATGTAAGTGTCCGTATCGATCTTGAAGCCCTTCGTAATGTCTTCGTTGGAAACCTCCTCGCCCGTGTCCGCGTCGACCTTTAGGTATTTGATGCGGTGGCCGGTATTTTTATTGATCTGATTAAAAGCGATTTTCTCGGAATCAGAAGTGGCCGGATACAAAGCGACCGGACAAGTAACGAGCGAAAGGCGCAAAAAGCCTTTCCAATTAGCCCGCGGGGCCATCGAAATACTCCAACGCAATAGAACTCTGGATTCAAGACGATCTTGCCGGCATGGTTCCGACCATACACCTTCGCTTTTCGTCGGCTTGCAGCCCCAACTACTAGCCTCTTGCATTTTGTTCTCTTTTCGTTCACGATGCGACACCCCCGCGAGTGAATGGCATGGACCCTGGGAGAGAGCGAGAAATCATCCGCCTTTGGAACCGCCTGCGTATTCTCGAACGGGAAGGTCGGCCAGTCAGGGCTGTTCTCCGCCAGATTGAGAAGGCCTTGGCCGAACGGGAACGCCATGCGGCTTGACTTTGTCCGCCGCGAAATCGAGAGGATGCGCACCCAGGTCCACCGGCAGCGCGGCGAAATCCGACAGCCGCAAAAGGCGGGCGTTTCCACAGCCTCGGCGGAAGCGCTCTTGGAGCGAATGCTGGACAAAATCGGCGAGCTTTGTGCCGAGCGAGACAAGCTAAAGAAGATCAGCCTGGGCCAACCAAAGGGAAAGTCCTGGGGGACGTCAGTGGTGACCGAACTGAAATGGTACGATTCCAAGGATGGCCATCCTCCTTGGATCAAGGCGCTCGCTGGGGTTCGTCGGAGGGCAAAGCACGGCCGTCGATCGCGGCGCTAATGCCGCTTGAAATATTGCACAGCGCGCTCGTGCTTCTCGGCGGCACGCGACCTGAAGGTGCCGAGGTTGCGCCGCTTGCCGGTCTTCGGGTTCACCTTCTGCGAATAGAGCTGGTATTCGCCTGACTGCAATTTTCGGATCATAGGACGAGGCCTCACGCATAAAACCCCTGAATTTCAACCGCGATAGCAGGCGTAGGTTCCTCCTTGCGCGGCGCTCGCCCGCTGATCTGGAATTTTGTTCGGCACTGAGGTAACGAAAGAGGCCGCCAACTGAGGCGGCCTTACTTCTCTTGCTCTGGATGAAGGGCTGCTTTCTGTGCTTCTAGTTGAGCGATGAGTGTCTTGATCCGATCAACCGTTAGTTGATCATTGAGTGAGAACGATATTCTACGGTATTGCTCGATCTTCTTGTCGAGTTCGTTGCACGTCTTACACATGATAGTTCCGCATTTGCGCGAGCCCTGCTCAGTAAGACGGCCGAATAGCCGTTTTGTTCAAACGATAAATAGGACACTTCCAAATTCAACTTAGGACACTGGGGTTAAATATGGACAGACCCACGCCTGTATAGGAACCGATCGCGAAACTGGAACTTTCCCTGAACTGATGGCGCGCAATCAGGGTATGTCGAAGCTGCCTCGGCCCGTCGCGCCACACATGGCGGCAAACCTATGCAAGCAGCAGCGCAATTTCGCACGTGAGCCCTTGTTCGCGCCAATCGAACCGCACCTCACCCTTGAGCTGGCCTCCAATTATGTTTTCCATAATGCGCGTGCCGAACCCGCGGTGCGTGGGCGGCGTGACGGTCGGCCCGCCTGACTCGATCCAGCACAAATTCAGTCGTCCGTCTGCCGTTAGGGACCATGCGATTTCAACGTGACCATCCGCTGCCGATAGCGATCCGTATTTTGCCGCGTTGGTCGCGAGCTCATGCAAGGAGATTGCGATCGTCTGAGCCGTGGTCGGGTCCAGCATTACGGCTGGGCCGTCAATTCGCACGCGCGCCTCTCTCTCCGAGCGGTATACCAGAATACTTATTGAGGCTCTTAGAAGACAGCCACCGCAAAACAACGCTCTTCCTAAGCTTCTCTACCCGAGCGATGTCCTCTCGCGCCAGGCATGCCAAGATAAGGCTCATTCGATGCGGCCGTGATAGATTCGTAAATTTCGGCTCGCTTTCTAAAAGACTGTAGTCGACAGTTCTCGCAATCTCCGCGACGACAGCAGCAAGTTTGACTTTCATGACCCTTCTCCTTTGTTGAACCGCATGATTGCGGCCTCAAGTCACAAAGGATCTTTACAAGATTGCCATTAGCGACAGCCTTTGTTCGCCTTGTGCGGACAACGCCTCAAGATGATGCATTTCCTTATGAAGCGTTTCGGGTACATCAACGAAAGTCAATCCTAACGCTCTACAGCTTTGCGGAATTTTACGCACCGCTGGTCCGTCATGTTTGGTGCCGGGGGCTATATCTGAATCATAGTGCATTGTTCTACTCCGTCTCTTGAAAGTGAGAGTCGCCGCCATCGGCAACGGATCACGCACCAAGCAAGAACAAAGAAAAACTGTATCTGTGGGGATAGCTGTGGGGTCTCAGAAAATCCGTAAGCCAAAAACGTGAGAAGCCCCTGATTTTATTGGTGGGCCCGGCAGGACTCGAACCTGCAACCAGACCGTTATGAGCGCAGGACTCTATCGGGAAATTCGAGCAAAACCGGCGTTTCCCAATCAAGATCATTCACGTTTGTGCGCGTTTGTTCACGGGGTTTCTGGCGGATAACTGGTGGCGTAGAAGACCGCCGCGAACCGCCAACAGGCCTCGACCGGACAGGGCCGCAGGCTTTCGCGTGAACGGCCAACACTCATGTCACACCGGCCGCCGTGCGCCGCAGAACGCGACCCGGAAGTGCTCCGGTGTGAACGCCGTCCGTGACAACGGCTGTACCATTGACGATCACGTGAGCGATGCCCAACGGATAGCGCCGCGGTTCGTCGAACGTCGCGCGATCCGCCACCAACGCGGGATCAAATACCGCTACGTCGGCGACCGCACCGGTGCGAAGAATGCCACGTTCCCTGAATCCCAGGGCGGCGGCTGGGCCGCCGGTCATCTTGTGGATGGCCTGCGGCAGTGTCAGCAGACCGAGCTCGCGAGTGTAGTGGCCGAGGATGCGGGGAAAAGTCCCATAGGAGCGCGGATGCGGCAGCTCGTCAGCTAGCGGGCCTCCGGGGCCGGCGGCGCGCCCGTCCGACCCCACCAGCACCCACGGGCAAGCCACGAACGCGCGCAC
>Ga0210399_10001585_pt1 | contig 17761 bp, 12 predicted proteins | sample IncBWC14MmetaG_FD_150865 | JGI IMG/M metagenome (GOLD analysis project Ga0210399, IMG submission 150865) | Forest soil microbial communities from Barre Woods Harvard Forest LTER site, Petersham, Massachusetts, United States - Inc-BW-C-14-M | ecosystem: Environmental > Terrestrial > Soil >...
CAACCGCAGCGCCTCTTCATCGCGATACGCGGGAAACAACGTCCCCTTCACGGTCGCCACAAATCCCTCCAGCGAGCTAAATGTGGCATTCACAGCCGAAGCCTCATACCCGCTGTGCACCATGCAATTCGCGCACGCCGGATTCCCCGACTCCGTCCCATACTTCGACCACTCGGTAGTGGCAAGCAATTCAGAAAAAGTCTCCGCGTACCCGTCCTGCAGCAAATAGCAAGGCTTCTGCCACCCAAAAATGTTGTAAGTCGGCATGCCCCACGGCGTGCACGGATACGTCCGCTTCCCCATCAGAAATTCCAAAAACAAAGGCGACAGATTAAACTGCCACTCCTTCTTCCGGTTCGACAAAATCGCCCGAAACATCCGCCGCGTCCGCGCCCGCCCCAAAAAGTGCTTCTGATCCGGAGCCTTGTCATACGAGTACCCGGGCGAGAGCATCATGCCCTCCACGCCCAGCTCCATCATCTCGTCAAAGAACGCCCGCACCGACTTCGGATTCGCCCCGTCAAACAGCGTCGTATTGGTCGTCACCCGGAACCCGCGCTTCAGCGCCTCGCGCACCGCGTCCACCGCGATGTCGTAACCGCCGTCGCGGCACACTGCCAGGTCATGCTCTTCGCGCTGCCCGTCCAAATGCACGCTGAACGTCAAATATTTGCTCGGCTTGAACAGGTCGATCTTCTCTTTCAGCAGCAGCGCGTTGGTGCACAGATAAATGTATTTCTTCCGCGCCACCAGCCCCTCGATGATCTCCCCGATCTGCGGATGCATCAGCGGCTCCCCGCCCGGGATCGACACCATCGGCGCGCCGCATTCCTCCACCGCCCGGAAACACTCCTCCGGCGTGAGGTCCTTCTTCAAAATGTGCGCCGGATACTGAATCTTCCCGCAGCCCGCGCAAGCCAGGTTGCACCGGAACAGCGGCTCCAGCATCAGCACCAGCGGATACTGCTTCCGCCCCGCGAGCTTCTGCCGAAGCACATAACTCGCCACCGTCCACATCTGTGACACAGGTACAGGCATGAAATGTAAGAAACTCCTTGTCCCCCTATTTTATCAGTTTTCAACTCCGATGTTGCCGAGCGACCCCCATTGCCTTCGGCCGAGGTCCCTCGAGCAAAGCGAGGGAGGCAACTGACGACTTAGATCCTGCGGCCAACGTGAACATTTCTGCGAAGGAACACCATGCTTCCGTCGTTCTGGGTGCCTTCGAATGCGACAGGACGCGTCGGCAACCGTCGAGTTGTTCGCTGGAGAGGATGTACTGCACAAGCTCGAAGGCCATGTGCGATGCAGCAGCCTCCGGGCTGTCGTAGCAGGGACCTCGACCGTGAAGATAGTCGATCGTGCATTCCAAGGTTTGGGCCAGCTTATCGAGGACTTTTGAGCCGGGCAGGTTGTCGCTACTTTCGCTCTTTGCAATAGCCGACTGACTCACCTTGGCCCGCTTTGCGAGCTCCCCCTGCGTCCAACCTTTAGCCTCCCTAAGGCTTCTCAGCCGGTCGGATTGAAATGGCATAACAAGCCTGCCTTTGGCGAATCACCCCTAAGTTAAATGAGAATCGAAACATGTACAATTGGAATAATTTTTATTCCAATTCGAATGTAACCGGTGTATGCTTTGCATTAAAGTCAGGGCGAGCTAGATTTATATGCCGGTACGCCGCTCATGACACGAGCCGAACTACATGAACTCGGGTACATCGTTCCAATTGCGACGGTTCCGTCGATTCTCCAACACGGCATTCTTTCGCATCGCCGCGCCGAAGGGGTCGCGCATCAATCCATCGCACTTCAGGAGGTTCAGGATCGGCGAGCGAGGGTGGTTGTGCCGAACGGACGTGCTCTGCATGAGTACGTGAACTTGTACATATGTCCGCGGAATCCGATGCTTTTTAAAAGAAAAGACGATCACGACCAACTCTGCGTGCTCCGTGTGAGCCCGGACGTGCTCGATCTCCCGGATGTCGTCGTCACCGATGTGAATGCCGCTCGTGGGTATGTTCGCTTCAGACCGGCCCCAGACGGATTAGAGATCGTTAACCGGGAACGCACCTTCGCCACGTACTGGACGCACCAAGACGAGCGCGATGAGCACCACCACGTTGGCCAAAAGCAAGCCGAGGTGCTAGTTCCAGAACGGGTCGGGGATCAATACGTCACGGGAGCCTATGTATCAAATGGCCTCAGCCAGCAGAGACTACTAGCCTCGGCACCTAATTTGCTGATAACAGTCAACGCAGATCTTTTCTTTCAGTGAGGCGCCCCATGATCAGGGTTCTAATCGGCGATATCTTCGAATCGAAGGCACAGACGCTTATTAACACCGTCAATACCGTCGGGATAATGGGAAAAGGAATCGCCCTGGGGTTCCGCAAGCGTTTCCCCGAGATGTTTGGGGATTACGTCCGCCGCTGCGAACGGCATGAAGTTGCGCTCAGGAGGCCTTACATTTATCGCCGACTCACGCCTCCACACATCATTAACTTTCCAACCAAAGACCATTGGCGGTCAGTATCCAAGCTTGACGACATCACCCAAGGGCTCAGATACCTCCAGGCGCATATCACCGAGTGGGGTGTGACATCGCTGGCGGTCCCGCCGCTCGGCTGTGGAGAGGGCCGACTCGATTGGCGCGTCGTGGGACCAACGCTTTATCGATACCTCGGCGATCTCAGCATTCCTGTCGAACTCTACGCTCCCTTCGGGACGCCGCATGAAGAGCTACGGACAGAGTTCTTGAAACATCGGGATGGGGCGTCGGCGGACACCGGCCAGCAGGATCCTTCCCCAGCACCATTTCGCGTGGAGCCTGGATGGGTTGCGTTGGTTGCGATTATCGAGCAAGTTAGCAAAGAGCGGTACCACTTCCCCATTGGGCGTATTGGGTTTCAAAAGGTAGCCTACTTCGCTACGGAAGTCGGCATCCCCACGGGCCTCTCGTACCGCCGTGGCAGCTACGGACCGTACGCCCCTGAGATGAAGCAGGTTCTCTCGAGCCTTATCAACAACGGGCTGATCGTCGAACGAAAGCTCGACCGTATGTTCGCGACGGATGTGGGCCCGACGTTTGCAGACGCCAAGAGGGGCTACGAGTCCTTTCTCGCCCAGTGGCAGTCGCAGATTGCACGGGTAGTGGACCTCGTCGTGAGAATGAACACGAACGATGCCGAAATCGCAGCAACCGTTCACTTCGCAGCGAGCCGCTTGCGCGAGGCCAACGCGAATCAAACCACGGAAGCGGAGATCCTTGACTACGTCATGCAGTGGAAGATTCGTCGGCGACCGCCTTTGAACGAGGGCGACGTCGCTCTGGCCATTCGGAGGCTGAACGTTCTTGGGTGGATTGATGCTGCGCCAAGCGAATCGCTGTCCCTGCCTGAAGAGGCGATGATCGCCTAGCGGCGGGCCTGATGCTCCTCGACCGCGCCTCGTTCGTTCGCCTTTCCTGGCCCGGGCAAATTTCCTGCAACCCAGCCCCCCTCCCCAGCCTCTAAAGGACATGCTCCTCCGCTCCCAGCCGCGTCCCAAAGGACTCTTGTCCCCCCTGCCAAAACCGGATACCCTTATTCCCAATCGTCTGATGTTCGACCAGTATGCTTAACCAGTATGTTTAACCCTCACCCCAACCTCGCCGACGAAGTGAACCGCAGCATCATCCAGTCGGAAATCGAGGGCGGCGTCTTTCTCGATGACCTGCCTCCGTCCACCGTCCTTCAAATCCAGACCATGCACCACTGCTACACCGCCGTGCTTCTCGGCGGCAGCGAAGCGCTTCTCTCCGGCCATCCCGAGTTCTGTCCTGAGCCTGTGCAGGTCGCCATCGCCGGCTCCACCTGGGGAGGCTCCATGCTCAAGCTCCAGTATGTCGGCCGCGGCATGCACCTCGAATTTCGCCACCCCGAGTACTCCACCCCCATCATCACCTCTCCCATCCAGGAAATCCGCGACTGCCCATTCCGCCCGCTAGAATTAGACTCCCACCCCCACGGCGCCCACTCCTAAATCAAGCTTGTCATTCATAAACTCCACCTGTCATCCTGAGCGAAGCGAAGGACCTCTGCACTTTGCTTGCAGCGACGGAGCGGCCAGTCCTGGCGAAGCTCTGTGTTCCTCCGTGCCCTCTGTGGTTAAGCTTTTTGAGTCACCGCACACTCCCATTGACTTGCCCCTCCACACCCACTACCATTCCGGCCAGCGCCCGATTGCGACCCGAACCATGTCCCTCAAGATCGACACCCGCGAAGTCGCTCACGTCACCATTCTCGACATCCACGGCCGCATCGTCCTCGGCGAAGAAATCGGTGATCTCCGCGACGCCGTCCGCGCCCTAATCGCCGAGGGCAAAAAGAAGATCATCCTCAACCTCGCCGGCGTCGACTACATCGACAGCTCCGGCGTCGGAGAACTCGTCGGCAGCTTCACCACCGTCCGCAACGCCGGCGGCGAACTCAAACTCCTCAACCTCACCCAAAAAGTTCACGACGTCCTCTACGTCACCAAGCTCTACACCGTCTTCGACATCAAAGACGACGAATTCACCGCCGTCCGCTCTTTCGACTACTTCTTCGCCAAGTAGCCAAGCGAGAATTATTCTTGTCATTCCGAGCGCAGCGAGGAACCTGCTTTCTTCCACCCCCCGAACCGCCCGAGGCACGCCACAAACGTCCCCGATCCAGTTACAATTCCACAAAGAAATCATGGGCCTCGCAAATTGCGGAGACTAGGAGTCGCGCAGCTCATGGCCAGCAGTTCCGATCACCGCGCCTTACAACAAAAGACCGCCAGAGAATTAATCTGGACCTCCACCCACTCTTTCCATGGATGGACCTGCTCCCAGTGTGAATGGAATTACCCGCTCCCCACGCTGCTGAACGATCCCGAAGCCAAGACCGCTTACGACCGCCTGGCAGCGGCCAAATTCCGCGACCACAAATGTGCCGCCCACCTCTCCCGCCTGGGTTCCGCCGACGACGCCGACAGCTTCACCCCCCGTATCCGCAAACTCGTCACCCAGGGCTTCAAGCCCAAGGACGCCGTCGAACTCTTCCTCCAGGAAATCGCTCTCGAATACCGCAACCAGCCCAAAATCATGGACCAGGCCAAAGCCGACGCCGAGGACTTCCTCCGCCGCGTCCGCGCCGGCCTCATCTAAATCAACTTGTCATCCTGAGCAAGCGCCTTTTGCGCAGCGAAGGACCTGGGCGAGCCACGCGAGGCGTCGCGCCTTTCGCGACGCAACAATCGCGTGTTTGGCTCGCATCCTCATCAGTTCTCAATCCCCATCTCCCGCATAATCCACGCATAATCAAACGACGCTTCCTTCAACCGGTCATATCTCCCCGACGCCCCGCCATGTCCCGCCGGCTGCAAATTGGTTTTCATAATCAAAGTATTGTGATCCGTCCGCAAAGCCCGCATCTTCGCCACATACTTCGCCGGCTCCCAATACATCACCTGGCTGTCATTGAACGACGTCTTCACCAGCATGTCCGGATACTTCTTCGCCTCCACATTGTCATACGGCGAATAAGTCACCATATACTCAAACGCCGCCTTCTCCTTCGGATTCCCCCACTCCTCAAACTCCCCCACCGTCAGCGGCAGCGACTCATCCAGCATCGTATTCATCACATCCACAAACGGCACTCCCACCAGCGCCGCCTTAAACAAATCCGGACGCAAATTCAGCACCGCCCCCATCAGCAGCCCGCCCGCGCTCCGCCCCTCAATCACCAGTCGATCCTTCGATCCATACCCATGTCCCACCAGATATTCCGCGCACGAAACAAAGTCGGTGAAGGTCGTCCGCTTGTTCATCATCCGCCCCGCATCGTGCCACGACTTCCCCATCTCGCCGCCACCGCGAATATGCGCCACCGCCGTCACCACTCCGCGATCGACCATGCTGAAAATATTCGAATTAAAAAACATGTCGATCGACACTCCATACGACCCGTAGCCATACAAATACAGCGCCTCTTTTCCGTCGAGCTTCGTGCCTTTCAAATACACCACCGAAATCGGAATCTTCACGCCATCCGCCGCCGGAGCATAAATCTGCTCCACCTGATACTTCGTCCGGTCATACCCGCCCGGCACTTCCTTCTGTTTCAGCAGCGTCGACGTCCCTTTCTCCATGTCATACGCAAACACCGACGCCGGCGTGATCGCCGACTGATATCCATACCGGAACTCCGTCGTGTCGTACACCCGGTTCACATACGAATACGCCGCATACGCCGGCTCCGGAAACTCAATTCGCCGCGACTGCCCGCTCCGCAAATCCGTGACCCGAATCTGCGGCAGCCCGTTCTCCCGCTCGTACAGCACGTAATAATTCTTGAAGAAATCAATGTCGTCGAGCATCACCTTCGGATCCTGCGCCACCACTTCCTTCCAGTTCCCGCTCCCCGGGTCGCTCACCGGAACTTTCACCATGCGGAAATTCCGCCCCGTATCGTTCACCCGAATATAAAAACTTTCCCCATTGTGGTCAGGATAATATTCCACTCCCTGCTTCCGCGGCTCCATCACCTTAAACTCCGCCATCGGCTGATCCGCCGGAATGTACCGCGTCTCGCTGGTCGTGTGGCTCGCCAGAATCAGAAAAATATAAGCGTCACTCCGCGTTCTTCCGGTATACACATCGAAGCGCTCGTCCTTCTCCTCATACACCACCGGATCCTCTCCGCTCGTCCCCGCCGTGTGCCGGTACAGCCGGTACTGCCGCTTCGACACCGCATCTTCCTGCGTATAAAAAATCGTCTTATTATCGTTCGCCCACACCACCGACCCCACGCGCTCGGCGTGATCCGCCAAAGTTTTGCCCGTTCGCAAATCCTTCACCGCCAGCGTGAATTGCCGGAACCCCGTGTTGTCGTATGAATACGCCAGCTGATTCCCATCCGGACTCACCGCAAACGCCGCCACCGACATGAACGCCTGCCCCTTCGCCATTTCATTGATGTCCAACAGCACTTCTTCCGGCGCGTCCATGCTCCCCTTTTTCCGGCAGCGAATCCCATACTGCTTCCCCGCCTCCGTCCGCACATAATAAAAATAGTTCCCTTCGCGATACGGAACCTCAACGTCGGTCTCCTTGATCCGCCCCAGCATCTCGTCATACAACTTCTTCTGAAAACCTTCCGTCGGCTTCATCACCGCGTCGGTATAAACGTTCTCCGCCTCCAGATAAGCCCGCACCTCCGGATTCGGTTTATCCCGCAGCCAGAAATAGTTGTCCAGCATCTTGTGCCCGTTGACCTCGGTCACATGCGGAACCACCTTCGCCACCGGCGGCTTTGGCAAAGTCGCAGTATCCGCCGCCGTCAGCACCAAAACTGATCCCAGCACCAACGAGCCCACGTAAATCCGACGCAGCCAGCGATTCATAAGCGCTCCAAGAGTTGAAATCAAAAATGTCGTGACAAAACGCGCCCGAGTGCCCCATTCTAGCCGCGTCTTTTGCGGCTAGAATGGGGATTTCCCCGACAGCGCACGATACTCCGACCGAATCCCGCATTGCAACGTCACAAAAAAAGCCATGTCATCCTGAGCGAAGTGGCGGCGCAGCGAAGCTGCGCCGCCACGCAGTCGAAGGACCTGCTGCGAGTTTTTCCTTCGTGTACCTTCGTGTCCTTAGTGGTAAAGACTTTGACTTCACCCCTGAGAATTCCCTATCCTACCCATGAGCGCGAAGGGCGCCTCCAGTCCGCGGAAAGGGCCGTGCCCACCTTGTTCCACAACTTCGAAGGCCACGAACCTTCTTTCAGCCTGCCCGAGTGCGGACTCCAGGCGCATCGAAAGGAGTTTCGTATGTTCCCCAACCCGCACGACGCGCTCCCACTTCCTCCCCGCCCAAATCTCGAACAATATAAAAAGCTCGCCAAAGATCTTCTGAAAGCCAGCCAGTCCCCCGACCCAACCGCCCTCCACACCTGGTGCGCCCGCTGGATCGAGAAACTGATTGTCATCCCGAGCGAAGTGGCTGGGTCGCAAAGCGACCCAGCCACGCAGTCGAGGGACCTTGTGTTCGGCGCCAAGAACGAACTATCCCTGAGTATCGCCCACTGGACTGATCAGCTGGAGAAATTCGCCCGCCAAAAACTGCCGCAAACCACGTGGGGACGGACGCATTCGTCCGTCCCGCCAAGCGCAGCGCGGCTATCCGAAACCGCAACCCTAACCGCCGCCCAATTCGTAATCGCCCGCGCCCAAGGTTTCGAAAGCTGGCCGAAGCTAGCGAAACATATCGAAGCCGTGGCCCGCTCAAATTCTCCAGTCAATGACTTCGAGCAAGCAGCCGACGCCATCGTCACCGGCGCCGTCGAGCATCTGGAGAAAATCTTGCGCGACCATCCCGACCTGGTCCGTGCAACGTCCACCCGCCGCCACCAAGCAACTCTGCTCCACTACGTCTCCGCCAATGGCATCGAAGACTACCGCCAGCAGACCCCCAACAACATCGTCGAGATCGCCGAACTTCTCCTCCACTCCGGCGCCGAAGTCAATGCCGTAGCCACCATTTACGGCGGAAGCACAACTCTAGCCTTGGTCGCGACCAGCATCCACCCCGAACGCGCCGGCGTCCAGGAAGCTCTCATGCAACTCCTCCTCGATCGCGGCGCAACCATCGACGTCGCAAACTCCCCAGCCGGCCCTCTAATCAACATCTGCTTGGCCAACGGCCGCGTCCAGTCCGCCGAATTCCTGGCCCAGCGCGGCGCAACCCTCGATCTCGAAGGCGCCGCAGGCCTCGGCCGCCTCGACGTAGTAAAGAGTTTTTTCGACGACTCCGGCGCTCTCCGTCCAACTGCCACCCAGACGCAGATGGAACGCGCCTTCCTCTGGGCCGCCGAGTACGGCCGCAACCCCGTAGTCGATTTCCTCCTGGAACGCGGCGTCCCCTTGGAGACGCAAGCCAACACCGGCCAAACCGCCCTGCACTGGGCCGTGATCGGCGCACACGTAGATACCATCAAACTCCTCCTCGACCGAGGAGCGTCCCTGGAAGCCGAGAACGCCTACGGCGGAACGCCATTAGGTCAAGCCCTCTGGTCCGCCACCCACGGCAACCCCAAAATCAACTACGCCCAAATCACCGACCTACTCAGAAGCCAAGGCGCGAAGGAGTGAGCGAGAAGGGCGCGTGAATAAACCGTAAACGCAAGTACAACCGCACCCGCAAGCACAAGCGTGAGCGCCTGCAGAACTGTGAAACGCTTGCACACCCGTGACCGCCTCCACCACCCGTCAAAGCAGCCCACCCGCGACCGCCTGCCCAACCGCGACCGCCTTGCCCAACCGCGACCGCCTGCGCAAGCGTGACTGCCTGCCCAACCGTGGAAGAGCGGCGCTTCCAGCGCCGCGTCAAGCGCACCACATCAAACGGGCTTCAGCCCCCGTGGTCGTACTGCCTGCCTTGCGTCCAACTCCGTGACCGATGCCAGTACGCTTTTTTCGCGCCGATCCGCGTGCAAGATCAGTGCATGCGCCGGAGGCGCACCCGACAATAGCCCGGCGTTTCGAACGCCGGGTGAGCGGCAAACAAGACCCGCGCGCCGGAGGGCACGCCTGAACCGCCCGACCGCCACGAACCAGAAGAGTTAATGCCTATATTCGGGACGATGCCCTCAATTTCCACCAACTCCCCGAATCCAACGTCGTCTTCCCACTTCCGCCCTCATCCAGGGATGGAATCACCTCGCTCATTCCACACCCCGTAACGATCTTGATTCCCTCGCCAATGGAAAAGGCGGCCGCCAGGCCGCCCTCCAAGAGCCAAAAGCCGAGAGCCGGAAGCCGACCCTACTTCCTGCCCCGCAACATCTCCACCACCCGCTCATAATCATCCACCGTGTGATACTCAATCACAATCTTCCCCTTACCCTTCCGGTCCCGGATCCTCACCCGCACTCCCAGCAGCCGCTCCAAATCCAACTGCGCCGCCCGCACATTCGGATCCACCCACCGCGCCCCGCTCTTCTTCCGATCGGCCGTCTGCCCCGGCATCCCCGGCACCGGATCAAGCAGCCCCGTCATCCGCATGATCAGCGTCTCGACCTGGTCGAGTGTCATATGCTTCGCCACAATGTAGTCGGCCGTCTTCTGGATCAGGTCCGGATCCTCCAGCTTCAGCAGTTCCTTCGCCTCCGAGAATCCAATCTGCTTGTGCGCCAGCTGCTCCATCACCAGCACCGGCAGCTTCAGCAGCCGCATGTAATTCGACACCGACTCCCGCGACAGCCCAACGCGCTCCCCAATCTGGGCCTGGGTCAGCGAAAATTCCTTGCTCAGCACCCGGAACGCTTCCGCCTGTTCGAGAGCGCTCAAATCCTCGCGCTGCAGGTTTTCGATGATCGTCATCTCCGCCGCTTGCTGCAGCGAAACCCGCCGAACCATCGCCGGGATCTGTGTCTTACCGGCCTTCCTCGAGGCATGCAGCCGCCGCTCGCCGAGAATCAGGATGTAGCGTCCCTCCTCCTCCGACGGACGCACCATGATCGGCTGCACCACACCGTTCACCTTGATCGAATCCGCCAGTTCCTCCAGCTTCTCGTCATCCTCGACATACCGCGTTTGAAACGGATTCTTGTCGATATCGGCGATCGCCAGGTTCACCACCAGATTCCCCGGAATCCGCGACTCCGCCTGCGCATAAATCGTAAGAGCGTCATCCGAAGGCGGCGGCTCGAATGTGGGGACAGCCGCCCCCGGCTGTCCAGCCGAGCGCAGCTCGGCTTCCGCCGGCGCAACCGCATCTTCCACCACAGCCCGAATGGTTCCAGAGAACGCTTCGCCCCGGGGCGGGCCTTGAGCGGAAACGTCAGTTTGTAAGGCAGTGTCATTTAAAACAGGCTTGTCATTCCGAACGAAGTGAGAGCCTGCCCTGAGCGGAGCAGCGCCGCTAGGCGCTGTGGAGTCGAAGGGAACCTGCTGTTTGCCGGCAGCGCCACCACCCTGACCCGGAGCGCCACCCACCACGCGCGGCCCCGGCAACAACGACTCCAGCCCCCGCCCCAAAGCCCGCCGCTTCTCCACCTTCTCTTTCTCTTTGTCCCCCGCCATCTTCTCCGCCGCCGCCGTGTTCGTCATTCAGTCCTCTCCCCGAATCTCCCCGTCTGTCATCCTGAGGCGCCGCACTTTGGCGCCGAAGGACCCATGCACTCTGCTGGTGCCTACTTCGACGCCGGGTGCCCCATTTCTCGCGCGTTCTTTGCGCGAGAAATGGGGATTTTCCCCCGCTACATATATCGATAACCATCAATCTATAATATCGACGCACATCAATATACTAAGCGCTCTTGTCCATCTCATCCGCCGCCTCTCCTCTGTGTTCCCCTGTGTCCGGAGCTTGCCCTGACGCAGGAAGGGTGGTTAGGTCTTGCCCTGAAGGCAGAGAGCCGATACCCGCCGGCTGCCGCTCGATAATCTCCTTCGCCAGCCGTATATAACTCTCCGCCCCCTTCGACCGCGGATCGTACTCCAGCGCCGCCTTCCCGTGACTCGGCGCCTCGGCCAGCCGTATGTTCCGCGGGATCGTCGTTCGGCACAGCGTCTCCCCAAAATAATTTTTCAGCTCAGTCATCACCTGCTGCGCCAGGTTGGTGCGCTCATCAAACATCGTCAGCACCACTCCCTCGATTCCCAGCGAAGGATTCAGCCCCACGCGGATCCGCTCAATCGTATCCAGCAGCTCGCTGACGCCCTCGAGAGCAAAGTACTCCCCCTGCATCGGGATCAGCACCGCGTCGGCCGCGACCAGCGCATTCAGCGTCAGCAGATCGAGCGCCGGTGGACAGTCCAGCACGATGAACTGGAACCGGTCGCGCAAAGGCGCGAGCGCATCGCGCATGCGATACTCGCGCCCCTCAGCGTCGACCAGCTCGATGTTGGCGCCGATGAGGTTCTTGTGGGCAGGAATTAGCCACAGCTGTTCGAGCTCTGTCGTGAGCAGCGCCTCCTCGGCCGAGGCCGCGCCCATCAGCAGATGGTAGGAGCTGACGCGCTCAGGGTCCTTCACGAACCCCAGGCCGCTGGTGGCGTTCGACTGCGGATCGCAATCGACCAGGAGCGTGTTCACTTCCGCAGCCGCAAACGACGCGGCTAGATTGATGGCAGTCGTAGTCTTACCCACGCCGCCCTTCTGATTGGCAACAGCGATAACGCGTCCCATGAGTTGTGAGGAGAACCAGAGCTACTGCGCAGCATAATCCGCTTCGCATTTCAAATGCAATGACGATCTGCTGTGCAAGCGAGTGAATTGTGTGCAAAACAGGTCCAATGTTCCTGCAGGAACACTTTCCCGCATGTTGCTACGGCAAAGTTGTCTTTCGAATGCATAAGTGAAGAAGTGTTCGTGCAGGAACATGATGTCGGTTTCGTCAACCAGATCTCGATGGAAAGGAGAGTGTGAGTCAGCTCTCGCAAATCGTCGAAGTGTTCCTGCAGGAACACTGTGGAAAACTCACCTAATACCAGGATCATTGGGGCGGCTGGTTGTGGCTTATTTTGGCTTGCTTCCCACTTGCTGCCACGAGTGTGCCAGTAATTAGCAACATTTGGTTACACATGAGCGCTGGATTTGTGCTTGTTTCCCACTTATTACTTAGTTGGTTCGTGTCGATTAGTGGGACATCACGCGCCGGGCTACGAGCAGGACGCGGGAGCGGGATTGGGGGACTGGGACTGGGGTTGACCAATCGAGGTGGGGAAGGGTTGAGCGGGCTTGGGCTTCTTGGGTGGCGCTGATCAGCAGGGCCAGGCGGCCGCCGGGGGCGACCAGGGCGGCGGCGGTGGGAAGGATCGCGTCGAAGCGCTCGACGGCGCGGAGGGTGACCAGGTCGAAGGTGGCGGTCAGGGTTTCGGCGCGGGCGGTTTGTATATTGATGTCCGTCAATGTAAGAGCGCGGGCGACTTCGCGGAGGAAGGCGGACTTTTTGTGGTTGGATTCGATCAGGGTGAGCGCGAGGTGCGGGGCCCAGAGTTTGATGGGAAGGCCGGGGAATCCGGCGCCGGAGCCTACGTCGGCTACCGACTCGGGGGCGAAAGCCCCTGTTTCTTTTTGGCCGGTTACGCGGCCCTGAAGGGCCGCTCTTCCACTGGGGCGGACGAGGCTGGAGGCGAGGTGGCTAGGGTCGAGGTGGCTAGCGTCGACGCGCCGGGGGCCTACGTGGCTGGGGCCGATGTGGGTGGGGCCGACGATGCCGGTGGGGTAGAGGTGGCGGGCGGCGAAGAGGCTCTCGCCGAAGTGGCGGGTGACGATGTCTTCGGGGTCGCGGATGGCGGTCAGGTTGATGCGGGCATTCCAGCGGAGGAGTATATCGATGTACGTCGATATACTTTGGAGTTGTGCGGGGGAGAGGACAGCAGGTTCCTCACCGGCTTTCGCCGGTTCGGAATGACAAGGGCCCGAGAGCTGCGAAGCTCGTGCAGCATCTCTGGAAGGACGGGGGTTTGTGAGCGCAGAATGGTCCGGGATTGTGATCGGTGCACGGAGGAAGGGGATGAGCAACTCGGCGATGCGGGCGGTGTTCATAGGGAGTAACGAGAGGATTGTAGATGCATTGTGGGATACTTGGGGGAGCGGATGCTGTCGGGGTCCTGCGGGCTTGGGGTGCCGAAACGGGAACGGATTCAAGAAAGCTGGAGTCGCGGGAGCCGGATGTGGCATCCAACTTGATATGAAGCGGACGAGCGGGGAAATTTTCGACGAGAAGTACAGAGTAGTCGCGGTGGAGAGCCAGTGCCTGGTGATTCGGGGCGTGCGAAGTGGCAAGGTGCTGACCATCGTGAATCCGAACCCGGAGACTCCGCTGACGCCTGCCGACTATCCGCCGGGTAAGCTGATTGCGTTGACCGATCCTTCTCTTGCGCCTTTGAACTAGGGGGCGCTTCCCGTGGTGTTCCTCTGGGGCTTCAGCCCCAGTCGGCCCGGGTTTCAAGCCGCGGCAGCCAACGCGCCCTCCACCTTCCGCTCCGCAGCTCTCCTCTCCCGCACTCGCAACATCGGCTGCTCCACCAAATAGTATGAAGCACTCGCCAGCCCCACCGCCAACAACACGAAATACCACGGCCGGTGACGATCTCCGTACGCAAACAACTGCTGCCACAAATAAAGGCTGTAACTGATCTGCCCCAGCCACGCCACCGGCCGCACGTTCAAAATCCAATATGGCCTCCGCACCACATGCAGCAGAAGTCCAGCGATGGAGAGATGCATCACTGGCCACAACCCAAACAGCAACACTGCCGTGATGTGAAAATGCAAATCGCCGACATACACCGGAACCAGCACCACCGGCGCGATCATCGCCAGCGCCCACCACCCGTTGATCTTCGGCAGCCGGCCCGCGAAAATTGCCAGCAGGCATCCAATCGCCAGAACGTCCCCCACGACGGGAAAGGTTTCGTCGGCCCGCCCGTGCAGTTGCAGCCAATGACACGCCACTCGATACAGCGGCGCAAACGCAACCACCCCCACCAGGATCGCAACCCGGTGCCGGTGCCATCTTTTCAGCACGCCCGGCCACAAGAAATAAAACTGTTCCTCCACACTCAACGACCACAAATGCCCCAGGAACCAGGGATGCGTAAAATCAAAGTTCGCCAGGTACAGCGCCGCAGCCGCCATGTGATACCAGCGCAGCTCGCGCCAGAAAATCACAAACACCGGCAACATGAACACAATGGCAGCCGGCAAAATCCGATACGCTCTCCGCACATAAAATTCCCGCAGCTTGATCGTCGAAGTCTTCCCATACTCCTTGAGCAGCAGCGTCGTAATCAGATACCCGGAAATAACGAAAAAGATTCTCACTCCCAGATTCGCAAACGCGCCCGCCACATCCGAGTGGTAACGCAACTCCCACCAGTGCCCCACCACCACCAGCGAAATAGAAATCGCCCGCAACCCATCCAGCGACGGAATCCGCTTCATCCGCCGAGCCTAGCAGCCCCACCCGCCGAATCTCGGTGACGCCCAACCAAATCGCGCAAATTTTTACTGCGGATTTCCCATTCTCGGAACCCGCCGGGTGCCCCATTTCTCGCGCGTTTCTTTGCGCGAGAAAGCCTGCCCTGAGCGCAGCCGAAGGGTGGGGATTTTCGACAGAGCGAAGCCGGATGGCGGGGACCTTCTTGTCACTATTCGATTGCCGCGCGCATGGTATAATCAACACAGTTCCCAGGGCACATAACATCCTGCAAATACAACCAGTTACAAGATTCTTGCCGGGCTGGAAGAGTGCCCCGTTCTAAACCGCATGCTGTTAGCTAGAAGCTAGCAGCTAGGAGCTAGAAGCTGCCCCATGGCTGACGATCACAACCCCGAACTTCCCCTCACTCCTCCTCCCGGCGGCGGCGATGGCCCCGGCGCGTTGAACATTCACCCCGTCAACATTGAAGAGGAGATGAAGCGGTCGTATCTCGACTACTCCATGTCGGTGATCATCGGCCGCGCCCTGCCCGACGTCCGCGACGGACTGAAGCCCGTCCATCGCCGCATTCTTTTCACCATGGCTCAGATGGGTCTTCAGCCCAATCGCGCCACACGTAAGTGCGCCCGCATCGTCGGCGAAGTCATGGGCAAGTACCATCCCCACGGCAACCTCGCCGTGTACGACGCCCTCGTCCGCCTCGCGCAGACCTGGAGTCTGCGCTATCCCTTGATTTTTGGTCAGGGCAACTTCGGCTCCGTTGACGGGGATCCACCCGCCGCCGATCGTTACACCGAAGCCAAACTCGCTCCCGTTTCCACCGCGCTACTCGAGGACCTCGACAAAGAGACCGTCGACTTCCATCCCAACTACGATGGCAGCGAAATCGAGCCCGACGTTCTCCCCGCGCGCATTCCCAATCTCCTGGTGAATGGCTCCGACGGAATCGCCGTCGGCATGGCCACAAAAATTCCGCCGCACAATCTCACCGAGATCGTCGACGCCACCATCACGCTGGTCAACAATCCCAACGCGCAGCTCGCCGAGATTCTGAAATTCGTCCAGGGCCCCGACTTTCCCACCGCCGGCATCATTCACGGCCGCGCGGGAGTTTTCGAGGCCTACCGCACCGGACGCGGCCGCTTCATGATGCGCGCCAAAGCGTTGATAGAGAACATCAACAAAGACCGCCAGGCCATCATCGTCACCGAAATTCCTTATCAGGTGAATAAAGCCAGGCTGGTCGAGCGCATCGCGCAACTGGTCAACGACAAAGACATCGAAGACATTTCCGACATCCGCGACGAAAGCGACCGCGACGGCATGCGCATCGTCGTCGAACTAAAGCGTGGAAGTGAACCCCAGATCGTCCTCAACCAGCTTTTTAAGCACACCCAGATGCAGGAAAGTTTTTCCATGATCCTGCTCGCGGTCGTGAACGGACAGCCCCGCGAAATGGGCCTGATCCAGACCATCAAATATTTCATCGAGCACCGCGTCGACGTCGTCCGCCGCCGCACCGCCTACCTGCTGCAGAAGGCGAAAGACCGCGAGCACATTCTCGAAGGCTATCTCAACGCCCTCGATCACCTCGACAACGTCATCACCATCATTCGTGGCAGCGCCAACCGTGCCGACGCCCGCGAAAATTTGGTGCTCTACTTCGGCGGCAAGAAGATCGACATCAACACCACCGGCCGCGCCCCCAAGCTCGATCCCGAAAAGCCCTTCACCACCCGCCAAGCCGACGCCATTCTCGAACTGCAGTTGCATCGCCTGACCAAGCTTTCCATCGATGAAATTTCCAACGAGTTAAAAGACGTCCGCGAGAACATCGCCGAATACGAATCCATCCTCGCCTCCGAGACCAAGCTGCGCAAAGTCATCATCAAAGAGCTGGAAGAGGTTAAGAAGCTCTACGGGGATGACCGCCGCACCCGCCTGGAAGATGAAGCAGCAGAAATCGTTCTCGAAGATCTTATCGCCGACGAGCAGGTCGCCGTCACCGTCAGCCACTCCGGCTACATGAAGCGCACGCCCATCTCCACCTACCGCATGCAGCGCCGCGGAGGCACGGGCCGCACCGGCATGAAGACGCGCGACGAGGATTTCGTCGAGCACCTCTTCCTCGCCTCGACGCACGCCTACATTCTCATCTTCACCAACAAGGGCCGCGTCTACTGGCTCAAGGTCTACGAAATTCCCGACGTCAGCGCCGCCGGCAAAGGGAAGCACATCGGCAACCTGGTCGGCCTGCAGCCCGGCGAGACCGTCAGGACCATGGTCGCCGTGCGCAACCTGGAAGAAGAAAATAAATACGTCTTCTTCGCCACCCGCAAGGGCCTGGTCAAGAAGTCTGAAGTCCGTGAGTTCATGCACGTGCGTTCCAACGGCATCAACGCCATTGGCATTGAGCCGGGCGATGAACTCGTTGCCGCCCGCATCACCAACGGCAATCAGATCATCTTCATCGCCAGCCACGAAGGCATGGCCGTCCGCTTCGACGAAAGCCACGTCCGCCCGATGGGCCGCGCCGCCTTCGGCGTCTGGGGCATCGACCTCGACGAGAAAGATTACGTAGTAGGCATGGCCGCGACCACCAAGCCGGAAGCAGAAACGGCAAATGTGGGGACGGCCGCCGCGGCCGTCCCTGGCGCGCCAGCGCCAGCAGGAGAAGAGCCCGAGGCCATCGACGCCGCCGTCAAAGGCACGCTCATCCTCTCCGTCACCGAAAACGGCTACGGCAAGCGCACTCCCGCCGACGAATACCGCTTAACCAACCGCGGCGGCAAAGGCGTGATCAATCT
>Ga0210399_10001588_pt1 | contig 17748 bp, 11 predicted proteins | sample IncBWC14MmetaG_FD_150865 | JGI IMG/M metagenome (GOLD analysis project Ga0210399, IMG submission 150865) | Forest soil microbial communities from Barre Woods Harvard Forest LTER site, Petersham, Massachusetts, United States - Inc-BW-C-14-M | ecosystem: Environmental > Terrestrial > Soil >...
GCGCAATATTACTGAAAATGTGTGGAATTCCACGAGAGGCTCAGGCCTCTACTGCGTGTGGGTGCCGGTGCACGACATCGGAGGAGACCGTCTGGTGGCGATCTGGATTGATCCGGCTCTGACTGCGTTCAAATCGTGCGCTCCAGAGACCTCGGATAGGATCGGTACGGCCGCGAGTCATTTTGCAGGACGCCGGAAAGAAGATGCGGACCTGTCTGCCGGAGAACATCTGACTTCCGTCCTTCCGCGTAACAGCTAAGGAACGGAGAAGAATAATCAGAGAAACATGGAGGAAAACTTTGGAAACACATTTAAGTAGCGACGACAAGCCTGCTCCCCGATGGGCACGGGTATCTGTCGTTCGCAAGCAATGGGCACTGCCAATTCGCGAGTAAATCTAGGGAGAGAATCATGCAGAGTGCAAAAGTAAGAATGCTGTTTTTGCTGATTGTATTTTTCGGTGGCACCTTCGCCGCGCGTGCGGAAGTCGGCGGGAAAATTACGGGTGTGGTAAGGGATCAAACCGGTTCAGTCATACCCGGAGCGGCTGTGGTTATCACGAACACGGCGACTGGGATCAAACAGACGACTACTGCTGATCAGGATGGCGTCTTCACATTTCCGGTTTTGTCCGTTGGGCAATACCAACTGGATGTAAATGTAGACGGTTTCCAACCTTACAGGAAGACGGGCCTGGTGATCGACATCAATAGCGCGCTCGCGTTGGACGTCACATTGCAACTGAAAACACAAGACCAGTCGATTGTGGTTATCGAAAACGCCGCGCAGGTAGAAACGACGGACACGCAATTGGGCCAAGTCCTGGGAAGCAAGAAAGTCACGGAGATTCCTCTGAATGGAAGGAGCTATACCGATCTGTTCGCCACACAAGTGGGCGTCACGCCACTAACGACGAGTGGCGCCGGAAACAGCACCTCCGGTGGAGGCTTTGGAACGGTACCGGTCGCCGGGGCCACGAACACCGGACAGTTTTCCATTAACGGCCAACGCGAGGACGCCAACGGATTTTCCATCAATGGGGCGAATGTCCAGGAAGGTATCGGGCAGCAGGCCGGAATCATTCCGAACCTCGATTCCATCGCGGAGTTTCGCATCCTCACCAGTAATACCGAGGCCGAGTACGGTAACTACAGCGGCGGATTGATTAATGTTGTGACCAAATCCGGCGGCAATATCTTTCATGGCTCGGGGTTTGAGTTTCTGCGCAACACGGATCTCGACGCGAAAAATTACTTTTCCACGCAGCGCTCGGTATTCCAACAGAATCAGTACGGCGGAACCCTGGGCGGGCCCATCAAACGCAACAAGCTCTTCTTTTTTGCTGATTATCAGGGACAGCACACAAAGCAAGGGCAGGATACAGGAGTAGTGGCCGTTCCTTCCTCGGCCAATCGGGCTGGCAATTTCTCCGATTCTCCCACCTTCGCCGGCACTGTGAACGGTCCTTATTTGGCCCAGACCCTTTCGAATCGTCTGGGCTACCAGGTGACATCGGGCGAGCCTTTCTCGATCGTTTTTCCAGGGAACGTCATTCCGCAATCAGCATTTGCGTTGCCGGCAACGAAAATGCTCCAGTACATTCCCTCACCCAACCTGGGAACCAACAACTTCGAGTCGACCTCCCAAGCGCTGACAATTCACGATGAGAAGGCGGCAGGGCGCATTGATTGGAACACAAACCGATCGGGCAATTTCTCCTTCTATTATTTCTATGACAAATACAATCTCGACAATCCCTATCCCTCCAGCTTCGGCGGTGCAACGGTGCCCAATCCGAACGGTGGATCATTCGACGCATCGTCGAGTGGCTTGGATCAATTGTTTGTGGTGAGCAATACAAAGTCATTTGGTTCGACACTTGTCAATGAAGCGCGCCTCAGCGCGACGCGCTTGAACAACAATCTAGGTGTCCCCCAGGGAGGCGTTGGCGCCACGCTTGCCCAGCAAGGCATCACGCCGGGCGGCCAGGGCATCATTCAGGGCGCTCCGAAGTTTGCGGGCGTGGAGACGCTATACTTCAACTCGTTTACGACGGGAACGGAGCCGTTTTTTGTTGCTCAGATCAATAACACGTTTGATGCCAGCGATACCGTTTCCAAGGTCATAGGCAATCACACCCTCAAGACAGGGTTCGAATACATCTGGTACAAGGTCAAACAGAACCCCGACCTGGTAGCCAACGGAACATTTTCGTTTTTCGGCAGCGGCAATCAGTCCACTGGCAACGGCTTCGCCGATTTTCTGCTCGGCCTTCCCGATTTCTACTCGCAACAGTCCTCCCCGGCATTCTACGAGAGCGCTGCGAACGGCGGCATTTTCGCGCAAGACAGCTGGCGCGTGCGGTCCAATATCACGATCAACTATGGACTCCGCTGGGACTACATTACTCCGTGGGCCGAGAAGCATCATCAGACCACGACGTTCGTTCAAGGCGTGGAGTCGACTACATTCCCAGGCGCGCCCCTTGGCTACCTGGTTCCGGGCGATCCGTTGCCGAATGGTTCACACATCCCCGCTGCGATTGCGCCATCACCGCTCGATAATTTCTCACCGCGACTCGGTATCGCCTACTCTCCAGCTTTTTCGAGCGGATGGTTGAGCAGACTGACGGGCGGGCCGGGAAAAACCAGCATTCGCGCGGGTGCAGGCCGCTTCTTCACCGCCGTCGAAGGCTTGACAGTAGCGTATCCAACCGGCAATCCGCCTTATGGACTCACTTACACGAGCCCCGAAGCTCCGGTGATGGCCACTCCCTTTGTCGGCGCGCTGACAGGAATGAACTACATACAGCAATTCCCGGTGAACGTTCCGCCGTACAACGTGTCACCTGCGAATCCTGATCCGAATGTGGATTGGTCGCGCTACACACCAATCAGCGGAGCGGGCAGTGTCTATTACAAGAACAAGACGCCATACACGATGTCGACGAACTTGACCGTTGAGCGGCAACTTGGCTCGAACACGCTGCTGAGCATCGGCTACATCGGTTCTCTCAGCCGCCATCTTCTTGCGGTTCATTCGGTAAGTCCCGGCAATCCTGCGCTGTGCCTCAGCTTGAGCCAGCCACAAGACGTAATGCCCGGAACTCCCACCTGCGGTCCATTTGGCGAAAACACTGTGTACACGCGGGCCAACGGAACAGTTGTCAACGGAACGCGTTCTCCATATCCAAACACAATCGGCACGGACGCCGTGTACCAGAACATGGGCAACGCCAACTACAACAGCCTCCAAATGTCGCTCAAGCGGACCGCGGGACGATTGACCTTTTTGGCGAGCTACACCTACGGCAAGTCGATGGACTGGGCCTCGAGCATTCAAGAACAGGTCAATCCCTTCAATTTCCGCAAGGAATACGCAATCTCCGCGTTCGACATCAAACACAATTTCGTCTTCAGCTATAACTACGAGCTGCCCATCGACAAATTGTTCCGCGCATCAAACCGCCTCACGCAGGGCTGGGCAATCTCCGGCATCACCCGCTACGCCACGGGATTGCCAGTCACGTTTCAGAGTTTTGGAGATAACGCGCTAGTTCAAGTCCAGAACAATGGCGTCAATAGCGTCAGCATCGATCTGCCCAACTACGATCCCGCCGCAGGGTCTCTGAATGTCAATCACGACCCGCGCAATAATCCGTTAGCCTTCAATACGAAGCTCTTCAGTCCGAACCCGCTGGGCGCGTTTGGCAATTCTTCCCGCCGTTTCTTTTACGGACCCGGTATAGACAATTACGACATAGCTCTGCGAAAGCTCACCAGAGTTACGGAATCCACTTCGCTGGAATTTCGTTTCGAGACGTTCAACACTTTCAACCACGCCCAATTCGATGGCGCAAACTCGGTGGACGGAAACATCAATGATTCCACCTTTGGACAAATCTTGAAGTCACAACCAGGTCGCGTCTCCCAGGTCGCCCTTAAGCTGAGCTTCTAAGACGGTGCAAACGTCGATGAAGTTGGAGGGCTAGGTCCCGGAATCCCTTCGTGATGCTCGATGAGTCAAACAGACGCTCCCTGTTTCAAACTGGAACGAATCTGTAGGCTCACTGCACTTGTGTTCCCGCGTTCAATCCTTGCCTCCATTTTTAGCTCCGTAACCTATAGTGTATAAACAAGTTAGTTGGAATCGGCGGACACCCTCGTCAGCCGCAATGGAGTCCCTCTTGCAACATATCTATACGACTAATGTTGATACGCCCGATATCCGTCGTCATTCGATGGCAAAAGTCATCAAGCCATAGGCCTCGCTCTTGGCGCAGGACTTCCGGCCTGCTCTTTGGGGCACTTCTGATAGCTTCCTCCGTCTTCGGACAAGACCAGCCCCCTGACTGGCAAACGCAAGTTCGCAAGTACTGCGAGGTCCAGGATTGGAATTCAGCGTTGCGCATTGTGGATCAAGAGATCGCTCGCGCACCGCAAGATATGGACGTGCGGGCATGGCGTGCTCGCGTGCTGGCTTGGTCGGGGCATCTGGCAGAAGCGGAAAAGGAGTACCTGGAAATCTTGAAGGCCTCGCGGAATGATCCGGACAACTGGATGGGGCTGGCAAATGTGTATTTGCGCGAGGGAAGAATACCTGACGCTCTATTCGCGCTTGACACTGCCGTGGCGCTCGTTCCCACCAGGGCCGACTTGCTTGCCGCCCATGCCCGGGTGTTGCGCGCCGCTGGGAAACGAAACGAAGCGCGATTGGAATTTCAGAAAGCGCTGAAGCTGGACTCCGCCAGCTTGGAGGCGCAGGCAGGACTGATCTCCCTCCGCCAAGAACCGAAACACGAACTGCGGTTGGGCCAGGACACCGACCTTTTCAATTTTGCGAGTGCGAATAATGACGAATGGACGAGCTTGGCGTCGCAATGGACGCCGCATTGGGCCACAAGTGTTGCCGGGAGTTTTTACCAACGTGGTGGCGCAGGCGCCGGAAAATTTGTGGGAAGCATCACGCGACGCCAATCGAAATGGGGAGCAATAACGGTTGGCGGGGCGATCGGGCATGACAACGCTGTAATCCCCAAGAGCGAAGCCTTCTTTAATTTGGACCATGGATGGAAGAGCGGCGAGGCGACTTTCCTGCGCGGGGTGGAATTCGTCTACGGGCAGCACTGGTATTGGTATCAGTCGTCCCGGATTTTAACTTTGAGCGGCACCACGATTGTCTATCTGCCAATGGATTGGACGTTTTCGCTGGGAGCGACCGGTGCGCGAAGCGCCTTCTCGGGGACGCAATCCGAATGGCGCCCATCCGGAATCTCGCGCTTGGGATTTCCACTAGCGGGTTGGGGTGCGAAACGGCTCTCCGGTAACGTTTTCTTTGCGGCCGGCACGGAGGACTTCGCGCAAGTAGATCAGCTCGGCCGTTTTGCCTCGCAAACCTACGGCGGCGGATTGCGGTTCCAGGTGTCCTCACGGCAGGACATAACGGGTTACGGCTCGCTTCAGAAACGCACGCGAGACAGAACGGACACAGCCTTTGGGCTTACCTATGGCATCCATTTTTGAACGGCTGTGGAGGCTCGGCCCGTCGGCGTTCGTTCTGAAGGCCATTTTCGCGGCTATTGTGGCCGACGGACTGTTGCTCGCGTTCATTCTGATTCGGCGCGCTTACCGGAAATGGTATTTCGCGAAACGCGATGCGCGCGTTTACGAATTGCGTCAGAGATGGGGCGCGCTCATTTCCGGCGAAATTCCGTACGAGACATGGCGCAGAAAAGCTTTCGACCGGCGGATTGTCGAGACAATTGCATTGGATGCCTTTGAAGCCGCGGGGCCAGAGGAATCGGCACGATTGCTGAGATTTCTGCGGACCAGTGGGCTGATCGAAAAACGCATCTTTGAAGCCCGGCAACTAACCGGTTGGCGGAAGACGCGGTCGCTGGTGGCCCTGGGACGTACGCGCGCGCCGGAAGGTATTCCAGCTCTTGCGGAAGGTTTGCGGGACCCCGATCTGGAAACACGGTTAGCGGCGCTCCGAGGATTGGGACGAATGGCCTGTCCCCAGGCCGCGGAGGAGATACTCGCATGGCTGGGAGAAAAGGGTCTGACTGTGCCGGCACTGCCGCTGCAAAGCGCACTCGTCCAGTGCTGCGCGGAGCGCCCCCAGTTGCTGCTTCCCTATGTGCAAAATGCGGAAGGCCGTCTGCGCGAAGTGCTTGGACGCGTGCTCGGCGAGGTGGCGACTCCATCGCTGGGTATGGACCTGTTGCAATTCGTTGGCGACGACCTCGATGAATTGCGAGCTGCGGCGGCACGCGCAATGTCACAGTCACAATCGGGCCTCGCGTTTGACGTCCTTAACCAATTGGCGCGGGACCCCATCTGGTTCGTGCGCCTGCGCGCAATCGTAAGCTTAGGCAAGCAATCCGATCACCGCGCGATTCCGTCGTTGTTGCGAGGGCTGACAGATTCGAACCGCCTGGTGAGGTTGCGCGCGGCGGAAGCGCTAGTAGGGCTCAAGACCGACATGGTTGCGATCTTCGAACAAGTGGTAGCGGCGCATGACCGCTATGGTCTGCACGCCTACTTTACAGCTCTCGAGAATGCAGACTTGCGGGAAAAATTTGAGGTCGAACTTCAAGAGAACTCGCGAATCACCGAAGAAGAGAAGAAGCGCCTGGTGAGTATACTGCAGGCGGGGACACTGGGTGCAGCAGAGCCTGCAACTGCGGAGAGTCTCCCAAAGAATCTAGTGGCCCCGCGATGATTCGGTTTCTCGATATTTCGAACCACGCGCTTTTCTGGTACTACCTGGCCAGCAATCTGGTCTATCTGGTGATGTTAATCGTGGCACTGAAGACGACTGCGGCCCATCAACGGAGACTGGAAAGCCGCCGCTTGAATTGGATTAAAGAAACACCTATGGCGCCGCCGATCACGGTAATTGCGCCTGCGCATAACGAAGAAAGCTCCATCCGCCTTGCCGTGAGAAACCTTCTGGAGCTGGATTACCCGCAACTTGAGGTGATCGTGGTCAACGACGGCTCAGAAGATCGGACCCTCGAAGAGATGAGGGAGGAGTTCCACCTCCGGCCTGTCCGGTCGGTGTACGTCCCACAAGCAAAGTGCGCACCGGTACGGGGATTGTACCGGAGCGACGTGGACTCAAGACTGTTGGTCTTTGACAAAGAACCGGGAGGAAGCAAGGCCGATGCCGTGAATGCAGGTTTGAATGCGGCGACCTCGCCTTACGTTTGCATTGTCGATGCGGACTCGATCCTCGAGCGCGACGCGCTGCTGCGTATCATGGTGCCCATCCTGGAGGATCCCAAGCGCGTTGTAGCGGTCGGCGGAATCATCCGCGTATTAAACGGATCGGAGATCGCAGCGGGGCACCTGCGGCGTGTGCGTCTGCCGCGCAAGAGCATTGAGGTGATTCAGGTAATTGAGTATCTCCGTGCTTTCTTGATTGGCAGAGAGGCGTGGGGCCAAGGAAACATGCTGATGATTATTTCCGGCGCTTTCGGCGTGTTTCGAACGGAGTTGGTACGTGCAGTGGGCGGCTATCGGCCAAGCGCCATTGGTGAAGATTTTGATCTGGTGGCACGTTTACACCGCCATCTTCTGGAGCAAGGGGCGGACTATCAAATTCAGTTCGTTCCGGATCCAATGTGCTGGACGGAAGTCCCTTCCGATTTGAAATCGTTGGGAAGGCAGCGAGCGCGCTGGCAGAAAGGATTGCTGGACGTGCTCTGGGCCAACCGGGACATGCTCTTCAAGCGGCGTTACGGCAGGATCGGATGGCTGGCTCTTCCGTACTTGTGGCTGTTTGAGCTATTCGCCCCCGTAATCGAAATCGGCGGAATCGCAACCATCATTCTCGCTGCCTGCTTAGGTGTGCTGAGCCACGAATTCTTTGTGCAGTTCCTGCTGTTCGGCTATGCGTTTGCGACGGTAATTTCTATCGGCTCGGTCTTGCAGGAGGAAATCACCTACAAACGGTACAACGACTGGCAAGATGTAGCGCGGCTCGTGACTTACTGCTTTCTGGAACACTTTCCCTACCGCCAACTGCATATGATCTGGCGGCTGCAGGGCCTTTGGCAGTACTTGCGTGGCGACAACGTTTGGAGACCGCTAAAGCGCAAAGGGCTTGCATCCGCGAACGTCCGATAGGCCTGCCGGAAGACAATTTGTAAGCAATATGGTTGCTAAGGGATTACGCCGAGACCGAGGCGGCGAATGCCACTGTTCCCGCGCAGCTGTTGTGAGAGTCCAGCAATGTGCCGCTGATTTCTTGCGATCGTCTGCCAAATGTCTTCGCGGATATTCAGGAATGCGTTTACGGCTTGCGGGTCAAATTGACTTCCGGACAGACGGCGAATCGTATCACGTGCGGACTCGAACGAAGAAGCGCGTCGGTAGGGCCTGTCGGATGTAATGGCATCGAGAGTGTCCGCAACGGCGAAGATCCGAGCGCCTGGAAGAATCTCTTCTCCTTTGAGCCCGCGCGGATAGCCTCCGCCGTCGTAGCGCTCGTGGTGCATGAGGATGATTTCCGCTGCGTCGGCGAGAAAAGGGATGTCCTTGACGACATCGAACCCGATCTGCACATGCTGCTGCATGAATTTCCGTTCGTCCTCGGTGAGCGGTCCCGGCTTGAGCAGAATCCCATCGGGGATTCCGAGCTTCCCGATATCATGCAGATAAGCTCCTCTCGCAAGACTTTCCAGTTGCTTGTCCGGCCAGCCCATGGCCCTTGCAATCTCGAGAGAGTAACGGCAGACACGCCGGGAATGGCCGGCCGTTTCATCGTCGCGTAGATCGATCGCCACGCCAAGAGCTTGCAGCGTGTCTTCATAACTGCGTTCGATCTGCTCGAGTGCGCCTTGCAGTTGTGCCGTACGCTCCGCGACCATTTCTTCAAGATGTTGGCGGTAATTTTCGACTTGTTTTTCGAGTTCCCGCTTGTGCAGTGCGCTTTGCATGCTTGCCAGGACGGCGCCCTCAAGGAGCGGTTTGACGAGATAGTCGTCCGCACCGCAGCGCATCGCTTGCACGCCGACGTCCACATCATCCACGCCCGTAGTGACCAAAAACGCCAGATGCGGGTAGCAGCGGCGCACTTCGGCGAGCAGTTCCATGCCACTGATGCCAGGCATATGGAGGTCGGAAATGACCGCGTCGAATTGTCCGCGTTGCAGAGCCACGAGCGCTTCCTCGCCATTGTTGACGGTGGCGCACTGAAACTCGGGAGGCCCGAGGATGAGTGACAGGAGTTTGCAAGCAGCAGATTCGTCGTCAACAACAAGAACGCGTGCAGGAGCCTGGCAAGCTGGTGAACCCTCGGCGACACTTCTGTCTGTTCCTTCCCTGAGAACTTGATCGGCCTTGGTCATCAGAATGTCCACCTCACTTTTTATTGAAGCACCCAGGGCCCAGTCTTTTCAGTGAAACGGCATCCATAGTGCCGAAGGGGCGGACCTTTCTCGCTCGAATGAACAATTTTGGCTTTGCCCACGCGGTCTTCCCCTGCGCTCGCGAGATAGACGTCTAGAATGGAATCGACGGGGAGATCCGCGGTGCAGCCACACAGGAAGCCGCTCAGGCTCACGTTCTCAGTGGTCACGATCTCTTCAAACTTCTTTCCCTGACTGTCGGCGCCTCGCAGCTTCAGGACGATACGCAACCGCACACGCACTTCGGCTCGGGGAACATACCGGCCATTCTTGGCGATTTGCTGGAGGCGTGCCCGCAGCGCCTCGAAGTCGATCGGCTTCTCGAAATAATCGGCTGCGCCGAGCTGCTTGCAATGTTCCTTTGTTTGTCCACCTGCCTCACCACTTACGATAATCACCGGGATCTTCTGAGTGTGGCTGAGTGCCGTGAACGTTTGAAGGAGTTCATAGCCGGAGTATTTAGGCATGCGAAGATCCAACAAGATGGCGTCGGGCTTGTGCTCGAGCGCGAGAGCCAAACCCTGTTCCGGCTGACCCGAGTCGATTACCTCAAAGGCGCCGCTTAGCTCAAGGCGCATCAGACGCCGCAAGGCTTCATCGTCGTCCACTAGCAACACTTTTCCCATCGCCAAGTTCCTCCTACTGACCGGAGCGGACATTGCTCCCCGCAAGTTCAGCCGCAAGTTTCATGGAGGACGGCTGCTTCCCGCCATCGAGCACCTCGCGGACCTTCCGGCTAAGAACATCTTCTGTGAATGGCTTGTGTAGGAGGTTGGTTCCAGGCTCCAGAACTCCGTGACCCGCAATAAAACTGTCGGTATAGCCCGACATGTAAAGCACTTTCATTCCTGGCTGGCCCGGCAACAACTGTTCTGCCAGAACGCGGCCGTTCATGCCGGGCATCACCACATCGGTCAGCAGAAGATCGAAAGTGCGTCCATGTCGTCTTGCGATTTCCAGAGCTTCTTCCCCGCTGTGCGCTGACAGCACATGGAATCCGGCTGATTCAAGATTGCTCTGCGCAAGTTTTCTCAACGACTCGGAGTCTTCCGCCAACAAAATACTTTCTGAACCACGCAAGTTTTCGGCGCGGTCGTCTGTTTGTGCTTCCGCTGTCGGCTGTCCCTCATAACGTTGGAGATAAATTTGAAAAGACGATCCTTTTCCCGGGGAACTCTCCACGGAGATATATCCGTTGCTCTGTTTCACGATGCCGTACACAGTTGCAAGTCCAAGTCCCGTTCCTTTGCCCCGTTCTTTGGTGGTGAAGAATGGCTCGAACATATGCGCTAGTGTTCCGGCGTCCATGCCAGTTCCGGTGTCAGATACTGCGAGCATCACGTAGTCCCCGGCTTTCGAACCCGGATGATTCCGCGCGTACGTTTGATCAAGCACCGCGTTGGCCGTCTGGATCTTCAGTTTTCCGCCCGCTGGCATCGCGTCACGCGCGTTGACGGCCAGGTTCATGATCACTTGTTCGATCTGGCCCTGGTCCGCTTTCACATTCCCAAGCTCTGCATCCTGAACCAGTGATACTTCGATGTCCTCGCCTAGAAGCCGCGGAAGCATTTTTTCCATATCCAGGACGAGGGTGTTAAGGCTGAGAACAGCCGGTGTCAAGACCTGCTGACGGCTGAACGCCAGCAGCTGCTTTGTCAACGAAGCGGCTCGCTGTCCCGCCTTTTCGATTTCCAGGGCATGCTCACATAGAGCATTGTTTTCCCCCAACTGACGCTTCAGCAATCTGCTGTAGCCGATAATTACACCGAGATGATTGTTGAAGTCGTGCGCGATGCCCCCTGATAGGCGTCCAATTGCTTCCATCTTTTGCGCCGTTCTCAGTTGCCGTTCGAGCACTCGCTTTTCCGTCACATCCTCCGCAAACACCTCAAAATACGCCGCGACCCCGTTTTCATCGTTGATGCGGCGGCCCGAACACCGCACCGTGATCGGCGTGTCGTCATGTTTCTTCCACTCCATCTCCATATCCTTCATTTCTTCTGTGCGGCTCAGGATTTCGGCCAGCCGCTGGTATTCGCCGTCGTGCCGGAAGATGTCCGTTGCCAGATCTTTTCTCAGAAGCTCCTCCTCCAGCTCGTAACCCAGCATTTTCTGGAGCGCCGGATTGACTTGCAAAAATCGGCCGGCGATGCTTGCACGATATATTCCGTAGGGCGCGTCTTCCACCACCGAGCGAAAATCCGCCTCGGAGCGGCGCAGAGCTTCCTCGGTTCTTTTTCGCTCCGTGATATTGCGGTTCACGATCACAAGTTTTTCCGGCTCCCCATTTACGTTGTGAATGACGCTCGAAGTGGATTCCAATGCCAGCCAGGTTCCGTTCTTGTGGCGAAGACGGTACTCCAGCGTTTTTCCAATCCCCGAGCGCCGCGCGTCCTCGGCCGCGCTCCTGACGCATTCGCGATCATCGGGGTGAATTTGTTCGAATGCTGAGGAAGCCTGCAATTCTTCGGGCGAATACCCCAACACCTTCTGATAGGAAAGACTGTTGAAAATCCGCTTCCCCTCCATATCCACGATCGCAATCATGTCGGCGGCGTTCTCGCTAATCAGGTGGAACAACTCGTCCCGTTCCACTAGTTCTTTGCGGATCCGGTGAATCAGAAGATGCTGATAAATCGTGTACAGGTCGAAGAGAAAAATCAGGCCCACCAGACCTCGGATGGCCTGCGGCAGCACAGCTTGCAAGTAGGAATCTTGATGAAAGGTCGCGCTGGGAAGTAGAAATGACGCCAGCCCAATCGTCAGGAGCAAAGTGATGATAATTGCCGCGGCCCAGAGCCACCACTCCTGCCGTTCGAGCCGGCGGAAGTTCACCCGAACGGGGCTCGGTGGTGCGTCTCTCGGATAGTCCTTAGATTTTGGTAGATGCAGGTGCAACAATCACCCGTAGGAGTCCACTCTTTCGCGCGATCGCCAAATATTCCCGTGGCCGATGTTTACACCACGCGTGGTCCCCTGAGCCTTCCGATCTACTTCTGCACGAAGCCAACCATCCAGCTGCCCTCTTTTCGTCACTGGTTCGCACGTAAGATAGTGAAAATTAATGGGATATTCCACTCTCAAACAAGTGAATATTGGGAACGCTAGCAGCCTTGTGCCATCATCAACCGAAGGTTTCTTTCTGAAACAGGTAGAAGAAATCTACTCGGTCCGGTGAGGAGATTGGATTGCCTCTTGTTCGACCTGGACTCCACAATGCTACCGAGCACGTCCGATTACCAACGTCAGATCGTCTGCTTGCTTGCCTAACCTGAACTGTTCCACCGCATCTAGTACATTCCGCAATATGTGCGCGGCCTCAAGGTTCCGATTCTTGGTCAGTGTTTCCAAGAGACGATCTTCGCCGAAATCTTCCACACTATGGCCCGTTGTCTCCGTAACTCCGTCGGTATACATGCACAAGACGTCTCCGATCTCCAACTGAACTGTGGCGACGGAACACTCCCATTCCGAGAACAGACCAAGGACAGTGGCGGTCGCCTCAAGTCTTTCAAAAAGCCCTCCCTGGCGGAGCAGTACAGGAGGGTTATGCCCACAATTGACGTAGTGCAGGGTTCGAGTGGCATCGCTGTAATGCCCGAAAAACAAGGTCACATATCGCTGGTTCGCGCTGTGCTTGAAGAGATGGAGATTCAGCGAAGCGAGTAACTCGGGAAGATCCCTCGAGCCCGTGCTATTCCGGCTATGAAGGCTTCCTTGCAAACTTGCCATAAGCAGCGCGGCCGGGATGCCCTTGCCTGAAACGTCCGCTAGCACAAACCCAACCTCTCCCGGACCCAGATCGAGAAAATCGTAGTAGTCCCCTCCTACCATGCGAGCCTGGATGCAGTGCCCAGCGTAATCGAGCGACTTTAAAGGTGGCTTTTCCTGGGGCAGGAGTCCGCGTTGCACGACCCGTGCATGCATCAACGCTTCACCATCCTGCGCTTGACTTAGATCGATTTTCCAGAAGTCTGCATCAGCTGCAATACACTCAAGGCCGGCCTGACCTTCGGTGGCAGTACCCTGCGCACCCGTCCAGACCACTCGGAATGGCGCCTTCCGCTCACCGCATTCGATATTGAGAATTTCACCGAGTTCGAGCAGTCCTTCCAGGCCGGCAAGCCGTGCTCCTGAGTTGGAGATATCCACGGTATGAGCCGACTGAAGTTTCAAACCTAAGTCGGACCGCCATAGATATACCGGTAGCTCTATTCGCACGCGCTCTTCTTTTCGTTGATGGTAACAAGCCAGCCCTGTCGTAATCGCCTCCGTCAGGACTGATTGTTCGCAAGGCTTCATAAGAAAGCGGAAGACGCCGCCTTCGTTGACCGCGGTTACCGCGCCGTTAAGATCGACGCGGCCCGTTAATAACAACCTGATTGTTTTTGGGGCAAGTTGGCGCACGAGCTTCAGGAATTGCGCTCCGTCCATGCCAGGCATTTGCATATCGGAAATAACGATTGCAAAGGGACCAAGATTGCGGAGCATCGCTATGCCGTCTTCGCCGCCAACAGCAGTCGAGATGTCAAATTCGCCTTGCAGCATTTGCCTGTATAGGCCCAAGGCAGCCGGTTCATCGTCCACGAACAGAATCTTTCGATTCAAGAGAAGGCCTTTCGAACAGCAAAACGTTTAAGACGCCAGTTCCGGGATTCCAGCCGAAACTTTGCGGCGCGGGTCGGCATTAGATCAGCCAAAGAGAGTCGTAAGTCTCAGGAAGGGGGATCGAATTGTTGACGCGGTGGTTGTCCCGGAACCGCTCGAATTACTGCGATCCGTGGTCACTGGACAGTACCGTGGAGAGGTTACTTGTTTTATACAGCTCACAATGGTGCATGGCAAGGGCTTTGTGGTTCCGTTGTCGAATCAGTTCTCGCCGTGCCAAAAGTCCGTTCGTTGACTTGGAAGAAGCGAGATGACATTGATGGGGATCGCCTGGGAATCGTGGGCCGCAGCTACGGCGGCTATTGGGCGGGCAAGATGGCGTACGTGGAGAGCAAGCGTATCCGGGCGGCCGTGGAGTGGGGCGGACCGGTCCACTACACGTTTCAAGAGCCCTGGCTGCAGCACTTGCAGGAAGACAAATTGTATCTGTGGCCATTCCTGGATTCGATGGTTTACGCGCATCACGTCAAAGATATTGATGAGCTGCGAAAACAGGCACCCACGCTTTCGTTGAAGACCCAAGGTTGGCTCGACAAACCCTCCGCGCCCTTACTAGTCGTAAACGGCGCCAAGGATCCCTGGATCACGATTCAGGACCTTTACCTGCTGTTGGAAAGTGGCGAGCCGAAGTCAGCGCGCGTTTATCCCGAGGGCGGGCATATGGGCGGCGGAGCGGAGACGGGAAAATTAGTGATGAGTTGGTTAAACTCGCAACTCTGAGGTAAGCACGACTTTATTTGTCGAGGGCTTGTAGCGGCGGGCGAATACCGAACAGTAAAAAAATTTCCTGGGCGTCGGGTGACGCCCAGGAATGGGGTTCGTGAGAGTTTCGAAACGAGCCGGCAAGACGCGTGCCGTGAAGCGCCGTGCCGCCAACGGATAGGGTTAGTCGGCCGAGTTGCTCTTTGGGGATTTCTTGTTCAGCGTTGCGAGCAGCTTGCCGGCGGCGGGTGGAGGCGCGACGACTCCCTTGAGGACAATGTCCTTCGCGGGGACTTCGCTGCCGTAGAGCTTGGCGTTGGCCTCGTTGTCCGGTCGCAGCGTCGAGCCTTCAAGGGAAATACCCGCGAAGACGCCACGGGCGCGCGAATAGCTGAGGATTTCCGCCCTCATGGCGGCATCGGTTTCAGCGGAGGCGTCCCTGCCCTTCGGCCCTGCGGCTGCGGAGGCATCCGCTCCAAGTTTTACTTTTGTCGACAGCACGCTTTCGGCACTGCGAGGGCTCATCAGCAGGAGCACGAAGTCGGTAGCCTGCCCGCCAATCTGCAGGCCGAAGCTCCCTCCTTCGAGGGCGACCATCGTCGGTGGGCCCCAGGGTCCATTGAATTTTTCCCCGGTGCGGCAGGTCATGACGCCCCGGCCGTAGCTAGCGCCAACGATGAAGGCGGCTTTCAGAACGCTGGGGAGTACAATGACGCACTCCGATTTATCCAGCAGGGACTGCGGGATATCGTCCGGAATATCCAGGATTTCCGAAATCACCGTGCCGGAATTCTCTACGCGTTCCACTTCTTTCTTGTTGTCGGCGGCGGGAGTGGTTGTAACAACCAGCAGGCCCGCGACGAGCGATACCCAGAGCTTATTCATATTATGTTCCTTCGCGATTAGATTGAGCTGGGTTGGGGTCTATTGCTATAGGGTGGGTAGAGCTCTAAGTATATGCCAGTTACAAAAGCATTGGTAGTCAAACTTGACGCATGAAGTGGATAGTTCGTATCAAATAAGTCTTTGGGATTGAGTGCCCTAGCCAGAGATAGAATTGCATTCGTCTGATTACTTTCTGCGGAATTTCATTTCGCTGCCGTGGCGATGGTGGCTGGGCCTGCCGGTTCGTAAATCGCTGGACGGAAAGAGGCCTTTGGGACTATTACGTATGTCACGGGAATGCGACCGCGGCGTCCCAGGATGTTTATGCGTCACGGAATTTCCTGGGCAACGGGTCGCACTTTCAGCAAGGTTCGCGATTTTGTACCGCAACGGTGCGCCAGGAATCTGCCGCGCTGTTGAAAAACTCGTCAGGGAGAAGCGACAACATGCAGACAAAAATGAAGCAACTTGGCACGCTGACGTTGGTCGGAACGCTCTTTGTGGGCACAAGCCTGCTTAGCGCGCCGGCGAAAGCCGATACGGCATCGGGCGAAGCGGCGTTTAAGGCGAAGTGCGCCGGATGCCACGGGGCCGACGGCAAAGGCAAGGAAATCCTGAAAACACCCGACATGACCACGGCCGATTTTCAGAAGAAGAGTGACGCCGATCTGAGCAACGGCATCATCAATGGCAAGGGGAAGATGCCTGCTTACAAAACATTGACGCCAGATCAGGTGAAAGATCTGGTCGGATACATCCGTTCCCTGAAAAAATAATCTTTCCGGGGGAGTCTAAGAAAGCTTCGGCGCGTAGCGCGTCAATATCCATTCGTCGCGCCAAATGGAGTCTTCAAGTTGTGGTAGTGTCTGCAAGGGGACTCGACCTTTAGCATGTCCAAGCGACCGATTATTGAACCATTTCGCATCAAGAGTGTTGAACCGATTCGTACCACCACGCGCGAAGAACGGCAGCGGCTTATTGAAGCCGCCGGTTACAACCTTTTTCTTGTCGCTTCGGAAGCAATACTGATCGACTTGCTGACGGACTCCGGCACGTCGGCTATGTCCACGGAGCAGTGGGCGGCAATGATGCGCGGGGACGAATCGTATGCTGGCTCACCGAGCTTTGCGAGGTTTCGCGATTCAATCCAGGCAATTTTCGGCTTCCGCCATGTAATTCCAACGCACCAGGGCCGCGCGGCGGAGCGCATTCTCTTCAATGTGATGTGCAAGAAGGGCGACATTGTTCCCAACAACACCCACTTCGATACCACGCGTGCCAACTGCGAATTCGTCGGCGCGCAGGCGCTCGATCTGCCGATTCCCGAGGCGAAGGAGCCTTCACAAATTCATCCGTTCAAAGGGAATATGGACACGGCGAGGCTTGCCGAGGTGATCGAGCGCGAGGGAGCAAAGAAAATCCCTCTGGTGATGCTGACAGTGACGAACAATTCCGGAGGCGGCCAGCCTGTCTCAATGGCAAATATCCGCGAGGTAAAACAGATCTGCAATAAGCACGCGATCCCTTTATATATTGACGCGTGCCGCTTTGCGGAGAATTCGTATTTCGTAAAGCTGCGCGAACCGGGTTATGCCGGAAAATCGCCCAAGGAGATCGCGCGGGAACTGTTTTCCTATGCCGATGGTTGCACGATGTCCGCAAAAAAAGATGGACTGGCAAACATTGGCGGCTTCCTGTGTACCAATGACGATTCCATCGCGCAGCAGCAAAAAGACCTGTTGATTTTGACGGAGGGATTTCCCACCTATGGCGGCCTGGCCGGACGCGATCTGGAAGCGATTGCCGTGGGGTTGAATGAGGCGTTGGAAGAGGACTACCTGCACTACCGCATCGCTTCCACGGCGTTTCTCGGAAATCATATCGCGGCGGAGGGGGTGCCGATCGTGCAACCTCCCGGGGGACACGCGATTTATCTCGACGCGCGCGCTTTTCTTCCGCACATTTCGCCCGCCCAATTCCCTGGCGTCGCGCTTGCGAATGAGCTTTATCTCGAGGGCGGAATTCGCTCCGTTGAAATCGGCACGCTGATGTTTGGCGAACACGCGCGCATGGATCTG
>Ga0210399_10001591_pt1 | contig 17723 bp, 11 predicted proteins | sample IncBWC14MmetaG_FD_150865 | JGI IMG/M metagenome (GOLD analysis project Ga0210399, IMG submission 150865) | Forest soil microbial communities from Barre Woods Harvard Forest LTER site, Petersham, Massachusetts, United States - Inc-BW-C-14-M | ecosystem: Environmental > Terrestrial > Soil >...
GAAGGCTGGGCTGGAGGCGGCTGTATGGGACGCGGAAGCCAAACAAAAAGGAGTGCCGCTCGCAAGACTGATTGGCGGCGTGCGCGAGGAGATTGCTTGCGGGGTTTCCATCGGAATAAAAGAGTCGCTCGATGAACTTACGGCAGCGGTGAAGAAGGAACTCGGTGATGGATACCAGCGGATCAAAATCAAGATTAAGCCGGGATATGATCTGGAGCCGGTGCGGCGGCTGCGGCAGGAGTTTCCACGGATCAAGCTGATGGTCGATGCCAACTCGGCTTACGCGCTGGAGGATTGGCCGCTCCTCAAACAGCTTGAGGGTTTTTACTTGATGATGATTGAACAGCCGCTCGGTTGGGACGACCTCTACAGCCACGCCGAGTTGCAGAAAAAACTGGAGACGCCGATCTGCCTGGACGAATGCATTCACTCGGAAGAACACGCGCGCGCGGCCATTGAAATGGGCGCTTGCAAGATCATTAACATCAAGCTCGGCCGTGTGGGAGGGCACACGGTGGCGCGGCGTATCCACGATCTCTGCGAGAAGCATGGCATTCCCGTGTGGTGCGGCGGGATGCTGGAATCGGGCATCGGGCGGGCGCATAATATTGCGCTCTCGACGCTTCCCAATTTCACGCTCCCCGGCGATGTGGCGGCGAGTAAACGGTATTGGGAAGAAGACATTATCGTTCCGGAGGTTACTGCATCGGCGCAAGGCACGATTCGCGTACCTACCGGTCCGGGTATAGGATTCGAAGTGCGACTCGATCGGATTGACAACCTCACTGTGCGAAAAGAACACCTGGCCTGAGCGGTGAGAATGGAAGCCTCCAGCGGACGCGCGCCGAGCCGCGCTGTTCTTGGCGCGTCCATCGCTCTCGTTATCCTCATTTGGGCCGTTAATTTCATTGCTGCGAAGATCGGGTTGCGGTCGTTGCCGGCCGCGACTTTGTCCTCGTTCCGTGTGGTGCTCGCGGGCGTGGTGATGATCCCTTTCTATTTGGTTTGTTCGCGGCTGGCCGCTTTTTCTGAAGCGGGAGAAGCCCGGCGGCGCGGTTGGACCCTGCGTGACATCTGGACCTTTTTCTATATGGGTTTCTTCGGGGTTACGGTGAATCAGATCTGCTTCACGGTAGGACTGCGCTATACCTCGGTGAGCCATGCGGCTGTAATTGTGGGGATGGGGCCGATCTATACGCTGACTCTTGCGGTGCTCCTTAGGTTGGAGGCAGCGACCTGGCGAAAAGCGATGGGCATGGCCATTGCGCTCGCGGGGATTGCTTTCATGGCCTCGGAGAATGGAATCTCCACACACTCGCCTTCGTTGTTGGGCGACGCCATTACCATGAGTGGCTCGATCGGCTTTGCGATGTACATGGTGCTTGGGAAGCGCCTGGGTGGGCGCTACGACCCGTTGACAATGACGGCGTTCAGCCACTTTGCGGGAGCACTAATGGTTCTGCCGGTGGCGATCTATCGAGCTGTCGTTCTCGGGCCGGTAGAGCACTGGCAGGCGGTCGGCTGGAGCGGCTGGGCAGCGCTCCTCTATATGGCAATCTTCAGCTCGGCAGTCGCCTACGTCTTTTACTTCTGGGTGCTGCGCTATCTGCAGGCTTCGCAATTGAGCGCGTTTACTTATTTGCTGCCGGTAGTCGCGACCGTGCTCGGAATTCTGTGGCTGGGGGAAAAAGGCTCCGGGGGCCAGGCGCTCGGCGGAGTTCTGGCTCTAAGCGGCGTGTATTGGATCGAGTCTGGCCGGGCATCTGTCGTGAAAGCTATTGCCGCCCCGTAAACCGCGCTGGGCTCGCCGCTGACCGCGTTTCACGTCAATGCCCACTATGGTTCAACGTCAGCGCTACCTTCCGAAGAAATCCCGGCACCATTACTGGACGTTTTGCCTTCATCCATTCCCTTGCGGCGGTCCATAAGAAGCTTGTCCAGGGAACCAACAGCTCCCACCCACACCGCACCCGCGCAGTAGCCGGCGATGACGTCGCTGGGATAATGCACTCCGAGATAAATGCGCGATAGTCCGATCATTCCAATCAGGAGCACCGCGCCAATCCAGATGCAGGCTTTGGCGGCCTTCCCAGGAGCACGCGCCGCGAAAATTGCGGCCAGTACTCCATAAAAGCAGAGGGCTCCGAAGGCGTGGCCGCTGGGGAAACTGTAGGAGCTTGGCGAGGGACCGTAAAAGGCCACCGGCCGAGGTCGATGGAAGGCTAATTTCAATAGGAAATCGAGAGCAGCCATGCCGATCATGGTGATCCCCAGTAACGCCGCTAGGCGGACTTGGTGGAAGTAAAGAAACGCGCTGAGGATGACCAGGCACAGGACGCTCACGGCCCCGACCGATCCAATAAAGGAAAATCCCATCATTAGGCGGGTAAGGCCAGGGGTGGCGTGCTGGTGAATGGCCGCCCGTACGAACGAGTCGAATCTCTGGGTATCACCTTCCAGCATCTCTTCCGCCAGCCACCCGAAAATGAAGAGGGCAGCGGCGGCGATGAGAAAGGCACCGAGGAGCAGGAACGCGCTGTTTAGTTTCTTTGGCTTTTCCATGTCGTTGGAGCTGCGAAGGCATGGAATCTTATCTGTTCCCGGCCATTAAATCGAATCCCCTCAGGATTCCCGCGTGAAACGTCCTCGCAGGAGAGCGATCTCGAAGTTGGTGGCGCGAAGTGCGCTTTGATGGAAGAATAACGCGCGGGCGGAACAGCCTGCGAGATTTACAGAACGGCGTTAAGTGTGGCCGTCGAGGAGAAACGACTTTGCCCGGCATTCCTATGCGAACTGGCGGCCCTTCTGCCCGAATTGCGGTGATACCTGGGGACGGAATCGGGGCGGAGGTTACCCCGGAGGCCACGAAAGTGCTAAAGGCGGTAGCCGCGCCGACCAAGCGACCCCTTGAGTTCGTGGAGTTCGACTGGAGCGCGGACAAGTATTTGCGCGAAGGAGTGTCACTCCCGGCGGGCGCGGTCGAGATGCTGCGCGATGAGTTTGACGCCATTCTCTTCGGGGCGCTCGGTGATCCGCGGGTTCCTTCCAATCAGCATGCTGCGGACATACTGCTGGGTTTACGCTTCAAACTGGACCTGTACGTCAACGCGAGGCCCGTCGAACTGCTTCTTGACCGGCTGACACCTCTGCGCGATCGCACTGAGAAAGACATCCGGCTGGTGGTGTTTCGTGAAAACACAGAGGGACTTTATGTGGGGGTGGGCGGGTTCTTCAAGAAGGGGACGGCGGACGAGATTGCCGTTCAGGAGGATGTGAACTCACGCAAGGGCGTGGAGCGCATCATCCGGTACGCGTTTGAATATGCGCGGCAGAACGGCTTGAAGCGCGTCTGCATGAGCGACAAGTCCAATGCGATGAACTTTGCGCACGACCTATGGCAGAGAGTGTTTAAGGAAGTCCGCCAGGAGTACGCGGGCATCGATTCGCGCCACCTTTATATCGACACGCTGGCAATGGAGATTGTCAGAGACCCCGGGCAGTTCGACGTGATCGTAACTTGCAACCTTTTCGGGGACATTATCAGCGACCTTGGGGCGCAGCTTGCGGGAGGGCTGGGGCTGGCACCGTCCGGGAACATTCACCCTGGCAAGACTTCACTTTTTGAGCCGGTTCACGGGTCCGCGCCCAACATCGCTGGGAAGGGCATTGCCAACCCATTGGGATCGGTCCTCACCTCAGCGATGATGCTGGAGTTTCTGGGCTGGAAGCCGGAGGCTGTGGCGCTGCGCACGGCCGTGCGTGCGGCCCTGCGGGAGAACTACGTGACGCCGGACCTTGGAGGCGACAAGGGCACTTCAGAAGTGGGCGATTGGCTGGCCAGCAAAGCCGTCGAAGCACTCAGTTTGCAAAGGTGAACAGTCTGAAATCCGCGATGGGGTGGAAGCTGGGCCCTCCCCGTGAGATTGTGAATACAAGATTGATCTCGAAGTTCAGACTAAAGTAATACTTGAAGTGCTCCGGGGGGCATTTCGGCTAACGTTTTCTGGCCATCAGGGTCAGAAACATTCCCAGTAGAAAACCTCCGATGTGCGCCCATACGGCGACTCCGCCGGTAACCTTCGTGCCAAGCGTGCTTAATCCTGAAAGAAATTGCATGAGATACCACAAGCCAAGAAAGAGCACAGCCGGGACGGGAATGGGGAATATGAAGACCAGGGTAAGAATACGCGCCCGTGGGTAGAGCAGGATGTAAGCGCCCATGACGCCGGAGATCGCGCCGCTGGCTCCGACGGCCGGGATGTTGGAATGGAAATTGAACAGAACGTGCAGAAGCCCCGCTCCGATGCCGCAGACCAGGTAAAAGAAGAGATAGGTGAAGTGCCCAAAGAAGTCCTCGACGTTGTCGCCGAAGATCCAGAGGAAGAGCATGTTGCCGGCGATGTGAAGCCATCCGGCATGGAGGAACATGCTGGTTACCAGGGGAAAGAAGGCGACTTCAAAGGTGGTGTGCCCGGCAAGGAACGCAGGAATCCGGGCAGGCACTTCGGAGTAATAGAGGAACAGAGCTTCAAAGGTGCCGCGAGGCATGGTGGCCTCGAGACCCAACCCATAGAAAAATATCACTATGTTGGCAAGGATCAGGGTGATGTTGACGAAGGGATAGGTGCGCGAAGGGTTGAGGTCCTTGAGAGGGATAAACATTTGAAAGGTCCGCAGCAGAGTAGCGAAACACGGAGAAAATGGGAAGGGCGGAGGCTGAGGTATCAGCGTCCGATAATGCTGCGGCGGAAATTAGCCTGGTTAACAGAATAAATTGGTCGCTGCAATGTGCTCAATCTGCTGCGCTTATCTCTCTGCGGGTGACGTCTGGTGTGAAACAACGAGGGTACGGTTTGGCATTTCACGACGTTTTGCGAGATGATTTTTCGCGAAAACTTTGAGGCGAACATTGCGTGTTGGGTGCGCGTGTGGTAATTACATTAGTTCTGCGTGTGCGCGCGTTTCGGACGGAGTGCGGCGATTGGTCCGGCGCAGCGTCGGCGCGCCGACTGCTCATGCCTGCGCGGGAAACGGAAGCCATCATACTGAAGACATTTCCCCTGGGCGAAGCGGACCGCCTAGTGAGTTTCTTTGGGCGCTCGTCGGGAAGGATGCGCGGCGTAGCTGCGGGGGCGCGGCGGGTAAAGAATCGCTACGGCTCGACGCTGGAAATTCTTTCTCACGTGCAGATCTGGTACGTCGAGAAGGAGACGCGGGACTTGGTGCGCATCCAGCAAGCCGATTTGCTCGAATCCTTTCATAAGGCACAGAGCGACTACGGACTCAGTACCGGCCTCGCGGTGGTCAGCGAGATCTCCGAACTGATCCTGCCGGAGCACGAAGTCTCCGAGCCGATGTTCCGGCTGATCCTGCTGGTCGTGAGGGAAGTGGAGCGCACCGGCGACTGGAGCTTGCCGCTGAGCTACTTTGCGTTCTGGACCGTAAGACTGGGCGGTTGGCTGCCGCGCTTTGACCGGTGCGTTGCTTGCGACGCTGCGCTTGGGGTTAAGTCGGCTTTTTTCGGAGCGCAACAGCCCGGGCTTTATTGCGAGAACTGTAAGCGAGCGGGGATGAAGCCGATGCACGCCGGCGCCAGAAATCTTGCAGAAAGATTCACGGGCGAGCGGCTGGATCGGATCGTTGACGAGGAACCCATGAAGGCCAGCGCGAAGGAATTGCGGGAGGCCGCGCTCGGCTGGATCGAGGTTCACCTCGAAAGGCAGTTAAAAACCCGCGGGCTTCTGGAGACGACTTGAAAGCTAAAGTAGAACTTGAGAAAAAGACGCAGGGCCTTAATTTTCAGGATTTGATTTTGCAGCTCTCGCATTTCTGGGTGAAGCAGGGCTGCGTTCTCCAGCAGCCTTATGACGTGGAAGTCGGGGCTGGTACCATGCATCCGGAAACTTTTCTGCGGGTGCTTGGACCGCAGGCTTATCGGGTCGGATACGTGCAGCCGAGTCGTCGGCCCGCCGACGGGCGCTATGGCGAGAATCCCAACCGCCTTTACAAGCACTCGCAATTTCAAGTCATCCTCAAGCCGTCTCCCGCAGATGTGCAAGATGTCTACCTTAGGAGTCTTGGCGCGATCGGCATCAACCTCAAAGAGCACGATATTCGGTTTGAAGAAGACAACTGGGAGTCGCCGACTCTCGGCGCGTGGGGTATCGGGTGGCAAGTGCTACTCGATGGACTTGAGATTACACAATTCACTTATTTCCAGCAGAGCGGCGGCATTGACCTCGACCCCATTTCGGTCGAACTCACTTATGGACTGGAGCGGATTTGCGCTTTTCTGCAGGGTTTGGAGAGCGTCTACGATCTCCGATGGTCTGCCGACAAGACCTACGGAGACATCCGACTGATGGAAGAGCAGCAATTCTCAGAATACAGTTTTGATCGAAGCGATGCGCCTGCGATTCGCGCTGAATTTGAGTTGCATGAGAAGCAAGCCAAGGAACTTCTCGATGGATTCAAGGGGATGGAAGGGAAGGACCGAGCGCGGTATCCGATCCTCGCTGCCTACGACCATTGTCTGAAGTGCTCGCAGTTATTCAATTTGATGGACGCGCGCGGTGTGATCTCGACGACCGAGCGCGCCGCGTTGATGGCGCGGGTGAGGACCCTCGCCTGCCGGACGGCGGCGTCCTACTTATCACAAATTGGCGGCGCCACACCGCAGGGCGAGGTGCGGGCATGAAGGCCGCAGCCAAGGAGAAACGCGTCGAACTGCTTTTCGAGATTGGGTGCGAAGAGATTCCAGCGGGGATGCTGCCGAAGGCGGAGGAAGAACTCCGCATAAATATAGAAAAACTTCTCGCTACTGAGAACCTCTCCGAAGGCGTTACGGTGGAGACCTTCAGCGCGCCGCGACGGCTGGTCGCTTGGGTCCGCGGGCTGCTTGCCAAGCAGCCGGACGTCGAGATGGAAGTGACGGGCCCGCCCAAGTCGGTGGCGTACGATTCCGTCGGCGCGCCGACACGCGCGGCGCTGAGCTTCGCGGAGAAGCAGCGGGTCCACGTTAACGACCTTTATCTGGTCCAGACTCCCAAGGGCGAATACCTGGCAGCTAAACAAATCAAGCTGGGCAGAACCGCCGAACAAATTCTCGTTGCCATCCTTCCTCGCGCGGTGCATGACCTGACGTGGCCGCGGTCGATGACGTGGACGGGACTCGAAGGTGCGCGGTTCATTCGTCCGATACGCTGGATCGTTGCCGTGCTGGATGACAAACCGCTGAAGCTTACGGTTGCGGGCATCACGGCCGGGAGCAATACGCGTGGCCATCGTTTTCTGGGATCGAGCGCAATCCCAGTCAAGGGCTTTGCGGACTACGAGAAGAAGTTGCGGCAGAACAGTGTCATCGTCCGGCCTTCGCAGCGTGAGGAGAAAATTGCGAAGGAACTAGAATCTCACGCCAAGCGGGGAAGTTACCGGATCCACGAAGACGCCTCGCTGCGCAAGCTAGTGGCTTACCTCAACGAATACCCCAGTGTGATCCAGGGCGATTTTGACCCAGCGTTCCTGAGCCTCCCGGATGAGATCCTAGTGACTGTGATGCGCGACCACCAGAAGTATTTCGCGGTGGAGAAGAAAAACGGGGAACTGGCGCCACACTTCCTGGCAGTGATCAATGTCGACAAGGATTCCAAGGGGCTGATCCGCGCGGGACACGAACGGGTGCTGCGCGCGCGGTTTGCCGACGCACAATTTTTCTGGCAGGCGGATCAAAAATGTCGGCTCGCCGACTATTTGCCGAAGCTCGAGCGCGTTACGTACGAATCGCGCCTGGGCAGCTATCGCGACAAGGTTGAACGCATCCGGGCGATCGCGCGGTGGCTCACGGAGCAGTGGTTTAACCTTGGCATGCTGCTCGCTCACGTCGCGGAAGCTGATCGTGCCGCGGAACTCGCGAAGTGCGACCTCGCCACGGAGATGGTGCGCGAGTTCACCGAGTTGCAGGGAATCGTTGGGGGGCTCTACGCGCGCGCGCAAGGAGAGCCGGACGAAATCGCCGACGCCGTCTACGATCACTACCGGCCCGTGGGGATCGAAGATCCTATCCCGCGCAATTTGACCGGGTGCGCGGTGGCGCTTGCGGACAAACTAGATTCCATCGTGGGCTGCTTTGCCGTCGGAGTTGTTCCCACCGGTTCGAGCGACCCTTATGCACTGCGCCGCGCAGCACTCGGGATCGTCAAAATCATTGTGGAGAAGAAGCTGCCCGTGTCGCTTTCATTGGCTGTTGGTGCGGCAGCGAAAGCGCTGCTCACTCATAAGCCCAAGCGTGGGGTCACGCCCGACCAGGAAACCCAGATACTCGACTTCATCCTGGATCGTGCCAAGTTTGTATTCCGCGAGCGGGAAGGCTTTGGCTACGATGAGGTCAGCGCCGTTTTTCGCGCTGGCGCCGACGACTTGGTGGATGCGCAGAAGCGCCTGGTGGCGTTGAAGGCCATTCGCAAGTCGAAGAATTTCGAGCCGCTAGCGGTTTCCTTTAAACGCATCCGCAAAATTCTTGAAAAGGCCAACATCGCACCGGGGGAACCGCGCCAGGTAAATCCAGACTTGTTCGAGAGTCCCGCCGAGCGCGAGCTGTACTTCGCGGTTCGTGATGCGGCGGCAAAGGTACACGCTCACAAACGCGCAGGGAAGTATCAGGAGGCGTTGGAAACCATCGCCGGGCTTCGAAAAGTTGTGGACCAGTTTTTCGATGGCGTGATGGTGATGGCGGAAGTCGAAGCCGTGCGGAGCAATCGCCTGGCGTTGCTGGCGGAATTGCTGAGGGAATTTACGACGGTGGCGGATTTTTCAGAAATTGGCGGTGAAGAGCGGCGTTGAGCTACTTCAAGTGTTACTTGAAGTCATAGGCGCGTCGGCGTGCCGACAATAATTTGTGGCCGCGATTTGAGATGACAATCGGAACAATCAACTTTCAACTCTAACCAGGACAAGCGAGGAACACAGTGACTAAATGGGTCTATTTTTTTGGAGCGGGGAAAGCGGAAGGCGACGGGAGCCGCAAAGCTCTCTTGGGCGGGAAAGGCGCCGGCCTTGCGGAGATGAGCCGGATTGGCCTGCCAGTTCCTCCCGGTTTCACCATCACAACGGAAGTCTGCACCTATTACTACGGGAACAAAAAGAAGTATCCCAAGGCGCTCGAGGCGGAGGTCAGGGGAGCCGTCGCGCGTGTCGAGAAAATCATGGGCACGAAGTTTGGAGATAAGACCGCGATGCCCATGTTGGTGTCCGTACGTTCCGGCGCTCGCGATTCGATGCCGGGCATGATGGACACGATTTTGAACCTTGGCTTGAACGATGAAACCGTGCTGACGCTGGCGAAGGCTACCAAGAACGAGCGGCTCGCGTGGGACTGCTACCGGCGGTTCATTCAGATGTACGGCGACGTTGTCATGAATGTGCAGAAGCGTCCGAACGAGGACCACGAGCCCTTTGAAGTGGTGATTCACGCCCTCAAGCATGAGCGGTATCACGCCGATATCGACGACCCGAAACTGACGGTGAACGACCTTCAGGAGATGGTCGTGCGCTTCAAGAAACTGATTAAAGAACGCACTGGCTCGGAGTTCCCGCAAGATCCGTGGAAGCAGTTGTGGGGCGCGGTCGGCGCGGTGTTCGGTTCCTGGATGAACGATCGCGCCGTCGTGTATCGCCGCAAGTACAACATCCCGTCGGAATGGGGCACCGCTGTAAACGTTCAAGCCATGGTTTATGGAAACACCGGCGACAAGTCCGGGTCAGGAGTCGCATTCACGCGCGATCCGGCGACCGGAGAGAAAGTTTTCTACGGAGAATTCCTCATTAATGCGCAGGGCGAGGACGTGGTGGCAGGCGTGCGCACACCCGAGCCAGTCGCACAGCTAAAGAACTACATGCCGAAAGCCTTTCACGAATTGGAGAAGATCCGCCAGACGTTAGAGAAACACTTTAAGGACGTGCAGGACTTCGAGTTCACCATTCAGGACGAAAAAGTTTTCATGCTGCAGACGCGCAACGGTAAGCGCACAGGCCTGGCGGCGGTCCGCTTTGCGATTGAAATGGAGAAGGAGAAGCTGATCGATTGGAAAACCGCTATTCGAAGGGTGCCTGCCGATCAACTCGATCAAGTGCTGGCGCCGGTGTTTGATCGCAACGCCGTTAAAGCCGCCAAGTGCATTGCGAAGGGACTCCCGGCGGGGCCTGGGGCTGCCGCGGGCAAGATGTATTTGAACGCGGAGCGTGCCGCTGCGGCTGCCGCCAGGGGCGAGAAAGTCTTGCTGGTCCGGAATGAAACTTCTCCAGAGGATTTGCGCGGCATGATTGCTGCCGAAGGAATTCTTACAGCAAAGGGCGGTGTCAGTTCGCACGCAGCGCTCGTGGCTCGTCAGATGGGCAAGGTTTGTGTATGCGGGGCGGCGGCGCTGCAGATTGATTACGCAGCCAAAACCATGACCGTCGATGGCGTGACGTACAAGGAAGGAGACTTCCTCTCCATCAACGGAACCGCTGGGGAGGTCTATCCGGGTCAAATCCCGACAGCGGCGTCTGAAATCGTGCAGGTGCTCATCGAGAAATCCTTGGAGGCCAGCAAGAGCCAGACCTACCAGAACTTTAAGAAGTTGATGGACTGGTGTGCCAAGGTCACCCGGCTGAGCGTGCGTACGAATGCGGACACACCCGAGCAGACGGCCCACGCCATTGCGTTCGGCGCCGTTGGCATCGGCCTTTGCCGCACCGAGCACATGTTCTTTGAAGGAAACCGCATCGACGCCATGCGCGAAATGATTTTGGCGGACACCAAGGAACATCGGGAAGCAGCGCTTGCCAAAATTCTGCCCTACCAAAGAGAAGATTTCGTCGGCATGTTCAAGGAGTTGAAGGGATACCCAGCGACGATACGATTTCTGGATCCCCCGCTGCATGAATTCCTGCCGCACGAAGGCTCGGCTCAGAACGATCTGGCAAAGAAGATGGGAGTGCCGGTCGAAAAAATCAAACAGAGAGTTAAAGAATTACATGAGTTTAACCCGATGCTCGGATTCCGCGGGTGCCGACTGGGAATCGTCTATTCCGAAATCTCCGAGATGCAGTCTCGCGCGGTGTTCGAGGCTGCTGCCGAGGTTCAGAAGGCCGGGATTAAGGTGCATCCCGAGGTCATGATTCCGCTCGTGGGCTTCAAGAAAGAACTCGATTTGCAAGTCGAGGTCGTCCATCGCATCGCGGGCGAGGTCATGAAAGAAAAGGGCGTGAAACTGAATTACCTGGTCGGAACGATGATTGAGGTACCTCGCGGCGCACTAACGGCCGACGAGATTGCGCAGACGGCCGAGTTCTTCAGTTTTGGCACCAATGACTTGACCCAGACCTGCCTTGGCATGAGCCGCGACGATTCTGGCTCTTTCCTCGGCCCGTATCAGGAACTTGAGATCGTCAAGAAGAATCCATTTGCGACGATCGACCAGTCGGGAGTCGGCCAGCTAATCACCATGGCCGTGGAGAAGGGAAACAAAACGCGGCCTGGCATCAAGCTGGGAATCTGCGGAGAACACGGGGGCGACCCGGATAGCGTCAAATTCTGCCATCGAGCTGGCTTGACGTATGTGAGTTGCTCGCCGTTCCGTGTGCCAGTGGCTCGCCTGGCTGCAGCTCAAGCAATGGTTGAAGAAGAGGAAGCAAAGAAAAAGAAGGGGAAGTAGCGAGTCAATCGCGAGAAACAAATCTCAAGTAATACTTGAAGCCGTCGGCGAGCAGACATTTTGCGATTTTTGTTCCGCGGGCGGCTTCCGTGTTTCAGGTCGGCATCTTGAAGAAAAAATACATCCCTAGAAAAGAGAAGATGATGTCAGGGGACCATCCGGAAAGCAGCGGTGGCAACTGGCCCACGCTGCCCATGGCTTCGAGAAGCGCGGCCATAGCCCAGTAGGTGACTCCGATGCCCACTCCGAGAGCGACGCCGCCGAGCGCGCCCCGCGTGCCTACAAGGAATGCGAACGGAATCGCCAACAGCATGCTGACGGGGGCCATCAGTGGGTAAGCAATTTTCTTGTGCCATTGCACAGTCAGGTTGGTAACGTCGAAACCGGCGCGATGGAGCCCGTCAATATAGGTGCCCAGCTCGGGCAGGCTCATCTGAAACGCCTGGCGCACCTCGCGATTGAAGTAACTCGGCGGTTCGATTAGTTCCGGGGGAGCCGCCGCCGTAAACTGCTCGTAGTGAGCGATTGAGCCGTCAACAAAATCCCGTATCCAGCCCCCCTCAAGCACCCAAACGTGTTGCGATTCCGACCATCGGCCGCGCTTTGCAAAGATGCGCCGGCGCATCTGGAAATTCGCCGGATCGATTTCCAAGACGCTGAGTCCGCCGAACAGATTCTGCGACGGGTCGAACAGGTCATAATTGTAAATCTTGTAGTTTTCCCCGAAGATCCAGCGCTGGGGACGGGTGTAGGTCTGCGGAGGCCGCCCCTTGATCTGGTTATGGAGCGCGTCTTGGCGCTGGTTAGCATACGGAAGGTAGGTGTAGTCCAGCACGAACATGGTAACTGCCAACGCCGCGCCGGCAAGGAAGAGCGGCACCGCCAGCCGATGCAAGCTTGTTCCGCCAGCTTTGATAGCCACGATTTCATTGTTCTTGCTCATCACTCCGAGGGTGACAAGCACCGCCACCAGGGCTCCCAAGGGCAAGAAATTGTAAAGGAGGTAGGGGGTGAGGTAGCGGAAGTAGTTGACCACGGTGAGAAAAGGGACTTTGTGCCGGGCGATGTCGTCGAAGAGCTCGAACAGCGTGAACGTCTCGTATAAGAAGACAAAAATCGCCATGAGCAGCGCGAAGTAGTAAGAAAACCGGCGAAGGATGTACAGGTCCATCAAACGGGGAAAGCTTCCGCCGGAAGGCGCGACGAGCTCTTGCCGGTCCCCATTGGTAACCCGCGCAGCCGCGGTCCGCGCCCGGGCTTGCGCCTTGCGCCGCCGCTGCAGGCGAATCCATTTCTTGACGTATCCAAACGGGCGGAGCCAGCGGCTCTCGCCTCGAAATTGCTCCATCCTCGGGAGCAGTGCGAAACCTAGCGCCGCTAGAACGCTGTTGGCGATCCAAATCCCTTCCGAAGGCGATACCTTGCCCTGGCGTGCCAGACCCGCACCCATCACCAACATCAGGTAATACGAAGCGATCAGCACCACCGCTATCAACGAGCCTGCTGCCCGGCCACCACGGCGCGGCTGTGCCCCGAGCGGCACCGCGACCAGGGCAAACACGAGGCACGCCACGGGAAACGCAAACCGCCGGTGAAACTCCACGCGCGCTTCCCGCCATCCGGGACCATTATCCGAAAGGAGCTGGCGGACTGATCGTTCGGGGTTACTGAGCTGCCGGGGCTCCGCCGCCGACAGTCCATTCACTTCGATAGGCCAGTCGCTCTGACCGAAGGCGGTTACGGAGTAGTGGTCCGCATCGTCCCGAGCAAACTCGTGCGTTGTGCCGCCTTTCAGGTGCAGTTCGAGCTTGCCTTGTTTGGGCTCTGCGAACACGCCGGCGCTTTCTGCCAGGGTGAGGCGCGAACCGCCCTCGCCGCCGCCCTCCGCGAGAAATACACCGTGCCACTGCGTCCCGCTGGCCAGCACGTCGTTTATGTAAAGAACCATCTTCGGGAAGCGCTCGTCGAACACCCGCGGCTGTACCTGGAACGAAATCTGCGAGCTGATGAGATCTGCTTCAATGGAGCGCAGAGTGCGGAGGGCCAGCGGACTGAGCCAGACGGTCATCGCCAGAGTGAGCAAGGTGCTGGATAGCGCGAGCATGCCAACGGGAAGGAGAATGCGCCGGCGCCCGATGCCCAGAGCCGTGAGTGCGATGATTTCACTGTCCGCGGACATGCGGCCAAGGCCGAGCAGCACGCCGATGAGCGTGGCGATGGGCAGAGTAAAGACCAGAACTCCGGGCAGGATGCAAAGGAAAAGTTTAAGGATTTGCGCGCCGGAGCCGGCGTGGCGCACGAACAACTCCATCAAGCGCACCAGCTGCGGTACGAAGAATACAAAGGTGAAGACGGCGAGTCCGAGGAGTGCGTGGCGGAAAACTTCGCGGACGATATAGCGGTCCAGGATGCGCATGACGCGAACGGTGAGTGTAGCACGGTCGCGACAACGTTGGCCTTGTCGCGCAGATGGCCCTTCGATTTAGAAGCTGCCGGGGCGCTGTCTTCGCTCTTTCAGAATTGGCTGCGCACCGGGTGAGGACTCTCCAGGTACGCCCAGCGCTCCAAAATCTGCCGATTGGCAATCCTCCAGATCACGATGCCGGAGAATTCCAGCCGCTGCTTGGATGCCGCGTCTGTTCCTATCCAGCGGTTGCGCACCACAACTCTGTCGTCTTCGGCAATCATGTCTTCGATGGTTACCCGCAGATCCGGAACTTTCTTCAGCGCCGCGCCGACGTATTGCATTGCCCCAGTCCGTCCCGGAGGCAGTCCTGGCGGGACGTCCGCCCCGTGGTCTACAAATTCGGGCGCGAAATTCACTTCGCCGATACCCAAATTCTTCTGGTTCACGAATTTCTCAAAATGATTGCGGATGAATTCCTTCATCTCCGCATGCGTCATTCCTGTCTTGGGATTCTTCGCCTCCGATGTTCCCGCAGCTGAGTTCGCCATAGCTCTCCTCCGTCATGCGGGCGCGGCCTGGTCCTTGAATTCCCGGGCATTCGCCGCCAAATACTGATCGAGCGTCACTGGAGCACGACCGAGCAAGGTCTGCAGCAGGCCATCGGTTCTCGCGCCATCACCCTGTTTGTAATACTGCTGAAGCTCCAATAGCGCCGTCACTTGCCACTCCGGCATGCCTAGGCCGAGCATCGCCTCACGCTGCGCCGATTCCGGAATGTCCACGAAGGTGACCGTCCGCCCGGTCATCTTGGAAATGCGTGCCGCCAGTTCCTGGTTGGAAATCGCCTCGGGCCCATTTAATTCGTAAGTCTTCCCGGCATGAGCGCCTCCCTCAAGTGCCTTGACGGCGACAACCGCAATGTCACTCACGTCCAGATAGCAGACTTTCGCATCGCCCATGGCTGCGTAGAACGTTCCCTGTGCCCGGATGCTCGGAGCGTTAAAGCCGACAATGTTCTGAAGAAACCCATTGGGCCGCAGGATTGTGTAACTCATCCCTGTCGATTTGAGTTTGTCTTCCACTTTGCGGTGCCAGCCCGGAAACGATTTTGGATAATTTCCCGCTCCCAGTGCTGAATTCAAAACGACGTGCTTGACACCTGCTTCTTTGCAGGCATCAATCATGTTGCTTTCGAGTTCCACAAGTTGCGGAATCGGAGAGCACACCACGTACACGGAACCCACTCCATCCAGAGCCTTGAGAAGACTCTGCTTGTCTGCATAATCCGCCAGCACGGCTTCGCATCCGGAGGGCGCTTTCGCAGCATCCTCTTTCGATCGGAACATGCCGCGGACGTTGGAGCCCGTTCGAATCGCTTCCCGCAAAACCGCCTTGCCAACACTCCCACTTGCACCAGTGATGAGAACCATTACTCTTGCTCCCGTTCTGTCCGTCTCGCAGCCATCAGCCCAAATCAGGCGCGTGTCTCCGCCTGCGATCCGACAGAGCCGCTACCGGCTATCGGTTAATACGGGCGTTTCATCTAAATAGTTTCTCAAACGATCATGAAAAATCTTCCGCGGACTGCCAGCTCATCCGTGTCTTCGTCCAAATTGTACGGGCCCGAAGGCAGCGTCGATTTATTGTGTGCGTCGCGTCGAACTAATCTTGAGACTGGTGCGTACCTGAAGTGACGGGGAACAAGGCTTTCAGCACAGGCTGCTTTTTGAGCTGGGCAATTTGAGTCAGTGTCAACCGAATTGGGGGCTAACATGGGAACACTTGGGCAGGATATCCGCTATGCGTTGAGGAACTTGCGAAAGGCTCCGGGCTTTGCGGTGGTGGCGGTCATCACCCTGGCGCTTGGAATCGGTGCCTCAACGGCGATCTTCAGTGTGATCGACAACATCCTGATGGAACCGTTTCCGTATCCCGGCGCGGAGCGCTTCATGTCGGTTCAGATCCACGACACTGAGCGAAGCGAGCCTGGCGGCCGCGGGGGATACATTGGCCCGGAGTTTCTGGACCTTGTTGAGCAAAACCATGTCTTCGACGGGGTCATCGCCAACGACAATACCGACGTGCTGTATCGGGCGGGGGAAGGAACCCAACGGTTCGACGGCAACTACGTGACGCCGGGCACGTTTGAATTCCTCGGTATGCCGGCCCTGTTCGGGCGCGTAATGCAGGCAGTCGATTACGAACCCGGTGCGCCTCCCGTGTTCGTTTTGCGTTACAAGACTTGGGTCAAGAGTTTTGGGGCCGATCCCTCGATTGTAAATAAGACGTTTGTTCTCAACGGAGAGTCCCGCACGTTGGTAGGCATCATGCCGCCCCGATTCGGGTGGGGCGACGCCGACCTCTGGATTCCCCGAAAGCCAAGCCGTGCCGCGGGTGGTAAGACCATTGCCGGAGCGTTTGAGCAACACTGGTTCTTGCTCGGCCACTTAAAGCCGGGGATCTCTGTAAAGCAAGCCGAGTCAGATCTGCTTGTTGTGACTCAGCGATTGGCAAAGATATATCCCACGGAATACCCGAAGCACTTCAGCGTGCATATCGAGTCGCTCACCAACCTGGTGGTAGGTCAATTCAAGGCGACGCTGTTCATCGTCTTGGGCGCCGTCGGGCTGTTACTGCTGATTGGCTGCGGAAATGTGGCGAATCTGCTGCTGGCGAGAGCGACCACGAGGGAAAAGGAGTTCGCCATCCGCTCGGCGCTGGGTGCGAACCGCTGGAGATTGATTCGTCAACTGCTGGTGGAAAGCCTGATTCTGGCTAGCGGGGGAGCGGCGGTGGGGACGCTGCTGGCTTGGGGAGGGCTCAAGTTCCTGGTAGCACTGATGCCGCAGAACATTATTCCGGCGGAAGCGGTGATTCGGCTGAATCTGCCAGTACTGGCGTTCACGCTAGTGGTGGCCATGCTGACAGCACTGGTATTTGGTCTGGTCCCGGCGCTCAAAGCAGCGCGCAAGGATTTGAATGAGCCATTGCGGGACAGCGGGAAGGGCATCAGCGGAGGGTTCCGGCACGGCAGGCTGCGTGACGCCGTGGTGGTGCTGGAAGTGGGGCTCTCGTTGACGCTGCTGGTTGCCGCGGGACTGTTGATGAGGAGTTTTGTGGCTCTTCGCGACGTGAAGCTCGGTTTACAGCCCGATCATGTCTTGGTGGCGAGGCTCCCGTTGCCTTTGGACCGCTATAAGACGGCGGATCAGGTAACGGGATTTTATCGCCCGCTGCTGCAGCGGTTGAAGGCTCTGCCGGGGGTCGTGGAAGCAACCGAAACCAGCACGCTGCCCCCTTATGGAGGGATTCGCAGCGACATCGAGATTCCTGGTAAAACACACGCGGAAAAATGGAACGCGATCTTTCAGTTAGTCAGCGAAGGAAATTTCGGGGTTTTGAAAATTAGGTTCGTGGACGGCAGGGGCTTCACCGAAGCCGAGGTGAACGGAGCGCGCAAGTTGGCAGTGGTGAACCAGACGTTCGTGAAAAAATATTTGGGAAACGAAAATCCCATTGGGAGACAGGTGAGAATCGCGCAACTCGCGGAGTTTGACGACGCCGTGAAAGAGCCCATGTTTGAAATTATTGGGCTCGTGGCGGATGCAAAAAACCAGGGTTTG
>Ga0210399_10001592_pt1 | contig 17709 bp, 15 predicted proteins | sample IncBWC14MmetaG_FD_150865 | JGI IMG/M metagenome (GOLD analysis project Ga0210399, IMG submission 150865) | Forest soil microbial communities from Barre Woods Harvard Forest LTER site, Petersham, Massachusetts, United States - Inc-BW-C-14-M | ecosystem: Environmental > Terrestrial > Soil >...
TCCAACTGTCCTGACTCAAGCTGGGCTAGAGCGGTATGCGCTGACGCCGCTATCCGTGAGAGAACGCCTATTCAAGGCAGGTCTTCGTCGCGCCCGCATCCGTCGGCGCAAAACAAAGGGTTTCGCGTGAGGGCAACTCTGCCTGCCGATTTGAGGGGCGCAGCATGATCAGGATTTCAAGAGCGGGCAGCATGAGATCGCCGGTGACCCGCTACAGGATCCCGCCGCCCGCCGATGGGCGGAAAGCCCGCTGAGGCCTCCGAGCAAGTAGACGATCGACCTCCTTGGAATGCCCGCCGCCGTGGCACCGTTCGGATGGACCAGAACCTCGCGTGGGATGTGGTCCGGAGCAGATGCATCGCGAAAGCCATCATGACCGCCCCTTCGGGAAGATGGCGCTCCAGATCAGGCTCAAGGGGCGGACCCGCGACGCAGCAACCGTCGCGGCGCAATCTATCGGGCCGCTCGCCGCCTCGACGAATTGCTTTACTCAAAGAAGAAGTAGCGAGGGCTACGCCGACTTGCCCTGCCTAGCCGCCGGCCTCTTCGCAGTCGTTTCCTTCGCCTGCTTCTAGCACTGGATCGGCATCAGCATCTCCTTCTGACCGACCGCCGCCTTGCGCGGCTTCTTCGCCCCTTTCTCAGCCAGGGCTTTGGTCTCCGCCAACGCCCCTCGACGACGGCTGCGCATTGAGGCCGCCTGCGCGCCTATCCGCTCGGAGGCACCGAAGAACCACCGGCCGTCGGAAAAAAACGCACCAGCGGTCACGGCTGGCCCGGCGCGGGCCGTGCTGAGGCTCGCCCGCTACTGACGAATCGCTGACGAGAATTTAAAGGCTTTGCGGATAATCACTAAGCACTTGAAAAGATGGAGGCCACGACCAGAATTGAACTGGTGTAAACGGTTTTGCAGACCGCTGCGTAACCACTCCGCCACGTGGCCCCACCGGGGGGCACTCTTATACGCCGGGTACTAGATAGGCAACCAATCGCCGAAAAGCGCCCCGCGAGCCGGGAAGCATCCTGGATGCGGTCCCCGTGTCACGCCCCTGGGGCCGTGTCGTCATCGCTTCGCCGCCACAGCACGACAGCGGCAACCAGCATCCAGATGAGCAGCGATACGCCGGCCCAGAAGGCAAGGACGTGTTGCGAAAATCCAAGAAAGTAAAGGGAAATGCCGATGACCAACTGGGCGGCGCCCGCAAGCGCGGCGGTCCAGCCGAGCCAGCTTGGCAGAGCGCGGCTTAAGATGATGGCGCCGCCCAGAAGCGCGAGAGCGATTCCCAAATTAATGGCCACCATGCCACTCAGGCCCTGCTCGATATGGCGTACGGCCTCGGCAATGCTCAGCGCCATCGCCCGCTCTTGTGCAGGCGCTTCGACAAAGGCGCGCGCGACGAATTGAATGGCAATCCCATCCACCGCCTGATTGGCGGCGTAGCTGCTTGCGGCAACAACCGCGGCTACGCCGCCCAGCATGGCGAGAGGAGAGGCTGGCCTCAGATCGTTCAAAACAAGCAGCAGCGCGCCGACTATCAAGAGGAACCCAAGAAACTGGCCGAGATGCACGGCCTTCCAATAGGGGTTCGCGGCGTATTCCGGGAGCACGCCCAAGAGATTTTGTGGATCGGCACCGCCGTGGAATCGACCTGCGACGATCGCGATGACTGGGCCGGCGATCATCAGGACTGACGCAAACCGCCTCACGTTCCGTTGCTTCATGCTCTTGTTCTCCCTGAAATAAGCCCGTCACAGCGGCCCCATCCGGTCGGCCGGAATGGCATTTCAGCCAAGCCGGCGCGGTATCGAAGTCCACCTCAATGCTTGTCCCGGTGGATACACGGGTGGTATCAATGGCGGAAAGGACAACTAAGCCGCAGTTTCTGCCATGAACGCTCGTCCCCGACGGATCGTGCTGGTCGCCTTCGATGGCGTTGAGGCGTTGGACGTAACCGGTCCAGCGAGTGTGTTCGCGCGCGTAAACTACCGGAAGCCGGACGCCTATGAGATCGTGTTCGCCTCCGCGCGCGGCGGAAGCGTTCGATCGCAATGCGGTCTCACCTTCGGTGACACGGTGCCGATCGCTTCGATCCGCGGACCCGTGGACACCATCCTGGTCGCGGGTGGCAGCGAGACTGCGCTTCGCGAGGCGGTGTTTGCACAGGGCGTTGCATCTTGGCTGGCGGAGGCGGCGCCTTCCGCGCGGCGCGTCGGCAGTGTGTGCGTGGGCGCGTTCATCCTCGGGGCGGCCGGCCTCCTCGATGGCCGTCGAGCGACAACCCACTGGGCTTCCTGCGATCGCCTCGGCATTTATTTTCCCAATACATGCGTCGAGGCGGACGCGATCTTCGTCACCGACGGCCCGGTCTGGACGTCGGCCGGCGTGACCGCCGGGATCGATCTTACATTGGCGATGGTCGAGGCTGACCATGGAACGAAGATAGCCGCGGCCATCGCCAAGGAGATGGTTCTGTTTCTTCGCAGGCCGGGCGGCCAGACCCAATTCAGCGAAACACTGGCGGCGCAGGCGCGCCTGCCAAACCGCCTCTCCGAAGTCGTTGCCTGGGCAACGGATCACCCGGACGACGATCTGAGCGTACCGGCGCTCGCTGCCAGCGCAGCGATGAGCGAGCGAACCTTGGCGCGGTACTTTGTTCGCGAGGTTGGCCGCACCCCTTCGAAATTCGTGATGGAGCTGCGCCTCGACCGGGCCAAGACACTGCTAGAGCGCTCGAACCTATCGATCGAAGCCATAGCCGCAAGGTCCGGCTTTGGTTCGGTTGATACGCTCCAGCGGGCATTCAGAAAGGTGCTGAACGTCGGGCCAGGCGCGTACAGAAGTCATTTCGGCGCCAACCCGCGCTCGGCATAGACGTTCGGGGTTGCCGAAGCAATCGACGAGCGGTGTGCCAAAAGCTAGTCCGGACCGCTTGGAAACAGACGCCTGACCGGTCTGCAGGATTCTCGACTAAATTTTGCGCCGGTAATGCCGTTTCTTCGGCCTTGTCTTTGGTCTTGGCCTCGGCGCCAGCTCCGGCATCGTGCCCTGCACCTCGCGATAGCGCGCCAGCATGCGTTCGAAGCTTTCGTTCAAGGCGGCTGCTATGTCCGGCCGCTTCTCCAGGGCCGCAAGCAGCATGGCTGCGGCTTCGATGGTGGACAGACCGTCGCGGCGCGGCTCGCGGCGGAGCTGTCCATAGCGCGACGGCCGCCGCGGACCGAGGATGACGCGCTGGCATTTCAGCATCCACGGATTACGCCACCACAGCGCCTTGGCCTGGCTCCAGGTGCCGTCGAGCAGCACAATGCCTTCGATGCGGCTCAGGATGGCGCGCTGGCTATCTTCGCGTTCGCCCTTGCGGTTGATGGCGACGATCTCGCTGTCGGTGTCGAGGTCGCTGACTTTCGCCGATCCCAGATAAAGCACCGCCCAGCGCGACGGATCGGCGACCGGTCGCCCCAGCGCCTTCGACAGGCTCGGCCACGACAATCCGATCTTCAATACCGCATTGTTGAAATGCAGCGCGGTCAGCCGCGCGGTCCCCAGCGCCCTGTCCTGCTCCTGCGGATGCTGCAGGATCAACAGCGATGTCCGGCTTTCCAGGCGAGCGATGCTGTCGCAAATGCACAGCGGCGGCGGCTTGCCGCAATGCGCACAGTCCGCGACGGCTTCGAGCGCTTCGGCTTGGTCTGGCATCGGCCCGCTATACGCCTTGCGGCCGGCAATTCAAACCATTCCGCGGGTGCTGAGAAAGGACCCGGCGCAGGTCGCTGCCGCGGCCGGTTCACCGGAGACCAAGCGTGCCCTGCGGGCCGCCTGCCGCAGGCCCTGAAACCCCTGCTTGCAGCGATCCGTATCTCTCCCGTCAACGCACGGGGGCTTTTTGATACGCATCGCGGTCATCGGAACGGGAATTGCCGGCAATGCCGCGGCGTGGATCCTCTCCAAACGCTATCCGGTCACCGTCTATGACCGCGAGTTTCGGCCGGGCGGGCACAGCCACACCGTCACCATCGACTACGACGGAGAACAGGTCGCGGTCGACACCGGCTTCATCGTCTATAACGAACTGAACTATCCTGATCTCACGGCGCTGTTCAACCATCTTGGCGTCGAGACCATCGAAAGCTCCATGAGCTTCGCCGTCACCGCCGATGCCGGGCGCTTCGAGTGGAAAGGTGGCGGCGACAATTGGCTCGACACGGCAAAGGGTCTGTTCGCGCAGCGGAGAAACCTGCTGTCGCCTTCCTATCTCTGGATGCTGCGCGATATCCTGACCTTCAATCATCAGAGCAGAGAGGATTATGCGGTGGGCCTACTGAGCGGGCTGACGCTCGGCGAATATTTTCGTAACCGCCACTTTGCTCCACGGCTCTTGACCGACTACCTCGCTCCCATGGGCGCCGCGATCTGGTCGGCGCCCTCGAGCGAAATGCTGGACTTCCCCGCCGAGAACTTTGTCGCGTTCTTCAATAACCATCGCCTGTTGCAGTATGACCGTCCGGTCTGGCGCACGGTGAAGGGCGGCAGCCGGCATTATGTCGAGAAGCTGATTTCGGCGTTTCGCGACCGGCTCCGCCTCGGCTGCGCGGTGACGGGAATCGAGCGGACGCCGCACGGCGTCGTCGTGCATGACAGTCACGGCAGGAAAGAGACTTACGATCACGTGGTCATCGCCGCCCACAGCGACCAGGCACTCTCGATGCTGGCGGACGCCGACCAGCGCGAGCGCGCCGTTCTCGGCGCCATCGCCTATGCGCCCAACGCGGTCTATCTGCATCGTGACGTCAGGCTGATGCCGAAGCGCAGGTCGGCCTGGGCATCCTGGAATTTCCTGCGCTGGCCGCGCGAGGGCACGGTCGAGAACGACATCGCGGTGACCTATTGGATGAACAATCTGCAGGGCATCAATCCCGACAAGCCGCTATTTGTCAGCCTCAATCCGCCGGTCGAGCCGGCGGCCGCACTCACTTTCGGTAAATACATGTGCGAACATCCGCAATACAATGCGGCGGCCTTTGCGGCGCAGAAACGTCTCGGCGAAATTCAGGGACGGCGGCATACCTGGTTCTGCGGCGCCTGGACCGGATATGGCTTTCACGAGGACGGACTAAGGTCCGCGCTGGCCGTCGCGGAATCGCTCGGCGCCGTCGCGCCCTGGCGCGGGCCACCGCCCGAGCTGGCAGAGGCCGCGGAGTAACAATGCAAGACCAAATCACCAAGGCAGAGATGCCGGGCGACGCCCCCGAGGCGGCGGCGCTTTATTTTGGCGAGGTGATGCATGCGCGCCTGAAGCCGATCGGTCATCGCTTCAGCTATCGCGTCATGAGCCTGTTGATCGATCTCGACCGGCTCAGCGAGGCGGATCTGCAATCCCGCTTGTTCGGCGTCAATCGCGCCGCGCTCTACAGCTTCCACGAAGCCGACCACGGCGAGCGCGACGGCTCACCCTTGCGCGCCTACGCGCAACGCTGCGCGGCAAAGCATGAAATCGACCTTGCCGACGGGCGGGTGTGGCTGCTGTGCTATCCCCGGTCGCTCGGTTACACCTTCAATCCGCTATCGGTCTATTTCTGCTATCGCGCCGATGGCGCGCTTGCGCTCTTGATCTACGAAGTCCGCAACACTTTTGGCGACATCCATGCTTACGTGCTCCCGGTAAAGCCGGGCGAGATCAGCGCCGCCGGCATACGGCAGCAGCAGGACAAGCTGTTCTACGTCTCGCCCTTTGTCGAGATGGCGATGCGCTATCATTTCCACCTCTCCCCGCCGGGCGAGAACGTCAAGCTGCGCATCCTGGAAACCGATCGTGAAATCCCCCTGCTCGCCGCGACCTTCCATGGCCGACGGCGCGCGCTGACGACGCGGGCGCTGCTGCGCTCGTTCTTCGCGCTACCGCTGGTCAGCTTAAAGATCGTCGCGGCGATCCATTGGGAAGCGCTGCGGCTGTGGCTCAAGGGCGCCCGTCTGGTGCCGCCACCAAATCCCGCAACCGCGAACGCCGGCAATGCCGCGTCCAATACCGCCTCCAATACCGTCTCCAATAGTGCCTTGGCGAGAGACAAAAGCCGCGCTTATATTGGGTCGGAGCTGACCGCCCGCAGAGGGCGCGTTCTGCTCCAGTGACAGCGGTTTTTGGCATGGCGGAGTTGATTTCGGTAACCCCTGACAACCTCGAGACGGTGCTTGCGGACTTGCCCCGGGTCGTCCGTTTGGCGCTCGGATTCGGCTCGCGTCTGCGGCGCGGCACGCTCGACGTAACCCTGCCCGATGGTCGGGTGATCCGGCTGGGCGGGATCGAGCCCGGTCCTTCGGCGGCGATGAAACTCTACAATTACGGCTTTGCGTCGCGCCTCCTCAAGGGCGGCGATATCGGCATCGCCGAGGCCTATTTGCACGGCGACTGGGACACGCCTGATCTTACGCAATTCCTCTATCTGTTCTGCGTCAATCACGATCTCATTCAGGCGATGCTCGGCGACAAGCCGCTGATGCGCTTTGTCCAGGTCGTCCGGCATTGGTTCAATCGCAATACCAAGCGCCAGGCCCGCCGCAATATTTACGCGCACTACGACATCGGCAACGCGTTTTATTCAGCGTGGCTTGATCCGAGTATGACCTATTCCTCGGCCCTGTTCGAGGGTGACACGTCCGACCTGACAGCGGCGCAAAACAACAAGTACCGCAGGCTCGCCGAAGCCATCGATCTGCGAGCCGGCCAGAAATTGCTGGAGATCGGATGCGGCTGGGGCGGCTTTGCCGAATATGTTGCAAAGACCTTCGGCGCCAAGGTCGTTGGATTAACCATCAGCATGGAGCAACGCGATTTCGCGCAAAAGCGCATCCACGACGCCGGTCTCAACGAAAGGGTCGAAATCCGGCTGCAGGATTATCGCGACGAGCGCGACCAGTACGACCGGATTGCTTCGATCGAGATGATCGAGGCGGTCGGCGAACAATTCTGGCCGAGATATTTTTCGCAATTGCGTGATCGTCTGTTGCCGGGCGGGCTCGCCGGCATTCAGGCGATCACCATTCAGGACAGCCTGTTCCAGACTTACCGCCGCGAGGTCGACTTCATCCAGCGCTATGTTTTTCCCGGAGGCATGCTGCCGTCGCCGCAAGTGCTGAAATCGCTCGGCGAGCGTTTTGGCGTTCCCGTCATTCGCGAGCGGATATTCGGGCAAGATTATGCCAAGACACTCGCGACCTGGCGCTATAATTTCCGCGCGGCCTGGCCGAACCTGATACGGCTCGGTTTCGACGACCGGTTCCGGCGACTATGGGAGTATTATCTCGCGTATTGCGAAGCGGGATTCCTCTCGGGAAATATCGACGTGCGGCAGGTCGTGTTTGCGAAGTCGAGCTAAACTTCGCCGCACTGCAAAAGCCTTTCCCTTTTGCCGATCACGCGGCGCATAATCCGCCAAAGTGTGAGCGGTTTGGCGAATAGATTATGCGTTTTAGTAATTAGAGCGCGATCGGACGCAAAACCGGCTTCCACTTTTGCTGATCGCGCTCTACCGTCGCGCCCGATCTGGCAAAAGACTGGCGAAGATTTTCTGACATGACCATTTACAAGGACGTCGTCGAAGCGATCGGCAACACGCCGCTGATCAAATTGAAGCGCGCTTCCGAAGAAACCGGCTGCACCATTCTCGGCAAGGCCGAGTTCATGAATCCCGGGCAGTCGGTGAAAGACCGCGCCGGCAAATGGATGATTCTCGAAGCCGAGAAGCGCGGCGAACTCAAGCCCGGCGGCCTCGTGGTGGAAGCGACCGCGGGCAATACCGGGATCGGTCTTGCGGTGGTGGCGAGCGCGCGCGGTTACCAGACCTTGATTGTGATTCCGGAAACCCAGAGCCAGGAAAAGAAGGACATGCTGCGGCTGTGCGGCGCCGAGCTGGTCGAAGTGCCGGCGCTGCCCTACGCCAATCCGAACAACTATCAGCGTGTCGGGCGGCGGCTGGCCGACCAGCTTCGCAAGAATGAGCCGAACGGCGTGTTGTTCGCCGATCAGTGGAACAATCTCGACAATGCCAAGGCGCATTACGAATCGACGGGCCCGGAAATCTGGCGCGATACCGGCGGCAAGATCGACGGTTTTATTTGCTCAGTCGGTACCGGCGGCACGCTCGCCGGTGCCAGCCGGTATTTGAAGGAACAGCATCCAGGCATCGTCAACGCCTGCGCCGATCCGCCGGGCTTCGCGATGTACGAGCTGTTCAAGCACGGCACCGCCAAATCGACGCCGGGCGACTCGATCACCGAAGGCATCGGGCTCGGCCGCGTCACGTCCGTGATCGAGACCGCGAAGGTCGACGACGCTTTCCTGATTCCGGACGAGGAATCCGTGAAGGTGATCTACGAACTGCTTGAGCACGAGGGCCTGTGCCTCGGCGGCTCGACCGGCGTCAATGTCGCCGGCGCGATCCGGCTCGCAAAACAGCTCGGCCCGGGCAAGACCATCGTGACCATCCTCGCCGATTCCGGAAACCGCTATCAGTCAAAGCTGTTCAATCCGGATTTCATGCGCTCGAAGAACCTGCCGGTGCCGGCGTGGCTCGAGAAGCGCAGCAAGATCGACGTGCCATTCGAGAAGGTGTGAGGGAGCGGGATCACGCGCCTCCAACGTCATTGCGAGGAGCACAGCGACGAAGCAATCCATGCTTACTTCCGCTGCGGTACGATGGATTGCTTCGCTTCGCTCGCAATGACGGTGGCAGGAGCAGCGAAGAAAGTTACCCCATTTCGCTACTTCTTATTCGCTAGCTTCAGCGGATGCGAACTCTGCCTTGCGGCGGATCCGCCGTGCGTGTCGCCTGAGGGTTCGCGGCAATGGATCGCCCGATCTGGCTGGCATTATCCGGGCTGAACAGGGTGAACGTTGCGGATCGCTCGGCGCGGGACAGCACCAGATCGCTTCGGGTTATCGCGGTGACCGTCCATCCCGAGACATCGTCGCCCGGCCGCACGCCAATGATTCGGTCCGCCGCCTCAGTGGCGATGTACGCGCGTGCCCCTTGCGGGCCGACGACGACGCCAAACAGCGCGACGCCGGGCGGCGGCAAAGGCAAAGGCTGCGGGGCACGCTCGACTCGGGCCGCGATGGCAGCGGGAGCCGGCGGAGCCTTTGGGCGGCGGTTCGACGAGAACACAGGCCGGTCGCGGGTGTTGGACAGTCGATCCAGCGGGACTCCGGCGACCGGATTACCGGAAACCGCAGGCATCTCGACGTCAGTCGCCGCGTCCGGCATTGCTCGCACCAACGCACTGCCCGTCTGGTCGGCGCTTGCCATTTGCGCGCAAGCTGTCGAGCCGTGCAGCGCAACAGCGGCAACGACGAGCAGCTGGCGCCATGACGTGCGCAGCATACGTTCGCCGGGCATGATCGGGACCGGCCCGATGCCTTGCACGGTCCCGCGTTGCAGCGGTTTTGGTGGTGGCCGGGTCATGGCCGGCGCGACTTGAACTCGAAGACCAGCCCGGTCTCGACCGCGGTGGGACGTCCCCTCAGCTCAAGCGGCTTGAATTCCCATTGCGTCAACGCCTCCTCGATGGCTCGACGCTGCGCCGGAGTAGCACTTATCACATGCACGTGCAGAACTTTGCCGTCGGGGCCAATAATGATCCGGACCGGCACCGTTTGGCCGTTGAGATCGACCAGAAGCGGCTCGACCCTACGGACCGTGGTCTGCGCCGTAACATAGTCCTTCATGCATGTCGGGGGCGTTTGCTCGGCGTCGGAATTGCTTTCGGTTGGCGTGTTGGATTGCGTCGGCAACGACATCGTCTGGAGAAAGTCGGCGATGCGGTCCATCGTCGCCCGATCCGTTCCGGTGATGTTGAAACTGACGACGTGGCACCGCAACTCGGTCGCCAGCCAGACCCGGTACAGGCCGCCGGCATTATAATCGAGGCGGAGGAAGTCATGGCCGCTGATCTTGACGTTGGCCGGCGCCGGGTCGATCGACAGGTCAGGAGTGCCGGCCATCGCATCACGAAGATCTGCCGCCGCCTCGGCGACATTCGAGAGCGGCTTGGCGCTGAAAAACTGATCCTGGGCAACGATCAGCATCGTCGCGCTGCTGGCCTTCGTGCCATCCATCGCCGCGAGGACATATAGGCCGCGACTCGACGGCGGCGGCCCGCCAAGGCCCTCGGCCCATCCCGGCGGGAGCCGCAAAGAGAGGCCGAAATAAGCGTTGGTATAGATATCTCCGGCGACCCCTCCGGACTCCGGATCCGCATCGTATCGACCGACAGAAATATTTTTTTCCGACGGCGCCCCTGGTTGCAGCCCTGTCGGCGCCCCGGAGTCGGATATCGCCGGCGTCCCCGGCAACGCGGTCTGCCCTGCCAGGATACCTCCCAGCAGGAACGAAAATGCGAGGTATTTGAGTGCCTTCGGCACGTGAACCTCCCTGAGTTTTTTTATTGTTTAAGCAGAACGTCAGCATCAATGAGTGGGGCATCGGCAGCCAAGGCGCGCGCTTTGGCCCGCAAGGTATCCCCCAACCCCCCGCTTGACGACGCCTAGAGATTGTATAAACATTTCGTTACTACGCAATTCCTACAAGTGTAATTTTCGCAATGACCGATCAGCCAAAACGGCGATCGGCTCGGGGGAGGCCTATCTGCAAGGCGCCCAACGAGGGCGCTTGCGCGCAGAAATGTGTCCGGCCCCCAAAACAGGGAGGCTTGGAAATGACAAATCTTCGCTTCAGTGGACGAACCTCAGTAGGTACCGTTGCCCTGTTGGTGCTCGCAGGATCGGGGGCGGCGTTTGGCCAGGCGGCGAGCAGCACGGCGTCGAGCAGCGCGGCGTTCGGCGTCGTGGACCCCGGAGTCCGCGGCGGCCCCGCGGGCGCCGGCGGAATGCTGTCGGGGCTGACAACGTTGCAACAGCAATTTTTCACATCAGCGCAGGCCCGCTTCCAGGAGGTCGACTCGGTGTCCGGCGCGGTCACCGGGGCGAATGGCTCGGGCCTCGGGCCCCGTTTCAATGCCGACAGCTGCGCCGCATGCCATCAGCAACCGGCGGTCGGCGGCACCAGCCCGGCGACCAATCCGCTACCCGCGATTGCCGCCAAGGCCGGCGCGACCAACACCGTGCCGTCCTTTATTACCGCGAACGGGCCCATTCGCGAGGCGCGCTTCATCAAAAATCCAAACGGTACACCGGATGGCGGCGTGCACGATCTCTTCGTGATCACAGGCCGCACCGACGCTACAGGCTGCAATATCCAGCAGCCGAATTTCGCCCAGGCGATCCAGCAGCGCAACATCATCTTCCGCATTCCGACGCCAGTGTTCGGAGCCGGACTGCTTGAGAATATTCCAGACGGAAATCTTAAGGCCGACTCGACTAATATCTCGGGTCCACAAGCGGCCCTGGGCATCGCGTCGGGACAGTTCAACACCAGCGGTAATGACGGCACCATCACGCGGTTCGGATGGAAGGCACAGAACAAGTCGCTGCTGATCTTCTCGGGCGAGGCCTACAATGTCGAGCAGGGCGTCACCAGCGAGGCATTTCCCAACGAGCGGGATGATACGCAGGGATGCGTGTTCAACGCCACGCCCGAGGACTCGACGAATCTCGCCGTGTCCGAGCCGACCAATAGTCCGGCGTCGGATTTCTCCTCCGACGTCGTCAATTTCGCGGCCTTCATGCGTCTGTCGGCCGCACCCACGCCAGTCGCGCCGACCAATCAGACGGTGCAAGGCTCCAACCAGTTCGTCAATGTCGGTTGCGGCCGGTGCCACATCCCCCAACATACGACGGCGGCGTCGCCATTCGGCGGCCAGAGCAACGTGACGCTCACGCCCCTTAGCGACATCGCTCTTCACAACATGGGGTTCGGCTTGCAGGACCAGATCAGCCAGGGCGGGGCCAACGGCCAGCAGTTCCGCTCCGCTCCGCTCTGGGGAGTAGGCCAGCGCGTGTTCTTCCTTCATGACGGGCGCACCAGCGACCTCGTCGCGGCGATCGAGGCACACGCAAGCCAGGGCTCGGAAGCCAATCAGGTCATCAGCAATTTCAACCTGCTGCGAGCATCGGACCAGCAGGCGATAATCGCCTACCTGCGTTCGCTCTGAACGCTGATCCATCGGCGCGGCTGGCGGCTATGCCGACTGCCGCGCCGAGGCTAAGGTGTGAGGTGGCGAATAGTGAGTAGCGTAATAGCGAATGGAATCCCTATTCCCTATTCGCTACTCGCCTACTCACCTCAAAATCTGACTCAAGAACAATTTGGTCCGCGCGTGCTGCGGGTTGGCGAAGAAATTCGCCGGCGTGTTGGCTTCGATGATCTGGCCTGCATCCATGAAGACGATGCGGTTTGCGACTTCGCGGGCGAAACCCATCTCATGGGTGACGACCAGCATGGTCATGCCTTCGCGGGCGAGGTCGACCATGGTGTCGAGCACTTCCTTAACCATTTCGGGGTCGAGCGCCGAGGTCGGCTCGTCGAACAGCATGACCTTCGGATTCATGGTGAGCGCGCGGGCAATCGCGACGCGCTGCTGCTGGCCGCCAGATATCTGGCTCGGATATTTGCTGGCCTGCTGCGGGATTTTCACCCGCTCCAGGAATTTCATTGCGCTCGCTTCGGCGTCTTTCTTCGGGACGTTGCGCACCCAGATCGGCGCCAGCGTGCAGTTGTCCAGCACCGTCAGATGCGGAAACAGATTGAAGCTCTGGAACACCATGCCGACCTCGCGGCGGACTTCCTCGACCCGCCTTAAGCTTGGCCCAAGCTCAATGCCATCGACGACGATCCGCCCTTCCTGGAATTCCTCCAGCGCATTGATGCAGCGGATCAGCGTCGATTTGCCGGAGCCTGACGGGCCGCAGATCACGATGCGTTCACCCTTGGCGACCTCAAGATTGACGTCGCGCAGCACATGGAAGTCGCCGAACCACTTGTTGAGGCCGGAAATGCCGACGATCGAATTCTCGCTCATGGCTCTCTCAGTTGCGTAGGTGCGCGTTCAGCCTGTTCTCGACGAACAGCGAATAGCGCGACATGCCAAAACAGAAGGCGAAATAGATCATTCCGGTAAAGGCAAAACCCGTGAACAACGTGGTCGGCGTGGCCCAGACCGGATCGGAGAACGACGCCCGCAGCTGGCCGAGCAGGTCGAACAGCGCCACGATCGACACCAGCGAGGTATCCTTGAACAAGGCGATGAAGCTGTTGACGAGACCGGGAATGACGTGACGGAGCGCCTGCGGCATCACGATCAGCGCCGTGGTCTTCCACCAGGATAGGCCCAGCGCGCTCGCCGCTTCGCCCTGCCCGCGCGGGATCGCCTGCAATCCGCCCCTGATGACTTCGGCCTGGTAGGCGCCGGCGAACAACGCGATGCCGATCAGCGCGCGCACCAGCCCGTCCACGGTGAAATTTCCCGGCAAGAACAGCGGCAGCATGTAGGTCGCGAAAAACAGCACGGTGATCAGCGGCACGCCGCGCCAGAGCTCGATGAATGCGATCGAGAAAATCCGGATCAACGGGATGCTCGCGCGCCGCCCGAGTGCAAGCGCAATTCCGATCGGCATCGAGGCGGCGATGCCGGTGACGGAAACCACAAGCGTCACCAAGAGGCCACCCCACAGCCTGGTGTCGACGATGGGCAATCCGCCGCGGTCGAGTCCCATCGCGGCGATCACGATACCGATGCCGGCAAAGATCAAGAGGTTGACGATCAGGGGGCGCCATCCCCGGCGAAGGCCGCCGCTCAGGAGAAACAGCAGGAATGAAACGACCGCGGCCGTGAGGGCGAAATCGATCCAGACCGGCTGGCTTGACGCCTGAATCCAGTCGCGGAGCCAAATCAGCGGCCAGATCAGCCAGGAAATCACCGAGCCGAGCAGGACGAGCAGTTTCCCGAGCACCAGCAGCAGCGGTCCGATCACCCCTGAGGTTTGGCCGGCGTTACTCAGCCCCCGGCCCGCATTGCCGATGCTGTCGTCAAATCCGGCGAGCAGGCCGGCGATCCAGCTCACGGCGAAACCGCTCAAGCCCCCGCCGTGCAGCAGAAAGTACGCGACGACGGGAAAGGCGAGGAAGAACAGTCCGGAGTTGAGACCCTTGGCCGGCAGCCGCGGAATCAAGAGCGGCAATAACAGCAGTGCCCCAAGCGCGAACGTCAGATTGACCCGCCACCGCTCGGGCTCGGGGTAGAAGCCGTAGATGAACTGGCTGAATTTCGCACTGATGAAGGGCCAGCACGCGCCGACTGCGCGCCCGGCATTTTCCGCCAGGCAAACATTGCGATCGGCTCCCCGCCAGACCGCGTCGATCAGCAGGAACTTTAGCGCGGGAACGACGGTGAACCACAGCAGCAGAACGCTCACGACCGTGATCAGGATGTTGGTCGGCGAATTGAACAACCGCGTCCGCACGAAGCCCACAAGACCAGTGGTCTTCACCGGCGCCGGGCGTTCCGGCACGAGGTCCCGGCGGACGAAAGCGGATGTGGTGATATCGCTCATGCTACGTTCCGGCCGATCCGCCATCCGTAAAAGCTCATGATGGCGCTGGTGATGAGCGAGATCAGGAGATAGACGCCCATGGTGATGCCGATGATCTCGATCGCTTGCCCGGTCTGGCTCAGCGTCGTTCCCGCAAATACCGAGACTAGGTCGGGATAGCCGATCGCGACCGCCAGCGAGGAGTTCTTGGTGAGGTTGAGATATTGATTGGTGAGCGGCGGCAGGATCACGCGCAACGCCTGCGGGATCACGATCAGCCGCAGCGCCCTACCGCGTGCGAGACCGAGCGATGAGCCCGCCTCCATCTGTCCCTTGTGCACCGATAAAATGCCGGCGCGCACGATTTCGGCGATGAAGGCGGCGGTATAGGTCGATAGCGCAAGCGTCAGCGCCACGAATTCCGGGATGACGCGCGAGCCGCCGGCGAAATTAAAACCCCTCAGTTCCGGTATTTCGAAGCTGACCGGCGCGCCAAAGATGAGTGCGGTGATAAGCGGCACTCCGACCAGCAAACCCAGCACGTAAGGCCAGATCGTGATCAGTTTGCCGCGTTGGTAGAGCTGCCGGCGGGCATAGCGCCACAACACGAACGCCGCCACGATGGCGATCGCGACTGCAACGGCGAAAGGCGCGAAACCGGGATTGCCGATCGGCTTTGGGATGATCAGCCCGCGGTTACTGAGAAAGAAGCTGGAAAACAGCGAAATGCTCTGGCGCGGGCCCGGCAACGCGGCGAGCACCGCAAGATACCAGAACAGGATCTGGAACAATACCGGCAGATTGCGCACCAGTTCGACGTAGCCGCCGGAAATGCGCGACAACAGCCAGTTCGGCGACAGCCGGCCAAGTGCAACGAGGAATCCGATTAGCGTGGCGAAGAAAATGCCGATCAGCGAAACCAAGAGCGTGTTGAGGAGGCCAACCAGGAAGACGCGGGTGTAGGTATCGGATCCGGAATAGGGAATGAGGTTCTGGCTGACGTCAAAGCCCGCGGTATTCTTCAGAAATCCGAAGCCAGCCGTGATGTGCTGGGTCTCGAGGTTGGCCCGCGCATTGGTGACGATCGCATAGCCGATCCAGACCAGCGCCGCGACGAACAGGATCTGAACGGCAAAACCGCTCCACCCGGCGCGGCCACCAAGCGCGCGCTTCAGCCGGAAGGCGAACTGCGGCGGCGGTGACCGGGCCTCGATGCTCATGCCGCAAGCCCCCCGGCCTGCCGATCAGCGGATCGGCGGTGCGTACTGGATTCCGCCCTTGTTCCACAGCTGGTTGAGCCCGCGGGCGATCCCGAGCTTGGAGCCGGAGCCGACGTTGCGATCGAAGGATTCGCCGTAATTGCCGACCGCCTTCACGATGCGGGAGAACCAGTCCTTGGTGAGGCCGAGCTGTTCGCCGAGGTTGCCGTCGGTGCCGAAGGCGCGCTTGAGCTCTGGCTTGTCGGATTTCGCCATGTCATCGACGTTCTTCTGGGTGACGCCGAGCTCTTCGGCGTCGACCATCGCAAACAACGTCCATTTCACGATATCGAACCACTGGTCGTCGCCATGGCGCACCATCGGGCCCAGCGGCTCCTTCGAGATCACCTCGGGGAGCACGGCGTGGTCGGCCGGATTCGAAAGTTTCAGACGCTCGGCGTAGAGCTGCGAAACGTCCGAGGTGAAGACGTCGCAGCGGCCGGACTCGTAAGCCTTGACGGTTTCGTCGGCGGTACCGAACGCAATCACCTCATACTTCATGTTGTTGCCCTTGAAGTAGTCGGCGAGATTCTGCTCCGTTGTGGTTCCGGTTTGCACGCAAACCGAAGCACTGTTTAGTTCCAGCGCGGAATTCACTTTCAGGGACTTCTTCACCAAAAAACCCTGGCCGTCATAATAGGTCACGCCGGTGAAGTTGGCGCCGAGCGAGGTATCGCGCGAAAGCGTCCAGGTTGTATTGCGCGACAGCACGTCAATTTCGCCGGACTGCAGCGCCGTGAAACGGTCTTTTGCCGACAGCGGCACGAATTTAATCTTGGTCTCGTCGCCCAAGACCGCGGCCGCAATGGCGCGGCAGACGTCGACGTCGATCCCGGTCCAATTGCCCTTGTCGTCGGGCGAGGAGAATCCAGGCAGGCCCTGGCTCACACCGCAGGATAGCATGCCCCGGTCCTTGACCGTCTTGAGCGTTTGCGCCGTGGCGGCGTTGGCCGAAAGAGCGGCGGCGAGAGCAAGGGTAAAGACTAGGGATACGCGTTTCATGGTTAAGCCTTTCGAGGATCGTCCGGGACATATTCGCCTATCATCGCGCGCGTCGGTTGGCCAAACCTGTAATCCACCGCCGCAAACGTCTACCCGGAAAGGCAGTCGAATGCGCTGATGCCGTCAAACGATGGATCGAAGGTCGCGGCAAGCCCCTCAACGTGCGGCGACTGAATAGCTTGTGCATCACAGAACGGCTGGCGAGCCGGGTCAAGGGGTTGACGGGGCTCTTTGAACTCCTGTTATTAACATCCCTAATCACACCGCCGTCCGGCGGACACTGTGACGCGCGGCAAAAAGTCTTTTGAAAGCAAGGCATGGACTCTTCGACCGGCTCCGGACCTGCGAACCCGCAACAGGCCGAAACCAGACTGGTGACCGCAGGCCGCGACACCAGGGCCCAAAAGGGCTTCGTCAATCCTCCCGTCGTCCACGGCTCCACCGTGCTCTATCCGACGGCCGAAGACCTCCATGCCCGTCGCGGCGAGTTCCAGTATGGCCGCTATGGCACGCCGACGACCAGGGCCTTGCAGGAAACGCTGATGGCGCTGGAGGGCCCGCAATGCGCCGGCGTCGGTATCGCGCCATCGGGGCTTGCGGCGATCACCACCGCCCTGCTCGCGGTGCTGAAGGCCGGCGATCATGTTCTGGTCTGCGACAACGTTTACCGGCCGTCGCGCAATTTCTGCAACGGCCTGCTGGCGCGCTACGGCGTTGAGACCACCTATTTCGATCCCCTCATCGGTGGAGCGATCGAAAAGTTGTTCAAAGCCAACACCAGGGCCGTATTGGTCGAAGCGCCCGGCTCGCAATCCTTCGAAATGACGGATATTCCCGCGATCGCCGGCGCAGCCCACGCGCGCGGCGCGCTTGTGATCGACGACAACACCTGGGCGACCCCGCTGTTTCATCGCTCCCTCGATCAGGGCGTTGACGTCAGCATACAGGCGGCGACCAAATATATCGGC